>Ga0326597_10014129_pt1 | contig 10471 bp, 14 predicted proteins | sample RVTome_12_FD_203789 | JGI IMG/M metagenome (GOLD analysis project Ga0326597, IMG submission 203789) | Soil microbial communities from uranium-contaminated site in the Upper Colorado River Basin, Wyoming, United States - RVT100D185 | ecosystem: Environmental > Terrestrial > Soil > Contaminated >... | reverse complement strand
CCGGCGGCGGCTTGCGCTTCGGCATCGCGCACCGTCGCCGCTGGCTGGGCGTGCTGCAGCTCGCGCGCTGGGAGCCCGGCCCCGGCTTCACGGCGTCGCAGCTCGAGCTGCTCGACCGGCTGGCGCCCGCGCTCGGTGTGGCCTTCGCGCGCCACCTCGTCGGTGCCGCGGCGGTCTCGGGCGGTCCCGAGCCGCCGCCGCCCGGACAGCTGCTGTTCGACGCTCGGCGCCGGCTGGCGGTGCTGGACGAGTCGGCCGAGGCGTGGCTCGCCCGCCTCCCGGACGATGGGTTGCAGCCCTTCGGCGTCGACGTGCCGGTCGCGGTGCAGTCGGTGGTGAACCACCTGTCCGCCGGCGCGGAGACGCCGGCGCGGTCGCGCGTCGCGGACCGCTACGGGCTGGGCGTCACGATCCGCGGCGAGCGCGCGCGACGGCTGCGGCCGGGGCGTTCCGCGAGCGCCTCCGCGCTGTACTCGGTCACGGTGTCCCGCACACCGTGGGGCCCCGAGCATCCTGCACTCGTGATGCTCACCGCGCGCCAGCGTGACATCGCAACCGCCGTGGCGGAGGGACTGGGGGATGAGCGAATCGCGAAGCGACTCGGCGTCGGCCCGGCGACGGTGCACGACCAGGTGATGAAGTTGCATCGCCTCGTTGGCACGACCACGCGCCCGGGGCTCGTCGCCACGCTGAACCGATCGTGACGCGGCCGAAGCACGTCGCACCACCGACGAGGCCGGTTGCCGTCGGGGTACGCTCTCGCTCCTCTGTGTTGCGGGCCTAGACGGCTTCCGCTCCGGTCGCTGGGACCTGCTCGGTGCCGCGCTCTGCCCCGCCGGGGTCGCTCCGAGGAGTCGATCATGACCGCCCGACTTCCGAGAGCGTGGTTGCCCAGAACTCGCCTGTCCTGGCGCGCGAGCGCCCCCGAAGGGGGGCCGGCGGTGGTGTCGGGAGACCCGCATCGGGGCGGCCTGTGAGTGGCCCGGCGACGCTAGCGCCTCGTTCGATGCAGCTGCGGTGCGGTGCCCCGAACGTGAACTTCAGCCTGCGATCCAGACCGTGACTACGCGATCGGCTGCGAACAAGTGCTCGGCAACCTCCTTTCGGTTCGTGAAGGAGGCGGCTTCCCTTGGAGATCAGCTTCAGACACCCCACGGGCGCTGCTGCAACCTCCTCAGACGTAGAAGTGCACGCCCCCCGACACGAGCCCTCGGATCAGCTCGCCGACGTTCGGCCAACCGACCGGGTTCATCGCGTTCGCGATCTCCTCGTTGATCATGTGGACGGCCTCGCCGACGAGGAACACCTCGGTCTCGTTCCCCGAGTCGAGCGCTCCCTGCGCGCTGAGCAACGGGAGCACGGCCCTGGTCGGGTCGTTCGACCCGCACGTACTGGCCGCCGACAGCATTGCCATTCTCAACCTCCTTCATCGCCGCACCGCGAGCCGCAGCGCGCGCATCGTGTGAAGGTCGGATGGCTGCACACTTCCCACCGGCTGACCGCTCGGCGCGCCCGGGAGCGTCGAGCGCTCCGACTCCGGCACTAGGCATGAGGCCGCCATGGTTGAGTTGTCTCAGCGAGGTCTGCAGCAAATGTCACGCCGCGCGTCTCGAACTCGGCGGCATCCGACTCGTGCTTCGAGCCCGAGAAGACATCGATTTCCTCGCCCCAGCGAAAGTCCGTGAATCCCGTGAACGCGAGCACCTCGCGCCATTCTGCTTCGTGCAGTGCTCCGGCGATTCAGCCGGACCAGAGCTCGATGTCGTCGCGCGCGTCCTGTGGCACCTCGCGGTGCACGACGATGTCCGCGATCTGGATGCGCCCGCCGGGCTTCAGCACGCGGCGCACTTCCTCCATCACGGCGACCTTGTCGGGCGTGAGGTTCAGCACGCCGTTGCTGATCACCACGTCGACCGACGCGTCCGGCACGGGTAGTTGCTCGGCGTAGCCGAGGCGCGCCTCCAGGTTCAGGAGCTGGAGTGCGCGCGCTCCTTGTCGCGCGCGCTCCAGCATCGCCTCCGTCATGTCCACCGCGATCACCCGGCCCCCCGGGCCGACCTGCCGAGCGGCGAGCAGCGAGTCGAAGCCGGCCCCAGAGCCGACGTCCAGCACGGTCTCGCCCTGGCGCAACGCGCCCATCGAGAACGGGTTGCCCGTCCCCGCGAACGACTCGACGGTCGGCGGGGGTAGCTGGTCCACCTCGTCCGCGTCGTACCGGAGCATCGCTGCCAGGGGGCGTCCCGTGTGGAAGTGGAACCCCTGCTCCGGCGTGACCGCCACCGCCGTGTACTTGTCCTGGATCGAGGCACGAAGCCGGTCGCGGTCAACGCTCGCCGGCAAGACTGAGCACTGCATGCCCGCTCCCTGGTGCTGCACGTCTGGGTGACAGTCCTCGCCGACGTTAGGTTTTCAGAAGCTCAGCGTCGACGCGCCCGACGCCATGTACTCGACGACGTTTGCGGCCGTCACGATCTTCGCGCCTTCGATCAGGTCATCCTGGCCGATACCGCGAGGGTTGGTGCAGACGCCGCAGGCCCAGATCTCGCCGCCGTTGCGGACGAAGGACTCCAGCGTTTCCTTCAACGACGGGAAGCCCTCCTGCTGCACGCCCTCGGCGTAGCCCTTGGTAGCCAGCCAGACGCCGTCGATCGTCAGCAGAACCTTCGTCTCCTGGTCCGCCGTCGCTCCGATATTGCCGACGACGAAGGGCAGGATGGCGCGCTCCGGGTCGTCCTTACCGTGCGTGCAGTTGACAAGAACCTTGGCCATCTTTCTGTCCCTCCTTGTGGGGCTGCTACTTCTTTCGCAGGAAGAAGCGCGTGTCTTGCTCGTCCTGAACAGCAGCGATTAAGTGATTGCCGGTCATCCGGCACCAGGCGGGAACGCCGGTACGAGCGGTCGGATCGTCGGAGCGAACCTCGAGGACATCGCCGCTCTGGAGCGGAGCCATGTGCTCCTTGATCAACGGCGTCAGGTAGGCGCAAGCGGCGCCGGGCGCATCGAGGACTGCCTGTGCCTCAGGTACGTCAGTGGCCATCTGTCTGCATCCTTCCCAGCGCGCCGTGTGGACGTTGCTACGCGAAGGCGGCCCCGTCTCCCATCAACGCGAACGGCCTCGGGTCTCAACGAGTCCTCTTGGCCGGCCACCGGCGCTTCGAGTTGATCACAGCCGCTCGCTACCGCTCCAGCTCCAACCGTGAGGTGAACTCGACCGCACGCAGCGAGTGCCGGGTCGGCGAGAGGTCCTCGGCCATCTTCGCCACCTGCTCGAGCTGGTCGCGGGAAGCGCCGCTGCGGACGTAGTACGTGGCCCGGATCGACTGGAAGCCGGGCGGGACGGCGCCGGGCTCGGGCAGCGCGAGCATGCCCTGGAGGTCGACGTCGCCCTCGACTTCGACGCGCAGCGTGTCGACCGACACGCCCAGCACCGCACCGTAGGTGGCCCACCCGGAGGCGAGGCAGTGGCCCAGCGCCGCGAGCAGCAGCTCGACCGAGGACGGCCCGTGGTTCGTACCCAGCAGTTCGGCGGGGTGGTCACCCTCGATCGCGAACGGCCGCGAGCGGCTCGCCTCGTTGCGCGCGCCACCGAGCGAGAATGCCTGCACCTGCGCGGTGTTGTGAAAGCCGCCCTTCCACTCGGTGGCGGCGGAGAAGGTCGCCTGCGCCACGCCGGGCTGCGCCTTCACCATCGCCACCATGTCCTGGATGCCCTGCACGCTGAGCCCGTTGATCAGTGTTGCTGTGGTCATTGCTGCGCCTCCCTGGTCGCGGGGCAATCTTCGCGAGCCGGGGTGCGGCTGCCATCTGACGAACGACGGATATTCGGGAGGGGGAGACCGGCCCGGCTCAGGACAGCAGGCCGTGCTCCATGGCGAAAAGGGTCGCGCCCGCGCGGTTGGAGACGCCGATCTTGCTGTAGATGTGCTCGAGGTGCGAACGGACGGTGCCCTCGCTCACGACGAGCTCCTCCGCCACCTGCTTCCGCGTGCCTCCGAGGGCGACCAGCCGCAGCACCTCGATCTCGCGGGCCGTGAGCCCGCCCGGCTCCGGTTGCCGGGCGGCCCGCGGCACGCTTGCGGGCAGATCGAGGCTCGAGAGCAGCGCCTCGACCACATCGGGCGCGAACGCCATGCCGGCCTCGGCGCGCAGCGTCTCGGCCGCTCGCTCCACGGGGACGGCGGCGCCGTCGGGTGTGTCGTGGGTCAGCGCGTCAAAGCGGTCGGCGACCCCGAGAATGCGCGCCTCGAGGCTGATCTGCGCCGCGCTCGCAGCGGCCGGGTAGCCTCGTCCATCCAGCCGCTCATGGTGCGCAGCCACCGCCGGCGCCAGGCCCTCCAGCGCGGGGATGCGCGCAAGGATGCGCTGCGAGTGGTAGGGATGCAGCCGGTACTGCTCCCGCTCGGCCTCGGTCAGCCGCTCATGGGGCTTGGCGAGCACGAACGACGGCACCGCCACGAGTCCGATGTCGTACACCAGTCCGGCCCGGTAGAGCTCGCCCAGGCGCGCCCCCGGCAGCGACAGCGCGCGGCCTACGCCCTCGGCGAGCTCCGCCACCCGCCGCGAGTGCCCCGCCAGGTGCGGCGCCTTCATGTCGGCATAGTCCGCGAAGGCAAGCGCGACCTCACCGAGTCGCTCGGCCGGGACGGAGCGATACGGTGAGGTGGGTGGCTCGAGCGCCAGCACCTCGTCCCAGACCCGCTCGTGCTCCAGCCCGGCCCAGAACGCCTCCGCGCGTGCGGTCGCAAGGAACGCATCGACGATCTCCGGGTCGAACGCCTTGCCGCGGCGCTCCCGCGCGACGCGCTCGGCGGCGTCGCGTCCGCCGACGCGGTGGAACACATCGAGGAAGCTGGTGAAGAGCACGACGCGGGAGACGATCGGAATTGCCTGGCCCTGCGCGCCGTACGGCATGCCCTTGCCGTCCCACTGCTCGAACACCTGCAGCAGCGCTTGCTGCACGGCGACGGGCATGCCCAGTCGCTCGGCGACGCGGCTCGCCATCTGGCAGGTGCTCTCGAAGCCCTCGCGCATCGCCGCCCGGCCGTTCTTGAGGAAGTCGAGGATGCGCCCGGCGCGCGTGGCGAGCGCCGCATCCGCTGCCACGTACTGCGCGGCCCACGCCAGCACATCGAGGGGGTTCGCGACGTTGCGGAAGAACTGCAGGTCGCGCTTCGCGACCAGTTCGTCCACGAGCCAGAGCGCGGCCAGCTGGCTCGTGTACGCCGTACAGCCCGCATCCTTCAGCAGCTCCGAGTAGAACAGCGCGACGCGTTCCTCGTCCGAGAGCCCGAGCGTTTCCGCGAGGTGCATGCCGATGTAGCACGAGCGCGCGCCGTGCTCCGGGTGCAGCCCGACCGCCAGGTCGCTTGCCAGCGAGAACCCGCCGAGCACGTCGGCCATGCGCACGCCGGCGGCGGGGGCCGGCGATGGGGAGTCGGATGCTGTGGTCACGCGCTCATCCTAGCCTGCGACGCCCGGTCGCCGCCCAGCCGCCGGCCTCGGCGGGCGGGTGCGGCGGCAGCGGCGCCCCCTGTTAAGGAGCATGGAGGCACGAAATCCTCATCCGCGCGTCTGACGGCGTCCTCGGCGCGCTCGGACGGCAGCAGCTCGACGTAGGCAAGGCGGCTGTGGTCGTCGACGGCGACGTGGAGGGACTGCCAGCCGGCGTGCCGGCTGCGTCCCTGACCCTCGCCGACCACCCGCTTCCCCGCCTGCCAGAAGCCCCCAGCTTCTTGATGTTCCACGTGCAGCAACTCGCCGGGACGCTCCCGCTCGGAGCGGACCACTTCCGCACGAGCGGCGCGCGGCGCCCGCGAGCAGCCAAACCGGCGCAGCACCTTGCCAACGGTCGAGGCGGCGAGCCCGAGCTTGGCGGCCAGGGTCACCGGGCCGTCACCGCCGCTGGCGCTCTCCGCGCCGCCAGGATACGGGCCTCGAGCTCTGGAGGGAGCCGGCGAGGCTGGTGCCGTGGCGTGAAGTAGGCCAGTACGGCTCGTACGACTTCTTCGACCAGTGCCAGCACCGCATGGCGTGCGCGAAGTGCAGCTTCTACGTGCCGAAGGGCTCCAGCCGCGCGCAGGCCATCGAGGGCAAGGCCAATCTGCTGTGCATGCTGCAGGAGGTCCCGCTCACCGAGGACGAGCGTGCGGCGGTGGAGGACGGCGTGACCGCCTTCGGCCGCCTGCTGGAGGGCCTCGCCGACGTCGCGACGCCCGACGGCGAGACGCCGCGTCAGCTCGCGCGTGACCGAGAGCGCCGGCCGGAGCCCTTCGCCTGAGGCTCCGGCGCGAGCACCGCCTCGGCCTGCTCGATGTCCGCCACCGCCTGCCGGAACACGACCTGCTTCAGGTAGGTCTGGTAAGGCACGCCGAGGATGGCCGCCGCCCGTTTGACGACGGCGATCTGCCCCTTACCCCAGCGCAGCGTCACACTGCCGGCCGCGAGCTCCCGGTCCGCCTCCGCCTCCAGGCGCGAGACCTGCTCGGAGACGTCAGCGTCTTCCTCGACGCGCTCGGCAACGACCTTCATATCAAGCGGCTTGCGTGGCTTGGCCATCATTCCACCTCCCGTTCGAAGCAACTGATGACGACAACCGACTGGTCGTGCGCGTGGCGCGTCCAGTAGAGGGCGTGCGTGTCGGTCACGGTCTCGAACCGGGCGCGTGCCGCGTCCCACGGGCTCGTCTCGCCTTCGAAGAAGGCGCGGATCGCGTCCTCGGGCATCGTCCCGTGGCGCAGCGTGACGTGGAGCAGCTCGGGCACCTCCAGGTCGTAGTAGAAACGGAAGCGCTCGCCACCGGCTTCGATGATGAGCGCCTCGCGTATCGGCATGGCGCGATTGTACTGCAATCAGCAGTACATGTACCCCTGCTGTTTGGGAGTCCTGCGGGGTCGCCTCGGACGGTGCGACTGTCCTAGTCTCTCGGCATGGCAGGCCGCTCCGTGCTCCCCGAGCTCGACCTCGAGCGAATCCGACGCTACTGCGTCGGCCGCGTGCCGCCGCAGGTCGCCGACGAGATCCGCATCGAGGTCGATGTGCGCGGGCGCTCGGCGACGGTCCGGGAGTGCCGGCCGCCCTGGAAGCCCCAGTGGGTGGAGTGGTCCCGCAAGCCGGTGGCCCAACTCCGCTACGACGCCGCGACCCGCAGCTGGCGCCTCTACGCGGCCAACCGCAACGAGCGCTGGCTTCCGTACCCCATCCCGCCGACCCGGTACGTGGCCGGACTGCTGGATGAGATCGAGGCGGACCCGACCGCGATCTTCTGGGGCTGACCTCACGAGCTACGCGGCTTCCACCTCGGGAGTGGAGTGGACTTCCTCCGGCTCCGCTCTCCCCGCCGACGTGCGCTTCGGCCGCAGCGCGCGGGCGCGCGCCACGATCTCGCCGAGCGGCGTGTCGGCGAAGTGGTCGCCGAGCCGCCCTTCGATCCCGAAGTCACGGCGCAGCTCCTCGCGGTCCACCGACTGCACGCCCTTCGCCCGCGCGTACGCTCGGGCGAACGCCCTGAGCTGCGCAGCAGTGGCGCGGTTGCACGGCACTTTCCACCACGCGCCCGGCCGCTCGGGGGTCACTTCCGTTGGCTCGCGGTCGTCGTCGCTCACGCGCGGCGCCCGATCCTGCCGCCGGCTGCCAGCGGCGCCGTCGTCATCATGGTCAACGCAGAGTCCGACCATGGCGGCGAGTCCGTAGCGGCGTGCGTACGTCAGCGCCGAGCCGAATCCCTGCGGGGTCTGCGCCGGTAGCGGGAGCGCCGTCGTGCCCGAGATCCACTGACCGGACGTGTGCAGCAGGGTCGCCACGAGCCGCAGTTCGCCAATCGCACCCGGCTCGCAGGTCTGCACAACCGAGAGCCCATTTTCGGTGAGCGGGCCACGGACCGCCTGCCAGACGCTCGCGAGCGTGGCGTAGCGGTACGACCGTTCCTCACCGGCGTCATCGAGTGAACCGACCGCGTCGGGCGTAGCCGGCTCGATCTGCGCCTGCGCACAAGCCAGCGCCGCAGCGAGCCTGTTCAGGCGATCGGAGTGCTCTGCCACCGTGCGGTCCTCCCTATCCGCTTGACTGCATTCCACGTAACCCCGAAGTGCCGGAGCGCGCGTTTGAGGCCGTCGGTCACGGCCGCCTTGCAGGCAACCGCGTGTCCCTCGGCCGATTGCTCCCCGACGAGGCCGGTGCTCACGTCGCTATGCGGTAGGCAGCCGTCGACGGTCACCCGCACCGTCGCCGTGTAAAAGCCGGCGGTCGCGCTGCGGGCTCCGCCGTTCGGCCGAAGCGGGCGGTAGAGGACTTCGCCCACCAGCTCCGCACCCCAGCGGTCGTGCCCGAAGATCGCGTTCGCCTGCTCGATCACCCGCCAGCCTTCGAGGTAGCGGAGCACCGTTCCGTCCTCGGTCGTGCGTTCCGACACCAGCTCGGGGTCGAGCGGTTGCTTCAGCCGCTGCGACGCAGCCCGGCTCAGGCGGCGCGGGCGCGGGGCTCGCTGTCCGTTTGGCTCTGCCATGAATCTCTCCTTCTTGCGCGTGCCTCGAGGAGCGAACGCAGGAACGCCTCGCGTCCGTGGCGACGGCATCCCAGTTCGTTGAGGTCGTGCACTCCGCTGGGGAAGGGCACGACGACCGCCCGCGCTCCGAGCTCGGAGACGAGGCGGGCGGTTGCGCGGCGGCCAGGGCCGTCGGCGTCGAGTGCGAGGTAGACGCGCTTGAAGGCGCGAAGCGCCGAGAGCACGTCTCGCGAGACGTGCGTGCCGAGCAGCGCGATAGCACGCAGTTGCCATCCGCACGCGGTCAGCCAGTCGCCAGGACCCTCCGTGACGACGACCGCACGTACGCCTGCCGCGACTACCTGGGCGAGGCCCAGCAGCGGCGACGGCAGACGCAGGTTGAGGTAGCGCGGCTCCCGGCCATCGAGCGACCGCGCTGTGAGCCACGTCGCCCGGCCGGTGGCGTCGATGTCCGGGACGACGATCCGGCCCGCGAGCGTGTCTCGGTCGCCGGCGAACAGGCCCAGCCGCTGGGCCGCGTCGAGGCTCAACCCTCGGTCGCGGAGGTTCCGGGCGAGGCCGCGGTCCGCATAGCCGACGCGTAGGTCGCAGGCCGTCGCGCCGAGTTGCTCGCGGAACGCGCGCTCGGTAGCGGTCCACGGAATGTGAACGGGACACACGCGATCCCAGTCGCATGGGCCGCCTCGCAATACGCAGACGTTGGAGCGGAACGGTCCTTCGATCGCCTCCACGACCTCAAGCAGGGTGATCTGGGCGGGCGGCCGAGCCAGCTCGTAACCGCCGCCCTGGCCGGCCGTCGCGACGAGGAAGCCGCTGCGCACGAGGCTGGCGAGGATCTGGGGAAGGTACTGCGGGGGGACCTCGGTGACCGCTGAGATCTCGCGCGCCGTCCTGCGGCTACGCCCGTGGTGTCGAGCGAGCTCCACGCGGCGCGGACGGCGTAATCGCCCCAGCGCGCCAGGCCGGACTCCACGCTCAGGCTCCCCCGCGGCCACCTGGATCGCGATGGGCGACGCGAGCAGCCCGTCCTCCATGCCCGCCGGCAGCCACGACCTCCATACGTTCGACGCGCACGAGCACGTGCTCCGGCATGATCCGGTACGCGATGTCCTGCTGGTGGCGCCGCGAGACGCCGGCCGGCGCCCAGTCGGAGGCCTCGTCGCGGGCGGAGTCCGCGGCCACGATCCGCACGACGTGGCCTTCGACACCGGTCGGTGAAGACGGCTGCCATCGCGCCACGCTCCTCGATACGGAGGCGCCCGCTGCCAAAGGTCAGGCCGCTCATCGAGGCAATCGCGTCTGCGGCACAGCGCGCCGTCTCGACCACGTCGAGGCGGTCTCGCTGTACCGGCGGCTCGAGGCCCAGCCCCTCGAGGCCCGCCTGCGCCATCCGCACCCCGAGCGTGATCCCGGCGCAGCGGTGGCCGTGCACGGCCGCGGCCCGGCGGACGAGTGCGCGCAACGAGGGTGCCCCAGCCGCAGAGAGATGGAACTCGCGGACCAGGACGCTCGACAGCGCGGTCACGTCCGTGGAGGACGTGCAGCAGATGCCGCTCGTTGAGCGCGATCAGGTGATCGAGGCACTCGCGACGGAGCGCCCCGATCACGCGCTCGGCGATCGCGTTGGCGTTCGGGGCGTGCACCGGCGTCAGGATCGTGTCGACGCCAAGGCGCAACGTCTTCGCGATGAAGCCGACCCCGTAGCAACGGTCCCGATCTCGAATCAGGTGACGTGGCTGCACGCCCCCAGGGCGTCGCTTCGAGCAGCTGACGCCAGACCCACGGCGCCGTCGGATTCCTGGTCACGTTGACGTGCATGATGCGGCGCCGGCCGTGTCCGATGAACACGATCACGTAGAGGGTCCGCAGCGTCAGCGTCTGCGCCGTGAACAGGTCGACTGCCCGGATGTGCGGGGCATGGTTCTTGAGGAACGTCTGCCAGCTCTGCGAGGGTGGTCGACGCCGCGCCTG
>Ga0326597_10014128_pt1 | contig 10471 bp, 7 predicted proteins | sample RVTome_12_FD_203789 | JGI IMG/M metagenome (GOLD analysis project Ga0326597, IMG submission 203789) | Soil microbial communities from uranium-contaminated site in the Upper Colorado River Basin, Wyoming, United States - RVT100D185 | ecosystem: Environmental > Terrestrial > Soil > Contaminated >... | reverse complement strand
TCCTCTTTGTCCGAGCGGGTTAGCTTGACGCTCACTTCACCGAAGCTCTCTTTGCCGCCCATCGCGGCGAAGAGCGTGTCCTCAGCGAGCTTGGCCTTGGCTTCGATGTCCAGACCCGTGAGCACGAAGGTCATCGTGTTTCGGAAACCGCCGAGATAGTTGATGCAGACCTTCGTCGTGTCCGGAGCCGGTTCGCCGCGGACGCCGCTGACCGATACGCGGTCCGGCCCCTCCTGCGCCAGCCTGATGCTGTCGAACCGGGCCACCACATCGGGATTCAGATAGCGCGCGCCGCCGATCTCGTACAGCAATTGCGCCGTCACCGTGCCGACTGACACGAGGCCCCCGGTGTTCTCATGCTTCGTGACGACGAACGACCCGTCTTCGTGCATCTCCGCGATGGGGAATCCCGGGTGCTCGAGCCCCGGCACTTCCTGGAAAAACGAATAGTTCCCGCCGGTCGCCTGCGCACCACACTCCAGGATGTGGCCTGCGACCACCGCCGAGGCCAGTCGGTTCCAGTCGTCCTTGCCCCACCCGAAATGCCAGGCGGCCGGGCCGACGACGAGCGAGGCGTCGGTCACGCGCGGGCAGACCACGACATCGGCGCCGGCATTGAGCGCCTCGACGATGCCCCACGCTCCCAGGTACGCATTGGCCGCCACCGGCTCAACGCCCGCCTCAGCAAGGGAGCGGCCGGTGTCGAGGTGCGCTAACTTTTCTCCTCGCCCCTGCAACTCTGGCAGCTTGGCCAGGATGTCGTCGCCTTCGATGTGGGCGATGTTCGCCTGGAGCCCGAGGCCGTCCGCGAGTTCCCGCATCCGTGCAGCGAGGGACGCCGGGTTTAGCCCACCGGCGTTAGTCACGACCTTGATGCCCCTGTCCAGGCAGGTTCCGAGGACTTGCTCCATCTGCCGGACGAACGTGAGGGCGTAACCGCCGTTGCTGTCCTTCTGCTGCATCTTCCAGAGGATCAGCAGCGTCAGTTCGGCGAGGTAGTCGCCCGTCAGGAAGTCGATCGGCCCGCCCTCGACCATTTCGCGCGCCGCCGCCAGCCGGTCGCCGTAGAAGCCCGAGCAGTTGGCAATGCGGAGCACAGGTTTGTCGGTCAAGCCGGTCCTGCCCATCGCGGCGCCCGTTTCTGGGCGAACGCCGCCATACCTTCGCGCGCCTCCTCCGAGGCGAAGTACTCCGCCGAGATGCGGCCCGTGAAGTCGAACGCCTCCTCGGTTTCCATGGCCGGGACTTCGCGCACGAGGCGCTTGCTACCGGCCAGCGCTCCCGGCGCACCCTTGAGGATGCTCTCGGCAAAGCGGCCGACTGCTTCATCGAGCTCCCCCGCCGGGACCGCTGCGTTGATGAGACCCGAGCGAGCAGCCTCGATGGCGTCGAACGTATCCCCCGTCAGGAACAGCTCCATGCCTCGCGTCCTGCCCAGCTTCGGAAGGACAACAACCGAGATGATCGCGGGAATGACACCGATGCGCACCTCGCTAAACGCGAACGTAGCGCTGTCCACCGCTACCGAGATGTCGCACGCGGCGACCAGCCCCAAACCTCCGGCCCGCGCGGGGCCCGCAACGCGGGCGATAACGGGCTTCGGTGACGCAAGGATGGTCTTGAGGATGGACACGAGGCGGCCCGGTCCCGCGCCGCCCGCTCCGGCGCCCGGCGAAGCAAGCTCCTTCAAATCCGCGCCGGAGCAGAAGACGGTCCCGGTATTCGTGAGGACGATCAGCCGGGCCTCGTCATCGCTGAGTGCCGCCTGCAGCTTCTCTTCGAGCTGGCCCATGAGCGCGATCGAGAGCGCGTTGCGGTTTGATTCTGAATCAAGGGTAATCGTCGCGATCCGGTCAGCGACAACCAGGTGGACGACCTCGTCGCTCACGCTTGCTTCTCCCGCGCAAACTCACCCGGCTGGCGGCCCTCTCCGGGCGGTCCGGCGAACGCCTGCGCGATGGCCATCCACTCTTCTGCGGCAGCCCCGCGTATTTCAAGGTCCGTGTCCGCCAGGTGGCGCCGCTGCGTAACCACGCGGCAGAAGTCGGTCGCCGTCCCGCGGACTACGTTCTCTGCCCCCGCGTCGCCGAGTTCCAGCTTCTTCCCTGAGGGCAGCGTAAGCTCCACTCGCACCTCGGTGGTGGGCGGAGTCTTGCCGCGCACGTTGTAGCTGTAAGGGCGCGCCCGCACTCCGATGAAGGCTACGTGGCGAAGGCGGTCGCTGTCCGGGCGGTCGCCGTCCACGACATCGACCACGTCCAGACCGTGGGCCCACGTTTCCATCAGGCGCGCTGTAATGAATGACGCCGGACTCATCGCCGGGCCGTACCAGGGCACGCGAGACGCCGGGTCGACGTTGTGCGCGGCCGCGATCAGTGCCTGGCTGGCGGTCCGCCACCATTCGAGCAACTCTCCGGGGGCCATCTCTCGCCCGCGACCCAGGTAGGCCGCCTCCAGCCCACCGCCTCCGCTCTGCAGGATCTCCTGCACCTCCTTCACAAACGCTTCGGGGTTCAGCATCGCCCGCGTCGCCGCTTCGTCGAAGTACGCGAGGTGCGACACCTGGTCTCGTACCGACCAACCGGCCGCGTGCGTGGGCTTGTCCCAGTCGGCGGCGGGCAGGGCGCCGAGGACCTCGCGCAGGGCCGTTTGTTCTGCGTCCAGGTCCTCGATAATCGCGCTTAACTCATCGCTCATTTCTTGTCCTCCGCGGCTTCAATCACCAGCATCACCTGCCCGGCGTCAACTTGCTGCCCGGCGGTCACGAACACTTCTTTCACTACGCCCGGCTCGGAGCAGGTGACGCGGTGCTCCATCTTCATTGCCTCCAGCACGACCAGCACTTCTCCGGTGCCGACGGCTTGCCCGGCTTCAACGTTGACGGCGACGATCTTGCCGGGCATCGGCGCGGCGTATCCTCCGGCCGCTTGTTCCTGCATCGGCTGCGGGAACCGCGGGACCTCTACGAGAGCGACTTCGCCGGCCGCACTCTGGACCCAGTGGCGGGCGCCGTCAGTTGTCACCAGGAACGTGGCGCGGAGACCGCCGATTTCGATCTCGATCTGGCCGTTCGCGGAGCCAATGACGCGCGCCTCGACGAGTTGCCCACTCGACTCGCACGAGAACGCCCCGTCGCGCCGGCTGAGGTAACCGACCTCAACCTCTTCGCCGCGGTGGGTGTAGCTCACCCGCTGCATCATCGAGGGGTTGTTGCGCCAGCCGGAAGGGATCGTGGTCAGGACTCGGGCCTCCGAGCGGTGCGTCACCTGCGTGGCGAGCGCAACTGCCAGTGCCGCCCTGCCTACCTCTTCCGGAGGCATCTGCCGCTCTCGCGCGGGCTCGTTGCGATCGATGAAGTCCGTCCGTGTGTCGCCGGCGATGAAGGCCTCATGGCGCAGCACATTCACCAGGAAGTCGCGGTTGGTCACGACGCCGTGCACCTGGAGGTGTTCGAGTGCTGCCGCCAGTCTCAAGGCGGCTTCGGTCCGCGTCGGGGCGTGGACGATAACCTTCGCGAGCATCGGGTCGAAGTGCACCGAGACCTCCGATCCGGAAGCGACGCCAGACTCGATCCGCGCAGGGGTGGCCGGATCCGGACGCCAGGCTGCGATCCGTCCGATCGCCGGGAGGAAACCGTTCGCCGGGTCTTCCGCGTAAAGGCGCGCTTCGATGGCGTGGCCGGTGATGCTCAAATCATCCTGCCGGAACGAAAGCTCGTTGCCCTCGGCCACTCTGATCTGCTCGCGGACGAGGTCTAGCCCCGTAATTTCCTCCGTCACCGGGTGCTCGACCTGCAGGCGGGTGTTCATTTCGAGGAAATAGAAGTCTCCAGCGTCGTCCAAGAGAAATTCAACCGTGCCGGCGTTGTCGTATGAGATCGCGCCCGCTGCGGCCACCGCCGCCGCGCCCAGCCTCGCGCGCAGTGCGCCGTCCACTGCCGGGGAGGGCGCCTCCTCGATGATCTTCTGGTGGCGCCGTTGGATGGAGCATTCGCGCTCGAAGCAGTGAACGAGGTTGCCATGATGGTCGCCAAATACTTGCACCTCAACGTGGCGGGAAGATTCGAGGTAGCGCTCGAAGAACACGGTGTCGTCGCCGAACGCCCCGGCGGCCTCTCGTCGCGCCCCGGCGACCGCCTCCGCGAGTTCGTTCTCGCCGGCCACCACGCGCATGCCCTTGCCGCCGCCGCCCGCCGCCGCTTTCACCAGCAGCGGGTAACCGACGCCGCGCGCCGCCTCAAGCATCGCCTCGGCATCGCTGCCTTCGACCTCGGCCGACGGTAGCGTTGGCACTTTCGCTTCGGCCATGAGCTTCTTGGCGGCCAGCTTGTCACCCATCGCGGCGATCGCCTCGGCCCGTGGGCCGACCCAGGTGAGGCCGGCGGCCGTCACCGCTTTGGCGAACTCCGCGTTCTCGGCGAGGAAGCCGTAACCGGGGTGGACCGCGTCGGCCCCCGTTTGGAGCGCGGCTTCGATGATCTTGCCTATATCCAGGTACGTCTCGGCGGCCGTGGCGCCCCTTAGAGCGACCGCGACATCGGCTTCCCGCGCGAACGGGGCGGCCACGTCTCCATCCGCGTAAACAGCGACCGTCGCTATGCCCATCTCGCGCGCCGCCCGCATGATCCGGCGCGCGATCTCGCCCCGCCCAGCGATCAGCAACTTCGTGATTCGTGCCATCGCCTACATCCGGTAGACGCCGTATCCGGCGGCGCCCCTGACTTCAGCGTTGTGGCAGGCGGAAAGCGTGATCCCCAGCACGGTGCGGGTGTCGCGCGGGTCGATGATCCCGTCGTCGGCGACCCTGCCGGTCGCGTACAGTGCAAGCGATTCCCGCTCCGCCCGGTCTTCGACCGCCGCGGTTATGCGAGCATCTTCTTCTTCGTCGAATTCACGGCCGGCTGCCTTCGCCGACCCTCGGCGCACGATCGACATAACGCCGGCCAGCTGCTTCGGCCCCATCACCGCGATCTTCGCGGTCGGCCACGTGAACACGAAACGGGTGTTGTAGGCTTTGCCGCTCATCCCGTAGTTCCCGGCGCCGTAACTCGCGCCGATGATGATCGTGATGTGCGGCACCTTCGAGTTGGAGACCGCGTTGATCATCTTCGACCCGTCCTTGACGATGCCGCCCTGCTCGTAGGCTTTGCCCACCATGTAACCCGTGATGTTCTGCAGGAAGATAATCGGGACGTCGATCTGGTTGCAGAGCTGAATGAACTGCGCCGCCTTCTCAGACGAGTCGGAGAACAGCACGCCGTTGTTCCCGAGGATGCCGACAGGGTATCCGTGGACAGACGCCCAGCCGGTGACCAGCGTGCGGCCGTACAGCGGCTTGAACTCTTCGAACCGGGAGCCGTCAGCTATCCTCCGGACTACTTCGCGGATATCCATCGGACTGCGCAGGTCGACGGGCAGCAGCCCAAGCAACTCTTCCGGGTCGTACAGGGGGGCGTCGGCCGGCATTGACGGCCCCGGTCCCAGCTTTCGCCAATTCAGGTGCGCCATGACGTCGCGGGCCATCCTCAGCCCGTCGCGCTCGTCCTCAGCCAGGTAGTCGGCGAGCCCGGACATCGTCGCGTGCATCTCCGCGCCGCCCAGTTCTTCGTCGGTCGAGTCCTCGCCGGTCGCCATCTTCACGAGTGGCGGGCCGCCCAGGAACACCTTCGACCGCCCGCGAATGAATATGTTGTAGTCAGACATGCCGGGCTGGTACGCGCCGCCAGCCGTTGAGCTGCCAAACACCAGCGACAGCGTTGGGATGCGCGCCGCCGATAGCGCCGTGATGTCGTGGAAGAACCGGCCGCTTTCAGCAAAGTGACCCAGCGCGCGCCGCATCTCGGCTTCCACGGAGTCCTCACCCCGGCGCAGGTCTGCTCCGGCGGACTCGACGAACTGCACGTAAGGCAGCCGGTTGATGCGCGATATCTCGAGAGCGCGATCGGTCTTCTTCATGGAAACCGGCGTGATCGCGCCGCCCAGCACCGTCGGATCGTTGGCTGCGATGACGCACTCCACGCCCGACACGACGCCGATCCCGGTGACCAGCCCGCCGCCCACCGTGTAGTCCGTGTAGTAGCCGGCGAGCGGGCTCAACTCGAGGAACGGGGAGTCGCGGTCGAGCAGCAATTCGATCCGTTCGCGCACGAGCATCTTCCCTCGCTCGCGTAGCCGCGCTACGCTTCGCTCCCCGCCGCCGGCGCGCGCCAGCTCGAGCTGCGTCTCCAGTTCGGCAAGCAGCGCGCCCATCGCTTCTCGGTTCGCCCTGAAGCCTTCGGAGTTCGTGTCGATTTGCGTTTGCCAGCGTTCCACAGCGAGCCGTATTGTAGGCAGCCCGCTCCCATGGGCGCAATTTGGCGGCCACCCGGCGGCTGTGGGGCTCCGGCTGACTGGCCGGCCAGCCGTGCTCGGATACAATAGCGCCGCGGTTCGCACGAAATCACCCAGGAGAGCGGAGTAAGCCCGATGACAGATGCCTTCACGTTGACCCCCGAAGAGCCGATGATCCGCGAGTTCGTCCGCCAGGTCGCGAAGAAATACGGGCACGACTACTGGCTGGCGAAGGCCCGCGAGGGGTCATTCCCTGACGAACTCTGGCAGGAGCTGGCGGAGGGCGGTTACCTGGGGATGATGATTCCGCCGGAGTACGGCGGCGGTGGTCTTGGCCTTCGCCAGATGGCGGTCTTCATCGAGGAGATGGGCCAGCAGGGCATCCCACTCCTCCTCATCGTCGTCGGCAACGTCATGGACGCCGTCGTCATCGCCCGCTACGGCAGCGAGGAGATGCGACAGAAGTATCTCCCGCCGTTGGCCCGCGGCGAAACCAGGTTCTGCTTCGCCCTGACCGAACCGACGGCGGGCTCCAACAGCTTCCGCACGTCGACCTCCGCCCGGTTGGACGGCGACGAGTACGTCCTCAACGGCCAGAAAATGTTCATCACCGGCGTTGACGCCTCGGATTACATGCTCGTCGTCGCGCGCACGACGCCATTCGAAGACGCTCCCGACAAACGCGAAGGCCTCTCCCTCCTGGTGGTGGACCGCCGCGCTCCGGGGATCACGCTCCAGCCGCTGGATATGGGGGTCGTCCATCCCGAGACCCAGTTCGCGGTCTACTTCGACGACGTGCGCGTGCCCCGCGGCGATCTCGTGGGAGAGGCCGGCAAGGGACACCGTTACCTGTTCGACGCCCTCAACCCCGAGCGCATAAGCGCCGCGGCGGTGGCGGTGGGACTGGGGCGCTTCGCCCTGGAGAAAGCGGTTGCCTACGCCAGGGAGCGCGTTGTGTTCGATAAGCCTATTGGCACTCACCAGGGCCTTCAGCACCCGCTGGCCGAAGCCAAGACCAAGCTGGAACTGGCGTCGGTGATGACGCACTATGCCGCGGCCATGTCGGATGGCGGCGACAAAGCGAAGGCCGCCGCTTACGCCAACATGGCGAAGCTGGCCGCCGCCGACGCTGCCACCGAGGCCTGCGATGTAGCCATCGAGGTGCACGGCGGCAGCGGGTTCAGCAACGACGTTGGTCTCGTTGAACTCTGGGCGTTCGTGCGAATGCTCCGCACCGTACCAGTCTCGCGCGAGATGATTCTGAACTACGTGGGCGAGCACGTGCTCGGACTACCCCGCTCCTATTGACGAAAGCGACAGGCGGCTGGTCCGCCTGGCACACGGAGGCGGCTCATGGAAGACCTTGCGACACGAAGTTACTGGCTCGGCCTGGACGGATACGAACCCGGTCCGCCTCTGCGCGGCGACATCGAAGTTGACATCGCCATCGTTGGCGGTGGCTTCACCGGCCTCTGGACCGCCTACCACCTGCTGAAGGAGGATCCCGGCTTGACAATCGCCGTCCTCGAGGCGGCGGCGGTCGGATACGGCGCGTCCGGAAGGAACGGCGGCTTCGCCATGACCCTGGTGCACCGCAGCCTCCAGGCGCTGGTGGGCAGCGTCGGCAGGCAGCAGGCCCTGGACATCCACCACACCTCCGAAGAAGCCGTGCGCACGATCCAGCGTGTCTGCGCTGCAGAGAGCATCGAGGCGGACCTCATGCCCAACGGGCTTCTGGTCGTTTCGAATACCCCTCTGCAGGACGATCACATCCAGAAGGAGGCGACACTCGCCCGGGAACTGGGCATCGACGGCATCCGGCTGCTGGACCGTGACCAGATCCAGGCGCGTGTCCACTCGGAGACGTTCCGACTGGCGCTGGAAGAAGAAACGTGCGTGCTTCTGAACCCGGCCCGCCTCGTGCGCGGACTGAAAGAGGCCGTGGTGCGAAAAGGCGTGCGAGTGTTCGAACAGACGGCGGTCGACGAGGTGTCTGAGGATGCGGAAGCCGTCATCCTGCGGACCCCCGGAGGGACCGTCCGGGCTCGCCGGGCGCTGCTGGCCGCTAACGGCTACAGCGGTTGTTTTCCCGCGTTTCGGGACCGCGTCACGCCGTTCTACTCCTACATCCTGTTGTCTGAGCCGCTCACCGAAGAGCAATGGAGCCGGATCGGTTGGCAGGGCCGAGAGGGCATGGAGGACCGCCGCACGTTCTTGCACTACTTCCGGCCGACGATCGACGGCCGGCTCATGTGGGCGGGCCGTGACGCCCCCTACCACCCGGACGGCCCTCATTCCCGATACGATCGCGATGACCACGTCTTTGCGAGGTTGGAGGAAACGTTCCGGTGGACCTTCCCCCAACTCCACGACCTGAAGTTCGAGCACCGCTGGGGCGGCCCCCTCGGAGTCACCTCGACCTTCCTGCCGGGCGCGGGCTGGCTTGCCGGCCACCGCATCGCGTACGCCTTCGGCTACAACGGGCACGGGGTCGCCATCTCGTGCCTGCTCGCCCTCGCGGTGCGCGATCTGATGATGGAACGTGAAAGCGAATTCACCCGGCTGGCGCTCGTCGGGAAGAAGCCGCCGTCAATGGGCCCCCGGCTGGTCCGGGATCCGATCGTGAGGGCGGTCGCGGACTATCAGTTGCGGCAGGACGACGCCGGCGAGCCGGTCAAGGCGTCGGTGTTTGTCCGGCTGGCGGAGCGGCTGTTCGGCGGCTTCTGACGAACCGGTGGGCTAGAAGGAGTAAACAGAGATGCAGAACGAGAGTCGCAGCGTCGTGGCCCTCGGTTACGATGCGGTCTTCGAGGCCGTCCCGAGGAGCCCCACCCTGGATCGCCTGTGGCGAAAACACGCGGTAGGTGACGATTTCCCTGCGGAGTTCATGCACATCAGCTTCACCACGCTCCCTCAGCTTCGTCGAATGGCTCACCGCCTCCACTTGAAGCCGGGCCAAACGCTCGTGGATGTCGGCTGCGGCATGGCAGGCCCGGCGCTCTGGGTCGCCCGCGAGACCGGCGCCAAGCTGGTTGGTGTCGACTTCTCGCATTCTGCTGTGCGCTTCGCGTCTGAAAGAGCGGAGGGACTCGGCCTCTCCGATACCGCGCGGTTCGTCGTCGGGTCGTTTGACAACACTGGGCTTGACGATGCGTCAGCGAGCGGAGTCATGAGCGAAGATGCCATCCAGTACGCACCTGACAAGAAAGCAGCCATGCGGGAAGCGGCCCGCATCTTGCGTAAGGGGGGCCAGCTGGTCTTCACTGCGTTCGAGCTTGACCCTGGCCACGTGGAAGGCGTTCCCGTCATCGGGGACGATCCCGTCGACGACTATCGGCCGCTGCTTGGCGAGGCAGGCTTCAGCGTCGCAACGTACGAAGAAATACCCGGCTGGCCGGAACCGGTGCGAACGACGTACCAGGCGCTGCTCGACTCCAGGGAATCACTCATCGCCGAGATGGGCGTAGTCGCAGCGACAGCGTTCTTCACCGAACTCACCCTCACGATCGAGCAGGGGATATACCGCCGTCGCGTCCTGGCCGTCGCGACCAGGAACTGACGGCCATTTCGTCCTATGCGTCGCGCTCAGTCGCGGTCAGGGCGGCCTGCGCGGCGGCCAGCCGCGCTACCGGGATCCGCATAGGCGAGCACGAGACGTAATCCAGCCCCACGCGCTCGCAGAAGCGAATGCTCTCCGGGTTGCCACCATGCTCACCGCACAGCCCTAACTCCAGGGAGGGGTTAGCCTCGCGGCCCTCGTCCGCGGCGATCTGGATGAGGCGGCCGACGCCAATCTCGTCGATACGCTCGAAGGGGTTGTCGAGCAGATAGCCGCGCTCCAGGTAGAAGCGCAGGAACTTCTCCTCGGCGTCGTCGCGGCTGAAGCCGAACGTCATCTGCGTGAGGTCGTTGGAACCGAAGCTGAAGAAGTCGGTGAGGGGCGCCAGGCGACTGGCGGACAGCGCTGCGCGAGGGAGTTCGATCATCGTGCCGAAAGGGATGCCTGGGATGCCCAGCATTTCGCCGCACTCCTCAGCTACCCGCTGAAGCTGCGAGCGCAGGGCCGTCAACTCGCCGGCTGCCACGACCAGCGGGATCATAATCTTTGGCTGCGGGTCGAGGCCTTCACGCTTGAGGTCGGC
>Ga0326597_10014127_pt1 | contig 10471 bp, 8 predicted proteins | sample RVTome_12_FD_203789 | JGI IMG/M metagenome (GOLD analysis project Ga0326597, IMG submission 203789) | Soil microbial communities from uranium-contaminated site in the Upper Colorado River Basin, Wyoming, United States - RVT100D185 | ecosystem: Environmental > Terrestrial > Soil > Contaminated >... | reverse complement strand
GCCCGTGGGGATGATGGGGAAGGGCGTCGAGCAGCCGCTCGAAGGCGACGCGGTGCTGGCCGGCGGCCGACAGGTGCCGCGCGAGCGCAAGGCGGGCGCGCCAGCCCAGCGGGTCCCGCTCGATCAGCCGCTCGCACAATTGAACGAAGCGGTGCGGCGCCCCCAGGGTCCGGTAGGCCCGCTCCAGCCGGTCGAACACGAAATGCGCATGGTCCGGCACCGCCTCGATGAGCCGTTCCCAGACCTCCACCGCCCCGGGGAGGTTGCCCTGCCCCTCGCGTACGTCCCCGAGGTTCAGGTACGCAGGAGCCGTACGCGCATCGACATCAATCGCCTCCGCAAACGTACGCGCCGCGCCCGCTGTGTCGCCGGCGCGCTGTTGCGCGCTGCCGATCTCGTTCCGCAGGAAGCCGAGGATTTGCTGGTCCTCCGGACGCCGCCCAGCGTCGATCTTCGCAATCTGTTCCCGGGCGCGTAGCGCTTCGGGCCACTGATGCTGGTCTTCGTGCAGCTTCTGCAGATTGATGAGGGCATAGCGGTTTCGGGGGTCGAGTTGCAGGACCTCCTGGAACGCCTCGAGCGCGCGGTCCACGAATCCTCCGTGGCGGAAATCGAGACCCAGGCAGAGCAGCACATAGGCATGCTCCAGTTCGGTGAGATCGAGTCGCTGTAGCAGCGCCTGGTGGACGTTGACCGCGCGGCCCACCTGCCCTTTTTCACGGTACAGGTTGCCCAGGATCATCTGTATTTCGAGCGCCTCGGGTTCGGTGCTCGCGGCGTGCGTGAGTTCTTCGACCGCCTGGTCAACCTGGTTGTCGACCAGAAAATTGAGGCCGAGCATGTAGTGGGGGGTTTCGCGAAGCCGCCGCCGATCGATCCAGCGGCCGTCCCTCAATTTGTACCGCTCCCACGCCTTGCCGACCATCAGCCCGAGGAGCAGGGCAAACAGCACGGCGAGCAGGTAGAACTCTGTCGTCATGCAGGTCAGACACCTCGGTGGCGTTGTCTAGTCAAAACCACGAAGACCGTGAAGATCCAGGACCACGAAGCACCGGGAGATCATGACGAGCAGGCGGCATAGTGGTTTGTTCGCGATCTTCGTGGTGTCGCGCCTCACTCAGAACATTTCCGTCCGCCAAAGGTCGTGCAGGTGCACGACGCCCTCGACCTGTCCGCTGCCATCCAGGACGACGATCGAGGTGATCTTGCGTTCCTCGAGGATGTGGAGGACCTCGGCCGCCAGCGTTCCGCGCTCGATCGTGACAGGATTCCGCGTCATCACGTCGCCGGCGGTACGTTCAAGGAGGTTGACCGAGTCCCGCATCTGGCGCCGAAGGTCGCCGTCCGTGATGATGCCGGCCAGGCGCCCTTCTTCGACCACGCACGTCATGCCGAGGCCCTTCCTGGACATCTCCTCGACGACCTCGCGCATCGGCGCTGTGGCGGCGACCGCCGGAAGCCTGTCGCCCTGATGCATCAACTGTCCGGCGCGCAGCAGGCGCTTGCCGAGCTTGCCACCGGGATGGAGGCTCGCGAAATCCTCCTCCCGGAACCCCTTTGCAACGAGCAGCGTCATCGCCAGCGCATCGCCCAGCGCCAGCGCCGCCGTCGTACTCGCGGTCGGCACCAGGTTCATGGGGCATGCCTCCTCGGAGACCATGCAGTCCAGCGCCTCGTCTGAGGCCTGCGCCAGCGTGGAGGCGTCGTTGCCGGTGATGGTGATCAGCCGTGCGCCGAGGCGCTTGATCGTCTCCAGTAGACGAACCAGTTCCTCGGTCTCGCCGCTGTTCGACAGCGCAACGACCACGTCGTCGGCCTGTATCACGCCGAGGTCGCCGTGAATCGCCTCCGCCGGATGGAGGAAGAAGGCCGCGGTGCCGGTGCTCGAGAGCGTGGCGGCGATCTTCCGGCAGATGATGCCGGACTTCCCCATGCCCGTGACGATCACTCTCCCGCGGCAGTCGAGCAGGATCCGAACCGCCCGAATGAAGTGATCGTCGAGGCGGTCGATGAGCGCGAGGATCGCGTCGGCTTCCGTCTGCAGGACCTTGCGCGCAAACGTCAGGTCCACGGGGGCCGGCTTCGTCAGCCCACCGTGCTCGGGCTGACCCTGAGCCTGTCGAATGGTCATCGCCGTTCCCCAGGCACGGAGGCGTTCGATGCGGCGCCCTCGCGGGCAGCGGCGTCGATTCGCTTCAGCTTGCGCATGAGCCGCTCCAGCTGGTCGAGTCGAAGCGCGTTCGAGGCGTCGCTCTTCGCCCTCGACGGCTCTTCGTGTACCTCCATGAACACCGCATCGACACCGGCCGCCACGCCAGCCGACGCCAGGGGCTCGATGTACTGGGCGAGGCCGGAGGTGACCCCATCCCCGGCGCCCGGGAGTTGCAGGCTGTGGGTGACGTCGAACACGACAGGGCAGCCCAGTTCCCGCAGCATGGGGAGCGCGCGCATGTCAACGACGAGATCGTGGTACCCGAAGCTGACGCCGCGCTCGGTGACGAGCACCGAATGATTGCCTTCGGCCGTCACCTTGTCGATCACGTGGCGCATGTCGGATGGCGCGAGAAACTGTCCCTTCTTGACGTTGACCACCTTCCCCGTGCGCGCGGCGGCGACGAGCAGATCGGTCTGACGGGACAGAAACGCCGGAATCTGAAGGACGTCGACCACGGCCGCGGCGGGTGCCGCATGAGACGGCTCGTGAATGTCTGTGAGGATCGGAAGGCCCGTGCTCTCCCGAACCTCGGCCAACACCTTCAACCCGGCATCGAGGCCGGGACCGCGGAACGATGTTCTGGATGTCCGATTGGCCTTGTCGTACGAGGCCTTGAAGATCACCGGCACGCCACAGCGTCTCGAGATATCGCGGATCGCGGAAGCGGTGTCGACCGCGTGCTGGGCGCTCTCGATCACGCACGGACCGGCGATGAAGACAAGCGGGTGCCCGCCTCCGACCGAGAGTGCCCCAATCTGCACCGGATTCACGGGCCTATCTTACCTTTGACTTTTGACTTTTGACTTTTGACTTACGAATGACTTCCCGCCGTGACGCTCTCGGGAGCCAGCGTGCCGGTCTTGTGGCGATGGGCCGCCTCCACGAAGCTCGCAAACAACGGGTGCGGTGTGAGCGGCTTTGACTGAAACTCGGGATGAAACTGCACGGCCACGAACCATGGATGCGCCGGGAGCTCCGCGATCTCCACAAACTTGCCGTCCGGCGAGCGGCCGGAGACGCGCATCCCTTTCTCCATCAGCGCGGATTCGTACTGGCAGTTGAACTCGAAACGGTGGCGATGGCGCTCGTGGACGAGCGATGTCCCGTAGATCCGCTCCGCGACGGAACCTGGCACCAGTTCGCACGCGTACCGACCGAGCCGCATGGTACCGCCCAGATCGTCCACTCCGAGGAGGTCGCGGAGCTTGTAGATCACCCTGTGCGGGGTGTTCTCGTCGACCTCCGTGGAATCGGCGCCTTCGAGGCCGCAGACGCTTCGCGCAAACTCCACGAGCGCAAACTGGAAGCCGTAGCAGATGCCAAAGAACGGAACCCCGTTCGCGCGCGCATGCTCGGCGGCCTTCATCATGCCGCGTGTACCGCGTGACCCGAAGCCACCCGGCACCAGGATGGCGTGTGCGCCCTCGAGGAGCGCCGCGCCATCATCCTTCTCGAGCGCCTCCGCCTCGACCCAGTTGAGGTTCACCTTGAGCCTGCTTGCAAACCCGCCGTGGGCGACCGCCTCGTTGAGGCTCTTGTACGAGTCCTCGTATCCCGTGTACTTCCCGACGACGTGGATCGTGATCTCGTCGACGGGGCTCTTGATGCGCTCCACAAGCTCCTGCCACGCCTCGGTGCGCGCTTCAGTGAGCGGCAGGCCCAGCAGTGTGAGCACGATCCGGTCGAGGCCCTCGGCGGCGAGCACCAGCGGAACTTCGTAGATCGTGGGGACGTCCTTCGCTGTGATAACAGCTTCCTCGTTGACGTCGCAGAACAAGGAGATCTTGCGCTTGATGTCGGCATCGAGGAACCGGTCGGTGCGGCAGAGCAGGATGTCGGGCTGAATGCCAATCGACCGCAGATCGCGCACGCTGTGTTGTGTCGGCTTGGTCTTGAGCTCGCCGGCGGTGCCGATGTAGGGGACCAGTGTCAGGTGGATGTAAATGGCGTTCTCGCGGCCGACGTCGAGGCGGAACTGCCGAATCGCCTCCAGGAACGGCATGCCCTCGATGTCGCCGACTGTCCCGCCGATTTCCACGAGCACGATGTCGGCATCGCAGCCCGTCGTTCGGATCGCATCCTTGATTTCGTTCGTGATGTGAGGGATGACCTGAACGGTGCGTCCGAGGTAGTCGCCGCGGCGCTCCTTCTGAATGACAGACAGGTAGATCTTGCCGGTGGTCCAGTTGCTGTTACGCGTGCCCACCATGCTCGTGAAGCGCTCGTAGTGGCCCAGGTCCAGATCGGTCTCGGCGCCGTCATCGGTGACGTAGACCTCGCCGTGCTGGAAGGGACTCATCGTGCCAGGGTCGACGTTGATATACGGGTCGAACTTCTGGAGCGCCACGGTGTACCCGTGGTCTTCGAGGAGTCGTCCGATCGAGGCCGCGGCGAGGCCCTTACCCAGCGACGACACTACACCGCCGGTGACGAAGATGTACTTCACCGGCCGCTTGTCAGCTCCCTGCATCGTGCCGCCTCACGCGCGCGTTCCCACCGTCATCTGCCGGCGAACACGCTCAAGGTCCTCCGGGGTATCCACCCCGATGGAGTCGTAATGGGTTTCAATCGCGCGAATCCTGAAGCCGTGCTCGATCGCCCGCAGTTGTTCCAGTGATTCCGAGATTTCGAGCGGCGTCTGGGGTAGTGACGCCAATTCGCATACAAACGTCCGTCGATACGCATACAGTCCGACATGCTTGAACAGCGGCACCGTCGTATCGCGGACGAATGGCACGGCGGAGCGGGAGAAATACAGCGCGTTGCCCTCCAGATCCACGACAACCTTGACCACGTGCGGGTTGCCGCTGTCGGCCGGGTCGCTGATCCGCCGGCGAAGAGTCGACATCCGGAGGGTAGGGTCGCTGTCGATCGGCGCAACGACCTCGGCGATCATCTTCGGTTCGAGCAGCGGTTCGTCGCCCTGGACGTTCACCACGATGTCGCAGTCCAGATCCGCGGCGACTTCGGCAATCCGATCGAGGCCCGAACGGTGGGTCGACCGCGTCATGCGCACGAGGCCGCCAAATCGTTCCACCGCCTGCGCAATGCGCGCGTCATCGGTCGCGACGACCACCGCGTCCACGTCGGGAGCGGCAGTCGCGCGCTCGTAGACATGCTCGAGCATCGAGCGGCCGGCGATGTCCGCGAGCGGTTTCGCTGGAAAGCGGGTCGAGTGATAGCGGGCGGGAATGACGACGACGATGTGCAGTGGCTGGGGCGTACGTTCGAAGGGATTTCGGAACGCGGAGCGCGGCACGGCGAATCATAGCACGTGCCGAACGATCGTTCGCTCTTCCCGGTGCTAGTTGCTGGACCGCCATGCGGCTTCTTGCGGAAATGTGTCCGCGGTGCGCCTGAACGTGTCGCCCGACTGCAGCCGAACGAGCGATCGACCGAGAATGCTAGAGTAAGGTGCAGTACCTCGAATGACTTGGAAAGCGTACGCCACAGTGTCGGGTGTCACCGTGCTGGCTGGATGGCTTGCGTCCGCGCCGCCGTCCAACGCACCGAACGCCGCCGCACCGGGACTCAGTCAGACAACGCCGCCGCAGGCAACCTCTCTCTCGGGCATCGAGCGGGAGGCTACGCGGCTGGAGGCGAGGGTACGACGCGAGGTGGCCTACGCGCAGCCGAAGCGAAACCCGTTTCGATTCGGCGCCGACAGACCGACAGTGAACTCCGGGATCCAAGTCGCCGAGACCCCGTCCGCCGCTGAGACGTTCGTTCCGGCGGTGCCGCTGCCTCCGCCGGTGTCCCTGGCGGGCATTGCGGAGGATCAGGTCGAAGAGCGCCTCGAGCGAACCGCGATCTTGAGCTCGCCGGTCGGCGTCTTGCTCGTTCGTGAAGGCGAGGACGTTCTTGGACAGTACCGGGTCGTGAAGATCGAAAGCGAGGCCGTCGAGCTCCTGAAGCATGCCGACGGCACGACGCTGCGCCTTGGCTTCAGCCCCAGCCCCTGACAGCCTCAGACCCCGACAGCCTCAGACCCTGACGATTCGCGCCTCGCGAATCGCCTTGACCTTCCGAAGATCGTCGAGCACCGACGCGGGAATCGGCGTCGTCTCGTCCACGATGACCACGCCAATGGCATTCGCGCCCTCGCGACCCAGGGCAAAGTTGGCGATATTCACCCGGTGCCGTCCCAGGATCGTCCCGACCTCTCCAATCACGCCAGGCTGATCGTTGTTGCGGATCACGATCATGGTGCCTTCGAGCGGCGCTTCCACGGCGATACCGTCGACCAGCACCAGCCGCGGACTGGTCCGCTCGAAGACCGCCCCTTCCACCCAGTGTTCCTCATCGCTCGTGTGAAGCTTGATGGAGAGGAGGTTCGTGTAGTTCCGGGGCCGGGAGCTGCGGGACTCGATAACCTCCATGCCGCGGGCGGCCGCCACGCTCCGGGCGTTCACGAGCGTCACGCCGGACGACAGGATCGGCTTGAAGAGGCCGACCAGCACGGCGCTCACGATCATGTCGTTGCGCCCCTCGGCGAGCCCGCCGTAGTAGCGGACGCCAAGCGTCTGCGCCCGGCCGTCGTTCATCTGGGCGAGGAAGGCCCCGAGCCGTTCGCCCAGCCCCACGAAGGGCCGGAGCCGGCCGAACTCCTCAGCAGAGATGGACGGAAAATTGACCGCGTTGCGAATGATGCCGTCTCGAAGAAAATCCCGCACGGCGGCGGCTGTTTCGACGCCCACCAACTCCTGTCCTTCGCGGGTCGAGGCCGCGATGTGGGGGGTCGCCACCACCTGGGGCAGCGTCTGCAGGCGCGAATCGGGCGGCGGCTCGGTCTGGAAGACATCCAGCGCGGCGCCGGCAACCTGCCCGGCTTCGATGGCATCGGCCAGCGCGGTCTCGTCAATGAGGTCGCCGCGGGCCGTGTTGACGATCCGGATCCCCTTCTTGGCGCGCGCGAGCCGGTCCGCATTCACGAGATGACGCGTCTTCTCGTTGGACGGCATGTGCAGCGACAGATAGTCGGCGCGCCCGAACAGGTCGTCCAGTGAGACCAGTTCAACCCCCAGGTCGGCGGCCACCTGCTCGGAGATGAACGGGTCGTGGGCGATGATGCGCATGCCAAACGCCGCGGCGCGGCGGGCCACTTCCTGGCCGATGCGCCCGAGTCCGGCAAGGCCGAGCGTCTTTTCCCGAATTTCCTCGCCGAGAAACTTCTTTTTCTCCCATTTGCCCTGCTTCATCGCCGCGTCGGCAGCCGACACGTGGCGAGCAAGCGCCAGGATCAAGCCGAGGGCAAGTTCCGCCACGCTGATGCTGTTGGCACCCGGGGCGTTCATGACGACGATGCCGCGTTCGCTGGCGGCGGCGATGTCAACGTTGTCGACACCGGTGCCGGCGCGGGCAATCACACGCAGACGTGGGGCGGCTGCGATGAGTGACGCGGTGACCTTGGTGGCGCTGCGAACGATGAGTGCGTCGGCGTGGGCAAGGTCACCTGCGAGTTGCTCCGGCGAGCGACCGGTGCTGGCATCGATATCCCAGCCCTCCGCAGTAAGTAGGTCCAGCGCCGAGGCGGCAAGACCGTCAGCAATAATGATTTTCAATGGCGTTCCGGAGTGTGAGGACAACGGTTGAATGAAACGCCGATATTGGCGTGCGTCTTTCGCAGTATAATCTGCGTTTGCCGTCCGCGTATCTGTGCTGCGCGTACCGTGTCGCACCACGATGGTGCAAACCGCTAAAATACTCGGGTTCGTATCGGATTCACGGCTCCGGCCGGTGTTTTTCAACAGGGTTTTCAACAGAAGCTGTGAGTAATCGGGGGTAGGTGTGCGGGACATCGCCCTAAGGCCTAAGGCCGCGCAGGCTTCCGCCTCCGCGATTTGAGTTCGTTGTAGCGCGCAGGCTTCAGCCTGCTTCTTGAGGAACAGTTCATGAAACGTAAAGTCACAGTGGTGGGTGGCGCCGGTAACGTCGGTGCGACGGTGGCCCGTGCCATCGCGGAGAAAGAGCTAGCTGACGTCGTCGTCATCGACATTGCAGACCAGAAGGCGGCCGGTGTCGCGCTTGACATCTACGAAACCTGTCCGATCCTCGGATCCGATTCCCGCATCGTCGGCGGCAACGACTGGGCCGCCGCCGCCGGTTCCGATATCGTCGTCATCACGTCCGGGAAACCCCGGAAGCCAGGCATGAGCCGCGACGACCTCGTGCGCGACAACTTTGCAATCATGCAGAGCATCGCGCCGCTCGTCGTTCAGCACTGCCCGGAGAGCATCGTCATCCCGGTCGCCAATCCGCTCGACGCGATGGCGCAAGCGCTCTATCGTTTGACCAAATTTCCGCGAGAGCGCGTGATCGGCATGGCCGGCGTGCTGGACTCGGCGCGGATGAGCACGTTCATCGCGATGGAGCTGAATGTGTCGGTCGAGAACGTGCACTCGTTTGTCCTCGGGGGCCACGGCGACACCATGGTGCCGCTGCCCCGATACTCGACGGTGGCGGGCGTGCCGATTACCGAACTGCTTTCGAAGGAGCGGATCGACGCGATTGCGACGCGCACCGCCAACGGAGGCGCCGAAATCACGAAAATGGTCGGGACGAGCGCGTGGTATGCACCGGGCGCGGCGGTCGCAGAGATGGTCGAGGCTATTCTCAAGGACAAGAAGAAGATCCTGCCGTGCTCCGTGTACCTGCAGGGCGAGTACGGCGTCCAGGACCTGTTCGTCGGCGTGCCCGTGAAGCTTGGCGCGCGCGGCCTGGAGCAGATCATTGAGATCACGCTGACGCCGGACGAGGATGCCGCGCTGAAGAAGTCCGCGGCGGCGGTGAAGGAACTGGTCGACGTGATCGGCGTATAGGTAGTACATCTTTGAGCTTCAACCTGTGAAAATCCACGAATATCAAGCCAAATCAGTCCTCGCGCGGTTCGGCGTGCCCGTGCCGCGCGGTGAAGTCGCGTATGCGGCCACCGAGGTGGGCGAGATTGCCCGCCGCCTTGGCGGCGACGTCGTGGTCGTCAAGGCCCAGATTCATGCGGGCGGTCGCGGAAAGGGCGGCGGTGTCAAGCTGGCCAAGTCGCCGGCCGAAGCTGAGCAGATCGCGAAGCAGATCTTGGGGATGACGTTGGTCACTCATCAGACGGGCCCCGAAGGCCGGAAGGTGGGCCGCGTCCTCATCGAGGAAGGGCTGCAGATCGAGCGTGAGCTGTATCTCAGCATCGTCATCGATCGCGCGACCGCCTGTCCGGTGGTCATCGCCAGTGCTGCCGGTGGCATGGACATCGAGGAGGTGGCCGCTTCGGAGCCGGAGAAGATCCTTCGGGAGCCCATCGACCCCGGGACCGGTGTCGTGCCGTTCCAGGCGCGCAAGCTGGCGTTTGGTATGGGACTCGGGGCCGGACCGGCCCAGAAGCTCGTCAAGGTGCTCGACGCCATCTACAAAATGTTCATCGAAACCGACGCCTCGATGATTGAGATCAATCCGTTGATTCTCACGAAGGGCGGCGATTTGCTGGCGCTCGACGCCAAGGTCACCTTGGACGACAACGCGCTGTACCGCCACCAGGATTTGGCGGACCTGCGCGATCTCTCTGAGGAGGATCCTCTTGAGGTCGAGGCGTCGAAGTTCTCGCTCAACTACATTCGCCTGGATGGCAACATCGGGTGCATGGTCAACGGGGCCGGCCTCGCGATGGCGACGATGGACATCATCAAGCTGGCGGGTGGTGAACCGGCCAACTTCCTGGACGTCGGCGGCGGTGCCAATGCGGAGCAGATCCGGAATGCCTTCAAGATCCTCACGTCCGACAAGAACGTCCGGGCCGTGCTCATCAATATCTTCGGTGGCATCCTGCGTTGCGACGTGCTCGCACAGGGCGTGATTGCGGCGGTGAAGGAACTCGGCGTTCCCGTGCCCATCGTGATTCGGATGGAAGGCACCAACGTCGACGAGGGCAAGCGGTTGCTGAGAGAGAGCGGATTGGATTTCACAACAGCCGATTCGATGGGCGAGGCCGCGGACACGGTCGTCGCCCTCGCGAAGAAGGCATAGGTTAAGGATGGCCGTCTTACTCGACAGAAACACTCGGTTAATCGTGCAGGGACTCACCGGGCGTGAGGGCACCTTTCACGCCCAGCAGGCAGCGGCGTACGGCACCACCGTTGTTGGCGGCGTGACACCAGGCAAAGGTGGCACGAGGCACGAAACGTGGCCGATCTTCAATAGTGTGCACGATGCGATCCGGGAAACCGGTGCGAATGCCACGGTCATTTTTGTGCCGCCGCCGTTTGCCGCCGA
>Ga0326597_10014126_pt1 | contig 10471 bp, 7 predicted proteins | sample RVTome_12_FD_203789 | JGI IMG/M metagenome (GOLD analysis project Ga0326597, IMG submission 203789) | Soil microbial communities from uranium-contaminated site in the Upper Colorado River Basin, Wyoming, United States - RVT100D185 | ecosystem: Environmental > Terrestrial > Soil > Contaminated >... | reverse complement strand
CGCGCAGGAAGAGCGCGTAGCGCCCCTCGGCGTCGGGCTCGGGAATCTTCGAGGCAACGAGGTCGGTGGCCCGCTCCTTGAGGGCGCCCGTGGGCTCGCCCGTCCCGGGGTCGCGCACGATGACCCCGTCCTTCGGGTCCTTCGTGTCCTTCGTGATGCCGGCGAGGGCGAGGGCCTTGGAGTTGGCCCAGCCGCTGTGGCCGTCGTAACACTCCATGTAGGCCGGGCGGTCGGGCACGGCCGCGTCGAGCTGCGCCCTCGTGGGCAGGCCGCCGGGGAAGGAGCCGTACAGCCAACCGCGGCCGCGCACCCAGGGGGCCTCGGGATGGGCGACCGCGAAGGCCTTGATCCGCGCCTGCACGGCCTCGACGGTCTGATCCTCGATGAGGTCCACCAGCTCCAGGGAGAGCGCTCCCGAGACGAGGTGGACGTGGGCGTCGTTGAAGCCGGGCAGAAGGAGACGGCCACCCGCGTCCACCACCCGCGTCGCGGGCCCCGTGACGCCTCCCCCTTCGGCGGCCGCGCCCACGAAGGTGAAGCGCCCTCCGCTGACCGCTAGGGTTTCCGCCCACGGCCGGGCGGGGTCGGCCGTCCAGATGCGGGCGTTCTGGACCACGAGCTCGGCGGGGCCGCCGGCGGTGGCCCGGGGGGGCGAGGTCGCTCGCCACGACACGATCAGAGCGAGGAGAAGCCCGGCGATCCAGGCGGAAAGGCGTGGGGCACGAGCGGCGTTCATGACGGTCGGTCTCCGCACGTCATCTTATGCCTCATCGGTGGCGTCGTGACATCCTGTGAGCGCGCGCACGCACGCGTTGGCGGGTGCGTGAGCGAGGCCGTATCATGACCCAACGCTCATGCTCGTGGCTTGTCCCTCCTGCGGGAAGCGCGTGTCCGATCGTGCACCGAGCTGTCCCTTTTGCGGCTCCAACCTCCCCGCCGCGACCATCGACCGGGACGCCACGCCCGCGCGCGGCGTGGCCCCGGCCGAGCCGCACGCCCTCGCGGAGCCCGTCGCACCCCCGTTGCCCACGGGGAAGCCGCCCGCGCCGTCTTCCCCCGCGGTCGGCTCCTTCGAGCGCGCGCGTCCGCTCGGTCCCGGGAACAGCACCTGGCTCTCGTGGGGGGCCGAGACCGGCACGGCCGCGGTCGTCAAAGTCCTCCGCCACGACCCGGATGAGCGTCTGGCGGCGGCCTGGTCGAGCCTCTCCCCCCATCCGTCGGTCGTACGCGCCCTGGGATTCGCCGCGGGGTCGGGCGAGCGGGCCGTGGTCTACGACTACGTGGCGCCCGATGCCCACAGTCGGAAGGCGCAGGGCCGGAGCGCCTTCGACCGGCGCCTGCGGCGCGAGCCCATCCCCTTTCCGGAGGCGCTCCGCTTCGGCGTGCTCGCGTGCCGCGGTCTCGAGCACGTCTACCAGGGAGGGATGCGTGGCCACGGCAACCTGAAGCCGACGAACCTGCTCCTCGGCCTCGAAGGCGGGCTGCGCGTCTCCGAGCCCGGGCTCGCGGGAACCGAGTCGCCGGTGCATCTCGCACCGGAGCGCTTCGACGGGGCCCCGGCCGACGAAGTCTCCGACCTCTACAGCCTCGGGGTCGTGCTCTACCAGATGGCTTCGGGCGGTCAGCCTCCCTACGACACCCCTTCCCGCGGGGCGGGAGAGGAGGGCGCCATGCGCTATCGGGAGGCCCTGCGCCAGCTCCACCAGGACGCCCTCCTGCCCCGGCTCGACTCGCCGCTGGCCGCAGTCTTGGAGCGCTGCCTGCAGAAGGAGGGGCGCAATCGCTTCGCCTCTGCGGGCGCGCTGCGGGCCGAGCTCGAGGACCAGCTGCGCCGCGAGACGGGCATGCTCCCCCACCTGCCCTCCGCCACCGAGGCCACGGGCTGGGAGCGCGCCCAGCAGGCGCTGGCCCTGCTCGCCATCGGACGCGCGGAGCCGGCTCTCCAGGCCTTCGAAGAAGCCCTGGCCGTTCTGCCCCGAACCGCGTCCGTCCTTTCCGTGCGCGCGACCGCGCTGCACGTGCTGTCGCGGCACGAAGACGCGGTGGCGGGCGCCGACGATGCGCTCGCGGTGGACCCGCAGCACGCCCCCGCCTGGCGTCAGAAGGGAGAGAGCCTGGCCGCCCTCGGCCGCCACGAGGAAGCGGCCTCTGCCTTCGAGCAGGCCACCTTCCTCGCCCCGCGCGATGCCGCGCCGTTCGTCGCCCTGGGCGGTCTCCTGGGAGGGATGGGACGCCTGCCGCAGGCCCTGGCCGCCTACGACCGGGCCGTGGCCGCGGATCCCGAGCACGTGGACGTGTGGCTCGCACGCGGGAGGACCCTTGCCGCCGCCGGAGACCGGGCCGACGCTGCGGCCGCGCTCCTGCGCTTCCTCGACCTGAGCTCGCCCGTGCATCCCGCCCGCCCCCGCGCGGAAGAGATGTTGGCCGAGGTGCGCGGCCAGACGGCGCCGGAGCTTTCACCCCTGAGAGAGGTCGCCGAGGACGCCGATCCCGGCGCGCGCGGCCTCGAGCTCTTCCGGGCGGGTCGCCTCGAAGAGGCGCTCGAAGCCCTCGACCGGGCCCTCCTCGCCGATCCGCGGAACCCCACCCACCATGTCAATCGCGCGAGCGTGCTCTTCCGGTGGGGGAACCCCACGGAGGCGCTGCGTGGTCTCGAGAAGGCGCTCGCCCTCGAGCCGCGCCTCGGCCATGCCTGGCTCAACAAGGCGGCCGTCGAGAAAGCGCTCGGCCGGGGTCCCGAGGCGCGTCGCTCCTTCGCCGATCTTCTCTCCCTCGTGCCTGCGCCCGACGGTCGGATCCTGGACCAGGCCCGGTCCCTCGACGGGGCCCTCGAGCGGCACGCGGTGGAGGTGGCGCCGCAGGGCGCTCTGTCCCACCTCCTCGCCGGGGTCCAACACGCCCGGGGAGGACGCCTCGAGGACGCGGTGACGGACTTCCGGCGCGCCCTGACCCAGGACCCACTGCTGGCCGTGGCTTGGCTCTACAAGGGCGACGCCCTCGGCAGCCTCGGGCGCACGGCCGACGCCGCACACGCCTACGAAGAGGGAGCCTCGGCCGATCCCGGCGATGTCCGCTTCCTGCTCGGACTCGGCCGCTCCCGGGCCCGTCTCGGCGAGCTCGACACCGCGGCCGCCGTGCTGCACCGCGCTCTCGAGCTGGCGGCGGGCGAGGCGCGCGCCGACGCGTCCCGCCTGCTCGAGGCGGTGGAGGGGCGTCGCGCCGCGAAGGCGGCCCAGGCTCCGAGGCAGGAAGACGCACCCGTCCCTGCCGTACCCGTTCCCCACCCGCCGCCCGCTGCCGAAGAGACGGTGCCCGCGCCCCTGTTGCCAGCCAACGAGCCCCCTCGAGAAACCGCCGAGGTGTGGTCGGAGCGTGGTCGGGCGGCCTTCGACATCGGCCACTTCCACGACGCGCTCGCGTGCTTCTCGCGGGCCCTCGAGCTTTCGCCGGACGATGCCGCGTCCTGGCTCGGCAAGGCCGAAAGCCTGAAGCTGCTCGACCGCTTCGAGGAGGCCCGGGAGCCGTATGAGGAGGCGCTCGCCCGGACGCCCCACTCACGCGAGGCCCTGATCGGCCGCGGCCTCGTGCTTCGCCGCGTCGGAAGCCTGGAAGAGGCCATAGCGAGCTTCGCGGGCGTGCTGGAGGCGGACCCCACCGACTTCGAGGCGCTCCACCAGAAGGCGACGGGCGAGGACGAGCTCGAACGCGCCTCCGACGCGGCGAGGTCCTACGAGCGGTTTCTCGCCGCCGCCCCTGCGGGCGATCCGCGCCGGCCCCGCGCGGAGACGAGGCTGCTCGCCCTGCTCGACGACCTGAAGCCGGCCACGATCGTGGAGCCCCCGGCGGCACCGGCGGCGACTCCCGCGTCTGCGCCCGAGCCTGCGGTGGCACCACCCCCTCCCACCGCGGTCGACCCGGCGGCCGCCGCGCTCGCCCTGCTTGTCCAAGGCCGCGCGGCCGAAGCGCTGGACGTTCTCGATCAGGCGCTTCAGGCGGGGGCCGACGACGCCTCGCTCTGGGTGGCCCGCGGCGACAGCCTCCGGGCTCTCGGGCGCAAGGAGGAGGCGGCGGCGAGCTTCGACCAGGCCCTCAAGCGGGCGCCCCACGACTCCGCCGCCTGGGTCAAGAAGGGAGAGGCCCTCGACGCCGCGGGGGTCTTCGCGGAGGCGATCGCGTGCTACGACCAGGCGATCGGGCTCAACCCTCGCCACCACGGGGCCTGGAACAGCAAGGGCGTCGGCCTCACCCGGCTGCGCCGCATCGACGAAGCCCTGACCTGCTTCGCGCGCGCCCTCGAGAACGAGCCTCGCTTCGCCCTCGCCCGGTTCAACAAGGCGGCGGCGGAAGACATGCTGGGACGCGTCGCCGACGCGGTCGTGTCCTTTGAGGAGTTCCTCGCCCAGGCCGCCCCAAGCCAGCGCGCGCAGATCCAGCACGCGGAGAAGCGACTCAAGGTCCTGAAGCCGCCCCCGCGGAGCTAGGGACTACTTCAGGATCTTCAGGCCCCGCAGGATCGCGATGAGCAGGGCTGCGCCCACCACGCCCATGATGAGCCGGCCCAGCAGCCCGTAGGCGGCGAGTCCCAGCACGCCGAAGACCCAGCCCCCGAGGGCGGATCCCACGATCCCCACGATCACGTTGCTGATCCATCCCATCTGGGCGTCGGTCTTCATCACCTTGCTGGCCAGCCAGCCGACGATGCCGCCGACGATGATGATCATCACCAGATCCATGTGACCTCCTTTGGGCCAAGGGCCCGATGCACGGGGCCGGGATCATACCCCGGGCCGGTCTTCTGTTAAGGTGGAAAAGGTCGCGCCCATGAAGCTCCTCTGGTCCTACCTGCGGCGGCACACGAGCCTCGTCCTGCTCGCCCTCGTCCTCGCCGCCCTCAACCAGGTCTTCTCCCTGCTGGACCCGCTGATCTTCCGCTACGTCATCGACAACTATGCGACCCGGTTCTCGGAGTACACGACCGGCGAGTTCTTCCGGGGAGTGGGGCTCCTCCTGCTCGCGGCCATGGGTGTCGCCTTCGTCTCCCGGGTGGCCAAGAACTTCCAGGACTACTTCATCAACGTCATAACCCAGCGGGTGGGGGCGGCCCTCTACGCCGACGGCATCTCCCACTCCCTGCAGCTGCCCTACCAGGTCTTCGAGGACCAGCGCAGCGGCGAGACCCTGGGCAAGCTGCAGAAGGTTCGGACGGACGTGGAGAAGCTCATCGCGGCGGCCGTGAACGTGCTCTTCACGACCCTGGTGGGCATCGCGTTCGTGATGGTCTACGCCTTCTCCGTCCACTGGCTCATCGCCCCCGTCTACCTCTCGACCGTGCCCCTCCTGGGCCTGCTGAGCTCGGTGCTCTCCCGCAAGATCAAGCGGGTCCAGAAGGTCATCGTGGCCGAGACGACAGCCCTCGCGGGGGCGACGACGGAGTCCCTTCGGAACATCGAGCTCGTGAAGAGCCTGGGCCTCGCCGCCCAGGAGGTGGGCCGGCTCAACGCCACCACCGGGCGCATCCTGAAGCTCGAGCTGAAGAAGGTTCGCTATCTGCGCAGCCTGAGCTTCATCCAGGGCACCTGCGTGAACGCCCTGCGCACGGGGATCCTGTTCCTCATGCTCTACCTCATCTACACCCGGCAGATCACGGTGGGTCAGTTCTTCTCGCTCTTCATCTATTCCTTCTTCATCTTCGGCCCCCTGCAGGAGCTCGGCAACGTCATCAACGTCTACCGGGAGGCCGAGGTCTCCCTCGCGAACTTCGACGAGATCCTCCGGACTCCGAAGGAGCCGCGGCCCGAGAGGCCGGTGGTCCTGGGCGGCCTCGAGGAGCTGCGCTTCGAGGACGTGCATTTCACCCACGCCTCGGCCAGTCGGCCCGCCCTCGACGGGGTGAGCTTCCGCGTGAAACGGGGCGAGACCGTAGCCTTCGTGGGCCCCTCGGGCGCGGGCAAGACCACCCTCGTAAAGCTGCTCGTCGGCCTCTACCCGCCCCGGGGCGGACAGGTGCTCCTGAACGGCCATCCCAGCACCACCGTGGACCTCGATTCCTTCCGCGAGCGCATCGGCTTCGTGACCCAGGACACCCAGCTCTTTTCGGGCACCATCCGGGAGAACCTGCTTTTCGTGCGTCCCGACGCCAGCGACGCGGAGTGCCTGGAGGTGCTCCGGAAGGCGGCCTGCGACTCGCTGCTCGCCCGCGCCGACAAGGGACTCGACACCCTGATCGGCGAGGGCGGGGTGAAGGTCTCGGGCGGGGAGAAGCAGCGCCTTTCCATCGCCCGCGCCCTTCTGCGAAGACCACACCTCCTGGTGTTCGACGAAGCGACGTCGTCTCTCGACTCCCTCACCGAGGAGGAGGTGTCGGGCACGATCCGCGACGTGGCCCGGACCCGGGAGGCCATCACCGTCCTCATCGCGCACCGGCTCTCCACCGTCATGCACGCGGACCGGATCCACGTCCTGGAAGCGGGCCGCATCGTGGAGGAGGGACGGCACGACGAGCTGCTCGCCACGAAGGGGCTCTACTTCGCCATGTGGCGGCAGCAGGTGGGCGAGCGCCGGGCGGACCGTCCGGCGCACCCGTCCCTGGCGTCGCCTCCCCTGGTGGCGGCCTCGTGAGGCTTCGCTCTCTGGGCCCGGCCACCGTGGTCGCGGTCGTGCTCTGCGCCTGCGCGGCGGACGGCCCCGCGGGCCCGTCCGCGGTCCCCCTCGACCGCGACTTCGACCTGCGGCCCGGGGAAAGCGTCTCGGTCTCCGGGGCCGGCCTCTTCGTGCGCTTCGTCGCCGTGACCGAGGACTCCCGGTGCCCCGCCGGCGCCCAGTGTGTCTCGGCGGGAGACGCCACCGTGCGTCTCGCCGTGCGCCAGGAAGGGAGCCGCGAGATGCCCGTCGATCTGCACACGACGATGGGACCAGACGAGAAAGCACTCGGCGACTACTGGATCCGGCTGCGCGGGCTCGCTCCCCTCCCCCGCTCGGGCCAGCCCGTCCCCCCCCGAGACTACCTCGCCACCTTGCGCGTGATCAGGGCCGCTTGAGCAACGAGATCAGGACCTCGAGGGCGACGCCGTCCTTCTCGCCCCGGAAGGTGTCCTCGCGCTCGGACTCGTAGCCGGCGTTGCGGAATACGTCGTGGTAGCCGCGCACGATCCACGGCAGCACGAGAGCGTCGCCGATCTCGCCCAGCGTATTGGCCAGGAGCAGCCGACCGCGGGGAGACGTGACCTCGTAGAGGTCGCGGGCGAGCCACGCTACCTTGAAGAAGGAATAGAGCCAGCCCAGGTAATAGACGGTCTCCGTGAGGACCACGAGGTCGAAGGGTGCCTCCGCCCGGAGGTCCGCCTCCATGACGTTGGCCACCCGCAGGTCGACGTGGCAGGCCGCAGACGATCGCGCGACCCGTGCTTTCGCCTTCTCGATCGCGGTCGCCGAGATGTCGAGGGCGAGCACCGAGTCCGCGAGGGGCAGCAGGCGCTCGGTGAGGTGCCCGGCCCCGCAGCCCAGCTCGAGGACTCGTCGATAGCGCCTTTCCGCGACCACGTCCCGCAGCAGGTCGAGGCGGGCCTGCTCGTAGGGGGAGGTGTCGAAGGCCCAGGGGTCGTCCTTGCGCCAATGCCCCTCGAAGAAGCTCTCCGCCTCGCGGTGCGCGTCGTCCTTCTGACTCAAGCACCCCCCTGTCCGGCGAAGGTAGCATAGGAGGCGACCATGCACCTGGAGACCGCCGAGGTGCGCTCCCCCGTAGGACCCTGGTCCCTCGTGGCCTCGCCGGGCGGCCTCTGCCTGCTCCACTTCTCCGCGGACTGGGACGAGGTGGGCAAGATCTTGAGTCGCCGCTTCGGCGCGGTGAGCCTCGCAGACACGAAGGACCCGTGCGAGGCGGTGAGCCGTCTACAAGCCTACTTCGGCGGCGACCTTCGGGCCCTCGAGGCGATCCCCGTCGACACCGGGGGGACGCCGTTCCAGCAGGAGGTGTGGGCCGCCCTGCGCAGAATTCCCGCCGGTCGCACCACTTGCTACGCGGCCCTGGCGGCGACCATCGGCCGGCCCGCGGCCACGCGCGCCGTGGGGGCGGCCAACGGCGCGAACCCGGTGGCGGTGGTGATTCCCTGCCATCGCGTGATCGGCAAGGACGGCGGGCTCACGGGCTACGGCGGCGGCCTGGAGCGCAAGGCCTGGCTGCTCCGCCACGAAGGCGTGATCTTCTAGCGCACCTTCAGTCGCACGGAGAGGGGGCTCGCGCCCTCGAGCTCGATCTCGATTCCGTACCCCATCTTGGTGCGGTCGCACAGGTCCCAGCGCAGGGGGGACTCCCCCACGAAGAAGGAGCCGCCGGGGGCCATCCGGCGGAGCGCGGCGGCCGATTTCACGTCGAGGCCGGAGCCCGGCTTGTCGAGGTCGACCCTCTTCCACTCGCTCACGTCGCCCTTGACCGTGCAGAAGGCCTCGGTCCCGCTCCAGATCTTGATCGCGATCTCCTCGTAGGGGGGAGCGGCGTTCGCGGCGCGGAGGATGCGTACCACGAGGCGCTGGTACTGGTCCACGTGACCCGCCACCAGCACGGGTCGGTCGCCGATCTCGGCGGCCTCGGCGCGCTCCGCCCCGACCTCCCCGCCGCCTTCCCCCGCCTCCTGCTCCGCCCGGGCCAGCATCTTGCCGAAGGCCTCGGACTCGGCGGCGGCGGGCGCGGGCGGGTCCACGAAACCCAGCTTCTTGCTGTACACGTAGTTGATCGGGAGGGCGAGGCCGATGCCCTCGACGCCACCCCCCGCGAGCTTCATGACCACGACGCCCACCACGTTGCCCTGCGCGTCGATCACCGGTCCCCCGCTGTTGCCGGGGCTGATCTTGGCGTCGAGCTGAAGGAGGGCCACCCCGAAGGCCACGCGTTGCAGGCTGCTGATGCTCCCTTCCTGCACGGTGAAGTCGAGGCCCACCGGGCTGCCGATGATCATGACCTTGTCGCCCGCGGCGAGGTTGGCCACGTCCCCCAGGGGAAGGGGCGTCGCCTTGGCGCCTTTGACCCGCACGAGGCCCAGGTCCACGTTCTTGTCGGAGCGCACCACCTGGCCCACGAACTTGCGGTCGTCGGACAGGGTGACTTCCATGGCCTCGTTGCCCGGGCAGAGCACGTGGGCGTTCGTGACCACGAGGTCCTCGGTCACGAAGAAGCCGCTGCCTCCCGACTCCCGGCAACGCAGGGCGACGGTCGCGGGCAGCGCCCTCTGGGCGAGCTGACGGGGCGTGAGCGCGGCGGCAGGCGCCCTCGGGGCCTTCGCGGCGGCGGCGGGGACCGCGGACGGGGACGGGGCCGGGCTTCCTGACCCCCCCGTGAACTGCCAGGCCGCGAGCGCGACGAGCAACGCGGCTCCCACGCCGAGCACCGCCAGGGGTCCGGCCAGACGCCCACCGCCGCTCCGTTTCTCCGCGGGCCGCTCGATGCTTCCGCGAAGCCCGTTCTCGATCAGCACCGCCAGGGCCGAGTGGGCAAAGGCTCGGGTCACACCCCGGACGGCGGCCGGGCGTGAATCCACCATGGCCTTCTGGATCTCGGGACCGGGTGGGGCCTCGGGCAGCGCCTGGAGCGCCCGCGCCACCTTGTAGCGCACGCGACCGTCCGTGATCGGAGCGCGCAAGGTCACATCCACCAGCAGGCTCGCCCCACAGTGCGGGCACATGCGCGCGGCCAGGGCGGCCTTCTCTCCGCACATCGCACAAGGGAGTCGTTCAGTGTCTTCCATGTCGTTCCTTATCGAGCGGGGAGGGCGTCTCTCGATTGTAGCTCAGCGGCCCCGTTCGACTGCGCGAAGGGCGATGCGGTCCACGAGACCGGGGGCCACGAGCTTCGCGAAGCGGCCCAGCTTGCCCTTGGCGGTGAACACGAGCATCCGCTGGCGCCGGGACATGGCCGAAACCGTGCGCTCAGCGCACTCTTCGGCGGTCATGATGCGGTCTTCCCTCATGGGGGTCGTGCCCAGGGCCTGCCCGTCGCTCCCCGCCGCCCGCTTGTGTATCTCCGAGCGCACGAAATACGGGCACACCACCGTCACGCCCACCCCGGTCCCCGCAAGCTCGATGCGCAGCGAGTCGAAGAAACCTATGACCGCGTGCTTGCTCGCCGCGTAGCCGGTGCGGGTGGGCACTCCGGTGAGGCCGGCCAGGCTCGCCATCACCACGATCTGCCCGCGGCTCCGCTTCAGGTGGGGCAGGGCGTAGAAGGTCGGGTACACGCAGCCCAGGTAGTTGACCCTCATGACCCGCTCGTAGACCGACAGGTCGCGGACCTCGTCGAAGCGGGCGATCATGCCGATGCCGGCGTTGTTCACGAGCACGTCGAGGGCAAGGAAGTGCTCCACGGTTCGCTCGACGAGCGCCCGGCACTGGGCCTCGCTCGTGACGTCGGTGGGGACCACGAGCGTATCTGCGCCTCGCTCGCGGCATTCGCCTTCCACGGCGGCGAGGGCGGGGAGATCGC
>Ga0326597_10014124_pt1 | contig 10472 bp, 10 predicted proteins | sample RVTome_12_FD_203789 | JGI IMG/M metagenome (GOLD analysis project Ga0326597, IMG submission 203789) | Soil microbial communities from uranium-contaminated site in the Upper Colorado River Basin, Wyoming, United States - RVT100D185 | ecosystem: Environmental > Terrestrial > Soil > Contaminated >... | reverse complement strand
CAGAAAATAAACACGAAGCCAGCTGGAACAAGTCGACCACCGTCAGCTATCCAGTACCCGACAGGAGCTGGCGCGTAGGTGGCGTAGTTGAAATACGAGAGAACTATTCCGACAGCCGCTCCTGTCCACTGCGCAGCTATGTTGGTTCGCCGGAAGAGACGTTGCCAGCGCTTGCCAAGAACGATGGCGTCTGACTCTGATACTGTGACCGTACCGTCGAGTTGAACCCGTTCGAGTGCATTTGCAAGTGCTCGATCGTCAGTGAGAGTCAGAATTATGATGCAGGGGAAGGAGACCAGGAACATGAACGCCACGTTCCAGTCGCGAAGAAACGGGAGTCGAAGCGCGCTAGTCGTGTCTAGTAGGGGAAGAGGACCCAGTAGCGCCGCGGCAGCAAGGGGAAGATACGTAGCTCCAACTGCCAGGACGTAGGCGGCAGGAGAAATCGCACGGGCTTGGCTCGGCGGAAGCCCTACGAGACGGTGGAGCACCGAACCTCTTGTCGTGTCGATTCCGAAGGTAACAATTCGCACCGCTGTCTCTGGAGGTGGCTGGGACGACATTAGAGCGATCTCACGGGTTCGACTTATGCGCGCCCAACAAAAAGCCAGCGACTATGCCCATGAGCTGGACGGCTGCACGGGCCTCACCATCAGACACACTGGGCAACCAGGGCCGACCATGTCCCGTGCCCTGCCTATTGCGCAACGTGTTTACAGCGCACCCGGCCTCGTACAGTGCCCGGTGCAGACGGTATTGTGGCGGTTCGCCCATTTGAATTGGCGTTTGCGGCGTAATCATGCCAACGGCGACGAACGCCTGGCCGAGCAACGCCGGAAAATTCGCGTGCTGCGGATACTGCCCAAAACGTTGATGAATGACGTGCGCGGCCGTTGCCTCAACCAGATCCTTCCCTGTTCCGACGAGCAGTGCCGCATCTTCACTGCCGCGTCTGGCACGGCGAACATAGGCTTCCAAGGCGCCAGTTAACTCAACTCCCGCAAGCGTATCGAGGCTGGTAGGTCGAAGTTCTCCTTCCGCCGATAATACGAACCCCTCACTTCGAAATGCTTCTACTGCGTCAATGAGCGCATCCTGACCAACGAAGTTGCGGGAGCCGCTTCTGAACCCGCCTTTTCCCCGAAGCATCGCCAAGAACGCCGCAACGAATACTTCAGCGCGATCCGGCGCATGTTCCATGGCCCAACTCAAGACGGCCCGGACGCGCTTGGCCTTTCCGACTACCTGACCGTGCGCCTTTGGATCGCCGGCACTTAGACGAGCGCGATTGACCTGGAACTCAATGTCGGAGTGACTCGGTTCGCGGGTTTCCGTCTGTGCGTCGTCGACAAGGCGAGCGATCGCGATCATGATCGCGTCGGTAATCGGCGCGCGCGGCTGTTCGTCCTTTGAGGTCATCCTGACCGTTGGCAAATATCGGTCGACGAGCAGGCTGGCTACTAATCGGAGTAGACGACGGGGGCTTCGTTCGCGGATAGCGGCAGCTGCGACGACACCCGCTCGAATCCCTTCCCTTCAAGTCAAAGGAATGGCCCAGATGATATACCGCGGCACCGGCGGTGCACCTGTCTGTGTTTGACTGACAATGTACGGGGGACATGTGAGCTGATGTGGGGCTACTCGTTGGTGTGGGAAGGCGCGGGGGCCCAACTACTGACTCTTCAGTGGGTTGAAGGGCACGGTCCGGCGGGCGTCGCGGATGATCAGGTGCGCTTGGCGCCAGCCAACCGCCACGATCCGGCGCGGAGCAGTCTCAGATCCAGTCGCTTGCGGCCACGTGCATCAGAGCGCAGCACGAATTAGCCAGGGTCGAAAGTCGTTCCAAACGATCAGCGCTCACCGATTTTCATCCGATTTCGCGGGCTGCAGGGCCAGGCTCAACCAGTTGCGGAAAGCGTCCAGTGTGGCGAGCCAATCCTTCAACAACTTGCGGCGACGGCCGAAGCACCTCTGAGCGGGCGTGCCGTTTTCTCGCCGTAGTGACGCAGGAAATAGGCCCACTTTCAGGGAAGAAGTCGCCAGACGATCCGGTCAAAAACCGGAGGGTCCGCGACTCATCGCGTCCTGCCGCTGTGACGACCGCCGCTTGCGCCAGCCGGTCAGGAACGGCTTGGCGCCACGATGAGGCTGATCAGGTGCCTGAGGACGGGCGTGCGACGCTTGTCGCGCCGCATGACAAGGCCGTACACGGTCTCGGCGCCAAGATCGGGAGGCACTGGGACAACGTCGAGCCGCGCGCGATCCTCATCGGCCACACAGAGCCCAGAAATCACCGCGATGCCCAGCCCCCGAGCGACGTACTGCTTGAGGGTGTCGATCGTTCCCACTTCGAGCGCCACGTTCAGCGGAAGGTCAAGCCGCTGGAGCACGTTCTCGAGAAGCCCTGCGTCGCGTTGGACCTCCAGCACGACCAGCGGGTAGCTTCGCACGGTCTCGGCCGTCAGGACGGATCGGAAATCCGCCCGCGCGCGACGCGTCAGCGCATGCCCCTTCGGCAGGACGAGGCACGCCGGGTATCTGGCCACAACCTGGAACGCCAGCTCCTTGGGAAGCTTGCGTTCGGGCGTAATCGCGACATCGCACTCATTCGATCGGACCATGCGCACCGTGTCTTCGACAGGACGAGCGAGCAGCCGAAGTCTGGCCAGGGGATGAGCACGACAGAACGCCTCCACTTTGTCCGGCAAGAAGAATCGCAGGATGGAATCGTGCGCGCACAGCGTGAGTTCGGTCGCGTCGGCGTCCCCGCTCTCAAGCGTGCGCTCGAACTGCCTGATCTCGTCGAAGAGTGAGACCGCCAGCGCCATGGTGCGCTCGCCCGCCGGCGTCAGCCGGACGCGGCCTCCCCGTGCCTCATAGAGCTTGGCGCGCAGGTACTGCTCGAGGCTCCTCACGCGCTGCGACACTGCGGCCTCGGAGATCCCGAGTTCGATGCCCGCCCGCGTCAGGCTCCCGTGCTTCGCCATCTCGTAGAAGCAGCGGAGGGCCTTCAGGTCCAACAGGTCGTAGGCGTCCCGTTCCATTCTGGCCATAAGCGTTGCTTGGGGGAGTGTAACGGATGCCCGCTGGCGGGGTAACGGTCCTCAATAGAGACTGTCGTTCACCAGGCGGAACACCGCCGCATGGAGAGGAGGCAGTCATGAAGGACCGGGCAAGCATTCGGCAGGACCACGCACGAGACACGGTTCGCTACGTTGCGCTCAGGGAGCGGCTTGCAGCCGCCGGCTGCTTCGAGCCCTCCCGAGTGACGGATGTCGGCAACATCCTGCTTGTCTCTGCGTGCGCGGGAGCGGGCTTCGCCGTGCTCCTCACGGATCCCTCCTGGATCACTCGCCTCGCGGCGCTTGTCGCGGTCGCATTCGCCATCGTTCAGGCCGGGTTCCTCGGCCACGACGCGTGCCACCGGCTGCTTTCCCGGCGCGCGTGGCTCTCGGCCACGTGGGGGCACATCTTCCTGACCGGGCTCGGTGGCATCAGCTATTCACATTTCTGCAGCTTCCATCGCGGCCATCACGCAGAATCGCTTCGCGGGACATCAGCCGGCCCGGAGCTGACTGAGGGCGACTCCAGGAGCCAGGCGTCTGCCGTTCGCTGGGGCCGGATCCTGCTCGGGTGGGCCCTTGTGTCGCTGCGGGGCCTCACGCTGAAGGTGGACACCCTGCGGTATGTCGGTGCCAACCTTCCGGCGACCCGCGTGGATGCCATCGTGCTGGCCCTGCATCTCCTCGTCTGGATCGTCGCCCCTGCCCTGACCCTGGGCGCTCCAGACGCCGTGCTGAACTACCTGGTCTTCACCACGCTCGCCGGCCCGTATGCCGGCATCGTGTTCTTGGCCAACCACGACGCCGATACGGGCGGCCGCCGAGACCTGCCGTTCCTGCGGCGGCTCCTGGCCGACACGCGCAACCTTGGCGACACACGATGGGACGATCTCGTGTTCGGCGGCATCAACCATCACGTGGAGCATCACCTGTACCCCGCGATCCCACGCGCTCGCCTCCGCAGGGCTCGCACCATCGTTCGTGACTTCTGCACGAGGGAAGACCTGCCGTATCGGGAAGTCCCATCGCGACGCGCGGTCCGGCTGATCTCAACCCGGTTCGCGGAAGGAGACCGATGATGACTTTCGAGCTGGAAGGCGAATCGGTCGTGCATTGCCGACGGAGATTCAGAGGGATCTGGTTGCCAATCGATCGCGAAGAACCGCATGAGATCCGGGGCTTGGGAAGCTGGTGGAACAGGCGCCTGAGCGACCGACTCTGGGCCGAACTCGATCGCGTGGGTGCAAGTAGGCGCAGCGGGGCGAATGCGCCTGTGGCAATCGCGGGGGAGGCCGCGCTGGGGCTGGTCCTTGGTTGGCAGCCGGAGTTCCTGATTGGGTCCCCGACCGTCGGCCCGTTTCGGCGCTTCATTGTCCTCAGCGGCACCGGGCATCACGCAGGAAAACGCTGGTCCGGCCGTCCTCGCCATGCCCTCAGGCTCCTGCGCAGCGTGCCTTCCGCCGCGGGTCCGAATGCGGTGTGGTGGACGCTCTCATGCGACGAGGGCTTCGCGCGAGAGCCAGGCGTTCGCGCGATCACCGGCGTACTCTATCGGTTCTGAATGACCGACGAGTTGATTCGCCGATCCAACCGCCGGTGCGTCGAGGTTACGAAAGGGACCGGTTCTCCATGGACTACGCAACTGAAGCACTCGAGGCTGTTCGTCAAGCTGCTGAACAGGGCAATGCCGAGGCACAGTACGACCTCGGGACGCGGTATCGCTGGGGTAGTGGCGGCGTCGATCTAGATGCGAAGGAGGCTGCGGTCTGGTTCAGAAGGGCCGCTCAACAGGGTCTAGCCGAGGCCCAGCGCGATCTTGGAGGGCTGCACTACTACGGTGAAGGCGTGGAACAGAACCTTGACGAAGCAGCCAAGTGGCTCGGAAAGGCGGCAGAGCGAGGTGATGCAGAGGCGTCGGCCATCGTTGCCACGATCGAGTCGTTTTGGGGACTCAGGCTGGCTGCGAGACGGGGCGAGAAAGAGGCACAAGACGACTTGGCGCACGTGTATGCGTCTCACCCGGCTCTTCGGCCCGGCGATAACAGGGAATTGGACGAATGGTACCGAGTGGCTGCTGAACGTGGCGAGATCCGAGGACGCGTTGGTCTTGCTCTCATGTATGCCAAAGGCCTGGGGGTTCCGAAGGATCCTGAAGCGGTAGCGAAGTGGCTTCCCCGAGTGTCGATGCCGAGCAAGCACCGGCGTTTGGTTGGACAGGGATGGGCGGCTCTGGTTCTATTGGGAGCCTTCGCGTGGGCCCTCGTCCCCCACTTCTCACGGCCCCCCTCGCTAGGAAGTGAACTCCTGAGCATGGTGTGGCACTACCCAGTCATTAGTACGACCGTGATGATCGTTGCCACTGTCAGTGCCCTGTTCATGGGGATGGCAGGCCAAACCGATGAGGACCTGTATGAACTGAGATTCTCCCGCAAGCGGTGGTTCGAAGACGTCTCGGGCGACGTGCCGGCAGCAGCCCTGCTTCCATGTGTGAGACTACTCTCCATCACGGTGAATTGGGTGGCCGCGGCCATCGGTGCTTCACTTGCAGTCGGGATCGCCGGAGGAACACCACTCGATGCGTGGCTGTCAGCCTTGGCATTCGTGCTCTTCTTGTACGCTCGTTGGCTGGCGTCGGCGCTGATTGTTCGCTACAGATGGACCTCAATCGCTCGGTCGCTGACGTAGCGAGTACCCGATGACCATCGACGAAGAGACTCACGAGACATCTGGCCAGAATTGCGTCGGCCGGTCTCCCGGCGATGGGAGAACGGCTGAAGGCGCTTGTGGACCGATGCGAATAGATGCCCATGGTTGTCGCGGAGAGTCATTGCCGATTGTCCAGGCGAGAGGCCGAGATGAAGGGCAGCGCTCGAGTCCGTCTGAGGAACGGCCGGATTCGGCTTGCAGAGATCCACTGGTATGAAGGCATGGCATCGGCAAGCAGGAATTCAAGCGCAAGCGGTACCTCGACTAGACGCAAGCCTGCTCCTTCGCCGAGGTTCGCCGTCTGTATCCGCAACGATGGATACGAAGCGTCGCTTGAACGGAACAAGATCTACGCGGTCCTTCGAGACGATGACGCCGAACGCGAAGGCGACCTTCGCGTCGTCGACGAGAGCGGAGAAGACTACTTGTTCTCCGCCGTTCGCTTCGTGGCCATCGAGGTGGGTCTATTCCGGTGGTCCGTTCTGGGCAGTCTGTCAGGTCACGGTGCCTTGAGTGTAAAGGTCACCTCGAGCGTGACCAGAAGGGGGACGGGGACCCCATCTCGTGTCGCCGGGGCGAATCGCCATTGCTTAGCAGCCTGTACCGCCGCGTGATCGAGTCCGAATCGGGAATCGAGCGTTCTCACGACGGTGATGTCCTTCAACATGCCTTCTGGCGCAACGACTCCTTCCAGTAATACGCTGCCCTGAATACCCCGAGTGTAGGCGGCCGCCGCGTACGCGGGTTTCACCTGATGGATCACGCGCGGTGCGACGACGCCTGAGGCGGGTGCTGTCTTGACCACTTCGGCCGGGCGATAGCCGTCGGTTTCCAGCTCGATGTTGCGAAACTCGACGTCTCCACGTTTGGCTTGAACGGCCAGAAGGCCCGCAGGGTTTTCGGCTCCACCCAGGTCGGCCACCAGGTGGCCATCCAGGGTCACCCTCACATCGGTGCCCGTGCAGCGGATCTCATAGCGATGCCAGCCGCCCGGGCTCGCGAAGGTCGGACCGGCTGCGTCGCGTGGCAGCGGGCGATCCAGGCCCGGAAGGTCGTGTCGCACGATTCGGCCGGCGGACCGATCCTCCTTGAGCACGATGCGGTAGCCCACAGCGGGAGGCGACTGGCGGGGGTTTGCCGGCGGATAGGCACGAACGAAGACAGCCGCCTCACCGTTCCGGCTCATCAGACGTGCATCGAACCGCAACACGAAGTCTCCGTACGTTCTGCCCGTGCGGACCCAGCCCGGCCCCTCGCGGACCAGCAGCGCGGGCCCCTGGACTTCGGCGTCCGCGCCCTCTCGATTCCACGCACCGAGGTCCTCGCTGCTGAAGAGAGGGGTCACCACTCCGGTCTGGCCCGCCTGAGCAGCCGCGGCCAGAGCGAAGGCAGAAGCGATGAGCACAACGGCAGGTGATGTCATGTGCGGCCCCTTTCGAATATCCCCCAATCGGAGCGTTCATATGCCCGGACACACGTGGTGCGCAAGAGTTGGTTCAGCGAGCATCCCCACCCAAGCCGCCTCATGGCTGATTGCGCCTCGACGCGACATCCATGAACGCCACGACGCCGTCGAGGAACCGTTCACGGCCCGGTGACGGCACCTGATTGCACGGACCGGACCGCGCGCCTTCCGTGTGCCCCATCTCGTCCAGAATCCAGACCTCGGCATCACTGGCGTGCTGTGCGAGTCGCCTCGCGTGGTCGAGAGGGATGACGGGATCCCGTTCGCCGTGGATGATGAGCAACGGCCGTGGCGCGATCCGCTGAACGACGCGCTCGGGTGCGAGACTCGCGAGGTTTATGCCGAACAGCATCCGCGCGGCAGTCTCGATTCCGGGCCGCAAGACCAAGCCTGCCAGTGCTCCCGGCGCACGGGTTCGGCGCCCGACCTCCGTCGCGATGAGGTCGCGAGCGTCTGCGAAGGCACTGTCGGCAATCACGGCTCCAACCTCCGGGATTTCGGCTGCTGCAATGAGTGCCATGGCCGCTCCGTACGACGTGCCATGAAGGCTGACGCGCCCGGGCGGAACACCACGCTCGATCAGGAGATCGACGGCTGCCCGCAGGTCGCCCCGTTCCAGGCTGCCAAGACCGACGCGCTCGCCTCCCGATCGGCCGTGAGCACGGAGATCGAAGAGCAAGACATCGAAGCCGGCCCTGACGTAGGCTCCGGCGAGATCCGGGGCCGCGCCGGCCCACGCATCGGAATCGATGCCATGAATCAAGACGACGGCACGATCGCTTCCTGTTGAAACGAGCCATCCCGCGAGGCTGATCCCGTCGGTACGGCTCCTGAAGGTCACGGCTTCTGCGTGCAGGTCAGGCGGCGGGTCCCCACCCGTAGCACAGGTGCGACCGGGTTGCAGGCTCGCCGACACGACGTAGGTGGACAACACGCTGTATGCGACCAGCCCAAGCAACATCACGACGAGGAGCGCTTTTCTCCAGGACATACGGGTTCACGCCGCCCGTCGTGGTGCCGGCAGGTTGAGGACGAGTCCTCGAGCAAGCAGGCACAGCGCCACGGCTGTCAACAGGTGCCAGAGAAAGTGGGTGCCGATCGGTACGGTCTGGCACACCGCATGGTCGACTGTTCTGAAGATCACGGCAGCGATGAAGATGCCGACGGCCGCCGGGAGGGTCAGCCGTCCGTGTGATTGAGTACGGTAGTGGAGCACACTGATCCCGAGAGCCAGCCCAAGCGCCGGTGCGTAGATCAACGAACCGTTCAGGAAATCAGGAGACCGCGCTCCGGCCCAGACGGCGATCAGGAATCCTGTGAGCAGAGCCGCCATCGGAAGGCTGGCGATCTTCACGATCCGAGTGCCGTAGAGCCACAAGAAGGCGAGCTGAAACAGCAGGATCGGCAATCGGTCGAGTATTCGTGCCCAGGGCGTCGCCAGGGTGTGGAACAGCAGGCTGCCGACGCCGACGGCCGCCAGCAGGCTGCTCAGGACTGCAGCGGTGGATGGGGATGGTGTTCGGAGGCGCCAGACGGCCCAGGCCGCCGCGAAGTACGCAAGGTTGGTCACGGCATTGAGTGGCTCGCCGAACAGGCTCGCGCTCGTGCGTTCGCAGTAGAGGTCGAGCATCAGATGGTCTCCAACGTGACGCGGTGATCGGGGCGCCTGCAGACGCCAAGTATCAGGTAGACCATCCGCTCGAGCCCGGCCCAGAGGTGAATTCTCTCCAGGAGGGGATTCAGGTAGTTCGTCACCACGCAGTAGTGCGTCGCCTTCGTCTCGCGGTGGTGCCGAGCGTGGTGGCCGGCCGACTGCAGCACGCCGAGATCCTGAAGGAGCGAGATCAGGCGCCCGTTTTGACGACGGCTTCGATGGGCCCACTTGTGGATCTCGTTCGCGTTCACGCCAATCGCGACCACGAACGCGACCTGCCACGAGAGCGCCCCGAGCGCCCAGGCGCCCAGGAGGATCGCGGTGCCCAGCACCAGGAGTACCCGAGCGGTCTCGAGCCACGCGTGCCGCGTGAAGTAGCCGGGGTCGCGGTGATGGCGGATGTTCGGCCGCGTGATGTGCCGGCCAGTGATCGGCCAGTGTTCCTGGCCGTAGGCGTCCTCGAGCCAGTGAAAGAAACCGGACAGGAAGTCCGCGACCAAGACGCACGCCGCAACCTCGATGATCGGAACAGCCACGTCAGCCTCCCGCTGTTGAGGAGTGCACCTCTGGTGCCGATTCAGGAGGGTCGCGCATCGTGCTGTCAGAGAAGAGGTTGCCGGAATAAACGCGGACGACTGCGTGATGACGTGCGAGCATGAATGTGCATTGGACGACCATGGCATATACATTTGATGTACAGTATTGGTTCCGTCCATGGCTTTCCTGTCCACGACCGAGCGGCCGTTTCTCCAGGCGGTGTCCAAGGTCAGTTACGGCAATCCGTTTCTTCCCGAGAGCATCGAGTTCGAGCGGGAGGCACTCGGAGAGGAGTTCCGGGAGGGCGAGCCGATCTGGAGCTTCCGGGTCGGCGATCCCGAACGCCCGGTCAATCGCGTGAGAATCTGCGACAAGCTCGAAAGGCTCCTGCCGACTCTGCGGACGCGGCTCGCCGAAGGCGCACCAGTTACTCGATCTGACCTGGCGTTGTACGAAGACGCCGCGCTGTTCCTCCTGTTCTATCGATACGTCCAGCCCATCAAGGCGGCGATCCTCGCGGCCCTCGCGCAAAGGCGTGAACCAGGAGTTGCGAGGGTGTACGGCGCCTTTCGCCGCGACTGGCTGCAGCTCCTGCAGATTCCGGGCGTCCGGCTTCCCATGAACCTCGAACCTGCCCATGCGTTCGCCTGCATGTTTCAGGTTGAGCGCGGGTTTCATCACATCTTCGCCAACATCATCGGGGCGTCGATCGTGGGTGGGCGGTTGCGCGCGGCCGTGTGGCAATCGATCTTCACCCACGATCTGCGGAGGTACATCACGACCCTGTACGCCTCCATGCGGGACGTGACAACGCTCGTCACAGGTCCCTCCGGCACCGGCAAGGAACTCGTCGCCCGTGCCATTGGCCTGTCCGGCTACGTGCCCTTCGATGACAAGACCGCAACGTTCGCGAGCGACTTTGCCGGGTCGTTTCACGCACTGAACCTGTCGGCTCTCCCGATCACGCTCATTGAGTCGGAACTGTTTGGTCACCGGCGCGGGGCGTTTACCGGCGCGGTGGCTGATCGTCGCGGCTGGCTGGAGATCT
>Ga0326597_10014123_pt1 | contig 10472 bp, 10 predicted proteins | sample RVTome_12_FD_203789 | JGI IMG/M metagenome (GOLD analysis project Ga0326597, IMG submission 203789) | Soil microbial communities from uranium-contaminated site in the Upper Colorado River Basin, Wyoming, United States - RVT100D185 | ecosystem: Environmental > Terrestrial > Soil > Contaminated >... | reverse complement strand
GGCCTTGGTGAAGGCGATGGTCAGGGCCACCACGTTGTTCCAGGCGCCGAAGTCGTGGCGGGCGGCCTCCACGGTCACGAAGGTGAGGACGAGCAGGGCCAGGAAGACCCCCCCATAGAGCTTCACGCTCGCGTGATGCTCGGCGTCGGCGTGGAGGTTCTCGCTCATCAGTGGGCTCCGATCAGGTACAGGAGCGGGAAGAGGAAGATCCAGACGATGTCCACGAAGTGCCAGTAGAGCCCGGTGATCTCCACCGGGCTGTCGTAGTGAGGCCCGAACTCCCCGCGCGAGGCCCGCCGGGCGATCCAGCCCAGGATGGGGATGCCGATGATCATGTGCAGGGCGTGCAGACCGGTCATGCCGAAGTAGAGCGAGTAGTAGAGCTGCGCGTGCTGCGCCAGCCCGGGATCGGCCGCGAGGTTCGCCTCGTGGTGGGCGGCGTACTGGAAGTGCCGTCCCGGCACCAGGTGGTGCTCGAACTTGTCGCCGTACTCGACGACCTTCACCCCCAGGAACACGGAGCCCAGGAGGATGGTACCGAGGAGCCAGCCCACGATGGCGCGGCTCTTCCCGTGGGCGGCCGAGTGCACGGCCATGGCCATGGTGAAGGAGCTGCCGATGAGAACGACGGTGTTGAAAGCCCCGAGCTTCCAGTCGAGGTGCCCCGCCGCGTCCGCGAAGGCGTGGGGGTAGCTCGTGCGATAGACGAGGTAGGTCGCGAAGAGGCCGCCGAAGAACAGGATCTCCTGGGCGATGAACACCCACATCCCGAGGACGGACGCCTCCTTCTGCTGCTCCGGGTTCGCGAAATGATGCCGTAGCGCCGCGGAGTGGCTAGACAAGCACGGTCTCCTTGGGAAGGCGCAGGTTCGGGTAGTCGTAGACCTCTTCCGTGACCTCCGGGGTCACCGGAAAGTTCTCGGTGGGCGGCGGGGAAGGCGTCTGCCACTCGAGGCCGGTGGCGGGCCAGGGGTTCGGGGCCGCGATCTTCCCGTAGCGCATGGACCAGCCGAGGTAGAAGAGCGGGATCACGTAGCCCACCGCCAGGACGCTCGCTCCCGCGCTGCTGAGGACGTTCAGCACCTGGAACTCCTCGACGTAGTAGTGGTAGCGCCGGGGCATCCCGAGGTAGCCCAGGATGAACTGCGGGAAGAACGTGAGGTTGAAGCCCACGAAGACGAGCACGGCGGAGACTCGGGCCCACCACTCGGGATAGAGCCGGCCCGTGATCTTCGGCCACCAGAAGTGCAGGCCGCCCAGGTAGCCCATGATCACGCCCCCCACCATCACGTAGTGGAAGTGGGCCACGATGAAGTAGGTGTCGGTGACGTGGATGTCGAGGCCCACCGAGGCCAGGAAGAGGCCGGTCAGCCCCCCGATGGTGAAGAGGCCGATGAAGCCGAACGCGTAGAGCATCGGGGTCTGCCAGGACACCGAGCCCCGGAAGAGGGTGGCCGTCCAGTTGAAGACCTTGATCGCCGAGGGGATGGCGACCAGGAAGCTGAGGGCCGAGAAGATCATGGCCGCGTAGACGCTGAGGCCCGTGACGAACATGTGATGGGCCCAGACCAGGAAGCTGATGACCGCGATCGCGAGCGAGGACATGGCGATGAAGGAGTACCCGAAGACCTTCTTCCGGGAGAAGCAGGTCACGAGCTCGCTGATCACCCCCATGCTGGGCAGGATCATGATGTAGACCGCGGGGTGCGAGTAGAACCAGAAGAGGTGCTGGAAGAGGATGGGGTCGCCGCCCCGAGCGGGATCGAAGAAGCCGAAGTCGAAGGCCCGCTCTACCGCCACCAGCAGGATCGTGACCGCCACCACCGGGGTCCCCAGGATCTGGATGAGGCTCGTGGCGTAGTGGGCCCAGACGAAGAGGGGCATGCGGAACCAGGTCATGCCCGGCGCTCGCATCTTGTGGATGGTCACGATGAAGTTGAAGCCGGTCAGGATCGAGGAGAAGCCCGCCACGAAGATCCCGAGCCCGGCCAGGATCACGTTGGAGTTCGAGAAGGCGGTCGAGTAAGGGGTGTAGAAGGTCCAGCCCGTGTCGAGCCCGCCCAGGAAGAGGGCGGCCAGGGTGATGAGCCCGCCGACGATGTAGAGGTACCAGGACAGGAGGTTGATGCGCGGGAAGGCGAGGTCCTTCGCCCCCAGCATGAGGGGGATGAGGAAGTTCCCGAGGGTGGCGGGCACGGCCGGGATCAGGAAGAAGAAGACCATGATCACCCCGTGGGCGGTGAACATCTTGTTGTAGTTCTCGGAGGTGAAGAGGTCGCCCGCGGGGGTCAGCAGCTCCAGACGGATGGCGGTCGCGTAGATCCCGCCCAGCGCGAACATGATCGAGATCGAGACGAGGTAGAGGATGGCGATGCGCTTGTGGTCGATGGTGAGGAGCCACGACCGGACGCCGTAGTCGGCGTTCAGGTAGTGCTCCTTCGGCATCCGCTCCTGCGTGATCGGGGTCGTCACCGTCGTCGCCATGGCCGTCAGTTGCTCCGAAGGTCCGAGGCCTTCCGGCTCGCGGCGTCGCCCGCGAGAGGGGGCAGGGACTTGATAAAGGCGATGAGGGCCGCCACGTCCTCCTCGCCCAGCTGGCCGGCGTAGGTCGGCATGACCGGCTGGTAGCCCGCCACCACCTTCGCGGCGGGGGTGAGGATGGACTCGCGCAGATAGGTGTCGTCGGCCACGGCGCTCCCGCCGCCGAGGAGCGCCACCTTGGAGCCGGGAAGGCCGTTCAGCGCGGGGCCCCGCGCCCCCGAGTCGCCGTAGTGGCAGGTCACGCACATCCGCTCGGTGAAGAGCTTCCGGCCGAGGGCCACCGGGGAGACGGGGGCGGGGCCGCCCGCCAGCCACTGCTGGAACTCCGCGGACTCCATCACGTGGACGGAGCCGATCATCCTCGAGTGCTCGGTCCCGCAGTACTCGGCACAGAAGAGGTGGTAGCGGCCGGGCTGGGTGGCCGTGAACCAGGTCTCGTTGTAGCGGCCGGGCACCGCGTCCTTCTTCATGCGGAAGGCGGGCACGAAGAAGCTGTGGATCACGTCCTCGGAGGTCAGCACGAGGTGCACCGGCTTGCCCACCGGCACGTGCAGCTCGTTGATCTCGCGGTGCCCCGTCATGTGCTGGAGCTTCCACATCCAACGCTTGCCCACCACGTTCACGCGGATGGCGTCGTCGGGGACGCGGGCCTGGGCGAAGAACAGCCAGGTGGACCACACGAACATCACGACCGTGAGCAGGAGGGGGATGATGCTCCAGACCAGCTCCAGCAGCAGGGAGCCGTGGATCTCGCCCGGCCGCTCGTCGCGGTGGCGCCGCCTGTAGGCGACCGCGAAGTAGACGAGGGCGACGGCGATCCCGATGGAGAAGACGAAGGTCACCGCCCACATGAAGAGGTAGAAGTGGTCCACGTGGACCGCCATCGTGGAGGCGTTCGGCGGGAAGAGGGGGATGTCCGAGCGCATGCTAGACGGGCCGGGGCTGCGGGCGCGGCCTGCGCTCGCGCCGGAGGTTGACCACCACGAAGGTGGCAAGGGCGGCCACCGTGCCGAGGGCCGCGAGACGTAGGATCTTCATGATGGAGGCGCTGTAGCGGCCGGCCGCGGGGTCGTAGGTGTAGCAGGCCAGCAGGATCGCGTCCACGGGCGAAGCGATACGGTTGGCGGAGGCCTCCACGACGGCCAGGCGCAGGTCGCGCGGCGCGTACTCCACCCCGAACATGTAGCGCGCGATCTTGCCCTCGGCGGTGAGCACGACCGTCCCCGCCGGGTGGGCGAACTGCCCGGTGGCCTGGTCCCAGGTGTAGCGGAAGCCCACCGCCTTCGTGATGCGGTTCACGGAGGGGGGCTCGCCGGTCAGGAAGTGCCAGCCCTTCTCGGCCTGCGGCCTCTTGTAGCGGGCCATGAACTCCCGCTTCTTGGCCACCGCCTGCTCCTTTCCCTCGCGGGGGTCGAAGCTGATGGTGACGACCTCGAACTCCTTGCCCGCGTCGAAGGCCATCTCCTTCAGGGCGCTCGCCATCCCCGAGAGGGTCACCGTGCAGAGCATCGGGCAGTCGTAGTAGACGAGGTTCAGCACCACCGGCTTGCCGTCCGAGAAGTAGTCGCCAAGGCGCACCGCCTTCCCGGTCTCGTCCCGGAAGGGGATGTCGAGGGGAACCTTCTCCCCGAGCTTCTGGTCGAAGCCGATGTCGCGAAGGATGGTGGGGCGCTCGTTGTCGGGCCTCTGGGCGAGGGCGGGGCCAGGGGCCGCCATAGAGAGCATCGCCAGGACGGCGAGCCGATGTTTCAATTCAAGACCTGACCCCATTCCTACTTCCCCTCGGTCCCGGGCGCCGGGCTGGGCTCAGGGGCGGTGCGCGGGAGGCCCCGCTCCGCGAGGAGCCTCATGGCCTCCTCGACCGGAATGCGCACGACACCCCGGCTCTTGTCCGCCCAGCCGTAGGTGGAGAGGATCGCGTCTTCCTGGGCCCGAAACGCGCGGAGGTCGGGCGTCGGCTTGTCCTGGAGGACGGGCCCGGGGGCCCTCCGGCTCGCTTCGAACTTCATGTGGGGCGGCGGTGGCTGGAGGCCGGCCACGTACGAGCGCATGCCCCGGTAGAAGGCCACCAGGAGAAAGGCCACCACCACGCAGGTGACGGCCAGTCCCACCAGGAACTGGAGAACCGGGGTCGCACGGATATCCTGCTTCTCGAAGCGGACCTCGGGGTTCTCGAGCGGACCGTGGGGCGCGCTCATGGTCAGTGCGCCTCCCGCATCGGCCGCTCGAGGAGCTCCCGGATCTCGGGATCGCCCACGGGCAGAAGCGGCCGGTCCTTGAGGGTGCCGAAGAACGACCAGAGCCACGCTCCCCCCAGCCCGAGGGCCGCGGTCACATAGATGAAGGGGAAACCTGCCTCGTGCCCCTCGCCCCCGTGATGGCCCGCGAGGTCCGGCCCCACGAGCCAGTAGAGATCCACGAAACGAAGGAGGAAGAGGGCGCCGGCGAGGAGGGCCAGGCTGCGCGCGTTGCGCTTCAGGTCCCGCGAGAGGAGCAGCAGGAAGGGCACGGTGAAGTGGAAGAGCAGGAGCACCCAGGCCACCGCCTTCCATCCTCCGTGGAGCCGGGCCAGGTAGAACGGGGTCTCCTCCGCGATGTTCCCCGACCAGATGATGAGGAACTGGGAGAGGTGCAGATAGGCCCAGAGCATGGTGAAGGCCAGCATCAGCTTGCCGAGGTCGTGCACCGTACCCTTGCGCGCCACCACGCGCAGGGGCTCTTCCTCGCCCAGCCGGGCCAGCAGCATCACCATGAGGCAGAGGGCGGACAGCACCTGGCCCACCATGAAGAGGACCCCCCAGATGGTGGAGAACCAGTGGGGGTTGAGCGACAACCCCCAGTCCACCGAAGCGAAGGTGAGGGTGAAACCGAGGAGGACGAGGCCCAGTCCACCCAGGCTTCGCGTCTTGCGCTCGAGCTTGAGGTCGGATCCCGCGTCCAGCCGGCGCGACCAGTCGTTGACGAGCCGCGCGAGGAAGACCCACACGGCGAAGTAGAAGGCGGCGCGGCCCAGGAAGAAGGGCACGTTCAGGTAGGGGGCCTTGTGCTGCAGCAGCTCGTCCGCGGCCACGGCCTGGGGGTCGGCCCACACGAAGAGCGTCTTGAGACCGAAGACCAGGGGCAGGAACAGGAGGGCCAGGACCGGGAAGGTGCGGGTGCCCGCTTCCAGCAGCCTCCGGATGGAGAGGCCCCACATGCCACCCGTCATGTTGTGGATGAGGGTGAGGGACAGGCACCCGAGAGCCACGCTGCTCCAGAAGAGGAAGGCGTAGAGCCACCCGCGGAAGAAGCTCGCGGGAGACAGAAAGCCGAGCACGACCGTGAGGCCCAGGCCGACCGCGGCCCCCGTGCCGGCGAGCCTCTGGAACCGGTCGAGGGTGGCGGCGGGCATGGGCAGCGGTGCTTTGGCCAAGGTCAGTGTCCTCCCCCGGTGGGGGTGGATTCTTTGGCCTTCCCCTCGAGCTCGCCGCGCCGTTCCCCGGGAACGTCCTCGACCCGCGCGTTCTGGCTGAGCTGGAGCGCGCGCACGTAGGCCGCGATGGCCCAGCGGTCGGCCACCGGCACCTGGGCGCGGTAGTCGGCCATGGCTCCGAAGCCGTTCGTCATGGCGTCGAAGAAATGGCCGATGGGCATCTGGCGGATGCGGTCGATGTGGAAGGAGTTGGGCTTCTTGAAGCCGCGCTGCACGACCATGCCGTTGCCGGCCCCCGTGCGCCCGTGGCAGGGCGCACAGAAGGTCTCGAAGTGCTCACGCCCCGCGGCGAGCAGGGCCGGCGTGAGCTCGACCTGAAGGTCGTGGGTGAGCTGTCCGTCCACCTTGCCCGTGTAGAAGGCCGAGTCGTCCACGAGCTGCCCGCGTGCGATCGTGCCCTCCACCTGCGGCCGGCTCGCGCGGTGGTCGGGATGGAAGTCGCTTTTCGCGAGGGGCTTGAGCTTGGGCTGGTCGTGCATGTCCTGGCGGCAACCACACACCACAAAGACACAAAGGACCCCAAGGAGGGCTTGAGCAACCCTCATCTTGTCCTTTGTGTCTTTGTGGCGGGAGGGCATCAGTGCTCCACTTCGCTCACCGCTCTCGCGCCGATCGAGGCGAAGAACTGCTTCGCCCCCTCGGGGTCGAACTTCGGGTCGCGCGACTCGATGCAGATGAAGAAGCGGTCGCGGCTGGCCAGGGCGAAGCCCGGAACGTTGAAGACCGGGTGATAGGGCTGGGGCAGGCCGTTCAGGGCCAGCATGCCAAAGACCGCGCCGAAGGCCGCGAAGAGGATGGTCGTCTCGTAGGCGGGCACGATGAACGCGGGCCAGGAGAAGTGGGGCCGGCCGCCGATGTTCATGGGGTACTCGATGACCGCGGCCCAGTACTCGAGGCCCCAGCCGGCGAGGAAACCGAAGATGCCGCCCGCGAGAACGATCTTGGGGAGGTGCGACTTGTGGAGGTCGAGGGCCTCCGTCAGCGCCTCGATGGGATAAGGCGAATAGGCGTCGACCTTCGTGTACCCGGCCGCGTGCACGCGCTGGGCCGCCTCCACCACCTCGTCGGGCGAGTGGAACTCGGCCATGATCCCGTGGAGGGGGCCGTGGTCCTTCACGCGCGGTCCTCCCCTTCCTTGACGTAGAGGGTGCGCATCTCCGCGATGGAGATGGCGGGCAGGAAGCGCACGAACAGGAAGAGCAGGGTGACGAAGAGGCCGAGGGTGCCGATGAAGGCCGCCCAGTCGAAGACCGTCCCCTGGTACATGCCCCAGGAGCTGGGCAGGAAGTCGCGGTGGAGGCTCGTCACGATGATGACGTACCGCTCCAGCCACATGCCCGTCGACACCACGAAGGAGATGCCGAAGAGGAAGGGCACGCTCGTGCGCAGGTTCTTGGCCCAGAGCAGGTTCGGGGCCACCACGTTGCACAGGATGAGGAGCCAGTAGGCCCACCAGTACGGGCCGAGCATCCGGTTCTTGATCATGTACGTCTCGTAGTCGACCCCGCTGTACCAGGCGAAGAACGCCTCGCACATGTAGCCGTAGGCCACGATGAGGCCGGTGGCGAGCATGACCTTGGCCATGTTCTCGAGGTGCTTCAGGGTGATGAAGTCCTCGAGCTTGTAGAACTTCCGGAGCGGGATGGCCAGGGTCAGCACCATGGCGAAGCCCGCGTAGATGGCCCCGGCCACGAAGTAGGGCGGGAATATCGTGGCGTGCCAGCCGGGCACGATCCCCGTGGCGAAGTCGAAGCTCACGACCGTGTGTACGGAGACGACCAGCGGTGTCGCCAGCGCGGCCAGCAGCAGGTAAGCCGTCTCGTAGTTGTGCCAGTGCTTGGCGGAGCCGCGCCAGCCCATGGCGAAGATGCCGTAGATGACCTTCCAGGGCTTGCTGGTGGCCCGGTCACGCAGGGTGGCGAGGTCGGGGATGAGGCCCACGAACCAGAAGAGCGCCGAGACCGTGGCGTAGGTCGTCACCGCGAACACGTCCCAGATGAGGGGGGAGCGGAAGTTGGGCCAGAGGCCCATCGTGTTCGGGTACGGGAGCAGCCAGTAGATCGCGACCCAGGGACGGCCGGTGTGGAAGATCGGGTAGAAGGCCGCGCAGGCCACGGCGAAGAGGGTCATGGCCTCGGCGAAGCGGTTGATGGAGGTGCGCCACTCCTGGCGCAGGAGAAGGAGGATGGCGGAGATGAGGGTGCCCGCGTGACCGATCCCGATCCACCAGACGAAGTTGATGATGTCGAAGCCCCAGCCGACGGGGACGTTCGGGCCCCAGACCCCGATGCCCACGAAGAGCAGGTAGCCCATCGCGATCAGCAGGAGCTGCATCACGCAGAAGGCGATGGCGAAGCCCACCCACCAGCCCTTCGGAGTCTTGCGCCGGAGGACGATCTCGCTGATGCGGTCGGTGATCGTCCCCAGGTCGTGACCGGGGGCGATCAGCCGGTCGGCCTCCGCCTGGTGCGTGCCGCCAATCGATTCGCTAGCCACGCCCGCTCTCCGGCATCTCGGGGTTCGGGTTTCTGACCGCGCCCAGGTAGGTCGTGCGTGGCCGGGTCTGGTACTCGGTGAGGAGGCCGTAGTTCCGGGGCGAGGCCTTCCACTCCGCCACCCGGCTCGACTTGTCGTTGATGTCGCCGAAGACGATGGCCTCCGCCGGGCAGACCTGCTGGCACGCGGTCTTCACCTCGCCGTCCACGAGCTCCCGCCCCTCGTTCTTGGCCGCGATGCGCTTCTCCGAGATGCGCTGCACGCAGTACGTGCACTTCTCCATGACCCCCCGGCTGCGGACGGTGACGTCGGGGTTGCGCATCATCTTGTAGGTGGGCGCCGTCCAGTCCTGGTAGAGGTAGAAGTTGAAGCGCCGCACCTTGTACGGGCAGTTGTTCGAGCAGTACCGCGTGCCCACGCAGCGGTTGTAGACCATGTCGTTGAGCCCGTCCTCGCTGTGGACGGTGGCCGCCACCGGACACACCACCTCGCAGGGTGCTTGCTCGCAGTGCATGCAGAGCACGGGCTGGTGGAAGGTCTGCGGGCTCGGGTCCTCCTGCGACCCCTCGTAGTAGCGGTCGACGCGGATCCAGGCCATCTCGCGTCCGCGTCCCACCTGGTCCTTCCCCACCACGGGGATGTTGTTCTCGGACTGGCAGGCCACGACGCAGGCGTTGCAGCCCACGCAGGAGTTGAGGTCGATGGCCATGCCCCAGGCGTTCCTACCCTCGTAACGGTGGGAGCCCTCGTATAGCGAGAGCTCCGGCGTCGGGTCGTGGCCCATGGCCTGGATCACGTGGAGGTCGGCCCCATACTCCGCGGCCGTCACCGCCCGAACCGTGTGCCGTCCCTCCATGCTCCAGTGGTTCTGGGTGCAGGCCAGCTTCGTGGTGATGCCGGTCTTCACGACCTGGAGGCCGGAAGCGAACCAGGGTGCATTGCTCGTGCGGAGCGCATAGGCGCTGAAGCCGGTGCCGGTGCCCACCCGGCCGGCCTTCGTCCGGCCGTGACCGAGGTGCACGGTCACCGCTCCGTCGGGATGCCCGGGCAGGACCCAGACCGCCGCGGCCTCCACCTTCCGTTCCCCCAGATGCAGCTCGACGACATCGGTGATCGAGCCTTGCGGCGTCTCCTCGGGCGTGCGCAGCCCGAGCTGCTTCGCGGTCGCGGGAGAAACGATCGCCGCGTTGTCCCAGGTGAGCTTGGTCAGAGGCTTGCTGAGCTCCTGCAGCCAGCCGTTGTTGGCGTGGCGCCCATCGAGCAGGCTCGGGTCGGGGCGGAGGATCAGCTCGAGACCCCCGGCCTCGGCCGGCGCCGCCGCTCTCGCCCAGTCGCCGAGGGTGACGGTCACGGCCTTCTCGGGCAGCGCCGTTCCCGGCACCACTCCATCGTGGAGCCAGTGTTCCCAGCGCTTCTCGAAATCGGGGGAGGCGTCCCTCTCCTTCCAGTGCTCCTTCACGAGCTCGTAGCCGGTGCGCTCGCGGGCCACGAGAGCGGCCATGAACTCGTGCGGGGACTTGCCGCCGTAGAGCGGGGCGAGCAGGGGCTGGAGGATGGTGACCGTTCCGCAGGCGGCGCGGGCGTCGCTCCAGGCCTCGAGCGAGTGCGTGGCGGGGACGTGCCAGTGGCACCGCTGCGTCGTCTCGTCCTCGTAGAGGCCGAGCTTCACGCGCAAGCCGACCTTGTCCATGGCCGTCGGGAAGTCGAGGTCGGCGGGTCGTAGACGGGGTTCGCGTCGAGGATGACGAGGATCTCGACCTTGCCCGCGTGCATCTCCTTCGCGAGCTCGCGGAAAGCCCCGTTCTGGTCGGACGGAAGCACCTCGGCGCTCGCGGCGTAGACGACCGTCTTGCCCACGCTGCCCAGGTGCTGGTTGATCGCGTGGGCGAGCGCGTGCACGGCCGGCGGCTGCGTCTCCCCCGCCACCACCAGGCTCGCCTCGCCCCGGCCCCGCAGGTCCTTC
>Ga0326597_10014122_pt1 | contig 10473 bp, 8 predicted proteins | sample RVTome_12_FD_203789 | JGI IMG/M metagenome (GOLD analysis project Ga0326597, IMG submission 203789) | Soil microbial communities from uranium-contaminated site in the Upper Colorado River Basin, Wyoming, United States - RVT100D185 | ecosystem: Environmental > Terrestrial > Soil > Contaminated >... | reverse complement strand
CGGTGCTATGCTGCCAACACAGGAGGTCGTACAATATGTCGACCAACTGCCAATCGATCCACTGGTCCTGACGGTGTACCCGATGACGCTTCAATCCACCTCGACGTACTATGAAGACGACGGGTTAACGTTTGAGCACGAAAAGGGAAAGTACTTCAGACGAACAATCAACCAATGGAATTCGTCGGCGGCGATAACAATCACGCTCTCCAAACCTGAAGGTTCCTATGTCCCACGCCGAAAGTTTCTGGAAGTGCGGTTCATTGATTTCCCGTCTCCACCCAAATCAGTGGAATCTGATGGCAAGAAACTCGAGAGACACGAACTCGTGAAGCTGAGCGAGCTCAAGCAGGGCTGGGCATATGACAGTTCTCAGAAGATAGTCCTCGTCAAAATACAGGACATGCCAAAGGAGCAGAGACTCACAGTTGCGAAGTGACACTACACAGTCTCGGAAGACCTCTCGCGCCGCCCATTCCTCAGGTCAGCTTCAAGAAAGACGTCAGACGAAGCACAAACAAGAACCCCGGCTCCTTATGGAGCCGGGACAAGACTCTCGAATCTGACAACGGCGGGCTGACTACCTGTTCTTCTGCGTCTTGTAATTCTCGAACTGGATCGCTTTCTTCGCCCTTCGGCTGTCGTCCTTGTTCTGCTGCAGTGTGTCCGAATACGAGCGTAACTTCTCCATTTGACCACGTACCGCAGCCCCCACTGCGCTCTGCTCGGTGGCTACAGGAGAAGCACTTAACGACTGAAACCCATCGCTCATCATTGCGGCAGCTTCTTCCACCTTCCCCTCATCGACCGCCTTCAAGGCACGCTCTACATTCCTCGTTGAAACTGCGATGTCGGCCTTTGCCTGAGCTTCCCTATCACGGTTGCGCTCGATCAGTGCTGCGTCCCGCGTGTAATGAATCTTCACTGCAAACGGCTCGACGCGTCCAATCTTGGCATCCGCGCTCTCCAAACGCAACACCCCCTGTGCTGCAACGAATGATCCGCTCCCCTCAGGTATGTTGAGTTCCACCGTAAACTCACGACGGTCGTTCACATACAAATCACCTACAGGGATGACGTACTTACCACGATCATTTCTGTACTCGCAGCCTATCACATCGCTCACCCGCACACCGCGACCAAACGCCAGTTCTATGAAGGAGTTCTGGGCAAGCACCGAGGACAGTGTATTGAACTCCCTCTGGAGCATTTCTGCAAGTCCATATGAACTCTCGATGAAGTAGTAGTTTCCGCCACCGCTCTCTGACAGCCCTACCATCAAGTTCTCATTGTAGTCCAGGCCCACACCCATTGTCGTGACGGAAATGGACCTCGAGCGATGCCTCCGGGCGATCCGGTTTAGCTCATATGAATCTGTGATTCCACGATTTGCCAACCCATCAGAAAGCAGGATTACCCTGTTCGCATATTCCCTGCTTGCATTCCTCTCAACCTGACGCAGTCCTTCCAGTAATCCACCTCCAAGATTCGTGCTGCCACGGGGATAGACCCTTTCAACAAGACGTCGAATCTCACTTTTGCTATTCCCCACCTTACGTGCACTGCGAATCACATCAACCTCTTCATCATAGATGACAAGAGAGAAAATATCATCCCGCTCCAGTTGATTGATCAATGCATACAGAGCAGACTTTGCATGCTCCATCTTCCGTTCATCACCCATTGAGCCGCTTCTATCCAGAACAATGGAGATGTTCATCGGGCGCCTTTGCACGGGGCGGAAGTCCGAAGTGGTGAGAGTGATCTGCAAATACGCCGTTCCCCCATGGTGAGAGATGTACGGATAGTTAATGAAACCTTGAAGCGTGATCTCCGCTCTTCGGTGCGGAAATGACATTCCTTCCGCCAGTGGCTGCAGGATTATTCCCGCCGCCAGAATCAGAGTAACTGCCGCCGCCTTCATAATGACCCCCTCTGTTTGTGTTTGTACTTTATCATTGATTGAAACGTCTATCCTGTTGTTGTCCTTTTCTTGTTTCTTCCGTTTACGGTCCCGCTTCCTTCACCAGGAATAGCCTATCGTATAGTTGACAACTTTCTCCTGGTCCTTGCCGATCTTCACGGGAAACTTGATCGTGCTCTGGTCCACCTTTTCCCACTCTGCACTGCTTTTCAAGATTTCCCACTGACTCCACCGCCACGGATGTTCATAGACCTGGACTTCGACAGACTCGTTCTTATGGTTCCGCACCTTGATTTCAATCGTCTCTTCAACGATCCTCCCCGATGCCAATGACTTGAAGTCCTTTTGGGCCCGCTCACCAACAAGGTCAAAGGCGTTTCCCAGATACAGCCGCACCTCTTCATCCTTCGGGGTGTGATCAATCTGATCCTCTCCGATGAATTGCTCCTTCCCATCGTCGTCACGTTTGTAGACTCGAACCTTGCCTTTCGGGAGCGGCATGCCAAGGCCGGATTTTTCCTCGTTCCGGAACGTCACGAACACGCCTACCTTCGGGTTCGATTGCTGGCCGAAGCTCCCCTGGGACCGGTACGAGTAGTTGTTGTACCAGTATCGCCATTGATCTGCAAGACCATCGTAGATGAACGCCTTCTTTGAAGAGACATTTCTTCCCGAGGTCAGCTCAATCTGCTTTGTCTCGTTGTTGTTCACATCGGTACGGCGCTGCAATGAGTACAGTTTGTATTCGAATAGGTCGGTCTGCTTGAACTGTGGTGCCGAGGCGTCAACAGCCATTTGGCTCCGCCCAAGCATTCCTGCTTTGAACTCTTCCTGCACGATGTTCACGTCGCCAGCGACGAGTTTCAGCCCGGCGTTCTTGAACGACGTACCGGAGTTGTTCGTCAGAGTTACCCAGCCGGTTATATCCAGCTTCGAATCGGACTTGTCCAGCGCCGCGACGTAGTTGCACGCCCAGGAAAGTTGTCCTGCCAAGTAGCTGATCTCTGTCTTGTGTTCACCTTCCCGTGTGCTGCTCACAAGCCATTCAAGCTGCGGCTTGAGGATCAGACCTCCGGGGAGGCTCGGCAGCACAAGACGACCGGTAGGATTCAGCTCGATTTTTCCACCAATCTCAGCTACCATCCCGCCAATGCCGATGAAGTTGGGGACGCCAGATCCATATTGCGGCTGCTGGACATATCCCGTCGAAAGCAGGCGTCCGAAAACCGAGTACTCTTTCTTTGTATCCTGATCATAGCGGACAAACTCAACTTCTTTGCCGATGTACTTCTCCATCAGCTTCGCCTGATGAACAAGATCATACTGGTAATTTTGTTCCAGCACTCTCACTGAGAGCGGGTCCGTCAAACTCAGGAAATGGAGTGATGTTCCATCGATTGTGGAGGGGATATCTGGGATGACGACCCGGCCGAGACCACGCGCCAAGTTCATCTTTCGTTCCTCGCGTATGAGTGAGAGGTTCTGGTTGTAGATTGTGAGATCAACACTTTCCCTCCCCCCGGCACTCCGGTTTTCTTTGACTTGACTTCTAGCGGTACCACCAAGCAACCATATCCCCAGCAACATTCCCAAAGCAACCCTAAACATGATTTCCTCCATTTGATTTAATGATTAAACCATCCCGGCCCCGGTCTTCTGCTTCCGGTCTTCCTTTTCCGTTCCCTTTTGCACTCTCTTTAATAATTCTTATCTTCTTCCATTCACCTCTTGACCGTTAATGACATTAACTATTGAAAGGTAAATGGGCCAGCCCCTCCTTTTCCTGAGTACTGATGCCCGGGTTCTCGATCTGATCAGAAGGGGGGACGAAGAAGGGTTGGTGGTTCTCTACCGATCAAACAGGAAGCCGATTACAGCGTTTGTTACCAGAAACAATGGGACTGCTGACGATGCGGAGGACATGTTGCAGGAAGCATTGGTGATATTGTGGGAACGAGTGCGCTCCGGAAGGTTTGAATACGCGGCACGGCTCAACACATTCATCTTTGCCACCGTCAAAAACATGTGGCTGAGAAGACTTGAGCGCAAGCGGCGGGAGGTTCCAAAGGGGCCTGACTCAGATGGACCTCACTCAGAAGACGCGTCGCCGTTTGAGCTGTTGGTGGAGCAAGAACGAACGACAGCCGTGCAAAGGGCGCTCGAAGCCCTGGGTGAACCGTGCCGGAAGTTGCTGCTGTTGTTTTACTGGGAAGAGTTATCGATGGAAGAAATCTCAAGGCAGATGGGCTTTGCGAATGCCGAGACTGTGAAATCCAAGAAATACCAGTGCAAGAAGGCCTTACAGAAATTATTGCAAGACTACAGGTGATTTGGGATGGAATCCTCAGGTAACAGACACTGGACCGAGGACCACGAACTGCTCGAGCGGTTTGTGCTGGATCGACTGGACGAGAATCAACATCGAAATCTCCAGGCTCATCTTCGGGTCTGTGAAGTGTGCATGAATGCTGTGCAACAAGAGCAGCAACTCGCGGCTGGAATCCGCCGTGCCGGACGTGACCTCATGAAGAAGAAGCTCCAGCAACACATTGCCGACGAAGCTGCACACCATGCCCCATGGCCCAAGATTCTCAGCGCCGCTGCAGTCGTGGCAATCGTGACAGGGGTTGGAATCTACAACGAATTTCTACTGACAAGGGAGAATGAACCATCGACAAAGACAGAAACAACTTTCTCGCCGCTGGAAGCCCCAAGAGCTACTGAGCTACAAGAGAGCCCGGCCGGAAGGGCAGCGAAGCCGCTCCCTCCGCTGAAATCGGACACACCTCTGGCGGAAAAGGACGAGGCGCGGTCACGCGATGCTACAGAATCGTTCAGAAGGACGAAGCAGAAAGGCACTCGTTCAGAATTGGCTCAACAGCCAAGGTCGAGAACTCAGGATGAGGAGCAATCAATCTCTGAGTTTGCTGACAAGGTAGGACTGACATCGGAGGGTATTGCCCAGTCCGGCGCAGTCGCTGGTTATGAGAAGCTTTCTCAACTGTCGAATTCAATTTGGGTGCAAGGGGTAGTTGTCCCATCTGTTGGATCAATAAGAACTGAACTTGAGGCCCAGTCATACAACGCTGCAAAGAAGAGCGTTGACGAAAGGAATGGCGTGGCTCGAAGGGCAGGTGACAGGAGAGAAGGAAAGGAAGAAGTGAGAGTAGCTGTGGCGGACCAGACCGTCACACTGAACCAGGAGCCGTTTGCATTGCTTCCGCCTGCACAACAAAAGTCCGGAAGATCTACGAACACAGTTCAAGCTCAAATCGATAGGACAAGCCAAGGTCTGCAGATCACTCTTTACCTTGAAGAGCCGCTGAGTCCAGCAGACCTATCCAGCGCCATTGTGGAGCAGCGCGGCGAGGATACCCTCGTCGTTCTTCTTGCAGACCAACGCATTGTCTACAGACTACCCTCCGGGTGGAATTCTCAGCAGATCCAACCTGCTGAGCCGGGCAAGTAGACTGCCAACAAAAACACAACTCTGAAATCGGCAGCATCCCCTCGCACCAAAAGAGTCCCTTTTTCTACAAACTTCCACGTGCTGATCGCTCGTCCTAACCCCTGTGGACACCGCTCTGGTTGCCAGGCACTCCAGTCGGCCATAAACGCCGTGGCACCTTTGTTGCAAACTGATGGGTGGCAGACTTGATCCGAAACATGTGATCCGGGAGAAGAACAACAGGTTTTCAAGTGATTGTTTATGAGCATTGGGCATTGTATATTCTACGGCAGTTTTGCTGCTTGAAGCAACGAGCGCGGGATTCCCGGAAACTTACTCGATCAAACGAGGATGAGCATGAATGAACAACTCAAAGGTTTGTGGAAGGGGCTACTCAAAATCCTGGAGAGGTACTCTATCCTCGTGGCAGCCGTCGTCATCTACTCATATTACCTCCTCACATCCATCGACCTGATTCAGGACAGCGAAACAAAGAAGGGATTCCTTGACTATCTCCTTCAGTTCGACTCTTTGATCCTGATGTGGGTGGTCGCGGCTGTTGTAATCCAGCTACAGAAGTACAGAAAAGAGCGGAAGGAAGAGGAGGACTACAGGAGAAAAATCCAGACGGAATTCGACCGTCAGCGCATCCATCTGCAGGTGCTCGACGAAGTTACTTCCTTGCTTCAAGACAACGTCAACAATCCACTGGCAATCATCTCCATTACCACGCACACTATCCGGCGTAAGTTTGAGGCCGACGAAGAGATCCTCGGCTGGCTCGACCGCATCGACGCTTCAATGCAGCGCATCCATGCAACGATCAATGATATCAAGGCATATCAGACCCAGAAGATCGTCCAGGAAGCAGCGGCCTCGGGGAAAGCCCTGAAACAACTTGAGCGCTCAGCTTAGTGACCCTCTCCGCGCATCATCCCGAAGGAATGGAAGAGCCAGGGAAGCAACGCATCCAGTGCATCAGAGACACCGTTGAGAGAGCCTGGCAGGTTCACAATCACGGTTTTCCCCCTCACTCCCGCAACACTGCGCGATAACATCGCGTACCGCGTCCGCTCCTGCCCGTGTCTTCGTATCAATTCCTCCACACCTGGAAGGCGTCTGTCAATTACCTTGGAGGTTGCCTCGGGGGTGACATCCCGCGGTCCAAGGCCCGTTCCACCCGTCGTCATAACAAGATCAAGCGAAGCTTCATCACTCAAACGAATCAGTTCCTGTTCAATACTCGTGGCGTCATCGGGAATTATCTTGTAATCGACAACCGCCAGTCCGAATGTTTCCAGGCGTTCCTTGATTGCCTTGCCTGATGTGTCTTCTCGTTCACCTCTCGCACCCAAGTCCGACATGACCAGAACGCCGGCTCTCAGCGTGGTGACGTCCAGCCTGCGGACATCCGAGCCTCCGCCCTTCTTGTCGGTCAGGCGGATCGAGCCAATCTCCATTGTGTCGTCAATGGGCTTGAGCATATCATACAATGTCAGTGCTGCAGCCGATGCCGCGGCCAGTGCTTCCATCTCAACACCCGTCTTCCACACCGCCTTCACTGTCGTGTAGATATGGATGGAGGAATCCTTTGTTTCGACTTCAACGCCAACGAAATCCAAGGGAACCTGATGGCAGTATGGAATGAGCAAGCTCGTGTTCTTCGCAGCCTGGATTCCCGCAACCCTCGCAACACCTATCGGGTCGGACTTGGGGACATTCCCCGCTCTCACTGCTTCAATAGTAGACGGAAGACAGTATAAAGACGCGATGGCCTTCGCAGTCCTTAAGGTGTTGGGCTTGTGCGATACGTCGCGCATCAGGTCAATTCCTGATTGAGGACTCGGGGAGGTGGAACGATAGGAAATCTCATATCAACATCTCGACCTGAACCAGTTCGCCGGACTTTACATTCATGCGCTCTTCAGGTATGATGATCAGACAGTTTGCCTTTGCCAGCGAACTCATCATGCCGGAGCTTTGAACGCCCGTAGTCCGGACGTGCAGTTCTCCGTCCGCCTCCGTAGCTATCCCTCGCAAATAGTGCCGCTTCCCGTCAGACTTTGAGAAGTCGTGTTCAATCCTTGCTGACAGTTGCAACACGCCTGCATCCCTCCTGCCACACATCTTGAGCAGTGCTGGCCGCACGAACTGGAGAAACGTCACACCTGTAGATGATGGATTTCCGGGAAGCCCAAACACAAGAGTGCCGTTTCTTTTTCCCCTACGAGGTTGTAAACCAAAGAGGAGAGGCCGGCCGGGCTTGATGTTCACCTTCCAGAACCTGATCTCAACGCCGAGCTGTTCAAGGGCTTCCTTCACATAGTCGTACTTTCCAACCGAGACGCCTCCCGTAATCAGCAGCACATCGCATTTAAGACCTTCCTCGATTCTGCTGCGGATTTTCTTCCTCTTGTCCCGCGCAACGTCAAGTGATTTTGGCGTTCCGCCCGCTTCTTGAACAAAACCGGACAACGCCAACGATGTGCTGTTGCGTATCTGCCCTTCATCGGGCTTTCGATCGATCCCTACCAGTTCGTCACCAGTAGCAAGGATATTGACACGCGGCCGCCGATGCACGCGGATTCTTGTGCGCCCGAGTGACGCGAGCACCCCCAGATGTGGAGGTCGAACCAGGTCTCCCGCATGCAACACTGTCTCCCCCTTGGCGATGTCCTCACCTGCGCGGCGGATGTTCCAACCAGCTTTGATAGTCTCCCTAAACTGAACTCTGCCATCCTTAAGTACCTCCACCGCCTCTAACGGAACAACCGCACCAGCGCCAGCGGGGATTTTTCCACCTGTCATTATGCGTATGCAGTTACCCGGTTGGAGATTCCCAGGGAACACTCTTCCCGCACGGGCTTCACCGGCTACCTTCAGAACAACTGCATTGCCCTTCCCACTTTTCACCAGGTCGGCCAAACGTACAGCATAGCCGTCCATTGAACTATTATCAAACGAAGGAACGTCCTCGCGGGAAACAATGTCCTCTCCGAGCACTCGACCAAGTGCCTTATCCACTCTTATCTTCTCTGTGGCTAGAGGTTCCGTCGCATCGAGGACAATGCGCAGAGCGTCGGTAGCGTTTATCATGACAATACAGGGGATGGAACTTCAGGAGAGCTTCCTGCAACATAAGAAAGTTCGCCAAAGAATCAACTGTGGGAATGACCCAATGAATGGTGGTGGGATGTCCAACAACCCAATCGAACCCGAATATCACATCGGAGTCGCACTTTGCACATCACTGATGTGTTTGGACTCACCTCGCCGGGAGTCCCGTATCTCAGAACAGGACAATGGGCACAGCCCGGACGCTTCAATCCGGGACCATCGCCCGTTCAAGCCCGGTCTGACACGCGCGACAGAATGAGCTACCTTTGAGGTCGATTTCCTCGACAGAACCCGAGGAGCGCATTACGCACTGCTGTGAATGGCAATGGAGAAGGCCAAATGTGTGACCAATCTCGTGGATCGCTTCTGCAAGTAGCCGGGCACTCAGCAAGCGCTTGTTGGGCCTCAGGCCGTAGAGCTCGTTTTGAAGCCGGTGATAAGAGACGACCGCAACTCGGCCGTTCAACTCGGCTTCGCCAAAGACATACGTGAGTATCGGGATAAACAGATCGTGCGGAAGAACAGCGAGGATCCTTTCGCGCGGGAGGGTGAGATGCAGCTTGTCTATGAGCAGGCGGTTGAGATATTCAAGGATGAATGTGGAGTTGTACTGGCCGCGCTCGGCGTTGTAAAACGAATCGACCGCGAAGCTGTTCGTTCGCAACCTAACGGGAAAACGGAATGTTGCCTGTAAGGCAAAGCGTAGGTCTTCAACGATGTTGCTGTCCGGGGTTCCGAGGGCAATGAGGTTAAGACTGCTCACGTTCCACGTTTGAGTCCATACTTCTCGATCTTGTGGTACAGCGTCACACGGTCGATATCAAGGACTGCGGCGCTTCGACTGATGTTCCAGCCACACTCATGCAGCACTTGATCGATGTAGTTTTTTTCAATGTCCTCCAGCTTCCTCCCCATGGACTTTGGCGGTGCGACGGTGTTCAGAGGGAGGTGTTCCTTCTCTATCAACGGGCCATTGGAGAGCACCATTGCCCGTTCAACGGCGTTCTCAAGCTCGCGCACGTTTCCTGGCCAGTCGTATGCTTTGAGAACATGCATCGCCTCGGGCGAGAAGCTATGGGCAATCTTGTTCATCGCGAGGGAATATTTCTTAAGGAAGTAGTGAGCCAGCTTTGCAATATCCCCTTTCCGTCCGCGCAGAGGCGGGAGCGGAATGGTGAAGACATTTACCCGATAGAACAAATCCTCTCTGAATGTTCCATCCTTCACTGCCTTCTCAAGGTCCTTGTTTGTCGCACAGACCACACGAAAGTCCGAATGGATCACATCGGTCCCGCCAACCCGCGTGAACTTTTTCGTCTCGATGACCCTCAGCAGATCCATTTGTGTCTTCATATCGATATTGCCGATCTCATCGAGGAACAACGTCCCCCCATCAGCAAGCTCCACCTTCCCCTTGCGCCGGTACTGTGCACCCGTGAATGCCCCGCGCTCATGACCGAACAACTCGCTTTCAAGCAGCGTCTCGGTCATCGCTCCGCAGTTGACAGTGACAATCGGGAAGTACCGTCGCGGGCTCTGGTTGTGAATTGCTCGCGCAACGAGCTCCTTCCCGGTGCCGCTCTCTCCCCTGACCATTACCGTTGTATCCGTTGGGGCAACAGTTGTGATTAGCTCCAGCACACTCTTGATCTCTGGTGAATCGCCGACAATTTCCTGCGCTGTAAGCTCACTGACAGTATCTTTCAGTTTCCGGTTTTCTATCGCAAGTTCCTGTTGTGCGATGGCTTTCTCAATCAGGTGATCGAGGTAGTCGGGGTCAATGGGCTTCGTGATGTAATCATAGGCCCCATCCTTCAGAGCCTTTACGGCTGTTTCAACGGATGCAAATGCCGTAATGATGATAACGGCGATGTCTTTGTTGGTCTCTCTGACACGCTGGAGTAACTCCATACCATCCATACCAGGCATCTTGATGTCGACGAGCATGACCCCCCAGCAGCCCGATTGCAGTTTTTTCAGAGCG
>Ga0326597_10014121_pt1 | contig 10474 bp, 9 predicted proteins | sample RVTome_12_FD_203789 | JGI IMG/M metagenome (GOLD analysis project Ga0326597, IMG submission 203789) | Soil microbial communities from uranium-contaminated site in the Upper Colorado River Basin, Wyoming, United States - RVT100D185 | ecosystem: Environmental > Terrestrial > Soil > Contaminated >... | reverse complement strand
GCTCGAGCGGGAGCTGGCGGAGTCCGGTGACCCGTTGATCCAGACGGCGCTCCGGGCCATGACCCGCGAGGTCGCCGTCGTGCGCCGCGCGCTGGCCTCGGCCACGCCGCTGGAGGACGAGCCGCACGACCCCACCGTGGTCGAGCTCGGCGACACGGTGACGGTGCGCCGGGCCGGTTCTGCCGAGCGCGAGCGGTTCACCCTGGTGGGGGAACTCGAGGCGCGCCTCGACGAATCCTGGATCTCGGTACAGTCGCCGCTCGGGTCCGCGCTGCTCGGAAGCCGCACCGGCGAGTCGGTCGACACGAAGACGCCCGATGGGCTCGTGACCTGGGAGGTCCTGGCGATCGACAGGCTTTCGTAGCGTCGCGGCGGGGGCGCTACCCGGTCCTCACTCGCGACAGCCGATCCCCGTCCTGCCGCGGATGTCGCACCCGCGATGTGAAAGTCGGCCTGACCGGGGGGTGGCAGTTTCTTGGTGTCGGAGGACCGACTCGACCCACACGCACACCGGTTCTTGTGCATGGCGACCTCAGCCTCGCGGTTTGAGCGGCGGTCCATGGCCAAACGGACGAGCTCCGGGGTGTTCCGATGGACAGGCTCGAAGCGATATCCCATCATGATCCCGAAATGGTGGGTGGTGCGCAGGGCACAGCCGAGCGTTCGCCTGGCAGAGGTCGTCGGTTCTTTATCTCTCGCAACCGGCCTTTGCACGGGACAGCCGATCGAACACGGGCTCCGGCGCGGCCTGCTGGCCGTGTGGCTGGGCGAAGAGCTGGGCCTCGGCGCCGCCAAGCTGAGCGATGCCCACTACGTCGCGCTGCTCGGCTCATTGGGCTGCACGATCGAGCAAACGCTCTTTGCCAAGTACGCCAAGGACGACATCGCCCTCAATGCGAAGACGCTGAACATTGATCCCACCCGTCCGCTCCAAGTCTACGCATTCGGGCTCCGGAACTTCGGCGCGGGTGAGCCACCGCTGCGCCGTGTCGGAAGGCTCCTGTCGGCGGTGCTCTCGGGGGGCCCGCAGAGTTCCAGGCCGTCTGTCGCGATGTTGCCCTGCGGATCGGCGACATGCTCGACATCGGACCGACGATCCAGCAGGCCCTCGCACAATGTCACGAGCTCCGGAGCGGTCAGGGAGGGCCGAAGGGGCTCAAGGCCGAGGACATAGCCCTTGCGGCACGGATCCTTGCCGCGGCGGATACCTACCACACCAAGACCGAGCCGCGGTCCCATCGCCGTGCGCTCGAGCCGGATGCTGCAGGCGAAGAGATCCGCCGCCAGGCCCAGAGAGGCCAGCTCGATGGCGACGTGGCGCAGGCGCTCCTCGACCCCGCCGGGCACCAGGTGCCGCCAGAGTTGTCCGATGAGCTGCCTGCCGGGCTCAGCGACCGCGAAGTGGAGGTACTACGTCTCATCGTCCACGGCCTGTCGAACCCGAAGATGGCTCAGATCCGAGCCGCGACCGGGAGGAACGACCCGGGCACGCCCCGGTAGCTGATCCGTCCAACCGCTCGTGGTGCAGGCCGGCCAGCGTCCCCAGATGACCCGGGGCGGTCGAGCGAGCGAGGACAAGCTCGGTCAGAGAAGGATGCTGTTTGGCACGTTCCCACTCCTGCGCCGTCCAGGGGCTCGACGTGTTCCAGAATCCGGCGGGCACTCCGATGCGCCCGAGATCATGGAGGAAGCCGGCGCGCCGCACCGCCACGGCCTCACCGTTCGACAGGCCCAGTCCCCGTGCCATCTGCTCGGCCAGCGCCGCGACCCGGTCGAGTGGCCGAGGGTATAGGGCGATCTGAGATCCACGAAGTTCGCGATCGTCCGCCCGAAGGTATCGACCTCATCCTCCGACAGCCACCGCAGTGGAGCAGGCTCCGCCGAGAGCACCGCATCCCAGGGCTGCTCCGCCTCCAGCCTCCGGAACAGAGACTCCGCGACGTCGCAGAAGCGGTCCAGCACCGCCGGGTCGTAATACCTGCCCGACTTGCCGACGCGCATCGGCGACGGCCGTCTCGACGCCCCCCACGCGGCTGAAGATCTCGGCATTGGCTGCCACATGGAAAATCTTCGGCTGAGCCGACGCCAAGTGCCCGGTCCGGCCGGCCCGCATCTCAATCCGTTGACTGTGCCGACACGATCGGACTCCCGAGACACGCGGGGGTCCGAGACTGTGTCACCCTATGGCTGGAGCGCGTCGCAGTGGGTGCTGGGGTGGTCAGGCGCTGGCAGGGCGAAGGGGCTCGACCCCTCAGGGAACTTCGCCGCCGGGGCATCGGTCACGACAGGACCGGTCGCCGTGATCTCGACCACGCCGTTCGAAAGCACCGGCTGAGCGAAGTTCTTCTCGGTCGGGTCGCTTATGCCGGGTGGCACGAGGAACCCGCCCTCGTTGATGGCTCCGTGTCCACCGCCACTGCAGTAGGCCGCCACCTGCTCGTGAATCACCGCCTGAGCCGGTGACGCGAGTGCTGCCAGCAGTAGGAGGACCATTCCCGCCAGGACTGCGATCCTTCTCATCCTTCTCCTCCCCTCGAGTCGTAGCTCCATGCGTAATCCTTCACGGAGAGAGGCGCATCCGTCAAACGCCGTAGCTACCCGCCACCTCGCTGCGTACCACGGTTCCGGCTTCACGCGGGGAAGGGGCCAAAGCCTCGTCCAGCACCGTCCGAGCGGGTGAACTCCCCGGTTAGAACCGCCCCCAGGACTATGGAAGCCCCCCGTTCCTTGACGGCTGTGTTGCCTGAGTCTACGCTGTTGCACATCATGCGCAACAGAGCCCTACCAGACAACGTTGCGAAGCGGGCGGCCGAGGAGATCACGGCCCGTCTCCCTCGGGGCTGGCGCTCCAAGCTGACCCTCGACGCCCGACGGGGCAACCGGCGTGCCGATGCGCTCCTGGAGATCCGGGCGCCGGACGGGGCTCGCGGGGTGATCATCGTAGAGGCGAAGCGTCTTCTTGAGCCCAAGGATCTCCCAGCCGTCCTCGCACAGCTCCGTCCGTTCGTGGGGAAGGACGCCAGGGCAGTCGTGGCCGCTCCGTACCTGGGTTTTCGGACACGAGAACGGCTGCGAGAGGAAGGCGTGGGCTACGCGGACCTCGCCGGCAACGTGTGGGTGACGCTCGATCGACCCGGGCTCTTGATCCAGGCCGCCGGGGCGGAGAAGAACCCCTGGCGGGAAGAGCGCCCCGCGAGGTCGCTGAAGGGGCCAAAGGCTGGCCGCATCGTCCGCGCCCTCTGCGACTTCCGCGGTCCGATCGGCGTCCGCGATCTCGCCACGAGGGCCGGGACCGACCCCGGCTACGTCTCGAGGGTCCTCGACCTTCTCGAGCGCGAGGACCTCATCAAGAAAGAGGGGCGCGGGCCGGTCCTCGAGGTCGATTGGCGGGGGCTCATCAGGCGGTGGGCCCAGGACTATTCCCTCCTGGGCTCAAACAGGACCGGTTCCTACCTCGATCCCCGGGGGGTGGATTCGTTTCGCGGGAACCTGAGGCGGGCGGATGCGCGCTACGCCGTCACGGGGTCTCTCGGCGCATCGAGGCTGGCGCCGATCGCCCCGCCCCGGTTGGGAGTCTGCTTCGTCGATTCCCTGGAGCCGTTTGCTGGTGACCTTGGTCTGCGGCCCGCAGAGTCGGGCGCAAACGTGATCCTCGCTGAGCCCTTCGACCCCGTCGTGTACGAGCGCACCTGGGAGCGAGAGGGGATCACCTTCGCCGCGCCGACGCAGATCGCCGCAGACCTCCTCACGAGCCCGGGGCGTGGACCCGCGGAGGCGGAAGAGCTCCTCTCGTGGATGGCGGGGAACGAAGGTGCCTGGCGCTCCTGAGCCGCTGTACGTCCTGGCCCGCCGGGTCCTGCTCGACGCCCTCCAGGCGCTCGGCGAACAGCAGGAAGCCGTGATCCTCGTCGGCGCCCAGGCCATCTACCTCCACACGGGCGAGGCCGATCTGGCCGTGTACACGACCGACGGAGACATCGCGATCGACCCCTTCGCACTCAGGCCGGAGCCAAGACTGCAGGAATCCCTGACGGCGGCCGGATTCAGCCAGGACCTCCAAGAGGTCGGCCGGTGGCTGACCACCAGGCAGCTCGACGTGGATCCCGTCACGGTCAAGATCGATCTGCTCGTGCCCGATGCCGTTGGGGGCCCTGGACGCCGGGCGGCCAGGATCGGCGAACACGGGAAGCGGACAGCTCGGAAGGCGAGAGGTCTCGAAGCCGCGCTCCTCGACTGGGAGTGGGTGGAAGTCGGCTCCCTCGAAGGGGCCGATGACCGCCGCTTCGACACCAAGGTGGCCGGCCCGGCGGCCCTTCTCGTCGCGAAGCTGCACAAGATCGCCGAGCGTGTCGACTCGCCGGGCCGAGCTGAAGACAAGGATGCTCTGGATGTCCTTCGCCTACTGAGAGCCGTTCCGATCGAAACTTTGGCCGGCGGGCTACGGAGGCTTCGCGGCGAGGAGCTGAGCGCAGGCGTGACCGGACAGGCGAGCATCTTCCTCCGAGACCTCTTCGGGAGGCCGACCAGCCCCGGGTCCGAGATGGCATCCCGTGCTGCTGCTCCTCTCGAGGACGAGGACACCATTCGAGAGTCGAGCGCAGCTCTGGCGGGCGAGTTGCTCAATGCAGTGACGGGAGAGTGAACTCGTTTCCGGGGAGGGATGGAGCGACGCCACACGTTCGTGGACCTACTCGTACGGAGGAGAAACCTCTCTTCCCCAGATGCGGGTTAGCTACTCGAGCGGAGGTGCGCGTGCATGCACCGCGCAGCGTAGCGAGTCTGACCAGTCGACGCTCGCCCCATCATGCGCTCCCACGTGCGGATTCGCGCAAATGGGGGTCGAGCGGTGATGACCGCTCGGGTGGCCGCTCGCGGGAACGCTCGACGGACCGCTCGCGGGAACGCCTGCGTGCGTTTCCTCACGCGCCGGGGGCAGCAGCTGTTCGCCCGTATCGGGATGGCCCGGCTGGATCTGGAATGCCTCAAGCCTTGCGCAGCTGCCCAGCTGTAGACCTGAGGCAACGGAGGGGGAAGGTGCACCCGGGAGCGCGGACGGCCTTCGCCCAGCGGCAGACTCCGAGTTCCCATGGTGAGACCGCGCGTGAGAGAGAGCGGGGAGCGCCGATCTGGGACTCCACGTTCACTCCCCCTGACGCCGGACACGGGTTCGCTTTTCAGGAGTGGTGCCTGCGGGCCCAGGGGGGAGGAATCGAGGAGCCGCCTTCCGGAAGCTGGTCTCAACGAATCGGAGGCCCCGATCAATGCGTGAGACCTGAACCTGCACCGGCATCAAGGAGGACTGCATCCTGTCGATCTCGCGGACGTCCATCCCATCAACGGGACGAGCCCGCACGCGCGCGGCTCCGGGCCACGGACAACGCCGACGGTCTTCAGGTGGTCGTACCGGGCGATCCACCGCGCCTCACACCGCGAGCGGCGAGGATCGTGCTGGAGATCCTGATCGAGGCTCGTCGCGGGAGCCGGGAGGAAGCCTGAGATGACAGCCCTCCCGCGTAGCATGACCCTCGACCCGGCTCGGATCGCGCGCAGGTCACCTCGCGAGCCGGGAGGAGGAAGGAGCACGAGATGGTGAAGCCCTTCGCCTTCTACGGACGGGTCTCGACCGAGGACCAGCAGGATCCCGCCTCCTCGAGGGCCTGGCAGCTTCGCCGGGCCCTGGAGCTCATCGAGCCGGGCGGCGGGGCAGTCGTCGCGGAGTTCTTTGACGTCGGGCAGTCCCGTTCCCTTCCATGGAAGCGCAGGCCCGAGGCCTCGAGGCTCCTCGAACTCCTGCGCTCTCCCGACCGCGGCTTCGAGGCGGTGGCGATCGGGGAGCCGCAGCGCGCCTTCTACGGCGCCCAGTTCGCCCTGACCTTCCCGCTGTTCGAGCACTACGGCGTCGAGCTGTGGGTGCCGGAGGTCGGAGGGCCCGTCGATCCGGGCTCGGAGGCCCACGACATGGTCATGACGCTGTTCGGCGGCATGAGCAAGGGCGAGCGCTCACGCATCCGGACGAGGGTGCGCAGCGCCATGGCCGCCCAGGCCGCCACCGAGGGGCGGTTCCTCGGCGGCCGGCCTCCCTACGGGTACCGCCTGACCGACGCGGGCCCCCACCCGATCTCCGGGAAGGCCGCCCTCGGCATCCGGATCCACCGTCTGGAGCCCGACCCGATCACCGCCTCCGTCGTCGTCCGGATCTTCGAGGAGTACGTCTCTGGCAGGGGCCTGTACGGGATCGCAGAGGGCCTGACCCGCGGCGGCGTGCCCTCCCCCTCCGCGAACGACCGGGCTCGCAACCCCCACCGAAGCGGCGAGGGCTGGAGCAAGAGCGCCGTCCGGGCGATCCTGACCAACCCGCGGTACACGGGCGTGGCGGTCTGGGGCCGCCAGCGCCGGGACGAGGTCCTGGTCGATGTGGAGGACGTGGCCGCGGGCCACAGGAACAGGATGCGCTGGAACGACGAGGACGCCTGGGTGCGGTCCCCCGACGTCGCCCATGAGCCGCTGATCAGCTCGCAGCTGTTCGAGGCCGCGCAGGCCCAGCGGACCGCCAACGCTCGCGGCACCGTCCGGAAGCCCCGGCGCACGTCGCGCTCGTACCTGCTGCGCGGGCTCCTCCGTTGCGGGCTCTGCGAGCGCCGGATGCAGGGAAGCTGGAACCACGAGCAGGCCTACTACCGCTGCTGCTACCCCGCCGAATACGCGCTGCCCCGGCGGGCTCAGCACCCGAAGGCCGTCTACGTCCGCGAGGCCCGGATCGTCCCGCCGCTCGATGACTGGATCGCGGGAGTCTTCGAGCCGAACCGGCTGGAGGGGACGTGTCGGGCGCTCGCCGAGGCCCAGGAGCCCCCTGCCGGGGACGACGACCGCATGACGGCTGCCCGCCAGGCTCTCGCCGACTGCGACGCCCGTCTGGCCCGTTACCGGGAGGCCCTGGAGACCGGCGTCGATGCGACCGTCGTCGGCCAGTGGATCCGCGAGGTTCAGGCGGAGCGCCGGAGGGCAGAGGAGGAGCTTCGCCATCGGCGCCCGGCATCTACCTTGAGCGAGGAAGAGATCAGGGCGCTGGTGGCGAACCTCGGAATCCTCGTGGGCGTTCTGGAGGCCGCCGAGCCGCAGAAGAAGGCCGACCTCTACGAGAGCCTGGGTCTGAGCCTCACCTACGAGCCGACCAAGCAGCGGGTGCTGGTGGAAGCGGACCTCGGTGGTGTACATATGGTTCGTGTCGGAGGGCCGAGTGGAACCTCTCATACACCGCTCGTCGTTGAGCGTAAGGTTCCTCACGGCGGTCGAGGAGGAGCCGTAGGGCCATGTGCCGGACCGCAGGGGTGTCCTTCTCCAGCAGCCAGGGAAGCAGGTCGCCGCGCAGGGCCCGCCGCCAGTCTTCCACGCTATCGTCCCTCTCCGCTAGGAACCGAGTCCCGCCGACGGCCTGCCGCCCTGCCGAGCCCTTGTCGTGTATGGAGGACGGTAGGTGAATACCTTCCGCCGCCCATCCGGGAAGATCCGAGTGTAGCCATCGAGGTGGCGCTTGTTGCGCTCGTTCTCCGTAGGATCCAGGGCCATCCATCCCGGGTTGCGCCGGAGATACCGATACGTCCTCGTGGCCTCGTCCACGAGGTAGACGGCGCGGTCAACCTTGAGTTCCGACTCCCTCCGCTCTTCCCTCACGGTTCGCTCGCTCCTTCGCCGACATGCTGGAGCAGCGGGCGAACCGGCAGCAGGGCCGGAGGTCACCGGACGGGCGGGACGTTCGGCGGGCATCTGTTCCCCGACGAGATGGACCGGCTGGCGGAGCATCTGGACGCGGCCCACGGTGCAGCTTCCGTGCAGATTGCGGCATCTGTGCGGCATGAGGGCCACGCGGAGGTGATCCAGTTCCCCTCCGACGGCCGAACAAGACCTTCTGAACCAGGGGGTTTCCTCGTGGCGCGGGGAGGACTTGAGCCTCCGACCGACGGATCATGAGTCTTACGCCGTCGTGCTGGCCCATCCATCTGATGCCGCCTCGGGTTATCCCGTCCAGGTCAGGAGGCTCTCCCGGGGCCGTTCGTGTCGTCCTGTGCTGTCCTGTGCGAGGGCGTGTCCCGGAGCCTCTCCAGTCCGTCCAGGATCACATCGAGCGCGAACTCGAACTCGACCTGGTCATCGCACCAGCCCAACGTGGTGTCATCGTCGTGGCTGATCTCCATGACCATCTCGGTGATGTGGGGGTACTCGCCACCCATCTGCTGGAGGAACATCGCCATCGCCTCTGAATCGAACTCCTCCGAGTCGTCGTACAGCTCCTGTGTGAACCCCACGGCGCGGCTGCCCAAGGCGTGCATCGCGTGATGTGTCAAGTCGATCGAGAAGCCGGCCTCCCGAAGAAGTCCAATCAGGGAGTCGAAGTATCGCAACATCGCGGGACTCACGTTGGTTCGCGACTCCATGAGGCGAGGCGCCCAGGGGTGGCGGAGGAGGATCTCGCGCGCCGAAAGCACCCTCTGACGCATGGCCGTCTTCCAGTCGCCGGAGCGTACATCGATCTCGCTCACAACGTCGTTGATCTCGCCCACCACGACGTCGACCATGCCGTCCAGCATCTCGTCCTTGTTGGACAGGTGCTTGTACAGCGCCATCGGCACGACGCCGAGTTCCTGAGCGATCTTGCGCATGCTGAGTGACTCGACACCGCCCTGATCGGCCAGGGCGACGGCGGCGCGCAGAACCCTCTCCCTGCTCAAAGGCACGCGGGGCTGTGCGCTGACGTCGATCTCGGTGGCCATCCGCCCACCTCCTCCAGGTGCGAGGCAAGCCTCCGACCGAGCCGCCCTTCGCACTTGACAAGTGTACGACGTACACCTATAGTTTGCCACGGTGTACCGTGTACACCCCACGGGCACCATGAGCCTGCTGGCGGCATGACCGCCGGGGCCGGAAAGGAGAACCAGATATGCACTCGCACGGATATCTCGTTGCGGCGATCTTCTTCGGGCTGTGGCTGCTTCCGCTTGGCTACATGCTCTTCAGGTCGCGCTACGCGCCCAGGGCGCTGGGGGCTTTGGTCATGGTGGGATCGTTCGGATACGTGGCCAAGTCACGGGGATTGACGGAAGCTGCCCAAGGAAGTCGATAGACCCATCGTGAATGATGACGAAGTCCTGGTTCAGGTCCGGATCCTGTGGCTGTTGGTGAAGGGCCTGAACGTGCAACGGCGAGCCGACCACGTTCCCGCTTCGGTCGAGCGCGTTCCGGCCTCGGCCTGACCGAGCTGAACATCACGTCAACGGACGCGCAAGAGAGGAAACCACGATGAAGGCGATCACGGATTACAGGTACGGCTCACCTGATGTTCTCGAGCTCCAAGGGACACCTCCGCGAGCACAGATGGCAGAACCAGTACCGGCGTGAGGCTCTCTCCGACCGTTGGGACGAGAACGTTCGCGACGACGTCAGGCACATCATGAGAGGCCTGCCGTACATCGTGCGCCCCCAGATCCGCAAACTGAGGAGCGGTGTTCTCGGTAGCGACGTCGCAGGGCAGGTCGAGGCCGTCGGCAAGGACGTGACGCGGTTTCGCCCGGGTGATGAGGCATTCGCCCATGTCTTGACGGGTGCCTTTGCCGAGTACACATGTGTGCCAGAGGAGTTCTTGGGGCTGAAGCCGGTCACCCTGACGTTCGAGCAAGCGGCCGCCGTGCCCCTGGCCGCCCTGACCGCCCTGCAGGGTCTGCGCAATCACGGACGGATCGAGTCAGGGCAGAAGGTGTTGATCATCGGTGCGTCCGGGGGCGTGAGCACCTTCGCCGTCCAGATCGCGAAGTGGCTCGGAGCTCACGTGACCGGCGTGTGCAGCACGAGGAACGTGGACCTGGTTCGCTCGATCGGCGCGGACCACGTCATCGACTACACCCGGGAGGACTTCACCCAGAATGGGCAGAAGTACCATCTCATCCTCCAGTTGGCGGGGACGCGTTCGCCGTCGGAGTGCAGGCGTGCCCTCACCCCCAAGGGGACGCTCTTGCTCAGCAGCGGAGAATCGAGCGGTCGCTGGATCGGACCCCTGGGTCGCATCATCAAGGCTGTCCTCCTGTCGCCGTTAGTGAGCCAGCGGCTCGCCCCGTTCGAGGCGAAACGGAGCAAGGAGGACCTGCAGGTCCTGAAGGAGCTCATCGAGGCAGGGAAGGTCATGCCGGTCATCGACAGGACGTATTCACTGAGCGAAGTCCCAGAGGCCATCCGGTATCTGGAAGAGGGTCATGCCCGAGGAAAAGTCGTCGTAACCGTGTGAGTCGCGGAGCGCCGGTCGGGTGAGGGCGCGAAGGTAGGGCCGAGATCGTGAGCGAGGGATCGAAGGCCGTTAGGCCGACGCTGTTGATGAGGCCGACACGTTCGTGAAGCTCTCCGTCACGGTTCCGCTCAGCGCGAAGCTCGGCCACCGAGCCTGAGGAAGTCCCGCTCGGCGTCCGTCGGCGCCATGGCGGCCGCCCGC
>Ga0326597_10014120_pt1 | contig 10474 bp, 5 predicted proteins | sample RVTome_12_FD_203789 | JGI IMG/M metagenome (GOLD analysis project Ga0326597, IMG submission 203789) | Soil microbial communities from uranium-contaminated site in the Upper Colorado River Basin, Wyoming, United States - RVT100D185 | ecosystem: Environmental > Terrestrial > Soil > Contaminated >... | reverse complement strand
CGCGGCGCGCCATGAGGGCCAACCAGCGGACCAAGCGGGGCCGGTCGCCGCCCACTTCGACGCCGCCGCGCAGCTGTTCCTCTGCATCCCAGAGTTCCATCGCCTCGCGCCGCTGCTCGCTGCTGCGCAAATTCTCGGCGTGGGTGAGCCAGGCATCCGCGGCCGAGGACGCCTTCGCAGATCGGGCATGCAGAAGTGCCCGCCGCGCGAACACGGGATGGCGACGCTCCTGTTTGCTGGCCGTCTGCCAGGCAGCGTCGAGCCCGTCGAGTCGCTCTGCTTGCTTCGGGGACGCGAGCGCCCGCAGAGCCCGCCACACCGAATCGTCACGATGCAAGCCGATCGGGTCCGTGACGATGGCGACGAGGCGGTCGCGATCGTCGAGCCGCAGCACGGCCAGGGCGCGCGCGTAATCGAGCATGTCCGCGGCGAGATCGGGTTGGGCCGCGGGAACGACACGACGCCAGCTTTCACGCGCCTCCGCCAGGGCGAGAGCCGCCTCTTCGAAGCGACCCTCGGCATGGAGCCGTCGTCCACGCTGCCACTCCTGCAGATAACTCGGCAGATGCCGGTCACCAAGGGCTCCTTCGATGGCGCTCTCGTCGGTGCGGGCAACCGCGACTGCGAGCCGTCCGAGGGCGTCGTCGGCGCGCAGAAGCGCCGGGTCTCCGAAGACACGGGCAGGGTCGGCTCCGAAGTCGCTCGCCGAAACCGTCGCCGCCGCGAGCAGGAAAACAGTGCATGCGAGAGAGCGCAGTATCGTCATCTTGGAATCCAAACGAACTTCTGTCGTAGTTCGGGTTGTTCGCGAACGACGGCCAGATAGCTTCCGGCCGCGACTCGCTGCCCGGCCCCATCGTGCCCGTCCCAGCGGAGCGAGGCAGCGTCGGAATCGTGTTTCAAGCTCCGCAGGAGGCGCCCTCGAAGATCGAAGAGATCGAGATGGGCCTGTGAGATTTCTCCCTCTAGCGAGAAACGTGCTTCGCCGACGGCGGGATTGCCCAGCAGCGAGAGACGACTCGTCGCGGGGGTGACGCCGTACCCCGCGCGCCCCAGCAGGACGGGCGCCGAACCGAAGCTCTCGAAGAACAGCCCCATGTTCAAGATCTCGACGTCATCAGGGAGAAGGAGCTCCATCTCGAAGTTGCGCTCGAAGCCGTTGAGAAGGCGGGTCTCAGCCAGGGCATTCCACGCGTCCTCGTGCGGTCGGCGCCAATGGAATCGCGCGACGCCGTTGAAGAGACGCGATACGTCGCCGCTCAAGTCGACCTCGGCCCGGACGCGGCGGCCGGCGACTTGAAAAATGTCGATGGTGGCGCGCGGACCTGGGAGGGTCGTACCGCCGTCGGCGACGGACCACTCTCCGCTCGAGAAGCTGCCGTCGCTGGCGAAGCGCACGCGCACCCGCATGGGGAGATCGACGGCCGGCAGGACGCTGCTGTAGGCCGACCAGAGCGCGCGCCGCCCCCCGAAGCCCCACCGTCCGCGCGTCGCGGCCTCGCTCGCCGCGCGAATCCAGACGACGCTATCGCCCTGTGGACGCAACGTCTGCCAGGGGCGATCCGGAAGTTGGACCTCGATGACGCCGCCATCCCAGACTTCGTTGCCCCGCGCGCGCTCGGTGGCATGTTGCGACCACATGCGGAAGACGGACTCCTCGTCGCGGGCGAACCAGGGACTGAGAAGCTCGGCTTCCACGCCGTCGTCGTATCCCGGCGCGCCCACGGTCTGCAACTCGAACGCCGAAAACGCCGCGAACGGAATCTGCGCGACAGGCAGGGGCACGAAGGTCGTGCTGTCGAAGGCGGCCGCCAGCGCGCGTGGCCGCCACAAATAGAAGCTCTCGCCGTCGAGGCCGCCGGTTCTCGAGATGGGGATGCCCAGCCGGATGACGCGTCTGGCTCCGCCGTCGACCGTCAGGCCGAGTTCGATTTCGCCGGCGTCGAAGAACACACGCGGATGACGACTCTCGAGACTCCAGGGCTCTGCGGTCGTCCACTGGCCGGCGAACGGAGCCAGACTCACGGGATTTGGTCCGTGCAAGAGAAGCGAGTCCGGCAGCGCGAGCAGCTCCAGCTGCGCCGAAGCCGGCGTCCCGCTCGGCTGGAAGCGCAGATTCCACGTCGCTTCTTCCGAGGGGAAGAGATGACCACGCCTGCCCCCCGCGTCCTGGAAGTAGGAGGCCGCAAGGCGCAGGCTGGCGGCGTCATCGAGCTGCCAGCTCAGATCCACGGAGCCGTCCGGCTGCCCGAGGAAGGCGAGGTGCGGCGGGATGCGGCTCGGCGACGGCCGGATGCTCTCGCTCGACGGCAGACTGCTTCGATCGACGATCTGAGGAGTGGCGAGCCCGAAAACGTCGCCCGCATCGCCGTCGTTGATCAGCTCTCCGAGGTCGTCGCGGCCATCTGCCTGCAGCAGCGAGACCGCGGCGTGGTCGCTTCCGGATCGGATGGCGACCTGCGGGTCGACGCGATAGAGAAGCGCGCCACCCGCGGGGAGGGCGCCATCGAGAATTCCGCCGGCGTTCGGCGCCCGCAGCTCGACGAGATAATGCTCGCCCTGCCAATCGCCGAGGCCTTCGATGGCGAGGCTCGCGCCCCGCTCGAGGGCCGGCGTCGTGAAGCTCACGCTCGCGACGTTGAGCTCTTCGAGCGCCTCGTCCCAGCCGAGAAGACGACGGCTGAACGGGTCGAGCGAACTCGGTCGGTCGCCACCGCCCCCCCAGGTGCCGCCAGCCATGAGCGACCAGATGCCCAACCCTCCCGGGCTTCTACCCGGCGATCCGAGGGCGTCGAGATCGTAGAGATCTTCCAGGCCGAGCAGATGCCCGAACTCGTGGATCCAGACGCCGAGCGGGCCCCGCGACGACGCGAGGACATAGTCACGCCCCATGGCGCCTTCCGCTGCGAAGAATTCGTCGCGGAGGTTGAGGAAACTCTGATGCGCCAGGATCGACGGGCCGCTCGGCTGCAGGCCGCTCTCGAAACCTGCGTCCGGATGCAGCACGACGAGCAGGTCGATGAAACCGTCGTCATCGCCGCTGCCCTGCATTCCGTCGGGTCCGTCGCCATCGAAGCGCGTGAGATCGAAGTATTCGCTCGCGGCGCGCAGCGCATCGCGCACCAGAAGGCGTGGCCCCGCCAGGAACGGCGAGACGGCGCTTCCGTCGACGACATTGCGATACAGACTCAGGTCTTCGGGGAGCTCGAGCCACGGGGCGACGCGGCCGTCGATGACGAAGCGGCCACCGCTCATCTGCGCGTAGCAACTCTTGACACTGCCTTCGTCGCCGCCGAAGAAGGCCCGCTCGAGCTCAGCCGGTGTCAGGCCGGACGGAGGCGCCTGGCCGGCATAGTAGACGGGGAGCACAAGGAGCCGACCGCCGTCGGCCCCGAGCCCCTTGCCGGCATCGGCCCGCTTCGCCGCGCGCGCCAGGCGCTCGGTGCGCAATTCTTCCATCGCCGTCAGAAAGCTGGCGCGAACCTCCGCGGCTTCACGCCAGACGCGATGGCGCGGGTCGAGCGTCGACGCGTGGGCCGCGGCGCCGAGGAGCAGCAGCAGCGCGAACACGCCGGGCGCGAGCATTCTGACGAGTCGGATGTGCACGGCACCTGACGGGGACTGGGCGGAGCTTCGTGGGCGGCGAGACTCTCGAGAACATACGGCCCAGGCGAGACACTTCCAAGGGAAAGCGCCCCGCCGCCGCCCCTCAGTGACGGAAGTGTCGAACGCCGGTGAGCAGGAGACTCACTCCCAGCCGTTCCGCCGCGGCGGCGACCTCTTCGTCGCGGATGCTGCCGCCAGGTTGGATCACGACGCGCAGACCCGCCTCGGCCAACGCCTCCACGCCGTCGGCAAAGGGAAAGAAGCCGTCGCTCGCCGCCGCGCACGGGCCCAACTCGTGACCGTGCCGCCGGGCCTTCTCGACCGCCAAAGCCGAGCTGTCGACCCGGCTCATCTGGCCGGCGCCGATGCCGCAGCTTCCCTTGGGATCGGCGAGCACGATGGCGTTGCTCTTCACATGCTTGGCGATGCGCCACGCGAGATCTGCCGCGGCAAGTTGGGCATCGCTCGGCTTGGGACCTGCCGCGAGTTGCCAGCGGTCGAGTTCCGGAAATCCTTCGTCCTCGTCCTGCACCAACGAGAGTTCACCCCAGCGCCGGACGTTGCCCCGCGTGGCCGCCGCGAATTGCTCGGCCTCGACACTGAGCCAGCGCAGGTTCTTCTTCTTCGCCAGGATCGCGCGCGCCTCTTCGCTGTAGTCCGGCGCGAGAATGACTTCGAGAAAGCGCTCGGCGAGATGTTCAGCCGCCTCGCCGTCGACTTGGCGACCGAAACTCACGATGCCGCCGAACGCGCTGACGGGATCGCCGGCGAAGGCTCGATCGAAGGCCACGGCCGCATTGTCATCGAGACCGACGCCGCAGGGATTGCTGTGTTTGATGATGGCGCAATGCGTCTCCGGCAGGTCGAGACTCAATTTGAGCGTCCCCATGACGTCGAGCAGATTGTTGTAGCTGAGCGCCTTGCCGCCGTGGAGCTGCAGCCCGATGTCCGAGAGGCCGCGGCCGCCGCGCGTGCTCCACCACGCGGCTTGGTGCGGGTTCTCGCCGTATCTCAGTTCTTCCCGGCCACCGAAGAGCCCTTCCGCGATGGCGGCGTCGTAGCGGCTGGTCAATGCGAACACTTCACGAGCCATCTTCTTGCGAAACTTTCCGCAGCTTCCACCGTCGTGTTGTTCGAGATCGCCGAGCAACTTGTCGTAATACTCCGGAGAGCTGACGACGGTGACCCGACCGTGATTCTTCGCCGCGGCGCGCAGCAATGTCGGCCCGCCGATGTCGACGGACTCGACGAGCTCGGCGGCGTCCTTGCCCGCGGCGAGGCTCCCCTCGAAATCGTAGAGGTTCACGACGACCAGATCGATCGCCGCGAACCCGGTGGCCTCGAGATCTTCTTCCCGAGCCGCCAGAATCCCGGCGTACAGCGCCGGATGGAGCGTCTTCACACGCCCGCCCAGAATCTCGGGCTGTCCCGTGACACTTTCCACGTCGATGACCTCACAGCCGGCGTCACGCAGCGCTTTGGCCGTGCCGCCACTGGCGATGAGTTCGAAGTCGAAACGGGCGAGCCCGCGGGCCAGCTCGACGAGGCCGGTCTTGTCCGTGACGCTGAGAAGCGCGCGGCGCCGGCGCTTTTCTACCATCCGCGGCTCTCCGCGAATTCGGGGAACAGTCTCTTGAAGATGGTTACGTAGCCGTCGCGCACGCGCTCGAGGACGGCCGGATCCAGCTGCGGAGCCGGATAGGCCTTGTTCCAGTCGAGTGTCGACAGATAGTTGCGCAGGATCTGCTTGTCCAGACTGTCCTGCTCGCGGCCAACCTCGTACGTTTCCGCGTCCCAGTAGCGACTGCTGTCGGGAGTTAGACATTCGTCGATGAGGGTGAGTTCGCCGTCGACTCTGCCGAACTCGAACTTGGTGTCCGCGATCAAGATGCCGCGCGACGCCGCGTAGTCCCGCGCCTGCGCGTAGAGCCAGTGCGCCTGGTCGCGGACGGCGCCGAGTGCTGCCTCGCCGATGATCGCGGCAGCGTGCTTCTCGTCGATGTTCTCGTCGTGACCTTCGTCGGCCTTCGTCGTGGGCGTGAAGATCGGTTGCGGCAGAATCTCACAGAGTTGCATGCCGGCGGGGAGCTTGTGACCACACACGGCGCCGGTCGCGAGATAGTCCTTGTAGCCATTCCCGGCGAGATAGCCGCGAACCACCGCCTCGATGTCGTAGCGCTCGGCCTTGCGGACGAGCATGACGCGCTGATGCAACCGATCGGCGTGCGCCAGAAAGGGCTCGGGAAGTTCGTGGGCGTCGCTAGAGACGAGATGATGCCTCAGCCGATCGCCGAAGTACTCGTACCAAGCGAGCGTCATTTGCGTGAGAAGCGCGCCGCGGGCCGGCACGGGATCGTCCATGACTACGTCGAAGGCGCTGATGCGATCGGTGGCAACCAGAAGGAGTCGGTCTCCCAGGTCGAAGATCTCTCGCACTTTTCCTTTGAAATCGGGAGAGAGCCCCAACTCCTCGGTGGAGATCAGGGGAACGATGGTATGCACGGAAGCCTCGCGGGGACGGAGGAGTCGTTGGGGACGTGCGGCAGGATAGTTATGCGGGCAGGAGGGGTCAAGTTCACGCCCCCCCTGCCGCCGGGCGCAGCGCGCTGACCGTATATCCGGGGCCGGACCACCGAATGTGAATGGCGCCCTGACGGTCCGTCCGCCAGGCCGAGACCTCGTACGCGCGCAGCCGGTCGAGTGTCGCGGGATGTGGATGCCCGTAGCGATTGATTGCGGCGCAGCTGATCAATCCCTCCGCGGCCCCGATCCGCTCCAGCAGCTCCGCCAACGTGCTGGTGTTCGCGCCATGATGGCCCAGCTTGAGCAGCTCGATCTCCGGCAGCTTCCCGCCCTCGAGGACGGCCCGCTCCGCCGGCTGTTCGGCATCACCCATCAACAGCAATCGCGCATCCGCGTCGCCGACGCACAGGACGATGCTGCGGTCGTTCGCGTGCAGGCCGCCCGTCGCGGCTGGAGGCCAGAATACCGGCAGTCTCTCGTCGCCCAGGCGAAGGCTGTCGCCGGCGGCGAGCCAGACCCACGTGGCGCCGCTCGAGCTGGCCGCCGCGACCAGGGGACGCGTCCACGCGCGGCCGCTGTCCGCGCGCGCCACGTAGACATGGCCCACGTCCCCCTGCCGAATCAACCAGCCGGCGCCGCCGTAATGATCCAGATGGCCATGACTGAGGAGAAGATGCACGTCGCGCGCGTTGCGCCGGCGCAGGAACGGCGCGACGACCGCCTCGGCCGCCGAGTAATCAGCGAACGCGGGGCCCACATCGACCACGAGCCACTTCCCTGCCGCGCTGCGATAGACGCCGGCATCACCCTGCCCGACATCCAGAGTCCACCACTCGGGCGCTCTTTCCGCCATGAGTCGCAGGTGCGGCAGCAGCACGCAGGCCAGCGCGGCCGGGAGGCGCCATCGCAGCCGACCCAGAGGAAGCAGGACACAGCACCAGGCAGCCAGCGCGAGCCCCCATGACACGCCGGCGATGCCGGGGTGCCCCAGGGGCGCCGGCGCCTGCGCGGCCGCGCGGAACAGGATCCACATGAATGCGTGACTGCCCGCCTTCACGAGTGCCGCGCAGGCAGGCGCAAGCCAGGGGACCAGTGCAGCGCACGCCAGCGCAAAGAAACAGATCAGCAGAAACGGCGCGAAGAGCAGGCCGATGCTGAGATTGCTCAGGGGCGCGATCCAGGGCCATTGCCCAAAGCTCGCCAGGGCCCAGGGAGCGCCGCCCCATTGCGCGACGAGCGACAGGAGGGCGAGCGCAGGGAGCCTGGGGAGTCGACGGAGGAAGTCCTGCGCCCTGAGCAGTGCCAGAGTCGCACCATAGCTCAGCCACCAGCCCACCCCGGCCACGCGCCACGGCCAGAGACAGCACTCGACCCACGCAACGAACGCGAGCGCGTCGATGGCATCGCAACGGCGCTGCAACCGTCGCCCGAGCATCATCCAGCCGACCATGCCGGCGGCGCGCAGGAGCGACGCACCCCCGTGCGCCAAGAGCACCCAGGCGACCAACACCACCAAGAGACCCATCGAGGGGGGACGTCGCGGCCGGAGATAGAGCGCCGCGCCCACGAGCAGGCCGACATGAAGCCCACTGAGGGCGAGCAGATGGGACAGGCCGAGCCGTTGAAGGCGCCGTTGGAATTCCGCGGGAAAATCCTCGCGTTCGGCGAGGATCAGCGCCCTCCACAGCGCGGAGCTCCCGGCGAGGTGGAAGTCCAGCCACTCCGACAGCTGCGCCCGCAGCTGCGTCACGATCCCCGGCGTGCGGACGCGCCGCGCGCGAATTTCCGCGTCGACGATGCGACCGCGCAGGATGGCGCCACCCGCCAGTCCGGCCCGCCAGCGGCGGCGATCATCCGGATTGCGCATATCGGCCGGCATCCAAAGACGGACGCGCGCGAGGCCCTCGACCCCGGGGACCAGGCCGCTGTCCTCGCCGCGTAGCCACAGCTCGGCCGAGCGTCCGTCCGCGCAGCGCACGCGCGCCCTGAACGCGTCGCCTCGCCGTTCGCCGCCGGCCCAGAGGCGCACCTCTCCCTCGTACCCGTCCAGCGAGAGCGCCCGATCCAGGGCATTGGAAATGCGCAGCGACCCCACGACCCCGAGGCTGAGAGCCACGGCGACGAGCGATCTCGGCGGGCGGCGGCGCAGCAGCAAGAACAGCCCGGCGCAGGCGAGAAAGCGCTCCCCCCAACTGCAAAGCGGTAGGGTCGCCGCCATGGCGAGGAGCGCGAGACTGCTGCCGAGAAACGAAGGACCCACGACGTCATGGAGGCCGGGACTCGTTCTTCAGGGAGGGTGCGCAGCGGAGCCGCTCAGTGTCCGGCGCCGAGCTCCGGTGGCGCGGCGCCGCTCCACACGACCACGCGGTCACGGCCCGCCTCTTTCGCCTGGTAGAGGGCCTGATCCGCGCAGCGGAGGAGTTCCGCGTCGCGCGCGGAATTCCCGGGGAAGTTGGCCATGCCGATGCTGATGGTGATGTCCACCGCGTTGCTCTCGCTCAGCATGACGCGCGTTTCCTTGACGACCTGCCGCAGGCGCTCCGCCGTGTTGTTGGCCTCCTCAGCGCGCGTCCCGGGCAGGATGACGGCGAACTCCTCGCCGCCCCACCGGAACGCATAGTCGATCCTGCGCAGGTGCGTGACGATGAGACGGGCCACATGCTGCAGCACCAGGTCGCCGACGTCGTGTCCGAATCGATCGTTGACCGACTTGAAGTGATCGATGTCCGCGAAAAGAAGTGCCAGGGGCTGATTCGCGCGACGGCTCCGCTCGAGCTCGACCGGAAACTGGTGGTCGAAGAAGCTGCGATTGTGGATTCCCGTCAACGCATCGGTGAACACCCGCGCCTGGCTGCGGAGGAACGCGTGGAGCAGATCGCCCACCACTCCGGCAGCCTCGGAGACGATGTGGGCGGAGAGTGAAACATCGACGCCAAGAGCCCCCACGACGCGCTGCTGGGCCCAGACGGCGAACCACTGCTGGCCGGCCTCGAGGTGCGGGTCCTTGCCGGAACTGCTCAGTGCCCCGAGCAGCTCGGCGCGCTGGGGCGCGTCGCTGAGGATGAGCTCCCACTCCGGCGCCTCCTGGATGCTGATTCCAAGCCGCTCGGGCCACAGCACGAGTTGCACGCCGGACCCGCCGAAGCGCTGGCGCAGTTCCTGGATCACGCCCGCCAGGCTCGCCTCGAGCCCGTAGGCGACCCAGTCGCGCCGCAGCAACGTCCGCATCGCCGAAATGGAGGCCCAAGCATCGGAGTTGGCCACGTTGCCACCGGCCATGGATATCTCCGCGGCCGGCCGGCTCTGGCCGACTTCCTGCAAGGGCGGGTCGGGTGCGCGTGCCTCCGCGGGCGGCCGCTCGTGTGTTGCCTCGAGCAGGGGGCTCAGGTCATAGGCCCGGTCCGAGCTGGGGAGCGCGTGCAGGGGCAGCCGCTCCGATCCGTTGCGCAGGGTGCCGACCGGCCGAAAGACACCCTTCGCGAGCAGCTCGCGGATGGCACGGGCTGCGAGATCCTCCAAAGGCGCCCGCGTCTGCAGGGCATGACGAATCTGCTGGCGTAGATCGGAACCGAGCTCTTTGAGAGGCAGTTCAGTGGCCAGAAATCTATGCAAATCAACGCGTTGCAGCCGATATCCCATAAAGTGCTCGATGCATCTTCGAAGAGGCGTTTCCAGGCATCGATTCTACCACAGCGCCCCGTCGCCCGCGGAACTCTCTGCGCTTGTCGTGGTAGAGGACACGGCCTATGGTGGCGCCCCCGCCCGATTTCGCCAGCCGTTCCCCTGCGGTAGGCTCGCATGAACACTCCCCGCCCAGAACGAGGTCAACGCGTGAGAGCGACTGCCTTCCTGCTGCTCATACTCCTGAGCGCCCTGTCCCAGGTGGCGTGCGCCCCCAAGGCTCCCGTCGCGAGCGACGCCGACGATGCGGGGCGGGCCACGGAACTCTTCGGCGAGCTCGCCGACTATTCTTACGATGACGCCTACGCAGCCGACGACTCGCTCCTGACGGACGAAGGCGAGTTCGCCGCGGACGAGACACTGCTGCGGAAGATCCTCCGCGGGCACCCCGCGCTGCAGGAACTGGACGAGCTCTACCGGGCGGGCGGCGAGCACTACTTCAATGGCCGCCTCGATCTCGCTGAGGAGTACTTCTTTCTGTTGAAGGAAAAGATCGGCCTCGAGAGCACGGCACCCGAGGACAGTCTGGCGCTTCTCTACATCGGTTCGATGGAGAAGAAGGTCGAGAGCTTCGCCGCGATCCTCGCCGAAGAGCGCTTTTTCTCGGAGAGCTACGCGCCGCGCTCGCTGAGCCTGGAAGAGACCTATCGCGGCCTCAGGCGCG
>Ga0326597_10014119_pt1 | contig 10474 bp, 8 predicted proteins | sample RVTome_12_FD_203789 | JGI IMG/M metagenome (GOLD analysis project Ga0326597, IMG submission 203789) | Soil microbial communities from uranium-contaminated site in the Upper Colorado River Basin, Wyoming, United States - RVT100D185 | ecosystem: Environmental > Terrestrial > Soil > Contaminated >... | reverse complement strand
TCGCCGATGCTGGGATTGTTGGCTAATGCGATTTGCTCCAAGGCTTCGAGCGTTAGAGCTTCCGCGCCAACGTTACCATCGATTACCGGATCTTGCACAGGCAGAACCGCGGGCGGAAGCGGTTCCGGCTCGACGACGGGGTCGCCTGCCTCCTGGCGATAGGCAGTCTGAATCACTTGCGAGTCTTCCGCGTATCTCGGCGGTCCTGTTACCTCTGCGGACGTTGAAGCTGAACGGTCGCGAGTGTTCGTCAATCCACTCTGTCGAACTGTGGCACACGAAGGCAGAAGCAGGGCTGCCGAAATCAAGCCGATGGTTTTTATGAAGGCGGTATGCACGGATATTCTCCAGAGCTGATGCCACGTAACAAAATGCAATCGCGTGGATAATTGAGCAGAAGGAACAACAGAGTGATCGCCGGTCGACAGTTGGTGGGACGACGAACTTATTCGCAGTTCACGACCAAAGGTACTGGCGTCAACGTCCCTTAGATGCGGTGAACGCCCGAGCGCTCATGGCGCGCAGCATCACACAGAAAGACGCGATTCGCAGATCGCACTGAAAGCTCGGTCGTTCGACCAGCTAACCCGAAGTCTGCGCAAACTATTGTCTGCAAATCAGCAGGTGCGCCCAATCCCAGATGAATGCTGTCTGTCATTGGCACGCACTCATTGATGACGCGGACAAGAGACGGAAGTTCGCCACTCTCGGGCTCAGAGGGCTCGGAATCACCGTCGTCTGGCGCGGGAAGTGAAACATCGATCCAAAGGATGGCGAAGTGCGAATGAACAACATGCGTCTCCGATACGCCGCCATGTTGGTGGGGCTGCGCATGACCGTGATTGTCATGACTTACAGCGATCGGAGATTCAGAACGATGATCGTGTCCCACGCTGCCGCCTGCATGTACGTGTCGATATCCCGGCGGCGAGATCGCTCCAACCACAACTGCCGTTGCAAGCAGCAATCGGCACATCCCTGTTGGAAAGTTTCGAATCATCACAAATCGACTTCTGCGGTGGGCCGTGTTTGAGTTCGGACAAGAGGTCGTCTCTATTCCTATCGGTCGTCATAAATCGAATCTGCAGGATTCTCCGAATTTGCCGCTTTTGCGTCCGGCCGTGGCAACCACGCATTGGTAGAAACTTGATCCCAGAATACATTCGGAATTTGATATTCAAATTCGTGGCCACGACGCGTGCCCTCGATCTCCGCCGCGTGATGCGCGTGCGCAAAGAGCAAGCCCTGGTTGGCCAGCATCAAGGGAACGAGCAATAAGCATGCGACTCGGCGGATCATTTTGGCTTTCGAGTGTTTCCCAACGACTCCCCTTTCACAGCCAACACAATGAATCAGGCAAACTCGTCGCCATCGGTCGGGCGGTAAAAATCTGCGGAAGTAGAAGTGACTTTCGACTCGCTGGACGAAAGCCCCTGAATCGTCGCTTCGTTTGTTACAATGTTCTTGTCGAGTTGTATTCAAGTTGGAGGTTTGTCGTTCATGAGTACTGCACTGAAACTGAGCGTCGCCGAGTACAACGACATGGTTGCCAAAGGCGCTTTTGACGGTCTGGCCAAGAAGATTGAACTGATTCATGGAGAGGTACAGGCGATGAATCCAGCAGGTCCAGTTCATGATGATTTAATTGAGTACCTGACGGATTGGTCCAAGGAGAATACCGATCGACGGCAGATCAGAGTTCGTGTTCAACTGGGCCTCAGTCTGCCCGAACTCGACAGCCGACTGGAGCCGGATGTGTTGTGGGTCAAGGCCCGCCGATATCTGGACCGTCATCCGCAGGCGAACGACGTGCTGCTGTTGATCGAAGTTTCCGGTAGCAGCCTGAAATTGGATCGCGATCAGAAGGCCGAGCTGTATGCGAAGGCAGCCATTGTCGAATATTGGATCGTGAACATGGCCGACGAAGTGGTCCACATCTATCGCGATCCCGATCACAGCGGCTACCGCACCTTGAACACAGTGGCTCGTGGCGGTTCAGCCACACCGCTGATTCAGCCTGCAGCGTCGTTGAACGTCTCTGATCTGTTTGGGCAGGAGTGAGTCTTGGGGATGACCAGCAGCCACTAGGCGTTACAGGTCAATGGGGAAACCGTACTTCAGGCAATACTGAAAGACGGCGATCAGGTGAGCACGCGAGAAGTGGCTGAAGGTGAGTCGCTCGGCCAACTCAGATTCCCATTTGAGCGAGCGCGTCGATCGTCCGCTTGACGATTCCGTACAGCGTCGGATGGGACTTCTCGAAGGCCTCGGCGGATTCCGTTAACCGCTCGGTGAGTGATTGGGGCTCGATCTCGGCGGCGGGCTTCGAGAGTGTCGCTTGCAACTCGCTTACCGCTTCTTCTAGCAAAGCGCGTGTCGGATCGTCCAGCTCCGTAAGCGAGGCCAATTCAGCCTCTAACTCAGTGACCGTGGCTCGTAACTTCTCGATTCGTTCAGGCATCCTGTTCCTCGTCGATGTCATTCACCGGTGGAGACGGTTTCCAAAGCCAAGGGGTGGGTCGGGGCGGGGAACTTGCCGGCCATCATGTCGGCCAGAATCGGTTTGATCGCGCTGGCCGGAAGTGCGTAACTGGAGACTCGGCTAACGCGGGCAATGTTGATTCCGACGGCGTTGCCATCGAGATCAACCAGCGGCCCGCCACAATCCTTTGGACGCAGTACTGTATCGTGTTCCAGCACATACGGAAAGCCGGTGCGTCGTTGACTAAGCGGCCCGCCGAGACTCTCCATCAGCTCGACTTGCTCCAGGTTTCCGATGCGATTTGCGTCGCCCAAAATCGCCGGTAGCGAAAGCGATTTCCCACGGCGATTGATCACGAGCGAGATGCGATCGCCCGGAACCAGATTGCGGATCGTGGCGCTGACGATTTGCGGGTGGTCCATCACTTGCCCGTTCACGCTGGCGATGACATCTCCGATTTGCAAACCCGCGTTGGCAGCGGCGCTTCCGGCAATGACTCGGTTCACACGCGAAAGTTCGCCGAACTGTTCAAGTCCGACGCCGAGGATCGCTTGCGGCTTTGGCATGGATCGGGCTGGCGAGCTGACGATGCCGATGGCGGTCGGTTCCTCGGTCAGGCTTGTCGTGGCGAGCCAGCTGCCGGCAGTGAGTTGACCGGAATCTCCCCATCGTACCGCGGGAAGTCGCGAAGCGTTCACCTTGAGCAGCGCCAGATCGTATTCGGGATGGAGTGCGACGAGCGTTGATGCCAGTTGTCGCCCGTCGCCCAGCTGGCAGGTGACGCTGTCCGGCAATTCGCTCGCCTTGGTGACGACGTAGCCGTCCGGATCGATAATAGTTCCTAGCGCGACCTGCGCCCCGTCGGATAAAAGACTGACAGTGCATTCATTTGCACTGCTGACTGCTTCGCGGAACGCCGCCTTGATCGTGCGGTGACTCCGTTCGTTCTCGCCCGGCAACAAGCGGATGCGGGCCAGCCAACTGCTCGAGGCTGGTTCGGCTGCCAAGACGTTACTGGTCAGCGGGCAGCTGGCCAATGAACAACAAACCGCGACTGCGTACAAAGAAGTTCGTCGTCGTAGCATCGTTGAAGTTCCTCGTCGAAAGACGGCTAGTTGCTTCGTAGCCCAATGACCAACTGAAGCACGATTGTACGCTCGTTACGTTGGACGACGAGGGTCACTCGATTTCCAGGCTCTTCATCGCTCACATAGTCTTGCAGTGTCGTAAAGTCCGGAACACGTCGCCCGGCAAATCGCAGCACAAGGTCACCGGGCTTGAGCCCCGCCTCGGCGGCTGGTGTGCCAGGGAAGACACGATGGACGGTCGCATCATTGGATTCCGGTTCGCCTTGCACGCCGATGAACGGCTCGCGTCCAGGTGTGTGGCCCCACGACTCACTGCGTGCCAAGCGATTCCACTCATCGCGAAAAGTGTTCACGGGGACATGTAGGTTCACAATCAGCGGATTTCCGATGCGGCTGTTGATGCCGATTACCTTGCCATCCATGCCGAACAGCGGACCGCCCGAGTCGCCTCCGATCAACGTGCAATCGGTGGTGATCGTCGAGTTGTCGTTTAGCGAAAGCACTCGCCCGAGTCGCACAACCGGAGGACGATTGGGTTGAAAGCCGCCTGGGTGTCCGGCAGCCAAGCACCATTGCCCGGGTGTCACGTTCTTCGATTCACCCATCGTGGCGTATTCCCATACGTCTCCCGACTGTGTTGGGTCGATCTTGATGAGTCCTGCGTCGAGCGTGCGGTAGACGCCCAGCGTTGTGCCCGAGACGCGCGTGCCGTCGTGAAGCACCAGCCATGCCGTCTGGCGCGGCTTACCCGAGACGTGGGCGGCCGTCAGTACGTAGCCTTCGGGGCTGATGATCACACCGCTGCCTTGGGCCGGGCCGACTTGCACGGCAACGGTCGTTGGCAAGACTTCCTCGATCAGCCTTTGAACGTGGGTCTGAATGGCCTTGAGATCTGCGAGACTCTGTGGTGCGTCGCCTTCTAGCAACGCGGCGAGCGGCCTCGCGGTTTCCCGGGCTTCCTCGGATCGGGCTTCTTCACATCGCGAGATCTCGACGTGACACAATGTCGCGGTCGCGAACGCGATACACGCTGCGCGGAACGCCAAGTTGGTTGACGGCGATCGTAAGAAATGGCTTCGCGTGAACATATTTGTTAGTCGCTCCCCAAAGACTACAGTGCCAAGATTGAGGCGGATTTGCAAGGGGCACTTGAATGATACCGTATAGGTAAAGAGATTTCCCGCACTTTGTGTATCGATCTCCCCGGAATTACCAGTCATAATGGTTACGCCAAATGAAGAAGCTCATTCTCGGTTGCGGGTACTTGGGACGTCGTGTCGCTCAGGCTTGGCTTGCTGGCGGCCAGGAAGTGCTGGCGCTGACACGTTCTGCGGAGCGGGCAGGGGAACTTGAAGCGAGCGGAATTCGTCCGATTGTCGGGGACGTGACGAGTTCGCTCGATCTGAGCGATTGTGAAGACATCGACACGGTTCTGTTCGCCGTTGGCTTTGATCGGACAGCTGGTAAGGCGATTCGCGACGTGTATGTCGAAGGGCTGCGCCGCACGCTCGATCAACTGCCGATGCTGCCTCGGCAATTCATTTATATCAGTTCCACGGGCGTCTTCGCGCAAAACGAGGGCCAGTCGGTCGACGAACAGTCACAGTGCGAGCCTGTGCGTGAGGGCGGAAAGGCCTGTCTTGGCGCGGAGGAATTGTTACGACAACACACGATTGGCCAACGCGCGATCATCTTGCGGCTTGCTGGAATCTATGGGCCCGATCGATTGCCGAAGCTTCAGGATGTCCTCGCTGGCAAACCCATTGCCGCGGCAGCGAATGGCTATCTGAATCTGATCCACGTCGATGATGCGGTTCAGATTGTCTTGGCGGCGGAAGCCCAGCTGCCTCCACCCGAGTTGCTCCTCGTTTCCGATGGCCATCCGGTGCCGCGGGGCGACTTTTATCGCGAGTTGGCACGCGTCACGAACTCGCCGGAACCTCGCTTCGACGATCCGCCAGCCGGTTCATCGACGGCGTTTCGTGCTTCGACCGATAAACGGATCGACAGCACGCTGCTACGCGCGCGACTTCGCTTCACGTATCGCTACCCCAGTTATGTCGAGGGTCTGGCGGATGTTGTGAAAAGTTTCGAGTAATGGGCAGGCGGATTTCGTAGGATGGACGCCTCGTCCGTCCTTCCAAGTCAACGGACGAGGGCGCATCCTGCACCGTTCGCACTACGCCACGCCGCGATTCGAGTCGCCAGGCGACGGCTTGCTTTCGCGTTCAACGGCATCCTTGCTGATGTGCCCGTCGTCGCTGACGTCTTCGAAGCGAACCGAGACTCGCCGCGAGACGCCTGACTCTTGCATGGTCACGCCGTAGAGTGTGGTGGCCGCGGTCATCGTTTTCTTGGAGTGCGTGACGATAATGAACTTGGTCCAATCCAAGAATCCTCGCAGCACGTCGACGAACCGGCCAATATTCGCCTCGTCAAACGGGGCGTCGACTTCGTCCAGGACGCAGAACGGTGATGGACGATATTGAAAGATCGCCAGCAATAGCGCCACCGCCGTGAGCGCCTTTTCGCCGCCGCTCAACAGCGAGTTGTTGAACGAGGGCTTGCCGGGCGGAGTCGCGATGATGTCGACGCCCGCTTCCAACGCATCGACACCTTCTTCCAAGACGAGGTCCGCCCGCCCTCCGCCAAAGGCCTTTCGATACAGCACCTGGAAGTTTTGGCGAATGGCTTCGAGCGTTTCCTCGAACAGCCGTCGGCTATCGGCGTCGATCTTGTGGATGATTCGTTCGAGCGATTCCTTAGCCTGGACGAGATCGTTGTATTGACCCGACAGCAAGGTGAAACGAGTCTCCAAATCGTCCAGCTCGTTCAACGCCTCCATGTTCACGGCACCGATGTTGTTGAGCTTGCGCCGCAAATCGTCAATCTCGGCTTCGACCTCTTCGCGTTCCTGTTGCGCTTCTTCACTCGCTTCGTCGCCGACTTCGGCAAGTTCGATTCCATAGTCATCACGAATGCGATCCGCAAGCGTGCGGAGTTCGTGTTGCAACTGGCCGACGGCCAGTTCCTTCTTGTGGAGCTGTTCGTCAAGTTTTTGGGCTCTGTGACGCAACGCTTGCAGCGAGGAAGCCAGTTCGCGTTTGTCGACCTGCAGCCGCTCGCGCTCGGTCGCCCGCGCGGCAATCTCGGCTTCAATCAGCTCTTTTCGCAAGTACAATTCCGCAAGTTCCGAGGTCGTCCGGAGGATCTCACGCCGCGATTCGAGAAGTCGCCGTGAACTTGCCGCCAGCTGACTCCGCGAATCATCAATCGCTCGCGTTCGCTCGCGACGATCCTCTTCGAACTGAGTCATGCGGGCTTGCAGGCTTTCCAATCGCTGTTCACTCTTGGCGAGGTCGACCTTGGCCGCAGTCAATTCGCGCGCGTGTTCTTCTCGCTTTCGCTCCAGTTCGTACAAGCGGATCTCGACCGACTTAACAGCAGCTTCGGCACTCGAGACGATCCCCTCCAGCTTCGCCAACTCTGCGCGAGCGGATTCCACGAGCGCGTCGAGCGACTCTTGCTCGGCATGCGCCGCCGCTGCCTCCGCCGTCAACGACGCTTGTTCTCGATTCAAGTTTTCCAGTCGTTCGCGTAACGACCGCGTTTGAGCCTGTGCTTCGACAAATGACGTGTTGACTTCCCCGAACTCGGCATCGAGCTGCGTGACGGCGTTGTCTTGGGCTTTGACGCTATCGGCGAGCGTCGTGACTTCGCTAACGGCCTCCTCAAGCCGCGACCGCAGCGATTCGACTTGCCCGTGGAGACTGCGGAGTTCGCTGCGTCGCGAAACCAGCCCCATCGCGGAGAGTTTTGGGCCGATGATGATGGCCCCGTCCGGCTCGACCAATTCGCCGCTGCTGGTCACGAATCGACATCCACGTCCAGCGGTCGCGCTCAGCGCTAAAGCAATCGACAACGACTCGACAAACCATGTGTCGCCGAGCAATCGCTGCTTGATTGGGTCAAATTGTTTCCCGCACGTGACCAATTGATCCGCGCGGCCGATCACGCCAGGTCGGCCGGCGAGGTTCGCTCGATGGCGATCATCCGGCGCATCCTCGAGCTGCATGAATCCGACTCGGCCAGCCGGTCGATAACGACCACTTTGGATCTCTTCGAGAAGCAAATCGCCCGACATGACGAGGTGCTGCGCACGCTCGCCCAACGCAACATCCACCAGCGGTGCGATTTCGACGGAAACTTGAAGCAAGTCGGCGACCAGCCCTCGCACATCGGCGAGTGGCCCGTCGGCTGCATCGCCGGCGGCAACGAGTACATCACGGACACCCGCGTTCAAACCTTCGCGGCTCTCTTCCAATTCCTCCAACACCAAAGCACGCTCACTCACCGTACTCTGACGATGTTGAAGTTCGCTCAACTCTTTTTGCCGGAAAGCGAGCCGTTCGCGGAGCGAGACAAGATTTTCACGTGCGGCTTCCAAAGCGGATCGCTTGGTCGCCACTTGTTGTGCAAGTTCTTCCTCAGCGCTCGTCGCAGATTGCAGCTCCTCCGAGCACGCTCGCGCAACGGCCCCCAGCTCCTTGAGCCGCTGCTGAGCCCGCTCGCCGACAGCTCGAACCGATTCCAGCTGCGACTCACGACTGCTGATTCGACTTCCAAGAGTCGTCACGCTCTTCATGCCATCGGCATGCTCGGTGCGCCGCAATTCGCGTTCCGTCCGTAAAGCATCAAACTGCGACGTTGCTTCTGCCAACGCGCGTTCATGAATCGTTACGCGGGCTTGAATCCGGTCGAAAGCATCTCGGGCGTCGCGCAGCCCTTGGGTGGTCTCGCGAAGCCGCGCTTGCAGGTCGCCCGCCCGTCCGGTCATGGCCGCGAGCTGGCGACGGTGACGAGCCGCAATGTCTTCGAGGTCTTGCATCGCGGCTCGCGACTGGTCGCACGATGCTTCCCGAACGACGATCTGTTCGCGATTGCGAGCCAATTGATTTTCGCTAACGCGAGTCATCTCGACGGCGTTCGTGATTTCGACCTCCTGCTCCAGCGAGCGAGCTTCGAGAGCTTCCAGCTCGGCGGCGGCGGCAGCGGCCTCGTCGCGCAGCCGCTGCTGGTCGGCTGCGACCTGCTGGACGTCACGTGACAACCGCCACCAATCAGTCAGGCCAACTTGTGTTCGCAGTTGTTGCAAACGCCCCGAGTACTCGCGATATCGGCGAGCCTTCGAGGCTTGCGATCGTACGCTCCGCAACCGACTGTCGACCTCTTCGACGATGTCCGACAAACGGAGCAGGTTCTGTTCGACACGGACCAGACGGCGTTGCGCCTCGACCTTCTTCGCTTTAAAGCGGCTGATGCCGGCCGCTTCCTCGAACATCGCGCGGCGATCTTTCGCGGAAGCCTGCAACATCCGCTCGACTTTGCCCTGTTCGATCAGGCTGTAGGCGTCCGTTCCGACGCCGGTCCCGCGAAACAAGTCGCGGACGTCTTTCAAACGACACGGCTGCCCGTTGATCAAATATTCGCTTTCGCCGCTTCGGTAAACACGACGCGCGACATGCACTTCTTCGGCGTCGATCGGCAAGCGTTTTTCGCTGTTGTCGAAAATGATGGTGGCTTCGGCGGCGTTGAGCATCTTCCGCCCACCTTCGGACGATCCCTTGAAGATCACGTCCGACATGTCATTGCCGCGCAACGCTTTGGCGCTCTGGGCACCGAGTACCCACTTCATGGCGTCGACGATATTCGACTTGCCCGATCCATTTGGCCCGACAACGACCGTGATTCCCGGCGGAAACTCAAAGCGAGTTTTGTCGGCGAAGCTTTTGAAGCCGATCAGTTCGAGGGCTTTGAGCATGAAAGAGGTCAACGAGGAGGAGGAAAACGGTGGGCCGAGATCGAGGGACGAAGAGTTGCCGCGAAGCGCTACAAGGGAACCGAAGACAGGTCGCGTCCCATCCGGCTCTCAGGTCTTGGCTCGCCACTGACTGCTGACTAATAAAACCAGCCCTTCATTTTAGCAAACCAGCTTTCGTCCGTCCGCTTGGGGGCGTCAATATTCGGGGCATCGAGCAAATCATCCGGAGACTGATCCGATTGCTCTTTGTCCAGTCGATCTTCGAACATTGCCGGGATTTGGTTCGTCACATGATAGCGGCTTTCAGGTTCGTTGGCCCCCTCCTCGCGATGATACGAACGAATTGGCGATGGCAACGAGCCCACCTCGACCCGAGCGTCGAGATAGCCGCCGCTCTTGGCTGCCTGAATCGCAACCAGAACCTCCTGATAGCCACCTCCCAAGTCGACGATCGCGTGGATCAGGTCGTCAACCGTCGGCGAACAGAAAACACTTTCCGTTTCTTTGCCTGGCTTGAACGAACTGACCTTCAGCTTCTCGCGGTCGACCGCCTTGATCATGATGTCCTTGCCGGCAAACAGAAAGGCCGGTGGATCGATGCGTTGTTCTTGACCGAACACGACGATTTCCGGCCGGGTCGATTTGGCAAAGTGGATCACGGGATCAGCCTTGCTGCCGATCGTGTGGTACCCGAAACTCTTGCTCAGCACTTGGCCGCTGACAAGCGGATCGCTCGGGTCACTCACTCGCAGCGCTCGGAACGCACCATAGCGGGCCTCGGCACTTGGCGAATCTAGCAACTTGACGAGTGCGTCCTGTGCGCCCGCGTGTTCCATGACCGCTAACGCCGTCATGGCTCGCCACCGGAACGCCCTCTCGTCGCGGGCGGCCTCGTACAGTGGTTCGGCCGCAGTCGGTTCATCCAGATACGCCAACGCCTCCGCCGCGTAGAAGCGAACTTCGGGATCGGCGGAAGCGGCTCCCTTGCGTAGGATCGGAACCGCGTCTTGCCCGATCGCTTCCAAACGAATCGCCGCGCGCTGAGCCGTGATTGGCTCGTGCAGCATTCGGTCGAGCTTTAGC
>Ga0326597_10014118_pt1 | contig 10475 bp, 8 predicted proteins | sample RVTome_12_FD_203789 | JGI IMG/M metagenome (GOLD analysis project Ga0326597, IMG submission 203789) | Soil microbial communities from uranium-contaminated site in the Upper Colorado River Basin, Wyoming, United States - RVT100D185 | ecosystem: Environmental > Terrestrial > Soil > Contaminated >... | reverse complement strand
TTCGCTAGATTTCGATATCGAGCGTCTGGCGAACTTCGAAACCAAAACGGCACTAGGAATCAATAGGTTGCTAGTGTCCTTTCGATTCCGAAATTCATCGCGAGACCGATATAGAATGGTACGAATTTCAGAATCGGGATACTAGGTGATTTACGCCCCGAACGCGCGCAACGTTTCCGGCACCTTGTTGGGCATGGCCAGCGCCGCTTTCACGGCGGGGCGCGCTTCCATGCGGGCAAGCCAATCGAGGCCGCGCGGCGCGTTCTTTTCGTTCATCAGCTCCGGCATCAGGCGCGGTATGCCCGCGACCATGGAATAGGAATTCACGTCGGCCAGAGAGTATTCGTCGCCCGCGAGCCATTTGCATGTCTTCAGGATCCCCTCCATCCGCTGGATGGCGGTGCCGCAGCGCCGGCGCGAATCCGCGAGCTGCTCTTCCGTGAACGACTCGCCCGCGACCGTCGCCCATTTGTCGCGCTGTTCCCTGAGCGGAATGCGCTCCAGCAATTTCTCGAACTCGCCCTTGTCGATGGCCCTGGCGATGCGCCGCACCATGACATGCCAGCCGATCATCGACAGCGCGGGGCAGAAATACTCGTCGACATATTTGCTCCAGATTCGCATGCGCGCGCGCGCGACGGGATCGTTGGGGCGCAGCCGCACCGCCGGAAACACATCCTCCAGATATTCGTTGATGACGGTCGATTCCGTGATCACCGCGCCATCATGCACCAGCACCGGCACCTGCCCGTTGGGATTGATCTTCACGAAGGCCGGAGAGTGCTGCTCGAAACGCAGCAGGTCGACATAGTGGCTGACGAATTCGAGCCCCTTTTCCTTGAGGCAGATCAGCGGCTTCATCGAATTGGCCGCCGGTTCGGCGTGATAGAGTTCCAGCGTCATCGGTTTTGTCCCGTCACTTTTGCTTTCTGGCCTTCGCGGCGGCCTCGCGGCGGACCTTTTCGATGGCGAGCCGCGCGGGATCGGCGGTGCCTTCCGGCATGGCGGCCAGCACCTCGTCGAAAATCTCGCGCAGCTCGTCCTTGAATTCCGGGTGCGGGAAAATATAGAGGGCGTTGCGCCGGATCCCGGCCAGCACTTTCTCGCCGACCTCGACCGGATCCATGCCGGCGCGCTGAATTTCGGGCAGGCGACTCATGAAGTCTTTATCGACCGGACCGACATTCTTCGACAGGTGCTTGGGTCTGATCTTGTCGCTTTCGTAGATCGCGCTATCGACGAGGCCGGGGCACAGCACCGAGACGCCGATATTGTGGGGCGCCAGCGTCCAGCGCAGGCATTCGCTCAAGCCGCGCACGGCGAATTTCGCCGCCGTGTAGATGCCCGCGCCCGGCCCGGTGATGAAGGACGCCATCGATCCGGTGTTGACGATATGCGCGCCCTCGCCATGGGCCTTCAGCCGCGGCACGAAGGTGCGCACGCCGTTGACGACGCCGCCGAGATTGACGCCCAGCACCCAATCCCAATCCTCGTAGGTGCATTCGTCCATCGGCGCGAAAAGATTGATTCCGGCGTTGTTGCACACGAGATGGACGTTGCCGAAGACCCGCTCGGACTCGTCGGCGGCGCGCGCCATCGCCTCGCGGTCGGTCACGTCGAGCAGAATCGGATGGATGCGGAAATTGGTGTTGGAGAAATACGCCATCGCCTGGTCGAGATGATCCTGGCGGATGTCGGCGATCACGACCTTCATGCCGGCATTGGCGAACACCTTGGCCATGCCGAGGCCAACGCCGCTGGCGCCGCCGGTAATGAACGCGGTCTTGCCTTCCACGTCTTTCATTGTTTGCGCCCTTCCGTGTAGATCGGGTTGCGCAGGAGAAACGGCAATGCGGCCATGAACTCCGCATTCTTCGGCAAGTTCGGCACCGCGGCCATGACGGCTTCGCAGCGTTCGCGGATGCCGTCGCCGAACTCGCTGTGCGTGAAGATGAAGAGCTCGTTCCCGCGCACGCCTTCCAGCACGCGTTCGCCCACCTTGTCGGGGTCCATGTAGAGATGGGAGTTGGAATTGGATTGGCGGCGCTTGTCGAATTCGGCGTAACCCGTGTTCGACAGGCCGGCGGGCCGCGTTTCGCCGCTCTTGGCGATATTGGTCTGCACCGGCCCCGGGCAAAAGGCCGATACGCCGACATTGTCGGCCGCGAGCTCGCTTCGCAGGACCTCCGACAGCGCCGTCACCGCGGCTTTCGTCGTCGTATAGATGCCCGCGCCGGGATGGGGAAGAATCCCCGACATCGAAGCCGTGTTGACGATATGCCCGCCCTCGCCGTGAGCGAGGATGCGCGGCAGGAACGTGACCACGCCGTTGACGACGCCGTCGAGATTCACGCCCATGACCCAGTCCCAATCGTCATAGGTCGCGAATTTGAGAGGTCCGGCCAAGCCGATGCCGGCGTTGTTGCAAAGCAGATGCAGCTTGCCGAAGACGGCCGCGATCTCGTCGGCCGCCGCCGCCATCGCCTTGCGGTCGGTCACGTCGAGTTCGATCGCGTGCACGCGCTCGGCGTGCCCGAGCGATCGCGTCGCCGCATCCAGATGATCCCGGCGGATATCGGCGATCACGACGTTCATGCCGGCATTGACGAAGGCGCGCGCCATGCCGAGCCCGATGCCGCTGGCGCCGCCGGTGACGAGTGCGACCTTTCCTTCGATCTGCTCCATGCTCACCCCCATGCCCGCGCACGCGCGACGCTCTTGGCGTAGGCCTTGAGACCCCACCACGTCGAGAAGGCCGCGAGCGGCCCGAGCGTCGCGGCCACCGCAACCAGCGAGTATTTCAGCATGTCCTCGGCGCCGAAGACGTACTGCGTGAACGCCGCCGTGATCAGCGGGCCCAACCCCGTGCCGAGGATGTTGAAGATGAAGAGAAAGAGCGCGGTCACCTGAGCGCGCATCTCGTTCGGCGTGACCACCTGGATGGCGGCGTTCTGAGGACCGAGGACCCAGGCGGCGACGAAACCGTTGACCGCCGAGACGGCGACGGCAAGCCAAGCGGTCGGCATGAGCGGAAACGCGATCAGGCCGGGGACATGAAGGATGATCGACCACAGCAGGACGAGCAAGTTCGCATCGTCGCGGCGCTCCCATCGGGCACGCCGTTCCAGCCACGTGCCGAGACGCGCGCCGGCCGACCAGCCCTTGCCGCGCGACCATTCGGCCAATCGTTTTCCGCACCTCTCGGCATAGGGCCAACCGCCCGCCTGCAAGCGCTCCGCCATCCAGCTTCCGCACATGGCGCCGAACGGCCACACCACCAGGATCACCAACCCGGCGATCAGACCCACATCGCTCATCGACCAGCCGAAGGTCCGGCCGTAGAAGGCCGGCACCCAAGCCGCCGTGCCGAAGGCGAGCACGACGTTGAAGGCGAGAGCCAGGAACATGGGCACGTAGGTGGAGCGGTTCTCCACCACGAAACGCACGACGTCACGAATGGGAATCGAAGCGGGCCGCGAACCCGCGGGCGCGCCCTTGGCGATGCGCCCGCGGCGCGGCGGCTCCCGCACCGTCCACAGCAGCATGGCGATGAACAGGCCCGGTACGCCCGCGATGATGAAGGCCAATTGCCAGCTCCGGAGCTCGCCCAGAAACGGAACGTTGGCCGGCGGCATGGCGTCCAGGACGCCGATGACCACACCGCCGATGATGAGCGCCATGCCGGTTCCGGCCATGAAGCCGAAATTGAGCACCGCGATGGCGCGCGGGAGTTTCTCCTTGGGGAAATAGTCCGCCATCATCGAGAACGTCGCCGGGCCGTTGCAGGCCTCGCCCGCGCCGACGCCCACGCGGAACAGGAAAAGCTGCCAGAAATTGGTGGCGAGACCGCAGAGCGCGGTCATCAGGCTCCAGGTTGCGACGCCGATGCCGATGATCGTCCGGCGCACGCCCACATCGGCCCAACGCGCGATGGGAAGACCGAAGAACGTATAGAAAACTGCGAAGGCGACGCCCGTGACGAGGCCGAGCTGCACGTCGCTCAAGCCCAGATCGCGCTTCAGATAGGGAAACAACAGCGTGATGATGCCCCGGTCCAGGAAGTTCATCATCAGCACGAGCGAGAAAACGAAAACCGCGTACCAGGCCTCGCGCGGCGCGGGCCAAGGCTCGGCGCCCGCCGTGCCGCGCGGCGCGCTATCCGCAGTGGTCTCAACGGCCATATATGGGCCTCCCCGCCCAATGAGCAACGGCGCAGGATAGCCCTTAAGTCATGGGCGGATCAGGCAATTTCCGTGCGGCCGGCGATAGTTTCCCGCGAGCCGGGAATCCCTACTCCACCAACGGCGCACAAAAAGACGCGGGACCAGGAAAGTCGCCTCAGGGCGTTCCCGTGATGCGATCGATCTCGGCGAGTTCGTCGGCCGTGAGCTTCCAGCCGGTGGCGGCGATGTTCTGGTCGATCTGTTCGGCCTTGCGCGCGCCGGCGATGACGCTGGCCAGTTGCGGCCGCGACGCGAGCCACGAGAAAGCGAGCGTGAGCAGGTTCTTCCCGCGCTCGGCGCAGAACGCTTCGAGCCGTTCGACGATGTTCCAGTTCTCCTCGGTGAGGTACCGGTCGGCGAGACGCTTCATGACCGCGAAGCGGGTGTCCGCGGGCACGTCGGTGCCGCGTTTATATTTGCCGGTGAGAAGCCCGCTCGCCAACGGGAAATAGGGCAGCAGCGCGAGATCGTAATACTGCATCGCCGGGATCAGACCCTGCTCGATGCGCCGCACGAGCAGGCTGTACTCGTCCTGGCAGGAGACGAAGCCCTCGAAGCCTTGGGCCCGAGCGGTCCACACCGCATCGGCAACCTTCCAGGCCGGCATATTGGAACAGCCGACATGGCGCACCTTGCCCTGGCTCTTGAGATCGTCGAGCGCGCGAAGCGTTTCCTCGATGGGCGTCTTCGGATCTGGACGATGCAACTGATAGAGATCGATCCAATCGGTCTTGAGGCGCTTCAGGCTGCCCTCGGCGGCTTGCAGGATGTAGGCGCGCGCGGCGCCGCCGGCCACGCTGCCGTCACCGGGCGCCATGCCGAACTTCGTCGCCAGCACGATGTCCTTGCGCCGGTCGCCCAGAACCTCGCCGAGTTGGGCTTCGGACGCGCCGTATTTTGCGCCGTAGATATCGGCCGTGTCGAAGAGCGTGATGCCGCTATCGAGCGCCCGGTGCACGACTTTGCGGGTTTCCTCGATGCCGATCATCCCGAAATTGTTGCACCCCAGTCCCACCACCGAGACCTTCAGATCGGTGCGGCCGAGTTTGCGGATTTCCATGATGTGTCCTCTCCGAGCGCGCGTTCCCTCATACCGCACGGGCGCGCCCGTCGCCAACTCGTGCGCCAACTCGTGCGCCAACTCGCGGCTTCCGGCCGGGCTCGGTGTCGGCTAGTGGTCCGTTTCCAACATTTGCCTCCCATTCGTATCGGCCACGCGGGCAAATGTTGGAAACAAAGGACCACTAGCAAGGTTATGATTCTAGTGGAACTTTTGAATTCGACATTCGATTGCGAGGCTGACATCGGCCGGGTATCGAATGTCGAATTCGTTCCACTAGCTTCGGCGCAAAGGGGAACTCCATATGCGTTACGTGAAAATCGGCGCGGTCGCGCTCGCGAGCCTGTTGTTGGCCGCGGCCGCTTTCATCGTCGCCGCGGACCGGCTCGGCCAGCCATCGCCGCCCGATCGCGCAGCGCTGATGGCCAAGGCCGCGCAATACGACGTGCGCATCAAGCGCGACACCTACGGCGTGCCGCACATTTTCGGCGCGACCGACGCCGATGTCGCCTTCGGCCTGGGCTTCGCGCATTCGGAAGACGATTTCGCGACGATCCAGGAAGTCGCCATCGCCACGCGCGGCGAATTGGCGGCGATAAGGGGACCGGAGGCCGCCGTCACCGACTATCTGGTCCGCCTCATGCGCGTCTGGGAAACCGTCGAGGCGAGATACGAAAGCGATCTGCCCGCCGATGTGCGCGCGGTGATGGAGGCCTATGCCGACGGCGTCAACTCTTACGCGGCGCTGCACGAGGACGACGTCGAACGCGGGCTTCTGCCGCTGACGGGCAAGGACATCGCGGCGGGTTTCGTGTTCAAGACGCCGTTCTTCTACGGCCTGGACCAAGTGCTAAAACGCATCGCCGATCCGGAGGCGGACGAAGACAAGCCGGAAACGGGCTCGAACGGCGTGGCCGTGGCGCCGTCGCGCTCGGCCGACGGGGCCACCCGGTTGCTGGTCAATTCGCACCAGCCCTATGCGGGCGCCGTCGCGTGGTACGAGGCCGTGCTGGAAAGCGGTCAGGGCTGGCACGTCGCGGGCGGGTTCTTTCCGGGCACGCCCTTCATGCTGCACGGCCATAACGCCCATCTCGGCTGGGCCAACACGGTCAACAAGCCCGACCTCGTCGACGTCTATCGCCTCACGGTCAATCCCGATGACGAGGACCAATATCTTCTCGACGGGACATGGCACGACTTCGAAAAGACCGACGCCGCCATCCGCGTCAAGCTATGGGGTCCGTTCGTCTGGACTTTCCATCGCGACGTGCTGTGGTCGGCGCACGGCCCCGTGCTGAAGACCGATCGCGGCGCCTTCGCCGTGCGCTATGCCGGCATGAACGAAGTGCGCCATGTGCTGCAATATTACCGGCTCAACAAGGCGCGCGATCTCGGAGAATGGCGCGCGGCCATGGCGCTACAGGCGCTGCCCAGCATCAACTACATCTACGCCGACGCGAAGGGGAACATCGGCTATGTCTATAATGGCCAGTTCCCCATACGCAAGGCGGGCCTCGATTGGCTGGGCATGCTGCCGGGCGAGCATTCCGATCTGATCTGGCAATCCTATCTTCCCTTCGACGCGGTGCCGCAGCTCTGGAACCCGCCTTCGGGCTTCGTCTTCAACGCCAACAACGCGCCGTTCCGCGCAACGGACGGGCGGGACGATCTCGGGTCCGCGGATTTCGCGCCGACGCTCGGAATCCAGACCAACATGACGAACCGCGCTTGGCGCGCACTCGAAACCTATGGCGCCGATGCATCGATCACGGCCGAGGAATTCCGCGCCTACAAATTCGATCTCGCCTATAGTCCGCGGTCGGAGTTGGTGGCATCCGTCGGCGAAATCCTGGCCGCCGACGCGGGCGGCGACGCCGACTTCGTGGCGGGACAGGAAATCCTGCGCAACTGGGATTTCCGGACCGATGCGGCCAACCGCAATGCCGCGCTTGGTGTGCTGACGGGCATGCCCGCGATCCGCGCGCGCATCGAAGGCGTCACGCCGCCGCCCGCGATGGAGGCGTTCAAGACCGCCATGGCGACGCTCAAATCGCTATTCGGCAGGCTCGATCCGGCGTGGGGCGACGTGAACCGCATGCGGCGCGGCGGCGTCGATCTTGCCATCGACGGCGGGCCGGATGTCCTGCGCGCTGTCTATGGGGTTTCGCAGCCGGACGGGACCCTGAGCGCCGTGGCGGGCGACACGCTCATCATGTTCGTGACCTGGGACAAGGACGGCGTGCTTTCGTCGGAGAGCATCCACCAGTTCGGTTCGGCGACGCTGGATGAAGGCTCGCCCCACTACGCCGATCAGACGTCGCTCTTCGTGGCGATGAAGACGAAACCCGTATGGTTCACACAGCAAGACCTGGCGGATCACGTCGCCGAGGACTATCGCCCCGGCGAACGGAACTGAGGCCTAGGCGTCGAGCTGGCCCATGCGGCAGATGGCTTGCGGGCGCATATTGCCGAGCCAATAGGAAAGCTCGCGCGGATGGCCGATATCCCACAGGCAATAATCCGCCGACTTACCGGCTTCCAGCGTGCCGGTCTCGTCCAGCAGTCCGAGCGCGCGGGCGGCCTCGCGCGTCACGCCGGCAAGCGCCTCCTCCGGCGTCAGCCCGAACAGCGCGCAGGCGAGCGGCAGCATGAGGAGAAGCGAGCGCGCCGGCGACGAGCCGGGATTGGCGTCGCTCGCCACCGCCATGCGCACGCCCTTCTCGCGCATCAGCGCCACAGGCGGCGGGCGGGTATCGCGCAACATCAGATAGGCGCCCGGCAGCAGCACCGCGACCGTGCCCGCCTTCGCCATCGCCGCGAGGCCGTCCGCGCTCGCATGTTCGAGATGATCGGCGGAAAGGGCACCGAACTTGGCCGCGAGCGCGGCGCCACCCCGATCCGAAATCTGATCGGCGTGGAGTTTCACGCGGAGCCCGTGCTTGCGCGCGGCCTCGAAGACGCGCGCGGTTTCCTCGGGCGTGAAAGCGATGGATTCGCAGAACGCGTCCACGGCGTCGACCAGGCCCTCGGACGCGAGCGCCGGAATCATCTCTTCCACGATCTCGGTCAGATAGGCCGCCTTGTCCTTCACCAGAGAAGGCGGCGCGGCATGAGCGCCCAGGAACGTCGTGTGCACGCGCAAGCCGAGCTCGCGCCCCAGACGCCGCGCCGCGCGCAGCATGCGCCGTTCGGTCGCGAATTCGAGGCCGTAACCCGATTTGATTTCGACGGTGGAGACGCCTTCCGCCATCAGCGCACGCAGGCGCGGACGGGCGGCGTCGATCAGTTCGTTCTCGGAAGCCGCCCGGGTCGCGCGCACGGTGGCGCCGATGCCACCGCCCGCCCTGTGGATGTCTTCATAACGCGCGCCGGCCGCGCGCATCTCGAATTCCGCCGCGCGCTCGCCCGCGAACACGATATGGGTGTGGCAGTCGATCGGCGCGGGCGCGACCCACGCGCCGTGGGCGGGCCGGACGTCATGGGCGAGATCGGCCGGCCGCCCCGGCAAATCGGCCTCGGGCCCCACGAAGGCGATACGCCCGTCCTTGACGCCCAGCGCGCCATCTATAATGACGCCATAGGGACCGGGGCCCTCGCGCATGGTGGCGAGCCGGGCGCCGAGCCAGAGATGATCCCACATCGTGCCTGCTGCTCCGGGGAGGCCGCATGACCATGTATCGCGCCGATGCGGCGCTTTTGCCAGACGGGATCGCGCGCGACGTGGCCATCGCGGTCGCGGACGGCCGTATCGCGAGCGTCGCGGCGGGCGCGCCGCCCGCCGCCGGCGAGACGCACATGGCCGGCCTCGTGCTTCCCGGCATGGCCAATTTGCACAGCCACGCATTCCAGCGCGCCATGGCCGGGCTTGCCGAATGGGATGCGCAGGGCAAGGACAATTTCTGGAGCTGGCGCGAGGCGATGTACCGCTTCGCCGAACGGCTCGATCCGGAAAGCGCGCACGCGATCGCGCGGTTTCTCTACATCGAGATGCTGAAGGCCGGATACACGGCCGTGGGCGAATTCCACTATCTGCACAATGCGCCGGGCGGGCGGGCCTATGCCCCGGCCGCGGCGATGGCGCACGCGATCGCCGAGGCCGCTCTCGATACCGGCATCGCGCTGACCATGCTTCCGACGCTCTATATGCAAGGCGGCGTCGACAGCCGCCCGCTTTCGGAACGCCAAAAGCTGTTCGCCAAGAGCGTCGCCGAAATCCTGTCGCTGCGCGAAAGCATGCGCGGCCATGCGGGCGTGACGGCTCTGGGCCTGGCGCTTCATTCGCTGCGCGCCGTGCCGACGGAAGCCGCGCGCGAGGCCATCGCCGGAATCGAGGCCGACGCACCCCTGCACATCCACGCGGCCGAGCAGACCGGCGAAGTGGAGGAATGCCTTGCGCGATGGGGCATGCGGCCGGTCGAATACATCCTGCAGGCCTTCGCGCCGAACGCGCGATGGTGCCTGATCCACGCGACGCACATGACGGAAGAGGAAGCCCATGGTCTCGCCCGTTCGGGAGCCGTCGCCGGTCTCTGTCCGACGACGGAAGCCAACCTCGGCGACGGCGTGTTTTCGCTGGCGTGCTATCTCGACGCGGCCGGGCGCATCGGAATCGGCGGCGATTCCCATGTCGCCGTCGATCCGGCCGAGGAATTGCGCGCGATGGAATATGCACAGCGTCTCGTTCTTCAACGCCGCAACGTCGCGGCCAGCACGGAGGAACCGCACACGGCGTCGCGCCTGTGGCGCCTGGCGGCGGCGGGCGGCGCGCAGGCGCTCGGGCTGAAGGCGGGCGCGATCGCGCCCGGCCGGCGTGCCGACCTTGTCGTCATCGACGCGGATCACTCATCGCTCGCCGCGCGCGATTCCGCGCAGATGCTCGATACCTACGTTTTCGTCGCCGGAAAGGACGCCGTACGCGACGTGATGGTGGGCGGCGATTGGGTGGTCGAGAACCGCCGCCACGCGCGCGAAGACGATGCCCGACGCGACTATGTGAGCGCGCTGGCACGCCTTACGGGGGGCTGAACTGCGCCCCGCCCGCTTCGAGATAGGCTTCCACCATCGCGCGGATGACGGGAATCACGCGCGCGGCCTTCGCCGCGTCCAACGCGTAAGGCGGGCGTTCGTCCATATAGATCGCCTGCACCATTTCGAGCTGTACGGCGATCGTGCGCCCGTTGGCGTCGCCATGG
>Ga0326597_10014117_pt1 | contig 10475 bp, 9 predicted proteins | sample RVTome_12_FD_203789 | JGI IMG/M metagenome (GOLD analysis project Ga0326597, IMG submission 203789) | Soil microbial communities from uranium-contaminated site in the Upper Colorado River Basin, Wyoming, United States - RVT100D185 | ecosystem: Environmental > Terrestrial > Soil > Contaminated >... | reverse complement strand
AGTATTTTAGTTGTCGGGGCTTTTGTTTTCGCATTAGTTCCGGCTTTTGCGCAAATAAACCAAAGAGCTGTGCAAGCACAGGAGGAAGCGACCCAACGGAGAGCTCAATTGCACGAAAATGTTCTTCAAATGCGCGAAGAGAGAGAGGCAATGTTGGAACAATTTGAAGAACGAAGAGCAGAACTTGCCCAAGAACGCGCCGAGAGAGCAGAAGAAAGGCGAGTGCGTATTGCCGAGCAAGCTTCAGAGCGTTTGCAAAATAAAGCCGAACAAGTGGCAGATCGCCTAAATTCTATAAACGGCACATTAACAGATGCTTATTTGCGACACTTGGATAAGATAGAATTTGTTTTGGATAAGGTTTTATCCAGGGCAAACAAATTTGCCGATCAGTTTGGTGTAGACATAAGCGCAATCGAGGAGGACGCCGAAGAACTTAGGGCAGAAATAGACGAAACTCGCGAAGCCGTATTGGAGCAAAAAGAAAAGGATTACACAGTTGATGTGGAAACAATAGAAGAACTCGCTCCCTCTTTCCGCAATTTGATTGCCGAATTTAGGGCAGATCACAGGGAGTTGCGCGCACAAATTGGAGAAAACAGGCAAGAATTGCGCGGATTATTCCTGGAACTAAAAGATATTATGCAAGAGTTTAGCGAAGGCCAAGATGATGAAGGTGGTGAGGAGGAAGATGAAGACGACGAAGATGAAGATAATGAAGATGATGAAGAACAAGAACAGGAGGAACAAGAAGAGGAATAAATTTAATTAATTAGTTCGCTTCGTTTTTTGCGAAGCAAAAAACATGACACAAACTGTTAAAAAATTTTTAAAAAGCATACTTTTTGCTCTTATCGCAGTAGCATTGCTTGTTTGGTTGGTTGTCGCTTTTGGCCCCAAAGCAGATAACGATTTAACCGAGGGCGATAGTGAGCAGGAAATCGAACAGGACATGGACTCTTTAGAGGAAGATTTTGAAGATATGGAGGAAGAAATGAACAAAATGGAACAAGAGATGATGGAACTGGAGGCCGAAGTAGAGGCAGAAGGAGGAACAGAATAACAGAATAACAATAAAGTTCATAGGACAACTTTTAGCTAAATACGCCATACGTGTGGCGTATTTAGCTTTTAACGCAGGAGGTTGTTAGCCTATACTTTTTCATCGATTCGTGCTATAAATAACACAGTATTTAAAATCAAAACAGAAAGGAGGTTAGACCCAAGTGAAAAAACTTAAGCAACATATAAAAGTCCATATGCTTGTTGGAATTTTCCAACTTATAAAGCCGGGCTTTTATATCTGGGCTGTCTTTAAAGTTTTACAGTTTTTAATTAAATTCGTAGGAAATTACGAATTTAAGTCCTGGGATTTGATGGCATATATTTTGCCACTTGATGCTCAAATAATTCGCACAATTTTTGTTAGCTTGTTGCTGGCTTCACCATATTTACTTGGCATTTTGTCGGTCTCAAATTTTGTTAGCCAAAAAAGAAGGATCCGAGGTCTAAGCTTAAAGGTTTTTGCCAGCGGTGGATACAAGCGCATATTGATTCGCGAGCAAGGACCAAATACATCGTGGCGTCCGGGGGTTGTAACAAGCCGAAGCATGGACGGTGAAAAAGAAATGGTATCGTTTGTGGTGATAAAATTTTCACTGCCCAATACCGAGCTTATCGAAAGAGATAACACCAGAATTATCGACCACTCGCTTAAAACAGTTTTAAATCACCAGTTCTCCTACGGAATTACCCCACCCAAAGATTGGGGAAGCAGAGAATGGACAGACGAGGAATATTACGCAATTCCCCATAAGGAAGATTTAGTATAAAACAAAACCAGCCGAAACACAGCTGGTTTTTAATTTTGTCAAATTTTTGCCATCTGTTGTTTTTTCTGTTATTATTTATTAGAAATGAAAATAACAAAAGCAATTATTCCCGTTGCCGGTTATGGAACACGGTTTTTGCCTGCAACCAAAGTACAACCCAAAGAAATGATGCCGATAGTGGACACGCCCATTATAGAATTTTTAGTACACGAAGCGATACAATCTGGCATAACAGATATTTTATTTGTGGTTCACCCCACTCGCTCCAATGTCGATAAGCATTTTGCACAACATAAAGAATTGGAGGAATTTTTGAGCGAGAGGGGCAAACAAGATGTCATCGATAAACTCGAATATTTACATAAACAGGCAAATTTTAGTTATGTTGCACAAGAAAAACCGGCAGGTAATGGTGACGCCATAATGAAAGGGCAATCTTTTATTGGCGAAGAACCTTTTGCGGCGTTTTACGCAGATGATGTTGTGGTTTCCAAAGATACACCTGCATTAAAACAACTTATAGATGTATACGATAGATACAAAAACTCGGTTATGGGGCTGGTAGAAGTTCCAACTCAAGATGTTGTAAATTACGGCATCGCCAAAGGGGACGAAGTAGAAGATGGCGTTATTAAAATTAATAGTGTGGTAGAAAAACCCGCAGTAGACGAAGCGCCCTCTAACTTGGCAAGTATAGGAAGATTTGTTTTAACACCCGATGTTTTTGAATATATACAAAAACAGCCCGCTAAAAACGGAGAAACCTATCTTTCCGAAGCGCTTGGAGAATTGGCAAAAGAGGGCAAAGTTTATGGTAAAAAAATAGACGGAACATGGCATGATTGCGGTAGTAAATTTGGTCTTTGGAAAGCCAATTTAGAAATGGGCTTGGAACATCCGGAAATTAAATCGCTTGCACAAGAACATATTAGGAAAATGAATAAATAACTAGTAACCACATAACACATAACAAGTAATACGTACTAAATCCAAATTACAAAATCCAAATGCCAAATGAAATCCAAAATCCAAATGACTAAAAATTTGAAATTAAGTCATTTGACATTGATTTGACATTTGAGCTTTGACATTTGACATTATAATAATAGCCTAATAACCTACTAATCTAATGAAATTTCTCAAAACCACGACAATCTTCCTAATCGCCATATTTTTTCTTATTCCCACAACCCCACTTTTATCTCAATCTGTAGACGAAACTTTTTTTATAGATTCAAGTATAGATAAAACAGGACGAAGCTCAATTTTCGCAACCCTACAAACAATTTCAGATAGGGCAAATTTTTATGTGGATAACGAATATTTAGAAGGCCTAAGCAGTATAGAAAAAATTAATCTAAACACAAAACTGGTTATTTTAGGTTTGGAATTTGATGATGTAATCTATCCAACCTTAACAACCACATATGGTTCGGAGTGGAATCCAGGAATAGACGACGATTCCAAAATATATATCTTGATTTCACCCCTAAAGGCCAATTTTGCCGGTTTTGTGGACGCCCGCAACCAAAAACCAAAATCTCAAGACCCCTTAAGTAACGAGCACGAAATGATTTATCTTAATTCCGATATTATATTAAACCAAAATGCAAAACACACCCTGGCACACGAATTTGTGCATTTGGTAGAAATTAACCAACGCCAGCGACAACGCGGTGTAACCGAGCAAGCTTGGTTAAGCGAGGCATTGGCGGATTATGCACCCACAGCGCTGGGCTATAACGATGTTTTTAACAATAGTTATTTAAGCGCGCGTGTAAACGATTTTCTAAGTTCGCCAACCACCTCTTTAACCGATTGGCAAGGAAGTTCGGCAGATTTTGCTGTATCAAATTTATTTATGCATTTTTTGGTTGGGCAATGGGGAAAATCTACGCTTGCAAAATTAATGCAAAGTTCTGCGGTTGGGGCGGACAATATACAGCAGGCAACAGGTAAAACACTGGGGGATGTTTTTTTACAATGGAGCGTGGCAAATTATCTAAACAGCCCTACAACAAACGGAAGTGAAGATTACTCATACAAGCAGGCGCGCCTATCTTACGCTAATTTAAATATAAAAAACCCGATTTCGTATTCGGTTTTCCCCGATTCCGAAATGGCCGGAAGATTTGGGTTAAAGCAAGGTTCTTCTCAATGGATAAAGTTTACGCCAAGCACGCTTGGCTCCACAGGGTCCAATACTTTACACATATCTTTTGAGTTTGGCGATGATAGTTTAATAAACTCTATGCCCTACATTACAACAAATATAAATGGAGAGGTTGATGTAAAATATGCTTCTGCACAAAACGGCCTTATCACAATAGAAAATTTTGGAAACGATATATTATCTGTTGTTGTTGTTCCAGCTTATAATATTTTATCCTCATCCTCATCCAGTACAATTTTTGACCTCACCGCAAGCTTAACAACAGAAGACACCGAAACAGAAACACCGGATACCATACCCGAGGGTGCTTTAATAAAAGCAAAAGACGATCCGAAAGTTTATGTTGTTAAGAATGGTACCAAGCGTTGGATTCCGTCTGTAGAAATTTTTAACGGTTACGGGCACCTAAGGTGGCAAGATATTATAGAAGTTAGCTCCGATGTTTTGGCGCAGTACACCCAAAGCCGTCTTATAAAATTTATCGGCGATTATAGAGTGTATGAGGTAAACCAGCAGGGGAGTGTTAAACAACACCTCGATATCACCCCCGCACAATTTAATGCAAGCGGGCGCTTATGGCAAGCAATCTATGAGGTAAATCAAAATGAATTTAGTAGATACAGTACCGGCGCTCCAATTACTTTTTAGGTTCCTATGTTATTCTGTTATTTAGTTATCTGGTAATATAGTAATTTAGTTATAAAGTCCACCTCGTCGAGGTGGACTTATTGCTATTTACCAATCGCCCGCATTCGTTTATAATAAGCATAATGTCCGAAAATACATCAGCTGATCAAAACAAGACACGCGAACACTTAAATTCGCTTGTTTTGGCCGTTTATAAGGTCACAGAACTATTTCCCCCAAACGAAACTTTACGAGTGCGCTTGCGGGAGCAAGGTCTAAATGTCCTATCACGCGCCGAACACGCATATCTGGGAGATGTGGATTATTTTAATAAATTTATAGCATCCATTAGGACACTAATAAATTATTGCGAGGTGGCTCAACGGCAAAATTGGGTGGACGAAAGAAACTTTATTATTTTAAAAAAATCCCTGCATCAGTTTTTAAACGAAATGCCACAATACACATTATTTGCTAAAAATAGTAACAGAAGGGGGGATAGGCCAAAAAGTTCTCTTGCGGAGGCGAATTTTTCGCCTTCTTCGGAGCAAAAAAGTGCTGTAAAAAAACAATCTTTATCGCGCAGACAAAAACAAATATTGCAACACTTGCAGGAAAATAACACGGTAGAAATAGCGCAATTGGCAGATATTGTTCCTCAAGTATCAAAAAGAACAATAAGAAGAGATTTAAATACACTAATAAGCCACGGCTTAATACAAAAAACCGGAAAAACTAACGGAACGATATACGAATTAGTATAGGAAGGTGACCCTCTGGGGGTCATTGACCCCCAGAGGGTCCTGCTGTTCTCTCATTATGTTCAAACCTAAGAAGAAAAAAGACAATTTTATAAAATTATACGATAAATATCACACCGGTATATATCGTTTTTTGCGTTTTAAGGTTAAAAACAACGAAATAGCACAAGATTTAACCCAAGAAACTTTTATCAAATATTGGGATTACATAAACAATAAGGGTAAATCTGCAAACCTTCGTAATAAACGCGCGTTTCTTTATCGCATAGCGCGCAATCTTTTAACCGATTATTATAGAAGCGCAACAAAAAACAAGGAATTTGCAGTAGGAGATACCCAAATTGTGGCAACATTGGCCGATGTCCAATCTTATGACCTAAATACGGCCGAAACTAATTTGGACATTGGGAAAGATATGGACAAGGTGCTAAATGTCCTACAAGATATGTCCGAGTTATCCGCACAAGTTATTACCTTAAAGTATGTAGAAGATATGTCTAATGCCGAAATCGCCAAAATTTTAGACAAGTCAGAAGGAGCAGTTAGGACAGCTATGAGCAGAGCGATGAAGGAGCTAAAATCCCATTTATCATAATTGATTGAAAATTGGTCATTGAAAATTGATAATTAAAGGCTGATTTTGTAACAAAATCAGCCCTCATTCGTCATATTTAGTGATGACGGAGAAAGATTTTCTTAAACAACTTAAACAACTCAAAAAAATAAAGCCCAACAAAGATTGGGCTCTTTCTGCGCGTCGAGATTTAATAAATCATATAAATGTAGATTCTCCTAAAAACTTACAAGCTAATAAACTATCACCTGTTGTCAGTTGGTATCAATCTCGTTTTGTAGGAGCGTTGGTTTTGGCAGTTATTGTTATGGGAATGGGTTCTATTGCTTTTGCCGAAAAAAGCCCGTCAGCTCCTTTTAAAATTTTATCCAAAAATTTGGAGACCTTAGTCGCTCCGGATGTTCAAAAAGAAACAACCTTGCTTTATGTTGCGTTAGTGGAACAAAGAGTGGATAGAGTATCGGAAAGGGCAAACGAAATATTGCAAGACGAAGAAGGCGAGGACAAAGATGCCCAAAATCAAAATATAATTGCGCAAGCGGTAAAAGAGTACAAAGAAGAGTTGGAGCAGGCAAGGGAGTCGGGAGACGAAGATGCAATTGCCGAGGTTCGGGAAAAAGCAGAAATTTTAACAAACATATTACCAACCGAAAAAATTTCCGAAGAAGAGTTTGTAGATAATTTAAGAAAAGATGCCGAGGCAAAATTATTGGTTTGCCAAGACCAAACATTGTTGGAAGAAATTCGCGAATCTTTGGATCAGGAAAACGACAGGGGCTTGGTAAGAGCGATTGAGGTTCTGGGAAGATGCTTGGCGTTGGAATAAACATCAATAAATCCAAATTACAAAATCCAAATGCCAAATGAAATCCAAAATTCAAATGACTAAAAATTTGACATTTGAGCTTTGAGATTGATTTGACATTTGAGCTTTGACATTTGACATTTTGTTGAATAAGAACCTAAGAAGCTACAACCTAAGAACCTAACCCCATGTGGAAAATTATTTCTGCAAATCAGCACATTATATTGTTATAATAAATATTAGACGTTCAAATTGTACTCGGTCGCCTAGCACACCGGCCAATCAGGTACATTTTGACATTGAAACAAAAATAACCCTCTCTCCTGTTTAACACGACACACCTGTCTGCGTAAGGATCGCACAGGCAGGCGGCTGGCGCATTAAACAGGAGAGAGGAAAATCCCTTAGCTGTAATAAATAGCTAAAGGGTGCGGTACATAAGCCACTGGCTAGGTCGATTATGGACCATTAACCAAACGTTCAACGCTTTATATGGTGCACATATAAGGAATTGAACAAATCCCGTTAGAGGCAGTTTGCCATAAGGGCAGACGACGGCTCTAATCGGGAAAACACTCTCTGCATGTTTCCTTCATAGAAAGGGCATGTAAGAGAAAACAGATTAAAAATGACTAAAACATATCAATTAACAGGTGTAACACGAGTTGTTGCTGTATTAACAGCACTTGCAACTGTAGTTGCACTTAGTGGTGTCGCTGTGCTAGCGGGAGCTCTTCAAGCAAACGCAGCAGGACACGACAATTTGGCCAACGGCGCTTTAATAAGAGCCGAAGGTTCGATAGATGTTTACATCTTCGACCGTGTTGGTGATAAGAGTTTTCGACGTCTTATCCTAAACCCGGCTATTTTTGAGTCCTACGGACACTTTGGTTGGGGAGATGTACAAGATCTACCAGCAGCAGTTGTTTCAGCTCCAACAACAACAAACCTTGTTGTGTTGGCTAACGACGATGGTACTCTTGTAACAGGAGATGTTTACCGAGTTGTTCCACAAAACGACACAGGAACAAAGCATCATCTACAAATGACTCCTGCCGAATTTGAGGCAGCAGGTTATGACTGGGATGCAATCCGACGCATAAACTCACTAGAATTTGGGCTTTATGTAACAGGTGCTCCCGAAACAGCTGGTGATGTAGAAGAAGAAGGTACAACAAACACCGAGGGTACAATGACAGTTGCTCGCGCAGTTGAGCCGGGTAACAATGCAGATGTTGCATTAGGTTCTACAGTTCCTGTTCTTGGTTTCACAATTGAGGCAGAATTGTCACACCTTAATTTCCAAAGAGTAGATGTTACTTTTGAACACACAGATGGTGACGACGATCTTTGGGACTACATCGACTCTGTAATGCTTTACCGAGGTAGCACATTGCTTGCTTCAAAAGTTGGCTCTCAAGCTAACTTTGAAGTATCAACAGATGACGATGCTCTTCGCCTTGACGGATTTAGCTCTACAGTAGCACTAGATGCAACTGTAGGTTTTGAGGTTCGTGTAGCTGTAACAGATGATGAGGATCTTAACTATCCTGCAGAATTTGATGTTACAATTGAAACAGACCTTACAAACACCGCACTTTCAGCTGTTCGCGCAGTTGATGGCGCAGGTATTAACCAATTTGGAGGTACAGCCAATGACCGAAACTTCATTATTCCTGCTGCTCAAGACGCAGCTTTGGAAACTTCATTAAACCCCGACAATTACGAGGAAGCAATTGTACAGTTAAACGAAAACAGTTCACAAGCGTTCAACACACTTCTGTTTGACATGGAAGCAGACAACGGTACTGTAACTGTTACTGATGTAGTTGTTGCAGTTAGCTTGGAAGATGAGGGTAATGACGATGAATCTCCAGGTGGCGACTTAGGCGATTACTTCACAGTTCTTAACATTTATGCAGATGGCGTATTGGTAGGAAGTGAAGCAGCTGAAGGCGCTTTGGCAGCTGACGGTGCTGCTGTAGTTGCAGTAGACGTAGCTTTTGCAGACCTTGATGTTGATATAGAAAATGGCGCAACAGCTGAATGGAGAGCTGAACTAGTTGCTCGCGCTTGGGATACAGACGACTTAGGTACTTGGGAGGGATATCAAGTATTTGTAGACCTTGAAGACGCTGTTGGAACCATTCTTGCTGAAGACGCAGATGGAGACAACGTAGTAGATACAGGTCTTGCAGTAACTGGTGAAAGCATGCATCTATTTACAGTTGCCCCTATGGTGGCATTTGTAAGCGGTTCGCTTGCAGAAGTTGGTGATGCTGACCCATCTGTAGCAGCAGGAACATTAGTATTTGATGTTACCGCTGTTGGTGGCGATATATTTGTTGATGCAGCTACCGTTGACGGTGTAGTAGGTACTGTTATGGCAATCACCGCTGGTAATCCAACTGTTGACTTTGCCGATGCTTACTTGGTAGATTCTACAGCTGACCTAACAGCTAATGACAACTGGCAAATTCTTTCAGGACAAACCGAAAGATTTACAATTGACATTTCTGTAACTGCTGGTACTGAGGACGCCGGAGCCGAATTCTGGAACTCATTCCTTACTTCATTAGAGTGGGGAGACACAGACGCTGATGGAGACGAGTTTACTGTTCCAGCGGCTTTGATAGAAGATGTTGAGACAAACTCTATCAGCTGGCTAGTTGACCTGTAGTAGTACAGATTTTCTCTGCCTGTGCGTTCCTTACGCAGACAGGTAGCAATTGCATCCTAAATGAGTTTTAGGTAAACAAAAGGAGCGCTTCTGCGCTCCTTTTGTGTTGCTCCAATTCCTGGCGAGGTCCACCCCCGCACCAGGACAATAAGACCCATAAGTTAAAGGAGCCCCGCGGGCTCCTATAAACGAATCGACCCATAGGACTTATAGGACTCATAAGACGAATAAGACCCATAAAACCTATAGGACCCATAAGACCTATAAGACGGATAGGACCTATAGGACCTATAGGACTCATAAGACCTATAAGACGGATAGGACCTATAGGACCTATAGGACTCATAAGACCCATAAGACCTATTTGACTTATTCGTCTTATTGGTCTTATAATACCAACCATGGAAAACAACAAAATAATACAATCTCACGGCGGGTATAAAAACCTAAAAAGCTATCAAACGGCAACTATTGCCCAGGACTTCACAGCAGAATTCTGCCGTCGATACATAGACAAACGCTCTCGCACTCACGACCAGATGGTGCAAGCTGCAAGAAGCGGCAAGCAAAACATAGCGGAAGGAAGCCAAGATTCGGGAACTTCTTCCAAGATAGAGATAAAGCTCGTTGGCGTAGCCCGCGGAAGCTTAGAAGAATTAAAAGCCGATTACAAGGATTTTTTGCGCCACAATAATTTGAAGCTCTGGGAAAAAGACGACCCCCGCGCGCGCGAGATACGACAACTCGCCTATGTAGAGAATAAGTCCTATGAGACCTATTCGTCTTATATAGAAAACCCCGAAAGCGCGGCGAATTGCGCTATAACGATTATAAACCAAGCAAACTATCTTTTGGACAGGCAACTCAAAGCGCTGGAGGGAAAATTTTTAAAAGAAGGCGGTTTTACCGAAAGGATGAACAAAACACGCCGGGACCGAAGAAAAATACAGGCAGACCGGTGGGGAGTTTTTAACAAGGACCAACAGCTCTCGCCCCAGGAGTTTGCGAAAAAGCTTGAAGAAG
>Ga0326597_10014115_pt1 | contig 10476 bp, 10 predicted proteins | sample RVTome_12_FD_203789 | JGI IMG/M metagenome (GOLD analysis project Ga0326597, IMG submission 203789) | Soil microbial communities from uranium-contaminated site in the Upper Colorado River Basin, Wyoming, United States - RVT100D185 | ecosystem: Environmental > Terrestrial > Soil > Contaminated >... | reverse complement strand
GAGCCCCCAGAAATGCGACAACTGGGGGCTCGAAGACTCGACCCCAGCCATACTTGGTATTTTTTTAGCGTGACTTGCCTTAGTCCAGGACTCGAATCACGCCGGAACCGCGTTCGCCCAGCGGCTGATTTTCCTTAGTCGGTGAGACGCACGTGAATGGGCGAGGCTTCGGGTGCGGCGGCCGGTCGCCACGGGTAACCTTGGCGTGAGTAGTCGCGATGCGGGTGCTGCAAAGGCGGAAGGCCTCGTTTCAGGTTTTGATGGACGCCGACTTCAAGATCCGGCGCGACTTCGATGATTTCGCCTCGCAGGTTGATCGCCGCTTGGTTGAGTGGATCGAAGTGGATGGCCAAGTTGGAGTACCGGAGAGCCGTATCTAGATCGCCGGCCGCATACGCGGCATTCGCAAGCCGCGTGTATCGCTCGGCGAACTGTCGCTTGCCGATTGGTGACATTTTGTCGCGGAAGGTCTGCAAGCGGTCATCGAACTGTTTCGCATACTCGTCGCCTTCCTTCCAAGTATGCAGTTCGTCTACGACGCGCGGCGTAAGAAGCACGATAATCTCGCGGCGAACGATGGATTCTGTTCGCTGGCGGAACGCGGCACCAACATATGGCAGATTGCCAAGGACCGGGATCTGCGTCGAAGAGGCACTCAGGTCTTCGCGGATCAAACCGCCAATCACCATCGTGGCACCGCTGCGACACATGATATTGGTCGTGACTTGCGTGACGTCTTTATCGGGTAACGTGAAGCCTTCTTGAACGCGCACCGATCCGGTGGAAAGCTCCGGGTGTACTTCCATCCGGACCATGCCGTCCGAGCTAATGAACGGGCGAATGCGGAGATGCGTGCCAACTTCCAGAAACTCGACCGCTTGCGTCGCCGCCGTTTCGGTGACCGTCGTGCTGACGTATCCCAATTCGGAACCGATCAGAATCTCGGCCCGCTGCTTGTTCAAACACATCACACGGGGTGAAGCAACGACCGTCGTGTCGCCAATCGTTTCAAGAGCCTCGATGAAGGCGAACAGATTGCTATCCAGAAAGCCGATCTTCAGACCGTCCTGGAAATCGGCGGTCGCCAAAGCTGATAGCGGCGTGCCCGACGTAATACGCAGATTGTCCTGCTGGCGAAGCAATTCAAAATCCACGCCCAGCACGTCCTTGTCATCAAGCTTGACGCTCAGTATCGTCGCTTCAATGGCGACTTGCAGCGGCATACAATCAACTTCGGCAACAACCTGATCGATCTCGGCGAGCACCGTCACATAATCGCGAACCATCACGACGTCGCCACCCGAGTACGCATCGCCGCCCGCGGCAGTCGCATTGGAAGCAATGCCGATTTCCGGCGGACTCGACACAGTGACGTGCCCGACGTCGGTACTCAGCAATGGCGTGATTAATTTCTGCAGCTCGGTCGCACTCACGTAGTTTGGACGATAGATGCGGCTGGCCACCATTTCGGCGACGTGGGCCATTCCTCGCAGATCATCCGGCGTACCGACATAAATGATGTCTCCCTCGCGAACGTAAACGAACCCAGTCGACTTGAGCAATGCGGTCAGCGCGATGTCGATCGGAACGTTTCGCAAGGACGCCGAGACGTTTCCGCTGACGCTGGGACTGGCCAGGATGTTAAGTCCACCCGCTTTGCTCAGCAGTTTCAAGACGTGACGAACGTCCGTGTTGTCCTGGGTATCTATGTCGACGAGGTCGCCGTCCGTCATCAGAACCTGGCCGTTGTCCGTTGGAGACGAAGTCGATGTCGCTTCTGCGGCTGGGGGCAGCTCCGGCATTTGAGCTGGCACCTGCTCTTGGAGCCGCGACACCGCATCAGCCGTCTCGACTTGGCTCGCTTGTACGCGAGTGATGGCTTTCAGCACACTATCCAGTTGGTTGGCGAATCTCGGTTCGTATTCTGCAAGCAGCGGCGGCGCGGCCACGGGCGGCTGTGAAACGAAGGGAGCCGCAGTGGGAAACGTCACCAACTGTTGCGACCGCTGAGCAACCGCTGCGACAGGCGTCGGCATAGGAGCGAGCGTCGTCGGCAACACCGGGAGCGGCGTGGACACCACTTCTTCCGTCGATGCCTCCCGAGAGGGTGACTCGACGATCTCGTTCACTTCGACTTCGGGAATCGCGACAGCGGCGGGGCCACGCGTGTTCGCAGCGACGGAGATTGCGAGGGCAACTCCTGCCGCGGCAAAGACTCCAAGAACCGTTAGGCGTAGGATAAATTGCATGGGTCTTCCATGACCTGGCTAGTTGTGACAAGCACTTACTTCACAACGAACGTCCGCCGTCCGTCACTCGGGACGCGACTTCACGACGATCGCATCCTTGCTGACTTCATTACGCAACTGTAAACGATGCTTGTGACCATCCATCTCTAACACAACAAACCGCCGGTCGACACGCGCCAGTTCCAACGGCATTGTTGTCACCGCGCCGGCAGTCAAGCCAGTATCGATGATCACGGGAATCGTCTCTCCTTCTCTGTAAGTCCTTCCATTGATCGTTGCGAGTCTGGATCGCTGACCGACCATGGTCGCATTCAATTGCAGTCCCAATTCTCGAATTGGATTGCTCGCTACGACCGTCCGGTCAACGCCTTCCGCCGACTCCGCTTCGGTTTCCGGTCTTCTAACGCGCTCGTCATCCTCAACGGCGGCGAGCGATTCGTCTATCTTATCCTTGTACCTCACGGCAAAGGGGTTTCTCGCGTTCGCTGGAATGCCCGTGGGCACAGCCAGCAAGTCGTTCTCCAAGGAACGTGCAACCTCAACCCAACCTTGCCCCACTCGACTCGGCGTTGCTATGGCTTTCGTCGATTCGGGAAACACAAAACTCGCGTCCATTGAAACCTTTCCTGCCGTGACCGGGATTGTCGAAGGCGACGACTTCTTCAGAGTTCCGAACAACAGTGGAACACAGAAGTACAACGCAACCGGAAGCATGGCCAGCAAGATCCCTGCCTTGGCCGGACTCCGCTTGAACTCCTTGATCGCGACTCGTTTCAGTTTCCCTACGTTCACTGCTCTTTCCGGTCACACCACGGAAATCACCGCGGCATCGGACCGGCTCCTTTATTGATCGGTTGCCAGTAGGCTCGCCCTAATCCGAATTATTCGGATTATCAGTAAAAACTGTGAAACTTAGCTCACATCTCACACTTGCCCCAGCTGCGCCGCTAGCAGTCAGGTTCACGCGCGTGATCCAAATCGTTTCGGGCCGCTGCTCGAGACGGCGGAGGAAGTCGGCGATCTGGACGAAGTCTCCTTCCACCGTGAGGTCAGCGGGATGTTGTCGGAGCGCAGCCATGTTGCCCACGCTTCGCGGAGTGATGCGTTCCACTCGCGCACCCGCCTGTTGGGCGAGTTGCGACACAACTCCGATGAACGTCGCGGTCTCTCGCTCGGTAGGAGCGTGCTCTTGCCACGTCTCGAGCGTCGCACGGACTGCGGCAATCCGGCGCTGGAGACCAACGATTTCGGTTTCGAGAGAGCCAAGTTCGAGAATTTCCTTCCGTTGGCCCGCCAATTCCGAGCGGAGGCTGGCGATCGACTTCTGTGCCGGCAGAAAGACAAAGAAGGCATATGCCAAGGCCGCTGCCGAGATCAGCACCGTCAGTATCCAGCTCTTGGGCTTCTTGGTGTGTTCACTCACTGTGGCCGCCTCCCAGTTGGATAGTGAGCGAGCTGATCTCGCTTCACGAGAGGTCCAATCGGGCCTCCCGGTTGTCCATGCCCCGGTTGAACCGTCACATTCACTTCGAACTCGCTACGAGGTGTCTCGCCTCGCGACGCCTTGGATTGCAGGGAATTGAGCGAAACGCTGCGAAACAAAGTCACATTGCCAAGCTGCCGAACGTACTCATTCAGCGCCTCCGTGTCCCCGACAGTCCCGCGAATGCGAACGACGAGTTGCGTTGCGTCGTGATCGCCACGCAGCTGAGCCAAGTCCGAGGCGGCCGGCGTTGCTCCGCTGCCCCCGTCGCGCGCCTCGCTACTCGCTAACACAGAACGGTTGAGCGGTTGTTCGAGAATGTCGACTGCCTCCAAGAAGACACTCTCGGGGAGCGATTCGGTGATCTTGGCGAGCAGCTGCGTCCGCGGCCAGGGGTAACGCAAGTAGGTATACAACGCGGCAACTTCTTCGGTATTTCCCAATTGCTGTTTAAGTAACTCGACGCTCCCTCGTTTCAATTTCGTGTGGATGCGTGGTTCTTTCAGCTCGGCCAAACTAGCTCGCAACGATCGCTTTATGGCAAATTGACCGAGCGTCGCCGCCAGCAGCAAGCCACCGAAACCCAACAGGAGCGCGTACTGCCATATCGCGGCCTTGCGTTTCAGGTCGCGCTCGTGATATCGCTCTGGCAGAAAATCGATGTTTTTCATATCTCGTTACGCATTCGAATTTGACTCGCGCAGAGCAAGTCCCGCGGCGATGTCCCAATGGCAAGTCCGCTCGGTCTTTCCTGAACGCGGATACATCCGGAACGGATCACTCAGTTCCCCGGCCAAACCGACGCGCTTCGTTAGCGATTCGAGCAGGGCCTCGGATGCCTCGCCGCCGCCGAGCACAAACCGTTCGAGTGGACGCCCGCGAAACGTGACACTGTGGTAGCGAATGCACATCGAAAGTTCACTCGCCAGGCGCTCGACCGCGGGACGCGTTGCATCAGCAACGCTGCGAGTGATCTCCGAGTCTTGCCGATCGTTCCGGCGATCGCCGTTATTGCGCCGAAGTGAGGCCGAGTCCGTGAGGTTCATCTTGAGCCTCCGCGACACCGCCTCATCAAATTGTTTGCCACCCAGCTCGAGGTACTTTACGAACAGCAATTCGTCGCCTTGTGCGATCACGACCAGCGTCGACGCGTACCCAACATGAAGGTACATCGTGCGCACTTCTCGATCTTCGTCGCGACGAAACTGTGACGCGTAGGTTCGCACGAGTGACGTTGGTTCCACGTCCACGGCCACCGGAAGGTAACCGGCTCGCTCGACGACCCGCAGCAGTCGCTCCAAGACAGGGCGATGACAGGCCATCAAGATGACCTCTCGCATCACCGCATCACCCTGGCGAATGTCGGCGGCTTCAAGATAGCGAATCTCGGCTTCGGCAACCGGAAACGGAACTCGCCCCGCGGCTTCCTGCTGGACGGTTCGGTCCATCGAGGCCGAGGCTGCTTTTGAAACGCGAATGTTCTGGAGAAACAGTTGGCGATGATTCAGACAAAGTACGGCTTCGCTGCCACGAAATGCTCGTCCTTCACGTGCCTGGCCGAGTGATTCGACGATCCGGTCGTCCAATTCCGCTTCGCTGACCTTCTCGGTGCCGGGGACCGGCAGGTCCCACCGACTCGCTTCGATCAACCGACTCCCGTCCGCGGAAAACTGCGCGAGTTTCACAGACCGAGAGCCGATGTCGATTCCGATTGGGCCGAAGCGGTTTTGTTTGAAGCGTGCAATCATTGTCCGTCTACTCAATTGGTCGATCGACTAGGGCGTCGCCGTTGGCTCTGGATCACTAGGCGGGGGCTCTGTGTATCCGGGAGCTGTGTATCCGGGCTCTGTGTATCCGGGATCTGTGTATCCGGGAGCTGTGTATCCGGGAGCTGTGTATGCGTACGCGACGGCCAGTGATTCTGGCACAGACGTCTGGACCGGGCCGATTGACGCGAGTCCCGTGATAGGGTCGATCTCGATGCCGATGAACTTTCGCTCTTTTTTCGCGCCGGCAGATAGCCAGATCGTCGTCCGCGCTGCTCGCGTGGTTTCACCCAGTGGTCCAAACTCGACATCGAGGACTTGCTCTGGAATGACCGCCAAGCTCGGATCACTTGACTCGACAACCGCCAGGCTCACGCTAGAGGAACCGAGCGGCAACGAACTCAGGTCCGTTGTGTGTTGCGTCGTGGGGTCGCTCGCCAAATGGAAGGCGGAATCCGGGAGAACGTCGAGAGTTCCGTTCGTCCCACTATGCGTAAGAACATAACGGTTAGCTTCGGGATCGAAGGTGATTCTATACGAACTGTTGTTCGTGACGGCCAGATTGCGGGCGTGAGCGACATCGGCCGCGACGACTTGAGCGGTTCCAAGCAACTGGTCCTGCGAGGCGGAGTCGAACTGTGTGAGCACGACGCCAGCGACGATCGCCATGACCGTGATGACAACCAACAGCTCGACCAGCGTGAAGCCGTCGCTATTTCTTCGTTGATTTCTCTCGCGATTCAGCGCGCAGCAGCTGAACCTGCTCTTGGAGCAGCGTCTTGATCTGTTGCAACTCGCGAATGATTTCATGACGTTGTTCGACGGCGTTGGCAAATGGCGGCTGACCGCCCGGCGGAGCGGCGCTGGAAGATTCATAAAAGCTTAGCACGCCCCATAGAAAGAGGTTTGCGCTAAGCAAGGCCGCCCATCGAAACAATTTGTTAGTCACGAAACGAGTCCTTTCGGAGAGAGGTCGGAATGCGAGAGTTGTGCCAGCTGTCCCAGCGGGCCAACGTTTGTACGTCAGCCTTTCCAGGCTGACCGTCAGGCTGGAAGGCCTGACGCACCACTCTTATGGCGGCCCACCATCTCGCCACTCGAGCAAATCCCATCGAAGTCCACCGTCGTCTGGATGCGCCTCGAACAACGGCTTCGACCAGTCATGCCAGTGATAGCTAACACCGGCTGAAGCGGGTTGTATGGTTAATTTCGGCTCGTAGTCAAGGCCATGATTCTCCTTGAGCCATTCTGGGAAATAGGGGATCGGCGACGCCGCGTCGAGTTGACTCAGGAATTCCTTGTGTCGCGAGTCCCACCACGACGCAGACTGATCCCATTCGCGGCGAGCCTCGACTTCCAACCCGCGGACGATAACTTGTCCCGTCACGCTCATCTCGGTCGACTGCTGCCCATTAGAGCATTTCAGTTTATCCCACGCCATGACCAATCCGCTCAGCGAACTGCTGCTCCCGTCACGCACTTTGACGTCATCGCGTGCGATCACCGATGGCAACTGGTAAACCGTGCTATCACCGTATAACGAAGGCAGCGAAAGAGGCGCGATGTTGATACCTGTCCCCCGCAAATCGATTTTCACCGGACTCCCGGAATCATACACCAGCACCGTCCCCTGAATGGTTACGTTGTCATCGATGACAAGCTCGCCTTGGCGTGTGACAAGACCCAGCGGATTCGTCTTGGGATCGGGAGCAAAGCTCACATTGGCGATCGTTTCGCCAAGCTGCGTCGTCGAGTAGACTTTCCCGCCAGGATAGAGCCGGTACGAGGGAATATAGCCGGGATGAGCCACCGGTGACGTTCCATTTCCAATCGCGACGTCGTTCAACGTGACATTCGAGTCGCTTTCGAGCAACCGCCGCGCATGAGCTGAAGTCAGCGAGAGTGGCGCGCTGATCGGCCCGGAGAACGGTCGGAAGTCCCCTTGTCCAGCGACTCGCATCGCTTCGTAATCACGAAGCAACCTCGCCCGCGGACTGCCGGACGGATTGTTGCCGATCGAAACCCGCACCGCCGGGCTCGAGCTGATCGTGCCATTCTTGGATCGCAATCCGACCAATTGTCCATTCTCATACAGCTCCATCGTTGTGCCATCGTACACCGCACCAATGGAATGCCAGGTATTCGGCGAAAGCGATCCAGTGACCGCATACAGCGTGGCGGTACCACCCGAATCGGTTTTCACGCGAAACCAAAGCAACTTGAAGCCGCTTATGCTGTACGTGCCGATCGCCCAATACGTGTCGCCCTCGCTCGTACCGGTCGCCTTGGAAATGATACGGGCATCCAAGTGGTCAAAGTCATCGATCTTGATCGAGGCAATGATTGTCATCGCATTGCCGCTGAGTTCGATCGGTGCGAGATCGATGTGGTCGTCATAACCGTCGAACTCCGCGGAACCAGTGCCTCCCTGTGTCGCTGAGGGAACTCCTCCCGCCGTGCTCCCTTCATAGCGTCCGTCGTAGTTACCCAATTCGTCGACAGCAATCGAGCTTCCGTTCGCTTCATCGAATCGCCACCAGGCAACCGCGTTTGCTGTGGGGTTGTCCGCGAGTTCGCGGAGCGAAAGCGTCCCCGCACGAACCGCTTGGAGAGTCGAGGCGGTTGCCGCCGACCGTAGGATCATCACTTCGTCAATCACACCGTCAAATGGCTTGTCGTCGCCGTCTTTCGGATAGTCCTTCAGATATTCGATCTTGTTTTGCAAGAAGACGGGACCTTCCACGTGTAGCGGTGTTGTAATATCGAACTTGCCAGCGTCACCTGTTCCCCATTGATAAACTGTGTAGGGTTGGATCGTCGGCCAAATGACTGGATTGTCCGCCAGCTTGCGGCGAACGAGTTGCACAACGGAGCGGACTTGATGCGTCGCTTGAATCTGCGGGTTCGCCGGATCGACGACGCTGCCGGTCGAAGTGATCGTCACGCGATAGGGATACTCCGCGTAGTCAGGATCACCGGCGACAAGCGAGGCATCGCCCGTTTCGAAGCGGGCCGCGTAGGTCGAGCCATCGCCGAGATTTCCCTTCAAATCAACATCGACACCGCCCCAGGTAGGTTCCGTGATTGCCCGCAGCGCGACGCTCATCCCGGTCATGGCTGCCTGGCGAGCAGTCGCTCGGTGGTTGGTATTGCGTTCGGTTTGTTCGATCGTGGCCTGCGTCCGCAACATGGCATAGGACAAAGCCAGTGTCATGGAGATGAGTGCCAGCACGAAGATCACGCTCATGCCCCGGCGCGAACGACGCGGTGCGTAAGCACGATCTCTCATTAGGTGAGTCGCGAGCATGACGGTCTATCGCTCCAGCTGGTAGTAGATGGCAGCAGAACCAAAAAATGGAACCGCGACTAGTTTGTCGTGCGAGTTGATATCTCCAGGTCGCAGCTGCAGTTCGATTCGGCACAGTGCTTGTCGTTGCCCGAAGCTAGCCCCATAGATGCCCTGGACCCACGGAAGGCTTTGCCAGGAGGCCGATCCCGCTTTGTAGGCTTGCCACTCGGCCGCGGATGGCCGAAGCATCTGCTCGAACCGAACGCATCCACGTTGGCCGAACGACTTGCCCGACGGATCGGTGACATCTGCCATACGCATTAAATCCGTGAGAACAACGGCTCTCGAATCAGAACTGGCGACGGCGGACGTTTTCATTATGGAAATCAAGTTCTGCCAACCAGAGATATTGGCCACCACCGGCACCTCGCTGGTATCGTTCGGATTTCGGAGTTCGATGAGGCGCGTTGGATCCTCGTCCATTGGCGTGAAAACAACCAGCTCATTGACGCGGGGCAACCCATCGGGAGAGATCGGCTGGCCGCTGGGCTTCCAGACGACCAACGTATCGGGAAATGTCGAGCCACTGACGGTTTCGCTAACGACAATGAATCCTGGGAATTGCTCGCTGGTCGTTGCACCTTGAAGCGCATGTTCGATGCGTTGGATAGCAACCTGACCGTGCTGCGTGGCAAGCCCACGTCCCATTTGTTGCTGATTCGCGATTTGAACCGTCGTCGCCAACGCAGCCAGCGTGCTCGCAAGAATCGCCATCACGGCCGAGACCATCATTAGCTCGACAAGCGTCAAGCCGCGCCTTCGCCAAGGCATCGAGTGAACCGCGGCGAAGCGGCGTCTAGTTGATCGGTGGAACATACCCATAGACTCGCCTTACGGTTGCCAATTGTCGCAAACTCCCGCCGTCGTCATACTTCCCGACAGTGACTTCGAGAGCGCGATATCCACTTGTATTCGAGCCTGCCAGATTCTTGGACAGGTCACTCGAATTCGCGTAGACCACACGAACGGCAACGGTCCAATCGTCAAAGTAGTCATCACGCAGCCGGAAATTGGAATGCCTCGAGCCACCCGCGCCATCGCCTTCTCCCAACTCAATCGCCCAAGGATCTCTCAGCGGGCGCGACGAATAGTCATTGAAGTCGTCGGTATCGTCGAAGAGAATTCGTTTCTGCGGGGATGAGATTTCGTTCTCTGCCGCCTTGAGTGGATATTGATACGGCGATGCCCCGGCCGCACCGTACCTCCTGCCCAGCACTTCATCAACCATTTGATTCGCAATTCCCCGAGCCAAGTTCTGCTCGAAGGCGTAGTCCGATGAATCCATGGCAGTCTGCGTTGCGAGCAGTAATGCGGTGCCGGCCAACGCGATCAAGGTAATCGCGACCATTGCTTCGACAAGTGTGAAGCCGGCGGTTCGTCGATCGCTTCGCGAGCCACTCGTCGATGTTCGGTCGGTCAAACAAGACATAACGGATTCCGAAAGGGCACAAAAAAACGCGGCAGGATTCCCTTCAGCTCCCAGCTCCCCACCGCGAGTCGTACCCTCGCCCCTCCCCAGAGACGAAGGCACACCAAAGAATAGGTCGCGCGGCGGTCTGGTCAAATCCGCGTCTCGCTTCAGGCCGAGATGTTGCCGAAATGCAACGTGTCACGGTCAGACGACACGCT
>Ga0326597_10014113_pt1 | contig 10476 bp, 9 predicted proteins | sample RVTome_12_FD_203789 | JGI IMG/M metagenome (GOLD analysis project Ga0326597, IMG submission 203789) | Soil microbial communities from uranium-contaminated site in the Upper Colorado River Basin, Wyoming, United States - RVT100D185 | ecosystem: Environmental > Terrestrial > Soil > Contaminated >... | reverse complement strand
GCCGACTTTTGGACCTCCAGTCTACCCCGCCCAGCAAAGGCGACATAGAAGTCTCCTCCTGGGGCGCGGATTCGCGCGGTCTGGGACACGAGATCTGCAATTTCGCAATCCGGGTGCAGGTGCAGCCGGGAGGCTGCCGATACCGATCTCGCGCCCGAGACCCGATCCACGACGATCAGCGCTCCGCGCTCGTGCCAGCGGAACTCGCGATGGTGGCGGGGCTTGCCCGGCAGCCGCTCGTAGCCGTCGTGCCAGCCGCTGAGCCGAAATCCGTCCTCGGTTGCCAGCCAGCAGACCTCGTGCGGCCGGGCGCGGCGCGCGACCCGGAAGGTCGCCCAGAATTCGCACTGATCCTCCCCGTCGATTTCGACCGTATTGTGGGCCCGCGTAGAACGGCAGTAGGGCCGGTAGGGATCGCCGTCGTAGCCGTGCACGCCGGAATCACAAATCACCCGATGGCCTCGGAGAGAGAGTTCGAAGGAGAAGAGATCTCCGTGCGCGTGCCCCATTTGATAGTCGGGCCCCATCGGACCCGCATCGCAGATCAGGTAGTGGCCGTTCGGATGCCGGGCGCCGTAATAGCCCGAATCGGGCAACGCGAAGGTCTCGGGATCGACGCGCTTTTCGCCACGCGCGTGATCCGCGACGCGGATCCACCAATCCCAGAGATCGGCCGGCTGGTTGCAGACCGAAAAGGCGCTGTCTCCCAACAGCGCAATCTGGCCATCTGGATGACACAGCCGAAGCGATGCCTTCATCATCCGCTCGAGAGGTGCGCGCACCTGCTCCTCGAGCTGCGAATCTCCAGTATTGAGCAGGCAGGTCAGCCCGTAGGCGGCGCGCAGGTGATACATCGGCGACTGTTCGAAGTGGCAGCCATCGGCGAGAATCTGCTCGGGGAGCTGCTCCGACAGGATGCCCATCCCCGCCCTCTTCCAGCGCCCCGCAGCTTCGCCTTCGAAGCAGCTGCCGCAAAACGCCAGCGCGACCGCATTTTCGAGCAGATGGTTTCCCATCAGGTGGGTCTCGAGATGGCGGAGCAGCCACTCGGCCTGGAGGTAGATCGAACGCCACAGCTCGGTCCGAAATGCCGCGTCCGCTGCGGTCCGCTCCGCGTGGCGCGCAAAGAACACCGCGCACCAGTTCATCAGGCGCAGCGAAGTCGGATACGGCTCCCAGCCCGCCGCTCGGCGCTCGAGCGGGTGGTTGGCGATCCAGTCGCGCACCACCGCCTTCGCGGAATCGAATTCGAGCGCCCAGAGGAATTCGAAATAGTGGAGGTTGTATTCCCACAACCGATCTGTTTTCCCGACCCGCCAGCGTGGCGGCCAACCCACTGCTTCGGTGCGGCCGAGAAAGCGGAAGCTTCCGCTGAGGAGATCGCGGGCAGCATTGGTCTGAGAGCCCGGAGCGAGAAACTCGCTGCGGGGCTCCAAGTGAGAAACGGGTGCTGCAGGCACTGCACGATGAAAGAAAGAACCGGTATTTTCGGTGGCGCCTCGAACCTGCCTGACGAGTAACGCAGCAAATTGCCGAGTTGGCAGGTGGCGCAGGGTGTGGAAAAGCAGCGAACTCGTTACATTTCGGTCTCCGCCGAGGTCGACCGGCCGAGCGCAGCTAGCGTCCGAAGCTTCGGCGAGAGTCGATTCGGTCATGGCCATTCAGTCATTTCACGGTTTTCCTCTAGAGGCCGGGAATGTACCAGCGAAAGGCGCCAGGCCCTTCGCTCGCCCCTCGGCGATCATTAATCTCCCCGGTAGTCCACGGCACGGTGGCCGGCCACCTCCGCACCATGTCGATCTCCGCGCTCGCGGTATTCGGTACCAAGAAGACGACGAGCGAGGCAGAGGGCGCCGCCAACCGGACGCAAGCTGGATGCCCTGGCAGGAGAGATCCCCGCACGGCATCGAGAGGGCGCACCCGGGCCAAGTGGGCTGCCGGGCCGACCATGACCCGATGATAGAGAACGCGAAGATCGCCGGAGAACCTCTCACCCTCAAGCGGAGTGTGGACACGTTGGGAGCGGAAAGCGCTCAGCGCGGTGGTATCGGGAACTTCAATAGTGCACCCTCAGACTACGAGCGGCGCCACCTACGCGGTCCCACAACGCGTTCTCGAGCGGCCGCAAAGGGTGATCCGTGGCTCACAGGAATGTTGCGATCGTCTACCACTTCTTCGCCCACTACCGGCGGTCCGTGCTGGAAGAGCTGCTGGAGAAATCGAAGCATCACTTCCTTCTGTGTGCCGACACGAAGAACGCAGTGATGCCGGGCGTGACGGTCTGGACTCCGAAGGATGCGAACCGCTTCCGCGAATGCCGCTGTTTCACCGTCGGGAACCACCTGGTGTGGCAGACTGGCCTAATCGCGCTCGCACTGGACCGGAACCTAGACACCATCATCTATCTGGGCGACTGGAAGTGGCCCGCGACCTGGCTGTCAGCCCTGATCGCCCGGCTGCGCGGCAAACGCGTCCTCTTCTGGACGCACGGTTGGCGGGGTAGGGACCGCGGACTGGTGCGGTGCATCCGCAAGAACTTCTACCGCCTCGCCGACGGCCTCCTGCTTTACGGCAACTGGGCAAGACAGGTCGGAATCGACGAGGGGTTCTCCGCGCGGGATCTCTACGTGGTCTACAACAGTATCGCGGCGGTTCCCGCGGAGGATCCGGCCGTGGTAGCACCGGATGAGCGCCGCAGAAAGCTGCGAAGGGCGCTGTTCCCGGAGAGCCCTGAGGAGAGGCCGGTGGTCTGCTGCTCCTCGCGCCTAGGAGCACTGCGCCGCCTCGATTTCCTGCTGGATGCGATCTCCCAGCTCGGCGCCGACGGCCATCCAGTCAACGTCCTGCTGATCGGCGACGGACCGGAGCGCGGGCGCCTGGAGGAGCAGGCGCGGGTGCTGGGGCTCGGCATGGAAATCGTTGGCGCCTGCTACGACGAGAACCGCCTGGCGGAGTACTTCAGCATTTCAAATGTGACGGTCTCGCCGGGAGACATTGGACTCACCGCAATTCACAGCATGCTCCACGGTATCCCGGTGATCTCACACTCGAATCGCGAGCAGCAGGGTCCCGAGGCGGAGGCGATCCTTCCCGACAAGACCGGAGACTTCTACCGCGATGAAGACCGCGCCGATCTCGCAAAAAAGATCCGTAAGTGGACGCAAACGCCGTTTGCGGACCCCGCCATAAGCCGCGCTTGCCGGGACCTGGTTCGGCGCCGCTACTCGCCGGACGCCCAGCGGCGGGTAATCGACGCGGCGATCGACGGCGAGAGCGCAGACATCGTTGCCGAGCACATCGCGGAGGTCGCATAGCGCAACTGTGGAGGTACCTCCGCTCCAGCGTCGTTTTGGCAACGAGAAGCTCGCCGTCTTTCGACGGGGGGCCCTTACGCGGCTCGGTAGCGGTACACAAATCATCGAGACCGACCGCTGATTCGATGAGGGGCAGCTCAGACGAATGTTGCGAACGAGGGAGCGTGAATGACTAATACAACCAAGCCGAGCCATCCCCGTGACTTTTCCTGGCCCGTGCATTTGCACACCGCACTCAGTCGCACTCGCACTTGGTTTCGAGTGAAGTTGAATCGGTATCGGTTCCTAAGTCTCGGAAAGGATTTTTCGTGCGGTGACAGTCTGTTTGTGTTTCCGAACCATGTTGCAATAGGAGATCACGTATATATCGGGCGACACAGCCATTTGGCGGGCCGCATCACGATCGGAGACTACTGCCTCATCGCATCTTATGTTGCATTCGTAGGTGGCGATCATCCGCTAAACGTGGTGGGCTACCCCATGCGATACTCAGGCGGGCCGCACTTCGTCGAAACTGCCTTAGAGGATGACGTATGGATCGGTCACGGTTCAATCATTCTTCAAGGCGTCCGAATTGGTGAGGGGAGTGTCGTTGCTGCTGGTTCGGTGGTAACGAAGGATGTCGCGCCCTACACAATCGTGGCCGGAAATCCTGCACGCCACGTGCGCGATCGCTTCGAGCCCGATCAAATTGCGCGACATCGGAGTGCACTCACTGACAATGGGTTTATTTAAAAATGGCGACATCGATGCACGCAAAGCAATGAGGTTGCGCATGCTTGGACTTCCCCCCGAGAGAGTGAGATCGCAGCATTCTCAACCTCACGTTTCTCTCAAAGCTGAGCTCAATCCATTGGTTGGTCCAGCCTGGCGTTCTTCTTCTCAGGCTTAAGAGCCCGGATCGGGCTAGGTCAGGCTATGTCGGCTTCGGTCTCGGCGACGATCGCGGCGAATTCGGGTGTATTCCGGATGAATTCGAGATTCGGATCGGAGATAACCTGCCAAGGCCGCATATATATCCTGCCTATTTCCGCATGTTTTTAAGGACCGCTAGAACCTGTTCCGTACCACCGCATTCGCGGATCAGGTCTGGGAAGGGCCAGAGTGAATTGAACGGGATACAGCAAAGAACCTCCGTTTCGGCTCCCAGGTCCGGATATGCGCGTTCAGTTAAGTAGAACTGGGGACCTGGGAATGCCTCTCGGATCGGGCATGCGCAGGGGACATCGCGGAAACATGCGAGCAACATTGGCAAGCCCCAATTTATTGATGAAGGTTGCTTGTCCGGCGTCTCGTGCGTCATTATTGTCCAGAAATGAATGGCGCAAATTCGATTGTTGTCTGTGCCCAATGGGTGAGGTGGCTGAGCTGAGTTGCCTTCGCCGCACTATTGGGTGGGTCGCTCGGGCGGTGGATCGCGGACTCGCCCGTGTCGATCGCGCTGCAGGAGGCCGTGTGGCGTTTCGCTCTCGCGATGTCGCGCGCCTTTTGAGTGTGCCGGGATCTTGGAGCCGTGCTCTACTCCGAATCCGACCATCGGTGATCAACGTCAGCAAACGAGCCGAGTTGAAACGGATCAATTTCGAGGGGGTTCCGAGCGTTGAGAAGGTGTATGAAGACGATGTCGACAGCCAGCGCGGGCTTGCGGCAGAGAGGCGCGCACACGAACTCCTCGGCGATCGCCCGTGGAAGATGCCGGTTCTCGCCTTAACCCAGCGCGGATATATGATGCCCCGGCTGGCGAGCAGCGCGCGACTCGACCTTGCTGCCGCCCGACTCTCCGACGAGCAGAAGGGTCGCCTCGCCGTTGAGGCGGTGTCCATTGCGTTTGAGCTTTACATGGCCGGTGTCGCGCACCGCGACTTTCACTCCAGAAACATCTTTTTATATGAAGGCCATCTGTTGCTCTCCGACTTTGAGACCATCGGCCAGTACTCCAAATCAGCCACTCCGCCATTCGAGAGTTCTTACGACCTAGTGGCAGAAGGTCTCGAATCTCCGTTCAGCACAGCGCGCATGTGCTATGGAAACCCGGACGCAAGGTCACTGCAGAGCGTTCTGGGTGTTTCTCTCGAAGAAGCGCTCGACGGTTTCCGCGCAAAGCTCATTTCAGAGATGGCCGAGGCCTGCACCTCGTTCATGCGGACGCGGGCCAACTTCGGCGTCCCGGCTCAACGCCACCAATCCAAGGACGGCCTCGTCTATTGCTCCATTGAGTTGCCAACTCTGACGGTGCACCCCGATCAGGCACAGAGGAATAGTACCCGTCGCTTCGAGCAATTTGGCATCGGCGCCAGAGATTTCGCCGGTCTGTCCGTCCTCGATTTAGGTTGCAACATTGGCGCCATGAGTTTTGGGGCACAGGTGCGGGGTGCGGCGCAGGTCCAGGGCATCGAGTTCGACGATGCGAAGGTTGAAATTGCGACCCGCATCGCTCGGTTCGCCGGACTCACAAACGTGCGTTTTCGTCAGGGCAACATCGATCGACTTTCGGCGGAGGACCTTGGCGGACTCAGCGACGTGGTCTTTTGCTTCGCGATCGATGAGCATGTAGACAACCCCAAGCACCTCTTTCAGTTGCTGGGGAATGTCACCGGTCAGACGTTGTACTTCGAGGGAAACGCGGGCTGCGACGCGGAATCCGTCGGCCACCGCCTGCGCGCAGTAGGTTTCAGGTCGATCGAGCAACTAGGCGTATCCGATGACGAGCGCATTGCGGCCAACAACTGTCGGCCGTTGATCGTAGCGCGCCGCTGATTTACGACCGAAGCCACTCACTTGTCTCCGCTATCACTTAGGCCTCGGAATCAAAATGACCTTGACCCCTTGGTTGGTCGAGTTTGGTGCTCTTCTTCTCAGGCTCGTGAACACGGATCGGGCTGTGGCCCTTGATCCGCGTCGCAAAAGCCGAAGTAGACATGAACTCAGTAATCCGGTATGCCGATGGTGCCCTGCGTGGCGGTAGGGCCCTCTCGCCCGGTCTCAAAGATGCTTCCGGTCTGATCCCGAAGAGCCGTCCCCGCAATGAAGAATGAGACCGGCCCAGGGAAGGATTCCAGGCCAAGAAACTCCTGAATCGGAAAGTACTGACTATCGACATTCCCACCGTCGTAATCGAAACCAGGCTCGTCCGAAACCACGATCCGATTCCCGATCGTGCTCTCGATTCGATATACCCAGTTCCACCCGTTGCCCCATGTCACATGGATCGACTTCCCACTCAATGAGCCATCTGCAGGCAAATCTCGATCCACTACGAACAAGTTGGCGTTGGCACCTGCTTCGCGTCGCTCGACTCTACGAACAGACCCGCGAAAAGAGTAATCTCCGGAGGGCGTCGAAAGGCGCTCTGCTCCCACCACTAACTCCCCCCCTTGCACCAGGTACATCCACTCGACGCGGCCCCCCCGAGTTCTGACGTGCGCGACACGTCCGCTCACTCGGATGTCTGTATCGACTACCCGGTGCTCCGGAAAACTGGGCCCTTCGTCAAGAGTATGAACCAGGAAATCAACTGCTCCATCCGAGAGCGTTATGCGCAACCCTGTCGCACTGTTTCCCTCACCCTCAAATTTTAATTCTTCGATCGAGGTCACAACCGTAACTCCTTTGTGTGCCTCGTGAACGGCAAGAAAAATCTCTTCTTGGTCGGGTTCGGCCGAGCGATGTACAACGAGGTGATCCTGTTTCCCTCCGTATTCGTACCGAGGGCCCGTCCCCATAGAAATTACGGTGCCAGGTCGTCCACTCATCAACACGCGACTCTTGACGCCATTCTCGTAATTAAAGCTAGCTTCCCAGCTTCCTGATGTGGTCGAGGCTTGCTTCGATACGATTCGACCGAGCCTCCTGGATACAGGTTTCATGGCAAGGCTCGTGGTTAAAATATTGCGATCGTGGCCTCCGTGTAGCAACCAGTCATATTCGGTTCCGCCACGCACTCGAAACACGTCGACTAGGTATTGATCTCCGTCGCTGACATCCACCATGACTAGAGCCCTCTGATAACGATCGACCGTGCCGCGATACGCATCGGTGGCTTCAACTTCAACCACCTGGACGGCAGAAAAGCTGCGATAACCCGGTTCCCAGATCAATACATTGTTGTGCACATTCTCCCGATCTTGATTCCACAGCTGTCTCTTCACTCGACGAGTACGTGCAGATCCCGGCACATAAGGCGCCTCGGACCAATCAATGAAGTACTTCCCTTTTTGCTCCATGCCATTGACTGCTACGAGATTCTGACTCAGCGTAGACATATTCCATTCGCGGTCCGGCTCGCGATAGGCCGTCCCCCCAATAACTTCAGTGTGGTCATCAAAGTATATTAGGTTCAGAGCGTCTCGGTGCTGATGCGAGACCGAAAAACTAAAATCGAGTCTAGCTTGAGCCTGATCCACACCCTTACCTCTCGCAAGGATTGCGTGACCAATTCCGCCTAGCAGGAGCGATTGCGTTACGGGGCGCGCGCGCGACTGCCCGTAGTGTTTCGTTTCATTCATGATCGGCCAATGGCCATTTGGCAGCGCTGTCTCTCGCAAGGATGCGGCCATTCGGCGGAGCGCATCGCCATGGACCTTGTCGAGATTGAAATTCTCTATCCGTTGTGGATCCCATCGATGATCGAAAGGTTCGTGAACGAAACCCGGCGGATCAGTGTATCCATCGAGATAGTATGATTGGATGGGCAGGAGTAAGCGTTCGGTCATTTGCTTGTGATAGGAGTAGGTTCCTTCGGCGATGAACCCGTCTCGTGTGTAGTACTCGTGTATGATCTTCGAGAGAAACCAATAACCTAGATGGACGAGCTTCGGATCATCTAGCACGCGCCCGTAGATGACGAGGCCAAGCGGGCGAAAGAATGCCCAGTTCATCGTGTACATCCGGTACTCGAGGTCGGCTTGAACGATCCGAACGAGCAGGTTTCGCACTTGCTCCTGCACCGCCGGTCCAAGATCGTCAAACACGCGCAGCGGTGCGAGCAGATCATAGGCAAGGGCCAGATTTTTGGAAACGTAGAAATCGGCGTGGTACCAATTCGTCCACAGACCACACTGACCGTTGCATACATTGTATTCCCAGAGCGGAAAAGCGCTCGCATAAGCTCGCAATAAAATCGCGGAACGCCGCCCATAGTCTCGCTTTCCAGTCAGGTGAAAGAGGAGCGCAAGATTGTAGGTAGCCTCGGCTCTCTCCCGGATCGCCTCCTCACCAACCGCCCCGCCTCTTTGAGTACCGATTCTTTGGCTCAACTGCGCATCGGTCATCTGGATGTAGATGGATACGAGTTGTCTCAAAGCCGAAACGCTATCTGGCACCTTCCCATTGCCGAACAACCCGGTGGCCGCCTGTTCCAATTTAGGGTTCCATACTGGATGATCTTCGGCTAACGCTTCTGTAATGGAAAGAGGAATCAATAGCGAACTAACAAGTAGAGAACTACGGAAGAATCCGGCCATAGACCTCATGTGCAAGGAGCCATCATCGATCTAAAAACCGACCCGCCAATCTTCAATTTGACGGTTGAGTCTGAAGCGCGAATCATGAGTTGAACGGGCGGCTTGCATTCGCTCCCCTTGGAGTTGCTTCAGCACCAAGGAGAAAGAAAGTTCGCCCGCTTGTCAAGGATTCGAAATCCACGATAATCGCGAATGGCACCAACTCAGTTAATGGAAAATCGTGATTCGGACACCTTCTGCACCCAAAATACGACGACAGCCACGTGGGCGGAACCGTCGCCACAACGATGGCACTGCAACTCATACTAGCTATGACCGCCTTTCCCTAGAGGAATAGAATATCCCAAGTGATTCAATCGGGCCTCGCATACCTTGCGATTATATTAATCACCTCAGCGGCATTTTGGGCCATACGCCGCCCATCTGCTGCTATCGGGCTGCTCGTGAGCCTCTACGCGGCGGAGCAGCTTATCGCTGGTGGCTTGCCGTTCATGAATACATACGGTTCGGCATACAATTTTCTCATCGGGGGCATATGCTTGGTGGCAATGGGGATCGCGCTGGTGCGGTTCGGTTTTCCTCGGCCTCCACGCGGCTTCCTAAGTGCATTCGCTGCTCTGTTCTTCTTCGTCTGCACGTCCCTGGCTTGGACCTCATCCCCCATCCTTGGCACGGATTGGGTAAAACATTTTGCTGCCGAAATCCCTCTCGCGATACTGCTCCCGCTTATGACACTTCGCTGCACGGATGACTTTCGCCCTCCTATTCAGGTTTCAGTTCTTCTCGCCATTATCGTTGCATTTGGGGTAATCGCATCTCCCCTTGTCGCGGCCTATTCGGGTCGGACATACCTGACCGAGGGCGGAACCGTTCTCTCTCCGGCAGAATTCACCGGCATTGCACTAATCTTCGTCGTGATTCTAGATCGAAAGTTCTTGGGAGTTCTCGCAACACTCAGGATTCCGATCGCCATCATCCTTGCAGCGGGGACTCTATTATCCGGCGCCAGGGGCCAGTTCCTGCTCGCGATCGGGCTTGCAGGTGCAATCCGAATGGCGCGGCTATACAGCGCGCAGATTACTGGCGTCTTGGCGACAGTGGCATTGGTCCTGATCGGCGTATTGATCGCATCTGCAGTGATTTTCACAGACTTGAATATCCCAAGTTTTCGCGCGAGCGAACGATTCACATCGGAGTCGATCACTATGGGACTTGAGGTCCGACTTGGATTCATCAAAGAGTCATTCACTCTCGATAAGCCTATATTCGGTCATGGCATCGCAGGGTGGTCTTACAGGCGCAATCACATCGATGCGGAGCGCGACCAGATGGAGGGGTTTGTCCTTTACCCCCACAACTCGCTGGCCCAGGTATACTTCGAATTCGGCATAGTGGGGCTTCTGCTCTTCGGTTCGATTCTATACATCGGGGCACGCAATGCTCGTTTTCTCCTGGCTCGCTACAAAGACGAGCCGGAACTTCGATCGCTGGCCGCCACGATTACGGCCTATTTAGCTTTTTCATTTCTATTGTCTCTAAAACAGTCGACTTTCCTGGCTGCGATCGGACTCTATCTGTCGATATCTATGCTCTGCGCACTTATTGAACTGCATACGACCGAAACTCCGGAGAATGCGAGCACACACGATCCAACTCTTCCGGGCACGTCAACTGGATCTGATATCGCTCTCTGAAGAATC
>Ga0326597_10014112_pt1 | contig 10477 bp, 10 predicted proteins | sample RVTome_12_FD_203789 | JGI IMG/M metagenome (GOLD analysis project Ga0326597, IMG submission 203789) | Soil microbial communities from uranium-contaminated site in the Upper Colorado River Basin, Wyoming, United States - RVT100D185 | ecosystem: Environmental > Terrestrial > Soil > Contaminated >... | reverse complement strand
CGCTGGGACGCTTTTTTTCTTCTACGCCTTTTTGGCAGATCTGCACGGCACCAACTGGCTCGGCCGCGCGTTGGGTATAGCGATTCTTGCCGTCATCGGGATCGAAGCCGTTCTCAGTCTCGTGCCGCCCACGGCGCGAGACGAACTCACCCACCACTTGGCAATCCCAAAACTCTACGCCGGCGCCGGGCGCATCATCGCGGTGCCCTTCGCGCCCTATTCCTACTTCCCCATGCTTCTCGACATGCTTTATACGCCGTGGGTGGCATGGGGCGTCGATTCGGCGCCTAAACTTGTTCACGCCTTGTTCGGCTATCTTACGGGACTTTCCCTATTTGCCTACCTGTCGCGCCGGATGAACGCGGATTACGGATATTTGGGGTTTTTCCTTTTCATTTCGATTCCCGTTGTCCTGCGGCTGAGCCACTGGGCTTACGTCGACCTCGGCGTCACTTATTATTCGACCGCTTCGCTGTTGTGTCTGCTGCGCTGGCGCGAGGAGAAAGATTCGAGATCTTGGCTACTGCTCGCGGCCGCTTCGGCCGGATTCGCCGCGGCTACCAAACCCTACGGGTTCGTGGCCGCGGCAATGTTGTCCTTCTTGTTGCTTTTCATATCGCTCCAAGAACGGCAGCGCGGACTCGCAAAGATCGCGGCCGAACTGGGGCTGTTCGCCGCGTTGGGCGCGTTGCCGTGCCTGCCGTGGCTCACCAAAAATTGGCTCCAGACCGGCAATCCTTTCTTTCCGCTGATGGGCGGTTTTTTCCCAGGCAGCGGGGTTGCCGAAGGGGACGGGGCGGTGGGTTTCGCCGGGCTGGATATCTTCGCCAAGCGCGCATGGCTCTACGGGGAAAGTGCGTGGCAGGTCGCGGCGCTGCCGCTGCGCTTGTTTTTCACCGGCCGGGACGACGATCCGCAGCACTTCGACGGAGCTCTGAGTCCGCTGCTAATCTTGCTTTTGCCCTGGGTCTTCAAAGGCAAGTGGCTCAGCGAAAAGAGACTCCTGCTAAGTTTCGCGCTGTTGTATCTTGCCTTCGCGCTGTTTCTCGCCGACATGCGCGCGCGTTACGTTCTCGCGATTGTCCCGCCCTTGGCGGCGCTGGCAGTTTTCGGCGTGTTCAATATCTATATGAGCATCAAGAGGCCCGCTTATCTGTTCGCCGGGTTGCTCCTGTGCGCGGGTGTCCATGGATATTACCTCTGGCGCTATTTTGCGGACATCGAGCCTTTGGCCTACCTGACCGGCGCGGAAAGCCGGGACAACTATCTCGCGCGCGTCTTGCCCGACTATCCCGCGTTCCAATATGTCAATCGCGAATTACCTGCGACGGCGAAAATCTATCTTCTCTTTACGGGACGAAGGGCGTATTATTGCGAGCGCGACTATTTTCACGACGGCGGCGAGTTGCCGGGCTTTCTGCTAGGCGCCGTCCACGCGGCGAAGAATCCGGCGGATATTCATCGTCAGTTGACAAAGAAGCGGCTGACTCACCTCCTGGTTAGAGAGGAGCTGCTGGTAAGATTCCTGCGCGACAATCTGTCGCCGGCAGAGCTGTCGGTCTGGGACGGTTTCGCATCCGGCCATCTTCAAGGCCTGTTTCGCGGTAACGGCTACTCGGTTCTCCAAATTCATGGCTAATGCTTGCGACATCTCGCTCATGATTCCCGTCTTCAACGAAGCGGAAAATCTCTCGGGTCTGTTGGGCAAGGTCCGCGCGCGGCCGGCTGATTCTCTTTATGGACGGCGACGGCCAACATCAGCCCGAAGATATTCCCAAGCTCATCGCCGAATCGGCGAATTATCATATGGTCGTCGGCGCGCGAACTCGCCCAAACCGGTGGCTCAATCGCCGATAGCGTCACCCCAAGCGATTGATAGATCTGCGTTCGGCTACCTGGATGAATGAGCACCAAGTCGAGTCGGCTCTTGCTAAACACGGCTGTCTTCCTCTTCAGGTAGTCGATTCAAAATCGAACACAGCTTCAATATCTTCTCTTTTTCGAGATCGGGATAGTTGCCGACGTAAAAGCCGTAGAAATGTACGTGATTCACTTTTGGATATTTCTCAAACTCCCTCTCACCCATGACTTTCCTCAGGTAGGGCTGTCTGAGTTGATTTCCACCGCCCGAGGTTCCTCGGCGAAACTCGACGCCATGCTCACGCAAGGCTCTCATGACGTTCTCGCAGAGCAGCGGATCGGGACGTTTGAGAATAAGGGGAAACGCGTAATTGCAGCTTCCCGCCGTTTCAAAGTCGGTTTGATACTTCGCAGGGTCGAGATTCTGGAGGAATAAGTTGAAGTTCTCGCGCCTGATCTCGTTGTTCGTGTCGAGGCGTTTGAGCTGTTCGCGGCCAATGACCGCGTTAATCTCGGTGCTACGCATATTAAACGCGGGAAAGGCGAATATAAAGTCGGGGTTCAAGTCAGGATGTTTTTTGACGTACGCGCGCTTTAGGCTTTCGGAATTCGCTTCGCGGCTCATCCCATGGGACCGAAACATTCTCAGCATTTCGTAGAGCTCCCCGTCATTCGTCGAGATCATCCCACCTTCAATCGTACTCATATGGTGCGCGTAGTAAAAGGAAAAGTTGGACATCAAACCGAAGGTTCCGAGTTTGCGCCCATTGAAAGTCGCGCCATAAGACTCGCAAGCGTCTTCGATCAATGGAACCTGCCGGGCGCCCAATTCGTCGAGGAAACTCTGATTTAATGCGTTGAATCCGAGGATGTGAGTTAAGAAAACCGCCCTGGTGTTTCCGTTAATCTTGTCCAACACCTGATCGGTGTCCATCCCAAGGGTTCGCCGATCGATGTCGACGAAGACAGGCGTGAAACCACACTGGAGCGCGGAGGCTATATCTGAAACCCAAGTTAGGGTAGGGACAATAATCTCACCCATCCCGTAGATTTCCCGCAGAGTTGAGAGCGTTAGCAAGTTAGCGGACGAGCCCGAGTTTACAAGCACGCTATGGTGGACGCCAAGCCATTGAGACCATTCTCTCTCGAATTCCTCAACCTGCCTCGATTGGGTTAATATCGGCACCTCCTTCTTCAAATAATCGATAACCGCCTTGAGATCGGAGCGCCCAATATTGTTTCTCATTAGCGGCCAGTCGAGGCTTTTTCCGCAGTTCATGACTAGAAGGGCCCCTTGAACGCAATTTCTTGAAGGTCGGCGCGCTCCTCAGGGAGCCAACCGTTTTTGCCACCCTTCACGAGATCGTACGCCGCCGCCATCGCCAAAGAAACTCACGACGATTGAGTTCTTGCGCCGGAGCTTCGGGGCGTAAGCATAGCCCACCGCTTGGGGAATCGTCGTGCCAACGACCGCCGATGCGTCCAGCCACATCAATCAGGTGCATCGAGCCGCCTTTCCCCTTGGCGCAACCGGTCACCTTTCCGTAGAGCTCGGCAATCATCTTTTTCAGGTCGCCACCCTTGGCTAGATAAAGAGCGTGGCTCCGGTAGCTTCCGAAAACGATGTCATCGGGCTTTAACGCTTCGCAAACAGCCACGGAAACGGCTTCCTGGCCGATGGATGGGTGAACCGGACTTTTAATTTTGTCGGTCGGATAGACAGCGGCAATTTCTTCCTCCACGCGCCGGATAAGATAAAGGGATCTATAAAACCGCTCGATCATCGTCCGTTCTTTTTCCTATTTCGTTCTCGACAAACCACCTATGGGTGGCTGCCAGAGCTGAGCGCATCGGCATTTGGCTTTTCCAACCCAGCGCCTTGATGCGACTAGAATCAAGCAGTTTTGCGGGCATTCCGTCGGGCTGGCTGGGATCAAACTGCAATTCTCCAGAGTAGCCTATGACCTCTCGAACAAGCTCTGCGAGTTCTCTGATGGAAACATCCGCACCCACGCCCAGATTGATCGGATCAGCGCCGTCGTAATGGGTCATCGTAAAGATGCAGGCTGCAGCCAGTTCGTCGGCGAAAATGAATTCCCGCCGCGGCCTGCCGCTACCCCAGATTGTCACGGATTTCTGCCCCAGGGTCTTAGCGTCGTGCATTCTGCGAATAAGCGCCGCTATGACATGAGAGTCCTCGTGACTGAAATCATCTCCGGGGCCAAATGCGTTGGCCGGTATCGCCGACACAAAGTTCCTTCCATACTGGCGGCGGTAGGCCCGACAAAGACTAAGGCCCGCAAGCTTGGCTACAGCGTAGGCCTCATTGGTTGGCTCGAGCGGGCTCATCATGAGGGACTCGATTGCCATCGGCTGGGGGCAAAGCCGCGGATAAACACACGAACTCGCTAAATACAGCAGTTTGCGCACCCGGTAACGATAAGCGCTATGCATGACATGACATTCTACGAGAAGATTGTAGTACATGAGTTCCGCGGGATACTTTTGATTAGCTTTGATGCCTCCTGACTTGCCCGCCGCCAGAAATACATACTCAGGAAGAGTTCGGGCAAAAAAGCAATCAACTTGAGTTTGGCTCGTAAGTTCAGGCTCGTCGTTGCGGCTTCCCGCGATGTTTTCATAACCTTGCCGCTCCAACTCTCGCAGCAAGGCTTCGCCGATCAGCGTATGTCTTCCCGCAACGAAAATTTTTGATCTCTTTTCCATCAACGCAAGCACGAAAATATAAACTCGAATGATCCTCTAGCTAGCCCCCGTTCATTTTTTCTCGGAGACGGTCGTAAGTTCCCTAAAGGAATTTGTCGTTTGGTTGGAACGAAGCTCGTCCTCCGCCGAGTAGTCTACTTCGGGATCAAAAAAAACGATTTGCGTGCCCGTGAACTCAAATTTAAACGGAACATGGATGAGTTTGCTCAGTCTTAACTTCACCCGGTCTTGTTGGCTAGGCGGAACGAAAAGAAGCATGAATCCGCCCCCTCCGGCCCCCAAGAGCTTGCCGCCAATGGCGCCAACAGAACGGGCCTCTTCGTAGATTTCATCGACGCTCGCATTGGAAACGGCTTGACTGAGACTCCGCTTCACTTGCCATTCTTCATGAAGCAGTTCACCAAAGGCGGAAATGTTCTGGCCGCTATTCAGAACGGAGATACTCTCTCCGACCAAATCGTTCAGGATGCGCAATTCGTGTTTCCTGTGGTTCATGTTTTCAACATAGCTCTTGGCGATGTTTGAAGCTGTCCGATTGATCCCAGTGAAAAGAAGCATCAGGTAAGCATTGAGTTCCTGGAGCCGCTCCGTCGCGACTGTCACGGGTCTCACGGAGAATGTACCACTGGTCATGAAGGCGATATGGTTAAAGCCGCCGTAGGCCGCCAGGACTTGGTCCTGCGACCCGACCGTCTCTTTGAGAATTTCTTGTTCCACATGAATGCCCTCGGCCGCCAGTTGTTGCTTGCTTAACATGAGGCCCTTGAGAGCGTACAACGCGTGGAGAAGTCCGACGGTGAAAGCGGAACTGGAACCCATTCCGCTACGGGCCGGCAGATCGCCGTCGTGATGGATCTCGACGCCGCGGTCCACCTTTAAATACCGCAGCACCTCTCTTACCACCGGATGCCGAATCTCATCGACCGTTTGGCAGTTTTCAATATAGGAATAGACAACACGAATTCGGTGTTCGAAAAAGGGAGGAAGGTAACGACAAGTAAGATAACAGTATTTGTCAATCGTAGCTCCCAACACCGAACCGCCATGTTGCCGGTACCACTCCGGATAGTCCGTGCCGCCACCGAAGAAGGAAATTCGATAAGGAGTTCTGCTGATGATCATGAGCAATCCTTCTTTCCCTTTACGCTCAATGAACTACCCCGCAGCAAGCTGCGGGGTATCGAACCCCTCGGATTGGGAAAATTCCAAGCGCGGCAAGCCGCGGGGAATTTACCCCGAGAGATTAAATCGCCCCCGAAGCAAATAACAGTTCCGCGCGACGGTAATCCTGAGGCGTGCCAATATCGAGGAAACGACCTTCGCACGGGTAGGCGAAAAGGCCGTGTCCTACCCACGTCGGGAACACCTCCCGCTCCAGGGAGGCAGCCCTACCCACTGGAATTCCCTCGATCAGTCGGTGACTCAGCAAGTATATACCCGCACTGATCAAGCCCGGACCGTCTGCTGCCTTTTCGTTAAACTGGCTCACCGCCCCGTCCTCATTCACACGCACTAAACCATAGCGCTCGGCGTTGAGCACCTGCGCCAGTAGAAGAGTACCCAATGAACGTCGATCCCGATGCCAATTCCAGAGAGCCGCAAGGTTGGCGTCGCAATACGAGTCGCCATTCATCACCAGCACGGGATCCGATTTGAGGAGTGACTGTGCTTGTCGCAGAGCGCCTCCCGTGCCCAAAGGCGCCGGCTCTTGGGAATAAGCAAGTCGCAAGCCTCTGTAACTTTCACCGAACGTCGCCTGCACCTGTTCCCCCATATATCCTGTACAAAGAACGACATATCTGAGCCCGGCGGCTGAAAGCTGATCCAGCAAATAAGCCAGGAACGGTCGTTGGCGAATCGGGGCCAAGACTTTGGGCCGATCGGCGACGGCGGATCGCAAGCGGGTGCCCAAGCCACCCGCTAGGATCGCGCCGGTTATTTTGCTGAGTTCGTTCACGACGGTTGACGCCGACCAACGAGCTTTCACACATTCTTGAACTGTGAACGCCCCATCATCCTATAACCTTTAAAGAGCTGCCGTATCCCATCATCCAGTGAGCGCTTCGCCTCAAATCCTGCTTCGCGCAGGCGCTGGTTCGATACGACGTAGTTCCGTTTGTCGGGGTCCGCGCCGACCTGCGCGAAGTGGATGTAAAAGTTTGGCGCGTATTGCTTGATCTTCAACGCGAGCTCTTCCTTGGAGAGATTGGCTGTATCAAGGCCGGCGTTATAGGGTTTACCCTCCATGCGCTTGCCGTTTTCAATGCAGTGAACAAAGCAGTCGGCGACATCGCGGATATGAATGTAGTTGCGCTTGAAGTCCTTCTCGAAGACGACAATATATCCATCAGTCGCGGCCGCGTAGACAAAGTGATTGACGAGAAGATCGAGACGCATCCGCGGAGACATGCCGAAAACCGTAGCCAGCCGGAGTGTAACGACATTGGGCGTTTCCAACAGCTCCTGTTCCGCTTGGCTCTTGGTCTGCCCGTATAGAGAAATGGGTTGCAGCGGCGTCTCCTCAGTGCAAAAGACATCGCCAGATTGGGTTCCATAGCCGCTGTTCGTCGTGGGATAGATGACGAGCTGGCGTGAAGATCGGAGGTTTTTCAGCAACCGTACCGCCTCGAGATTGACGGTGCGCGCCAATAACGGATCTCGATCGCAAGCGGGCGCCCCAACAATGGCGGCTAAAGGAATCAAGACATCGGCGTTCTTGATCAGACACCGCATGAGGGATTCGTCGCGTACGTCACCGGCTATAAACTCGAATCGCAGGTTGTCGCAAAGATGGAAAAGACTATGCTGCCCGTACGTAAGGTTGTCCACCACCGTCACTTCGTATGGGCCGTCGAGTAGGCGTTCGCACAAAACCGACCCTAGGTAGCCCGCGCCACCGGTAACAAGAATACGTACACTCATGATATCTTTTCAGAGGATTGGATGCAGCTTAAAGTGTTCCATAGGCCAATTTTGAGCAAGTATATCATAGCGCCGCAGCCAGTGTGAGAATTTTTTTACCCCTTCCACCTAACGAATCTGTAAAAAAACCCGCCTAGAAGCGGTTTTCGACATCTTGTCGAAGGTCGCTCCTTTTTCTAAATCGTTTGAAAATCCCGTGCTGTCGCTGCCCGTGAGCCGCTCTACGAGGAGATCGTCGTGGAACTGGTCAACGACTTCGGAATTTGAAAGATCGTCGCTCATATCGCGTTTAAATTCTATTCCGTTGCGTCCGGGACTTTTCCTACAACAGGGATCTGGTCGTCGCTTCGATTGCCCGTTAACACTGCTACGATAGCCGCGGGGAAGGCATTGTCGGTTTTGCCATGGGATGGTGAGTGATTGGCGCCAGAAAACGTGCACTCCCTCGAAGATCTATTTCTGATCGGTCATTTGTGATAATTTAAACATTGAAGGAGGCTTGAAATTGTGGCGAGTCGTGCTCGGGACTGGTTCAACCAGGCCGTCAAAGACTTGGAACAGACGAAGGATTGCCGACAGGCTGGACGGCATGAGTGGGCCTGTTTTGCCTCCCAGTAGGCCGCCGAGAAGGCTGTCAAAGCTCTCCATCTCCACCTGGGACAGGAAGCATGGGGTCACGTTATTGCTAAGCTCATGCAGGAATTGCCGCAGAGTATCAGTGTAGCAGAGAGCTGATTAACAAGGCGCGTGCGGCGGATAACTTTATATCCCGGCGCGCTATCCCAATAGCCACCCGGAAGGCGCCCTCTTTGAACATTATCGGCCGATCCAAAGCGGCGAGGCAATCGACTATGCCAGTGAGATCATTGAGTTCGTCCGTTTTAAAATGGCCTGATCTCGAGGCGATAAAGGTCGCTTTGCAGAACTGGGTGCGGCGCGCGGCGGCTTGTCACAGTGGAGTGGTGCGCATAGGTTATTTCGGATCCTATGCGCGCGGGGGCTGGAGCGTGGGTAGCGATCTCGATCTCGTCATAGTTGTGGAGAGATCCAACCAGCCGTTTGAGAGACGCTCGGTTGATTGGGACACCACCGAGCTTCCCGTTCCTGTTGACGCGCTTGTTTACACGCAGGATGAGTGGAAGACTTTGAGCCAACAAGGACCCTTTCAGCGGACCTTGGCGCGGCAGATTATCTGGCTTTATGAGCGAGAGGAGGCTAGGCCGCTTCAATAGATCTCTGGAGTGAGGTTGTTGCGGTAGTGGATCATGGCCGGCATTGCTCTAGCTTCTTTTGTCGTGGTGTTTATTTTTGGCGCCATCGTCGGCAGCTTCCTCAACGTGTGTATCCTGCGGATACCCGAAGGAGAGTCGGTCATTCAACCACCTTCCCGCTGTCCGAACTGTAAATCTCCCATCGCCTTTTACGATAACATTCCGTTGTTCAGTTACTTGTTCCTCCGGGGCCGCTGTCGCGCCTGCCAGGGGCGGATCTCGCCGCGCTACTTCGTGGTGGAGCTGTTGATGGCCTCTCTGACGGTGGCGCTTTTCTACAAGTTCGGGCTTGGCCCGGCTTTCTTCTCCAGTTTCATTTTTGTGGCAGCTCTCCTGGTTATTTCGTTCATCGACCTGGACGTGAGAATTATCCCTGATGTAATTAGCTTGCCCGGAATTGTTCTCGGCCTGCTGTTTTCGCTTCTCGGTTATTACCTCGTCCATGATCCGGCAGAGCTGATCCCGTCGCCGTTCAGTTCGTTGATCGGCGTGGCGGTCGGCGGCGGTTTTTTATTGGCGCTGGCGTGGGCCTATGCGGCGGTTACCGGGACCGAAGGTATGGGGGGCGGAGACATCAAGTTGCTGGCGATGATTGGAGCCTTTCTGGGCTGGCCGTCTATACCCGTGACGTTGTTCTTATCATCTTTGGGTGGTTCGATTATCGGTCTCTCGGCCATGTTGATCAAAGGTGTCGGCCGCAAGTACGCTCTGCCTTTCGCTCCATTCCTGTGCTTGGGCGCCCTCCTTGATTTGTTTTTCGGCAAGGAGCTGGTCGCCTTCTATCTTTACCCATAATAATCGAACGCCGCCCGGCGGGTCGCTATTGGCAATATTTTCCAACCCCCGGGGGGGCTTCTTTTGCCTCTTGACAGGACCTCCTGAGCGGCAGTATTGTCCGCTCATTCTGGAGGCCGACATGGTGTTCAACGCAAAACATGGCTTCTCGGTTCTTGAACTCGTCGTCGCCCTGGCTCTGGTAGGGATTCTCGCTGCCATTGCGCTACCCGGCTGGAGCCGGCTGCTACCCTCCTATCAACTCGACGGTTCGGTGCGCCAGATTCAATCCGAATTGCACAATATTAAGATGCGCGCGGCGGCGGAAAACGCCGGATTGCAACTAGCGTATCTGGCGGAATCATCGCAGTACACCATTCAAGCCGACACGAAGATATTGGCTACCAAACCGCTGCCGGAAGGAATTGTCATTACCAAAGCGGGAACGATTTCCTTTTCGCCGCGGGGCACCGCAGGGGGGGACCGAGTGCGGCTGCGCAACTCCGCCGGCCTGTGCAAACAGGTCGTCGTAAGCCAGACCGGGCGCGTGCGAGTTTGCAAGCCGAATGATTGCAGCGGCAATTGCTGACGAAACGGTTATTGCATGGACATCAAGGAACGGCAAGCGGGTTTTACTTTCAACGAAGTTCTGGTCGCGATGAACGTGATCATGATCGCCGTCTTGGGGTATTCCCTGAGCTCAGTGTCGGTGATTCGAGACCAGGCGACGAATGACAACTTTACCGTCGCAATTCATCTGGCGCAGGATAAGATTGAGGAGTTGAAAACTCAAGCGAATCCGACCAATGAAAACCGTTGTCCTGAGTCCGGCGAACGTGGAATCTCAGCCGTCGGAGCTTCGGGTGGAATCTTCGACCGGTGCTGGAGAACCAGCGACTCGCCCCTGGGGGCGAGTCTCAAGC
>Ga0326597_10014111_pt1 | contig 10477 bp, 7 predicted proteins | sample RVTome_12_FD_203789 | JGI IMG/M metagenome (GOLD analysis project Ga0326597, IMG submission 203789) | Soil microbial communities from uranium-contaminated site in the Upper Colorado River Basin, Wyoming, United States - RVT100D185 | ecosystem: Environmental > Terrestrial > Soil > Contaminated >... | reverse complement strand
ACAGGTCATTTCCGATACCGATTCCCTGCGGAAACTCGGTGATGAAACCGGGGCCATGGATCGTTCTGATCTGGAAAATAATTGAATAAAGGGGGAGAGATATGAGTGAGCAGAAAAAAGCTCAACAGGCAGCGGCGGAGGTCTCCGTTGTGGAATTGAGCCTCCTGGACCAGATCGTCCAGGAAGGTCGCATGGCCCGTGACGAAAAACAGAAAGTCTGGGCGAAAGATGTGCTGGGCGAGTTCGTCCGGCAGATCATGGAAGGCGCCGTGGTCGTGTCCAAGGACACGGAACTCATGATCAACGCCAGAATAGCCCAGCTCGACGAGCTGATATCGGGCCAGCTCAATGAAATCATGCACCATGCCGATTTCCAGAAACTCGAGGCCTCGTGGAGAGGACTGAATTACCTGATCCAGCAGAGCGAAACTGGGGAAATGCTGAAGATCCGGGTCATGAACGTGGCCAAGAAGGATCTCCTCAAGGATATGGAAAAGGCCAGCGAGTTCGATCAGTCGACCCTCTTCAAGAAAATTTACGAAGACGAGTTCGGCATGTTCGGCGGAGCGGCCTACGGCGCGATCATCGGCGACTACGAATTCGGCAACCATCCCCAGGACCTCACCCTGTTGGAAAAGATCTCCGAGGTGGCCGCCGCGGCGCATGCGCCCTTCATCTCCGCAGCCTCGCCGGCCATGTTTAACTGGGACAGCTTTACCGAACTCGGCGGCCCCCGCGACCTGGCGAAGATTTTTCAGACGGTCGATTACGCCAAATGGAAGTCCTTCCGGGATTCGGAAGATTCGCGATACGTGGCCCTGGCCCTGCCGCACGTTCTCATGCGGCTTCCCTACGGGCAGGACAATGTGCCGGTGGAGAGCTTCAATTTCGAGGAGAATGTCGACGGGACCAACCACGATAAATACCTGTGGGGCAATGCCGCCTATGCACTCGGCTCCCGGCTTACCGACTCCTTCGCCAACTACCACTGGTGCGCCGCCATCAGGGGCGTGGAAGGCGGCGGTCTGGTGCAGGGACTGCCGGTCCACAACTTCAAGACCGATGAGGGGGACGTGGCCCTCAAGTGCCCCACGGAAATAGCGATCACTGACCGGCGGGAAAAGGAATTCGCCGATCTCGGCTTCGTCCCCCTGGTGCATTGCAAAGGCACCGATTATGCCGCATTCTTCAGCACCCAGACCACCAACAAGCCGAAGATCTACGATACCGACGCGGCCAACGCCAATGCCCGGCTTTCATCCCAGTTGCAATATATCCTCGCCGTGTCGCGGTTTGCCCACTACCTGAAATCGATCATGCGGGACAAGATCGGCAGTTTCATGACCCGCAAGAACGCCGAGGATTTCCTCAACCGCTGGGTCAACCAATACGTGCTTCTCGACGACGATGCCGGCCAGGAATTGAAGGCCAAATTCCCCCTGCGCGATGCCCGGGTCGATGTGTCCGAAATTCCGGGGAAACCGGGGGCGTATCGCGCGGTCGCCTTTCTCCGGCCCCATTATCAACTGGATGAACTGTCCATTTCGATGCGGTTGGTGGCCAACCTGCCGCCACCGGCACAGGGGTAAACCAAAGTCCGCCGGCCGTAAAAGTTCCCTCCCCCCTTGCGGGGGAGGGCCAGGGAGGGGGGAAGTTCCAATCTTCGGACAGTCCCCGGGGCATCACCCACCCCCCTCCCGTCATGGGAGGGGGAGTTTGATGCACAGGCAAAGCGGTACACTGCGAACTATATCCAACAAATCAACTATGGAGGGTTGCAATCATGGCATTTGACGCGTTTTTGAAAATCGAAGGCATTCCCGGCGAAAGCACCGACGACAAACACAAGGATTACATCGAGATCCTGTCCTACAACTGGGGCGTCTCCCAGCCGGCGTCCGGAACGGCCAGTTCTTCCGGCGGGGCGACTGCGGAGAGGGCGAATTTCCAGGATTTTTCCATTGTCAAAAACCTCGACAAGGCCTCACCCAAGATCGCTCTTGCCTGCGCGGACGGCACGCATATCAAGTCGATCGTCGTCGAGTTGTGCCGGGCCGGTGGCGACCAAGTCAAATACATGGAATACAAGTTGAGCAACTGCATCGTCAGCTCCGTCTCGACCAACGGCGGTGGCGGCGCCGAGCCCTGCGAGTCGATCACCTTCAATTTCGGCAAGATTGAATGGACCTACACCCAGCAGAAGCGCGCCAATGGTTCCGGCGGCGGCAACGTGGCGGCCGGCTGGGATCTGCAGATCAACAAGAAGGTTTAAGGTTACGATCGCCCTTCGATGAGCGCCAATAACCTGCATATCAGATCATCGGTACTGGACAGGCTCATAGACCTGGAGCCAACGGCTTCAGGCGAGCCTGTCCGGTTTCATGCCGCAACCTTCAGGGAGATGAAGGCTGCTGTCTGCCGGGACCTGGAAAACCTTCTCAATACAAGAAATTTTGTTTCAGCGGAGGTGGGGGGATTCCGGGAGCTGAGCAGTTCTCTGCTCGGTTACGGCTTGAGGGACTATACCTCATCGAATCCGAGAAGCCCGTTGCTGAGACAGCAGTTGCGGCAGGAACTGGAAAAGGCCATCGGTTGTTTCGAGCCCAGGCTGCATAACGTGACGGTTCGGATTCAGGACTCCGACGGCAATGAACGGAACCTTCGGTTCATGATTTCCGGCCTCCTGTTAACCGAGTCGGTGGCCGAGCCGGTTACTTTTGACACGGTATTCGACGTCAACCGGTGCGAATACAGCATTCCGAAATGAACCGGGAGGGTTCGGGTTAATCATTCATGAATGACGATATATTGCAATATTACGAGAGGGAGCTCACCTTTATCCGGGAAATGGGGGCGGAGTTTGCCAAAAAATACCCCAAGGTGGCCGGACGACTGCTTCTCGAACCCGACAAATGCGAGGACCCCCATACCGAAAGACTGATCGAGGCCATGGCCTTTCTCAGCGGCCGGATACACAAGAAAATCGATGACGATTTTCCGGAGATAACGGAATCGTTATTGAATATTCTCTACCCGCATTACACCAGCCCGATACCCTCCATGTCGGTCGTCAAGTTCGAACCGGTCAAACAGGCCATCACCCCGGAAGGTTACCGGATCGCGGGGGGGACTCCGCTTTATTCCAATCCGGCCAATGGAGTCTCCTGCCGGTTCAGCACTGGCTATCCCGTGAGGCTCTGGCCCGTCGAGGTCGTTTCGGCCCGGCTCAGCGACCCGGGGACGACGGTGAAAAACGCCCAACAGGCCATCGTCCTCCAGCTGAAAACCTTCAACAACCTGGCTTTTTCCCAACTCGGCTGGGACCGGCTGCGGTTCTTCCTCAACGGTTCCGGGCAGCATGTCGGCCATCTCTACGAATTGCTGTTCAACAATGTTTGCCATGTGGAATGCCTCTCGTCGAACGCCGCGGGAAAGCCGGTGGTGACGGCCCTGAAGCCCCGGGACATCCTTCCGGTCGGGTTCGGCCCCGATGAGACGCTCATTCCCCGTCGGCCGAGTTCTTTCCCCGGCTATCTGCACCTGTTCGAATATTTCTGCTTCCCGGAGAAATTTCACTTTTTCGACCTGCAGGGACTCGACGGGCTTCGGCGCACCCCTTGCGGCGATACCCTCGAAATATGGTTTTACCTCGACCGGCAGGTCAAATCGAACCTGCTGATCGACCGGGACACTTTCTGTCTGAACGCCACGCCGGTGGTCAACCTCTTTTCCCGGGTTGCCGAGCCGGTCCGGATCACTCGGGAGAAAACCGAATACCGGATCATTCCGGATGTCCGGCGCATGGAGGCGACAGAGATCTTCAGCGTGGACCGGGTCGTTTCTTCGAGCGTATCCCGGGAAACGGAAAAGGAATACAAGCCCTTTTATTCCCTTAGGCACCATCTGGACGATGCCGGGGAATTCGGTCCCCAGGCCTTCTGGCACATCAAGCGGAGACCCTGCGGAAAGAAGGGGGACAACGGCACCGAAGTATTTCTCTCTTTTTCCGACCCCGATTTCCGACCTGCCGATCCCGGCGTGGAAATCGTTACCGTGAACGTCACATGCACCAACCGCGACCTTCCCGGCCGGATCCCCTTCGGCCGTCCGGCCGGCGATTTCGAGATCGAATCCGCGGCGCCGGTTTCAGCCATCAAGTGTCTGATCAAGCCGACCATTACCCGCCGGCCTTCCTTTGGCGGAGCCTTGCAGTGGCGCCTGATATCGCACCTTTCCCTGAATTATCTATCCCTCGTGGAAGGGGGGGAGGAGGCTCTCAGGGAGATCCTCAGGCTGTATGATTTTGACAATTCGCCCGCCACCAGGCAGCAGATCAACGGGCTGACCGCCGTGCAGTCGGAGTTTGTCACGAAGAGAATCGGTCAGTCGTTCTGCCGTGGCGTACGGGTAACGATGACCTTCGATGAAGACAAATACGTCGGCGGCGGACTCTACCTGTTTGCCGCCGTACTGGAAAGTTTCATCGGCCAGTCGGTCTCGGTGAATTCATTTTCGCAGCTGGTTGTGAATACCTTGCAGAGAAAAGAGAGGTTAAAGGCATGGCCCCCGAGGAACGGCAACAGGATCCTCCTCTGAAAGACCGGCTCTTCGAGGAATTTTACCGATTTTCCTTTTTCCAGGCGGTCACCCTCCTTGAGCTGCTGTCGCCGGATAAAACGCCGATCGGCCGCGCGCTGAGTCCGGGGGAGGAAGCGGCCCGATTCTCGGTCAAGCCGGGCCTTGCCTTCGCGCCGAGCGATATCTCGGCCCTGAGGCGTGGGGATGGGGACGGCCCGGCCGAAATGGAAGTGGCTTTCATGGGGTTCATCGGCCCTTCCGGCGTGCTGCCCCATTGGTACAACGAACTGGCAATCGAGAGGACGCAACAGAAAGACGACAGCCTGTCCGCCTTTTTAGACATCTTTCACCATCGGCTGCTTTCGCTCTTTTACCTGGCCTGGAAAAAGAACCGGTTTCCCGTTTCCTATCTTCCCGGAGCAACTGACCGTTTGTCCGGCTACCTGCTCAGCCTTATCGGGCTGGGAACGGAAGGCCTGGGGAGAATGGGGCTACAGAGGGAGTCGCTCATTTCCTATGGCGGACTTCTCTCCAGACAGGTTCCGTCTGCCGTGGCCATCGAGGCGGCGGTCGGCTATTTTTCCGGGGTCGAAGCCAGGCTCGACCAGTTCGTCGACAGGGTCATCCCCCTGGAGGCCGAAGACCGCACCCGTCTCGGGGAAGCTAATGGAGAACTCGGCGTCAACGCCGTATGCGGCAGCGAGGCCCGGGAAAACCAGACCATGTTCCGGGTCAACCTGGGGCCGGTCGACTTTGGCCGTTTCGTCCGGTTTCTGCCGTCCGGCGACATGCTTCGTCCCCTATGTTCCTTGATCAGGTACATGGCCGGCATCGAGTTCGATTTCGAGATTCGCCTCTATTTGAAACGGGAAGAGGTTATTCCCTGCCGCCTCGGCGGGAAAGAAACCCCGGATTCGCCCCGCCTGGGGTGGTCCACATGGTTAAAGGCGCCCGGCGAGGCCTATCCGGAAGACCCATACATTACGTTCGGCAATTGTTGCTGAACCAACGGACAGAGGACGCAATATGCCGAAAACAAATCTGAAATCCCTGATCGGGAAACTGGACGACACCTGCAGAAAAGCCCTGGAGGCCGCCGCCGGCCTTTGCCTGTCGCAGACCCATTACGAAGTCGAGGTCGAGCACTTCCTGCTGAAGCTGCTCGATATTCCCAACACCGACCTGCACAAGATATTGAGGTACTTCGAAGTCAGCGAGGGGCGGTTTGCCGCCGATCTGACCCTGGCGCTGGAAGGGTTCAAGACCGGCAACGCCAGGAACCCGGCCCTTTCACCGCGTATCCCTCGCATGATCCAGGATGCCTGGCTGATCGCCTCCGTCGACTTCCAGTCATCAGTCGTTCGTTCCGGGCACGTAATTTCGGCCTTGCTGTCGGTGAACGAATCGGCCCGGATGCTGACCGCAAGCTCCGAGGCTTTCAGCAAAATTTCTCCGGAAACCCTGCTGTCGAACTTCGCTGAACTGACCGCCGGATCGGACGAGGATAAAGAAGGGGCCGGCCGATCGATGGCGGGCGGCCAGGCTGGAAAATCGGTCGCATCCCCGGGCACAAAAGCCCTGGACCAGTTCACCATCAACCTGACGGAAAAAGCCGCCAAAGGAGAGATCGATCCGGTTCTCGGGCGGGATTTTGAAATCAGGCAGATGGCGGACATCCTGATCCGTCGCCGGCAGAACAACCCGATTCTCACCGGCGAGGCCGGGGTCGGCAAGACCGCCGTGGTCGAAGGCTTCGCCTTGAAGATCGTCGAGGGCGACGTTCCTCCTCCCCTGCGAGGCGTGGAATTGCGTACCCTCGACCTCGGCCTGCTCCAGGCGGGGGCGGGAATCAAGGGCGAGTTCGAAAACCGGCTCAAGTCGGTCATCGACGAGGTCAAGTCGTCGCCCGTGCCGATCATCCTCTTTATCGATGAGGCCCATACCTTGATTGGCGCGGGGGGCGCCGCCGGCTCGGGCGACGCGGCCAACCTGCTCAAACCCGCCCTGGCCCGGGGGGAACTGCGTACCATTGCCGCCACCACCTGGTCGGAATACAAGAAATATTTCGAAAAGGACGCCGCCCTGGCCCGCAGGTTCCAGGTGATCAAGGTCGAGGAGCCGGACGAGGAAAAGGCGATCCTGATGATGCGGGCCATCGCCCCCTTTCTGGAAAAACATCATCAGGTCATGATCACCGATGAAGCCATGATCGACGCGGTGCGTCTGTCCCACCGCTACATTCCCGCCCGGCAACTGCCCGACAAGGCCGTGAGCATCCTGGATACCGCCTGTGCCAGGGTGGCGATCGGTCTTACCACCATGCCGCCGGCCCTGGAGGACGCCAGGAGAAATATCGCCCGGATCGACCGGGAGATAAAGATCCTGGAAAGGGAAACCCTGGTCGGAAGCGATCATCGAAAACGCCTCAAGGACCTCGCTGCAGAGAGGAAGGGTGGCGAGGAACGGGTCGCGGAACTGGATGCCCGCTGGCGCAAGGAGCTGGAGATAGCCTCACGGATCGTGGAGGTCCGCAAGGAGATCCATGGACTTTCCGAGGCTCCGGCCGATAAAGCCCTGGCGCAGAAGCAGAAGGAACTCAAAACCCTCGAAAAGGATTTCCGCAAGGCCTGCCTTGACGACCCGCTGGTCCGGATAGCGGTGGATACCCAGGTGATATCCGACGTCATTTCGGCCTGGACCGGCATCCCCACCGGCCGCATGCTCATGGATGAGATCGAAACCGTGCTCAACATGGACAAGCTGCTGGGGGAGAGGATCATCGGCCAGGACCATGCCCTGAACGCCGTCGCCCAGATGATCCAGACCGCCCATGCCGGCATCGAGGACCCGACCAAGCCGACGGCGGTCTTCCTCTTCGCCGGTCCGAGCGGGGTCGGCAAAACCGAAACCGCCCTGGCCCTGTCCGAGCTTCTCTACGGCGGGGAGGAAAACGTCATCACCATCAACATGTCCGAGTACCAGGAGGCGCACACCGTGTCCGGGCTGAAAGGCTCGCCCCCCGGCTACGTCGGCTACGGCGAGGGGGGCGTGCTGACCGAGGCGGTGCGCAAGCGGCCCTACAGCGTGGTGCTGCTCGATGAAGTGGAAAAGGCCCACCCCGACGTCATGGAACTCTTCTTCCAGGTTTTCGACAAGGGCACCCTGGAAGACGGCGAAGGGCGAAAGATCGATTTCAAGAACACCCTCATCATCCTGACCTCCAACCTCGGCACCGATGTGATCACCAAGCTCTGCGCCGACGAGGAAACCATGCCGGACTGGCCGTCCCTCACCGGAATGCTCCGGCCCGCGCTGCTCGAACACTTCAAGCCCGCCTTCCTCGGACGCCTGAAGATCGTGCCCTATTATCCCATTTCCGACCGGAACATGCGTCTCATCGTCAAGCTCAAGCTGGATCGCATCGCCAGGCGGATGCGGGAAAACCGGAATGTCGCCTTCCTGTACGGCGACGACCTGATCGAAAGTATCGCCGCCCGCTGCAAGGAAGTCGAAAGTGGCGCCAGGAATGTCGATCATATCCTGACCAATACCCTGCTGCCCGAGATGTCGCGGGAACTTCTGGCCCGAATGGCCAAAGGGGAGCCCTTCAAGGAAGTGAAGGTAACTCTGACGGACGAAAGATTGTCTTTCGATATCGGGTAGTTTTCAACTTGGCAGCCCGTGGTCCGATTCAAACGCAGGGGGGAACAGAGTGGCCTATACGCAGGAAAACAGACTGATTGCGATCGCTACCCCGTTGGGGAATGATGTCCTGCTACTTGGGGGGTTTCACGGCAAGGAGGGCCTGTCCAACCTGTTCAGTTTCGAACTGGACATGGTCTCCGAGAACCATAATATCCCCTTCGAAGAGATCATCGGCCAGAACGTTACCCTGTCGGTGGTTCTGGCTTCCGGCGCCAGCCGTGTCTTCAATGGCATCATATCGAGTTTCGCCCAGGGCCGGGGCGGCGGGGAAATGGAGGGGGAAAACCTGCGTTTTTCCACCTATCGGGCGGTCATGGTGCCCTGGCTCTGGCTGTTGACCCGCACCGCCGATTCGCGGATCTTCCAGAAATTGTCCGTCCCTGAAATCGTCGAAAAGGTTTTCGGCGAGAAGGGTTTTGCCGATTTCAAGATGCAACTCCAGGGCAGCTACGAAAAACGGGACTATTGCGTCCAGTATCGCGAGACCGATTTCAATTTCATCTCGCGCCTTTTGGAAGAAGAGGGGATTCATTACTTCTTCGAGCACGAGGAGGGGAAACACACCCTGGTGTTGGCCGACTCGCCCCAGGCGAACGCCCCCTGTCCCGGGCAGGAGATCGCCAGGTATCAGATGAGCGCCGGCGGCTGGCTGGAAGAAGACGTCATCGCCGGTCTGGAACGGTCGCAGGAGATCCGGCCGGCGAAACACACCCTGAACGATTTCAATTTCGAGGCGCCGAATACCGATTTGACCGTAAATGTGCCGACCAGACTGACCCTGGGTCCCGGCGAGCGGGAAATCTACGATTATCCCGGCCTGTTCACCAAGAAGGAAGCCGGGGACCGGCTGGCCCGGATACGGATGGAAGAGGACGAGGCCCGGGTCACCACCGTGGTTGGGCAGAGCAACTGCCGCGCTTTTACCAGCGGTTACCGCTTCCGGTTGGCCTTCTTCTACCGCGGCGACATGAACAACAAGGAGTATGTCCTGACCTCCCTGGAGCACCAGGCGGAACAGGCGTGGGAGGATAACGCCGAACTGGCCTACCACAACCGGTTCACCTGCATCCCCTACGAAGTTCCCTACCGTCCCCTCCGGACGACCTCGCGGCCGGTGGTGCACGGCACCCAGACGGCCATCGTGGTCGGGCCCGCCGGCGAGGAGATCCATACCGATGAGCACGGCCGGGTAAAAGTCCAGTTTCACTGGGACCGGGAAGGGAAGAAGGACGAAAACAGCTCCTGCTGGATCCGGGTCAGCCAGGTCTGGGCCGGAGCCGGCTGGGGCGGGATCTGCATCCCGCGCATCGGCCAGGAGGTCATCGTCGACTTCCTCGAAGGGGACCCGGACCGCCCGATCATCACCGGCCGCGTCTACCACGGCGTCAACAAGCCGCCTTACGAACTGCCGCAAGGCAAGGTGATCAGCGGCCTGAAATCGGACAGCACCCCCGGCGGCGGGGGATACAACGAGATGTCGATGGACGACACCAAGGGCACGGAGAAGATCACCATCCATGCCCAGTACGATATGAATACGACGGTTGAGCATGATCAGACGAATACCGTCCATCACGATTTCACCGAGACCATCAAGAACAACGCCACGATCAGCATCACCGAAGGCGTGTACAGCCACGACGTCCAGACCGGGACGGCGACCTATCATGTGAAGGACGATATAAGCGAAGACTACGACGCCAATCAGACCACCACCGTCAACAAGACCATTGCCATCACCTCGGAGGCATCCAACATCGTGGTGACGGCCGCGACGACCATCGAACTGCGGGTCGGCGCCAGCCGGATTTATATGGACGCCGCCGGAAACATCTCGATCACCGGGATCAATATAGCTGTCAACGGTGCGGAATCGGTCAGCACTGCCGGTCACGCGATCCGCTCCACTGCGGGCAACGAGCATGAAATCAAGGGCGCCATCGTCAAGTCGGAAGGTTCGGCCACCAATACCGTCAAGGGCGGCATGGTCATGCTCAATCCCTGAGACCGATGGAGATGAAAATGACCTCCGACAAAGCGGAAACCCACGTGGTGCTGCCGAGCATCAACGAACATCAGGCCACGATTTTTTCCGTTCTGGTGAAACGCACCTATGACATCCGGCCTGATGGAGCCCTGGTGCGATCGGACATCACCAGGCCTTTTTGGGAGGTGGACGAGTTTTACGAAAAGG
>Ga0326597_10014110_pt1 | contig 10478 bp, 10 predicted proteins | sample RVTome_12_FD_203789 | JGI IMG/M metagenome (GOLD analysis project Ga0326597, IMG submission 203789) | Soil microbial communities from uranium-contaminated site in the Upper Colorado River Basin, Wyoming, United States - RVT100D185 | ecosystem: Environmental > Terrestrial > Soil > Contaminated >... | reverse complement strand
GTCGAACACAAACGTCTTGGAAGCGATGGCGTGACGTCTGCCACCTCCGGCGCGCGCCGTACCCACCAGGGTCTTGAGCGCGAGCATCAACCGAGACAACTCACCGCCCGATGCGATTCTTTCCAGAGGACGCAATTCCTCCCCGGAATTGGGAGAGATTCGAAACTCGACTTCGTCCACTCCCCGCAGGCCGCCAGCAGATTTCTCGGTGTTGTGTGCGGAGTCCAAAGGCCCGAATCGAATTTCGAATCGCGCCTTTTCCATGCCCAGTTGGGCGAGTTCGTTGCGCACCAGTTTTTCCAGCCGGCGCGCCGCCTCGCGTCGCTGCTCGGAGAGAGCCCTGGCAGCCTTCTGATATTCGCGCCCAGCTTTGTCAAGTTCCCCCTGAATTTCAACTCGGCGCTCGTCGGCATGTTCCAGGTTCGTAAGCTGGTGGCGTATGTGCTGGCCATACGCGAGGATTTCCTCGATGGTCTTCCCGTACTTCCGCTTCAACCGATCCACGAGCGCCAGACGATCCTCCAGCTCCTCCAGGCGTTGGGGATTCGCCTCCAAATTCCCCATGTAGCCCCTGAGGAAAATCGCCAGGTCGTCGAGGGTGGCTCGCGCCGCACTCAACGGTTCGAGATAACCTCCGACGCGCGGGTCGAATTGAGACAAACCTTCGAGTGCCCGGCTGAGGGCAGCGACCCGCGAACATGCGGAACCTTCGTCTTCATATAGATGCGCGAATGCGGTTGAAGCCGCGGCGCGAATCTTCTCCAGGTTGGCCAGGACTCGCTTCTCATCTTCCAAACGCGCATCCTCTCCAGGCTCCAACCGGGCGCGTTCGAGTTCCTGGGCCTGGAAGCTCAACAGGTCAATGCTTCGCAGGCGCTCCTGTTCGTTTTGACTGAGACTTTCCATTTCGCGTTCCAAGCCGCGCCGTCGCGCAAAGAGTTCCGCGACCTTTTCCAATTCGCCTTCAACACCCGCAAACTGGTCAAGCAAATCGAGCTGTGCCTCCCGGGCGAGCAGCGCCACGTGCTCGCTCTGCCCGTGGATTTCCACCAACCGGCGCGCCAGTGACCTGACCGCCGATACCGTCACGGGTTGATCGTTGGCCAGCAGCCGGCTCCTGCCGGTGGCCTGGATTTCGCGCCGCAAGATGATTTCCAGCTCTTCCCTCTCCGGGAGCCCATACTCTTCCAGCCAATCCGTCCAAGGCGAGCAGCGACTTCCACGCCCCTCCTCGCGAAAGATGACTGCTACCGTGGACCGCTCGCGGCCCGTGCGGACGAAATCGGAAGAGGCGCGGCCGCCGAGCGCCAGCCCCAGGGCGTCCACCAAAATGGACTTGCCCGAGCCGGTCTCGCCCGAGAGGATGTTCAGCCCGGGACCGAACTCCAGGTGCAAGCTTTCTATGACCGCGTAGTCTTGAATGTGAATTTCTTGGAGCATAACCGCGTGTTCAGAGTTTATCATATGTTGCACTGCATTCCGGCTATCCTGCCGGCCTTCGCACCGCCCCACTTCATATGGCGAGATTGGTCCCCAGAAGGTTCGATTGATTGACTGGCTTCGGGGGCTGTGCTAGCTTGAATTGGGGGGCAGATTTTAGGATATTCCCTTACTAAGGAGGCTGGTTGGTAATCGCACAGCTCGTTTTCCTGCAAGGCGAATTTTGGCAACTCCTTGCCAACACGGGGCTGGTCGCCCGTATTGTTCTGCTGATCTTGCTCACTTTTTCAGTCTTCTCGTGGGCCATCATCTTCCACAAGTCGCGGAGCTTCAGGGCGGCGCGCCGGGATTCCGGAGAGTTTCTCAGGGTTTTTCGCCAGAGCAAGAAACTCTCCGATATTCGCGCTTCCTGTCGCGTCCTTAAGTCCAGTCCCCTGACGGAGGTTTTCCAGTCCGGTTACCGAGAAATCGAGAACCAGGCAGTGGTGAGCGAGAATCCTGGTAAGCCTCGAATTCGCAGTCTGCAGGCGGTTCATCGCTCTCTGCAGATTGCATCCTCCGCCGAGCTCACCCGCATGGAACAGTGGCTTTCATGGCTTGCCACCACAGGCTCCGTGACGCCTTTCATTGGGCTGTTCGGAACCGTTTGGGGAATTATCGACGCGTTTCACGGCCTGGGCGACGCAGGAACCGCCTCGTTGCGCAGCGTTGCTCCTGGGATTTCGGAGGCGCTCCTCGCCACGGCGGCGGGGTTATTCGCCGCCATTCCCGCTGTGGTGGCTTACAACCAGTTTGTCCAACGCCTCAAAGAATTCGGCGCTCTGATGGATGATTTCTCGCTGGAATTCCTGAATATGACCGAACGATATTTCACTTAGACCCGAGTCCGGAGCCTGCCTGCGTCGGCAGGCCAGGAGTCAGAGCCAGGATGGCCTTCACGACACCCAAGGGACGGACACAGACCTCACTTTCGGAAATCAACGTCACACCGTTTGTGGATGTGATGCTGGTCCTGCTGGTGATCTTCATGATCACGGCACCCCTCCTGGAATCGGGAATTGAGGTGGATCTCCCCAAGACAAAAACCGTGAAGGTCACTTCCACCGAGAAAGTGGTCATTACGATCGACAAGAAACAGACCATCTATGTGGGCAATGACCCCATCAACATCCATCGTCTGGGGGCGTTTGTCCTCGACCAAATGCGCGGCGCGAAGGACGCCCCGGTTTTCATTCGATGCGACCAGGCGGTCCCCTTTGGGGCTTTTGCCCAGGTCGTGGACGCGCTCAAACAAGCGAATATTACGAACATCAATATCGTGACCGAGCCCTTGTCCACGGGCGGCTCGTGACGCGGGTCCGGGCCCTTTGGGGTTAATCGTCCGATGGAGACAACCGCGCTCCCAATCTTCTTCGATCGTCGCGAGAGCCTGCGAGGCACTGTCCTTCTTTCCTTTTCTCTGCACGTGCTCCTGTTCATTGCGGCGGTCGGCTACACCGTGCTCGGCGCGCGGATGGGAGGGGGATGGGGAAGGAGTTGGGGCTCGGGAGGCGCCACGCGGGTGGGCGCCGTTGCGTCCTTACCGGGTGTCCCCTTGCCCGCGCCCATGCAGCCCACACGAGGCACCGTGGCGACCCAGAATCCTGGTCTCTACCAGACGGAGCCCAAGGAAGAGCTCGTTCCACCTTCCACGCAAGAGGAGATCCCCAGGTTCGATAAATCCGTACCTGCCGAGAAGGCCGTCCGGGTTGCCAAGCGCCTTCAGAAAGACGTGCCCCCGCCCCCCGAGAATGCCGTTCCTTTCGGCTTGGGTGGGAAACCGACCATGAGCTATACGCAGTTTGCGAATGCGGGGGGCGAAGGCGGCTTGAACTTTGGCGAGGGCGGATTTGGCGAGCGATACGGATGGTACGTGGCTGCGGTCCGGAACCGCATTAGTGCCAACTGGCTGGTGGCCACGATCAGCCCCAACATCATCACGGCGCCACGAGTGTACGTGAACTTCTACGTTCAGCGCGACGGATCGGTGGATGATGTGAGAATCAAACAGTCAAGCGGAATTCCGGAAATCGACCGCTCGGCTCTGCGGGCTGTCCTGGCTTCCAACCCGCTGGGGCCTCTACCGCCCGATTATGCCGGGAACAGGGTCTTCGTCGAGTTTTACTTTGACTTCCATCGCCGGTAGGGGGACTCCTTGAAATCGGCGTAACTGAATCGACCGCCTCGGTGGCAGTCACGGGCTGATTGGATATCAAAAGGGCCAATTTCCATATTCTTCGGAGTTCAATTGCGAATGACCATCTCACGGTTCAAGCTTCCCTTTTTTGTCACGGCGATCACTTTGGCCGCATTTCTGCTTGTCCTGGAGCCCGGGCGAGGCCAGGAAGACTGGATTTCCACGGGGACCAACCTCGGCGCTCCGGCAATCCGCCTGGCGGTTTCCGAATTCCCATCGGGTTCTGTGGACGAGAAACTGGCGAGCCTGACGCGGGAGTTCAACGAAGTGCTCTGGAACGACCTGGAGAGTGCCGGGATCTTTGAAATCGTAAGCAGGAGCCTCTACCCGCTTCGAGTTCCTCGCGAGCCCGAAGAAGTGGTTTTCAAAAATTGGTCCGATCCCCCGGCTTCCACGCAGATGCTGGCCTTCGGAAAAATTGAAGCCATCAACGAAAACCTGGTAATCACGGGGCGCGTGTTTGACATCCGAAGCCCCGACAACCCGGGCGTTCTGGCGAAACGCTACGTGGCCACCATGAACCAGCTTTCCACTCGTGAGGCGGCACACCGCTTTGCCAACGAAATCATTCAGGCTCTGGGTGGCGGGATTCCCGGGATCGCTTTAACCCGCATCAGTTTTGTGAGCAGCCGGACCGGGAACCCGGAGATTTGGGTGATGGACTATGACGGGTTCAACCAGCGGCCCATTACCAGCTACGGCTCGATCTGCTTGACGCCCCGTTGGTCGCCGGACAACAGACGGCTGGCGTTCACCAGCTACGCGCAAGGCAATCCGGATATTTATGTCTTCTCCTTGGACATCAACCGGCCCGTTGCCTTCCCACGCTACAAGGGACTGACAACGACGCCCGCCTGGTCTCCGGACGGCAAGAAATTTGCTTTCTGCTCCAGCATGAGTGGAGACCCAGAGATTTATGTCTCTGACCCTAATGGTTTTAATCTTCAGCGCCTGACATTTTCTCCTGGTGTTGATATCTCCCCGGTGTGGAATCCGAAAACCGGAAACGAGGTTGCCTTCGTATCTGACCGCAGCGGCACGCCGCAAATTTACATCATGTCGGCGGACGGAACCAACCTGCGCCGCCTGATTACCGGCGGAGGTGATGCCAGCGGCCCGTCGTGGTCCCCGAACGGCTTGTTCATGGCATTCCACTGGCGCGTCACAGAAACCGGCACGTATGATATCTACGTTGTGGAGATTGCTACCGGACGGATCATTCAACTGACGCATGACGCGCGGCGAAATGAAAATCCGGTGTGGTCGCCGGACGGCCGCCATCTGGGTTTCGAATCGAACCGGTCGGGCGTCAAGCAAATCTGGACGATGCTGGCCGATGGGACCAACCCCAAGCAACTGACCTCCGAGGGTCGGAACTGGGCGCCCTCATGGTCGAACTAATCTGCATGTGCCTGCTTGTCCGGCCATCCAGAAAATCCGGAAATTCTTGTGTTTTGTTTTTATTTGATGTTAGTATCCAGGGGTTCTTTTGATACTGTCCCCCTGCAGGCCCCCGTGGAACTGAGCGTCGGGTGGTTCATGGGGGGCTGTTCCAAGAAATTTAACCCCATCCAAGGGATCGCGAGAATTTTCTTGCCGACCAAGGAGGAAAGAGCATGCGACAGAAGAAACGCTACATAGCGGTTCTCGTCGGTATCCTGGGAATTATCCTCATGGCGGGAGCCTGCAAAAAGAAGGTGGTAGCACCTCCGCCGCCACCTCCACCGCCGCCCCCGCCGCCGGCGCCCACGGTTACCCTGACGGCTGAGCCAAGCACGGTGGAGAAGGGCAAATCCGTTACCCTGAGCTGGAGCTCGGAGAATGCCACGGATCTGGACCTTCAACCCAGCATGGGGAGCGTCCAGGCCTCGGGTTCGAGGTCGGCGACCCCAGCGGATTCGACGACTTATACCCTGACCGCGAAGGGACCAGGTGGTTCGGCCACCGCTACGGCGCGAGTGACCGTGACCATCCCGCCGCCACCGCCGCCTCCACCTCCCCCGCCTCCGCAGGTGAGCGATGATGAACTGTTCGGGCGAAACGTGAAGGATGCCTACTTTGATTACGACAAATCGAACATCCGTCCCGACGCTCAGCAGGTTCTGACCGCCGACGCCGAGTTCCTCAAAGCCCACCCCAACATCAAGTTCACGATCGAGGGGCACTGCGATGAACGGGGCAGCGAGGAGTACAACCTCGGCCTGGGTGACCGGCGCGCTACGGCTGCCAAAGACTTCCTGGTAAACCTCGGAGTTTCCGCCGACCGGATCGGAACCATTTCCTACGGGAAGAACCGGCCGGTCTGCACCGAGTCCAACGAGGATTGCTGGCAGCGGAACCGTCGTGCTCACTTCAGGTTCGGCATGTAGGTAAGAGTATCTCGTCGCCGGGAGTCGAGAAAGACTCCCGGCGACGAGGTTCTTCTCGCTTGCTTGCCTCGCGAGAAGTAGCTTCTGAGAAGGATGCCGGGACAGCCTCTGCTTGTCCCTAAGCCTTCAATCCGCGTTCGAGGGTGGAGTTTTTCTCAGTCCAGTCCCAATGCATCCCTTGTCGGTTGACCTGCCCCGGCGGAAACAGGTAGACTGGCAAGGGATTTTATTTCTTGGAGCGAGGGAAATCCAACATTGAAAAAGCATGCCCTATCCTTTGCCTTGCTTGTGGCCATTCTCACCGCCGGGGCGGACCCAGCATTCGCCCAGAAAAAGGATACGCTTCTGCTGATGCGGCAGCTTGACACACTTCAGCAGATGATCCTGAACATGCAGAAGACGCTTGACACCCAAACGGCCGTCCTCCGGACCCTGGTTGAGCAGGCAAACGACAATGTCAATTCCATGAAAACCACGGTGGCTGATCTGCAGAAGGAGACCCAGCGCACCCTGGCTTCCAACAACGTTCGGTTCGATTCCATGACTTCTCAAATGCAGACCCTGAGCGAAAGCCTGGAGGAGGCGAAGGCGCGGATTGCCAAACTGAGTGAACAGGTCGTGCAGACGCAGAACATTATTCAGACACTCCACGCCCCTCCCATCACGGGCGACTCGTCTGGCACTCCCGGATCGCCTGGCGGCGCGGCCGCGGTGCCCCCATCCATCCCCGACGCGCAAACCCTATACAAGTCCGGATTGAGTTATTTCAACGGCGGCCAGTATCAGCTCTCGGTTCAGGCCTTTCAGGAGTACCTGCAATATTACGGTGATACGGATCTGGCGTCCAACGCGCAGTTTTACATCGGCGAGTGCTATTACAGCCAGGGCGAATTCTCACAGGCCGTCGACGAATACAATAAATGCCTGGAACGCTACCCCAAGGGCAACAAGCTGCCGGCCGCGCAATTGAAGAAAGGCTACGCCCTGCTCGCCATGGAACAAAAACAACCCGGTGTGCGCGAGCTCCGCTCGCTGATTCAGCGCTTTCCGAGCTCCCCCGAAGCGGACTTGGCTCGCCAGCGCCTCCGAAAGCTGGGCATTTCCTACTCGGGGCGGCGCGGCGAGTAATGGATTAAGCGGGCGACCGCCCGCTTCGAAGCTCGAATAACGTGATTCAATCCCAGTCAACCCAACGGGAAACCCGTTAGCCATCTCGATCGGCAGAGCCGTACACCGCCGAGTATTGGGAGGTCACTATGGCAGGCTCGGTCAACAAAGTGATTCTCATCGGACGCTTAGGAAAGGACCCCGAGCTCAAATACACGGCCGGCGGAACCCCCATGGCTCGTTTCACATTGGCCACCGACGAGAGCTTCAAGGATCGCTCCGGTGAGCAGCAGAAGCGCACGGAGTGGCACACGATTGTCGCTTGGGGGAAGCTGGCGGAAATCTGCGGCGAGTATCTCAACAAGGGCAAGCAGATTTATGTGGAGGGGAGCATTCGAAGCCGCCAATGGGAGGACCAGAGCGGGAATAAGCGGACTTCCTATGACATCGTGGCTCGCCAAATGACTATGCTCGGGTCGCGTGCCGACAGCGAGCGCGCAGCCCCAGCTGCCGCAAGCCGAGACCAAGCCGAACCTCCGGCCCCCGCGGAGCCTGAGCCGGACATCACCGACGAGGATATACCCTTCTGAGAAGGCATCCGCTTTGGGCTAGCTTTCCGCCCGGATTCAGAGTCGATTCGGTGCAGGGCGTGGAGGCTCCGCGGCGGAGGAATCAATTGAATTTCACGTAGCGCCGATGAAGCTCCTCGGTGGTCATCGGCCCTTTCCTGACCACATCTGCAATCCGCCCTCCCTCGGCCTTTCCGCTGAATGAGACCCAGACCGTGTCGCCGGCGCGGAGCTCCGCGAACTGGATGCTCTTCCCCTCCTCATTCAGATATTTCGTCTTATCGGAAGTCTGGATCAGCTCGGTGACCTCGGTCGGCCGCTTGAGGACTATCTGGTTCTGTTTCACATCCACAGACGAAATAATGAAAAACTCAACCGCCGTTTTTCCTGCGGGCGCGGCTTGTCCCTCCGCCCGCAACAAAGTCGCCGGGAATTGACTGAGCAGCACACCAACCATCAAAGTCAAAAGTTTTCCCGTCAGTTGGTTCAATTTCATAGGTTCCAAACCTCTCTTCACTTTGCACGGGGGGACCCCGACTTCGGTGCTCCCTCTCCTTGCCCTTCCGCCCGCTTCCATTCACTCGTATCGGAGGGCTTCAATCGGATCGAGTCGCGCCGCCTTTCGAGCCGGATAATATCCAAAGAATATTCCCACGCCCGCTGAGAAAAGCACGGCGATGGCGATGGCCTGCGGCGGAACGCTCGTGGGCCACTGAAGCATGCTGGAGACGGCCATGGATCCCCCCACCCCGGCCATCACCCCCACGGCGCCGCCCAGAAGGCTGAGCACCATGGCTTCGCTGAGGAATTGCCTCTGAACGTCCTGCTCCGTCGCGCCCACGGCCATTCGAACGCCGATCTCGCGCGTGCGTTCCGTCACCGAAACCAGCATGATATTCATGATGCCGATACCGCCGACAAGCAGCGATACGGAAGCAATACTGGCCAGCAGCAGGGTCATGATGCGCCCCGCCTGGGCCTGGACGGTCGCCAGATCCGTCGGACTTCGAATGATGAAATCGTCGTCTTCATCATCCCGCGACCTGTGCCGCTGGCGCAGCAAGGCGGCGATATCCTGCTGGGCGGCGTGAATGGCTTCCGGAGAAATGGCCGAACACATAATGAAATTGACCCAGTCGATGCCGGCGATCTTCTTCTGCACAGTCGTGAACGGCATGAGGATCATGTCATCTTCGTCCCGCCCGAAAGGTGACTGTCCCTTGGATGACAGCACTCCCACGACGCGAAACGGAATATTCAGGACGCGAATCGTTTTGCCCAGCGGATCCTCATTCTCAAACAGGTTCTCGACAACCGTCCGCCCGACCAGGCAGACATTCGCTGCCGCATCCACATCCCGCTGCGAGAAGACGCCGCCGCTCGCCAGGGGCCAGCGGCGGATTTCCAAGTATTCAGGTGTGACGCCGCGAATGCTGGTGTTCCAGTTCTGATTCCCATAAACCACCTGGGAGCGCGCCCAGACGCCGGGGGAGACGCGCGAGACCAGCGGACACTGCTGCTCGATAGCCTTGGCGTCGGCGACTGTCAATGTCTTGGTAGCCTCTGCACCCATACGCACGCCGCCCCGGGTCCGATTGCCGGCGGTGATGAATACGATGTTGTCGCCAAGATTGCGGAGTTGCTCCTGGACCTGATTCGAGGCTCCCTCGCCGATGGCCACGGTACAGATGACAGCACCCACGCCGATGATGATCCCCAGCATGGTCAGCGCCGTGCGCATCTTATTGCGCGCCAGCGCCCTCAACGCCACCCGGATAACCGAATGCAGGTCCATCAGAGATCCTCCTCGTCTTCGTCCTCGTCTTCCACCGCGGGCATGGTTTCCAGCACCAGCCTGGCGTTGGCGCGGTCTTCCACAATACTATCGCGCCTCACCTTGCCATCGCGAAAGAGCACGACTCGCTTTGCGAAACGGGCGATGTCCGGCTCGTGAGTCACCAGCAGGATAGTGATGTTCCGTTCGTCATTCAGACGCTGAAACACTTCCATGATCTCGACGCCCGTGTGGCTATCCAAGTTCCCTGTGGGCTCGTCAGCAAGGATAAGCGAAGGGTTGTTCACCAGCGCCCGGGCAATCGCCACACGCTGTTGCTGCCCACCGGAAAGCTGGGAAGGATGGTGCTCCCCGCGCCCGTCCAAGCCGACCGTTCGCAGCGCCTGGCGAGCGCGGTCCACACGCTCCTCGTGGCCGACGCCTGAGTAAATGAGGGGGAGCTCAACGTTCTCAACCGCCGAGGTGCGCGGCAACAGATTGAATCCCTGGAATACGAAACCGATCTTCCGGTTCCGGATCCTGGCGAGATCCCGCTTCGAGAGCCGCGAAACATCCTGACCGTCCAGGAAGTAGTGGCCTCGCGTGGGGCGATCCAGACACCCCACCAGGTTCATGAATGTTGACTTTCCGGACCCCGAGGCGCCCATGATGGCGACGAATTCCCCGGGATTGACCGCCAGCGTGACTCCCCGGAGCGCGTGGACCTGCACTTCCCCCAGGTCATAGGTCTTGTGAAGGTGCTCAACCCGGATCAGGGAGGTCACACCGCTTTCCAGGTCTTCCGTTTCAGGATGCGATTGGAGGGCTTCTTCGGGCATCGATTCCGGTTACCTCCGGCCCATGCGCTGAGGCTGGAGCGGGCTTCCCTGCGGCCCCTCGCCGCTCGCAATCATTTGGCCGGTCGCCAGGGCGTCGCCTTTTTGCAGCGTCCCTTCCAACAGTTGCGAAAAGCTGTAATCGGT
>Ga0326597_10014109_pt1 | contig 10478 bp, 8 predicted proteins | sample RVTome_12_FD_203789 | JGI IMG/M metagenome (GOLD analysis project Ga0326597, IMG submission 203789) | Soil microbial communities from uranium-contaminated site in the Upper Colorado River Basin, Wyoming, United States - RVT100D185 | ecosystem: Environmental > Terrestrial > Soil > Contaminated >... | reverse complement strand
AATTCGACCATCCCGTGTTTCACGAACGCAGCAACTACGCAACGGTGGATTTCTCCACCACCTCCTTCGTCAAGGAGGTGAGCCGTGCGCGCACGTTCGGTTTCACGCGTGACCTGGAGCGTCTGCGCGAGAACAACCTCGCGCTGGGCGGCAACCTCGATAACGCCATCGTCGTGGACGACTACCGCATCCTCAACGAGGACGGGCTTCGCTACGAGGACGAATTCGTCAAGCACAAGGTGCTCGACGCGATCGGCGATCTGTATCTGCTGGGGCACCCGCTGATCGGGGCATTCAGCGGCTACAAGTCCGGACACGGGCTGAACAACATGCTGCTGCGCACCCTGCTCGCCGAGAAGGATGCGTGGGAGATGAAGACCTTCGACGATCAGGTCGACGTTCCCATCATCTTCGTGCAGCCGGCGTCCGCGAACGGAATGTCCTGATCATCCGTCGCGCGTGCGCGAGCTCAGGCGCGCGAGTATGCGCGCCAGTGCCGGGTTGTCGCAGGTCGCGGCAACGGTTTCCAGCAAGGAGGCGCAGGAGCGTGACAGCGTGCGGCGCGCTCGTGCCGGTGCTGCGGGAGGCGGTTCCTCGCGCGCAGGCCTCACGATGATGCGCACGTCGCGCAACTCGGGCTCGTGCAGTTGAAGGTGTTGCAGGATGGTGGGCGCCAGGTAACGGATCCGGTGTCCCCATACCGGTGTGTCGGCCATCAGGACCAGCACGCCGTTCTCGCCGCCGGCCACCTGGATGTGGTCGAGCAAGGGACGGTCGAGGATGTCGCCCAACCGGGCGTTGAGTCGCTCGCGTTGCCCTGCGCGGCGCACCAGCGCGGCCAGCGGGGAGCCGGTGGGGCGCAGGAGATCGCCGATGCGGCGAGGGCCGGTCACGACGCCGGCCTCATCGCCGCTGGGACAGAACAATAACGGGGGTTCGTCACGATGGAACTGATTGTCCTGACAAGGCGGCGGCGGATCCAGCGCGCCGTGCACCTGGGCCCCGGCACCACCGCACTGCTGGCAGGCGTGGGCATCGCCCTGCTCGCCGCCGCGTTCTGGGCCGGCCACACCTTCGACGCCCGGGCGATAGTGCAGGATCCGCGTCCGGATCTGCACGCCGCGGCCATGGCCAAGGAACTCGCGAGCCAGAAGGAGCGCGTCGACGAGGCGGTGGGGGCATCACGGCGCGATCTGGACGCGCTGGCGCTGCGGCTGTCGGAACTGCAGGCGCGCGCCATACGCCTCGATGCGCTGGGCGAGCGGCTGGTGGAGATGGGGGGACTGGACCCGGCCGAGTTCAGCTTCGGCACGCCGCCGCCGCGCGGCGGGCAGGCGCCGGCGGGCGAATCCGAGCCGAACCAGGTGCCCGACTTCATCGCCTCCCTGGAAGGGCTGGCGAGCGTGCTGGACCTGCGCGTGCAGGAACTGGCCGCGCTGGAGAGCACTCTGGTGTCGGGGCGGCTGGCGCACGCCACCACGCTGGCCGGCAGTCCGCTGCCGTGGGGCTGGATCTCCTCCGTATTCGGACCGCGCAGCGATCCGATCACGGGTCAGCGCAGCCGTCATTACGGGGTCGATTTCGCAGGCAAGCGCGGCAGTCCCGTGCGCGCGGTGGCCGCCGGGATCGTGGTCTTCTCCGGCACCCGCTCGGGGCTGGGGCGCGTGGTCGAGATCGATCACGGCAACGGCTATCTCACCCGCTACGCGCACAACCTGAAGAACCTGGTCACCGTGGGCCAGCGCGTGGCCAAGTCCGAGCACGTCGCGCTGCTGGGATCCTCTGGCCGCTCGACCGGCAACCACGTGCATTTCGAGGTGCTGCACAACGGCAAGCCGCTGGATCCCATGCCGTTCATTCACGCGGGTCGCGGCCGGGATTCGTAACGCCGGCTCTAGGAGCGTGTAGCGCATAGCCGGACCTACTGCGGAAGTGGGAGGAGCGGTCCATATTTCCCGGGCTCTCCGGTCACATAGCTCGGCTATGCTCCCTTCGACCCCGGAAAATCTGTCCTCGCTCTCCCACTCCCTCGCGACGGCCCGCTATGCGCTACACGCTCCTAGTCACCGGTCCATTGCCGGGCTGTTACACTACCGCGCTTTGCCGCCCGGTCGCGGACGGCGATCCGGAGCACAGCAAGCGTTCCCCGCATGGTCGTCAACTTCTTCAAGAAACTGCTGGGTAGTCGCAACGAGCGTCAATTGCGGCGCATGGGCAGGAGCGTCGCCCGCATCAATGCCCTCGAGGCCGAGATGCAGGCGCTCGATGATGCCGCACTGCGCGCGAAGACGGCGGCGTTGCGCGAACGGGTCGGCAACGGACAGACCCTGGACGAAATCCTGCCGGAAGCCTTCGCGGTGGTGCGCGAGGCGGGCCGGCGGGTGCTCGACATGCGCCACTTCGATGTACAGCTCATCGGCGGCATGGTCCTGCACGAGGGGCACATCGCCGAGATGCGCACCGGCGAGGGCAAGACCCTGGTCGCGACCTTGCCCGCGTACCTGAATGCGCTCAGCGGGACTGGCGTGCACATCGTCACGGTGAACGACTACCTGGCGCGGCGCGACGCCGAATGGATGGGGAGGCTGTACGCGTTCCTGGGCATGACCACCGGCGTGGTGGTGCCGGGCCAGTCGCCGCAGGACAAGCGCGTGTCGTACGGCTGTGACGTGGTCTACGGCACCAACAACGAGTACGGGTTCGACTACCTGCGCGACAACATGGCGTTCAGCTCCGCCGAGCGCATGCAGGGCCGCCTGGGCTTCGCGGTGGTCGACGAGGTGGACTCCATCCTCATCGACGAAGCGCGTACGCCGTTGATCATCTCCGGGCCCACCGACGAGAACTCCGACCTCTACATACAGATGAACCGGCTCATTCCCTCGCTCACGCGCCAGGCGAAGGAGGACGGTCCCGGAGACTTCACGGTCGACGAGAAGTCGCGGCAGGTGTTTCTCACCGAAGAAGGACACGCTCGCGCCGAGGAATTGTTCGAGGGCGCGGGTCTGCTCAAGTCCGGGGAAAGCCTGTACGACGCGGCCAACATCGTGCTCATGCACCACCTCAACGCCGGGCTGCGCGCCCACGCGTTGTTCGCGCGCGACAAGGACTACATCGTGCGCGATCGCCAGGTGGTGATCGTCGATGAGTTCACCGGCCGCACGCTCGCTGGAAGGCGCTGGTCGGAGGGCTTGCATCAGGCCATCGAAGCGAAGGAAGGCGTCCCGATCCAGAACGAGAACCAGACGCTGGCCTCGATCACCTTCCAGAACTACTTCCGGCTCTACGCTCGGCTCTCGGGCATGACCGGCACGGCGGACACCGAGGCTGCGGAGTTCCAGCAGATCTACGGCCTGGAGGTGTTGGTGATCCCCACCCACATGCCGATGGTTCGCGACGATCGCGCGGACCTGGTGTACCTGACCAAGCAGGAGAAGTTCGACGCGATCATCGAGGACATCCGCGACTGCCACGCGCGCGGACAGCCGGCGCTGGTCGGCACGACGTCCATCGAGACCTCCGAGTACCTGTCCGGGTTGCTACAGCAGCAAGCCATCCCGCACCAGGTGCTCAACGCCAAGCAGCACGAACGCGAGGCGCACATCATCCAGCATGCGGGCCGTCCGGGCACCGTGACCATCGCGACCAACATGGCCGGCCGCGGCACCGACATCGTGCTCGGCGGCAACCCGCTCGCGGATCTGGCTGCGCTGGCGCAGGACGATCATGCCGGGCGCGAGACCATCCGCGCCGACTGGCGCGAGCGCCACGATGCCGCGATCGCGGCCGGCGGCCTGCACATCGTCGGCACCGAGCGCCACGAGTCGCGCCGCATCGACAACCAGCTGCGCGGGCGCGCCGGGCGGCAGGGCGATCCGGGCTCGAGCCGGTTCTACCTGTCGCTGGAGGACGACCTGATGCGGATCTTCGCCTCCGAGCGGGTGGCGAGCATCATGCAGAAGCTGGGCATGGAGCCGGGTGAGGCGATCGAGCACCGCTGGGTGACCAAGGCAATCGAGAACGCGCAGCGCAAGGTGGAAGCGCGCAATTTCGACATGCGCAAGCAGCTGCTCGAATACGACGACGTCGCCAACGATCAGCGCAAGGAGATCTACTCGCTGCGCAACGAGTTGATGGCCGCCGACGATGTCGCGGCGCAGGTTGCCGCCATCCGCGAGGATGTGGTCACGGAACTCGTCGATCGCTTCATTCCGCCCGAAAGCCTGGAAGAGCAATGGGACGTGCCTGGGCTGGAGGAGGCCATCGAGCGCGAATTCGGGACGCGCCAGGAGATCGGCAAGTGGCTCGACGAGGACGACACGCTGCACGAGGAACCGCTGCGCGCGAAGATCCTGGAAACGCTCACCGAGCAGTACCGTGAGAAGGAACTCGTGACGGGAGCGGAGATCATTCGCCACTTCGAGAAAGCGGTGATGCTGCAGGTGCTCGACCAGGCGTGGAAGGAGCACCTCGCCGCGATGGATTATCTGCGCCAGGGGATCCACCTGCGCGGCTACGCGCAGAAGAACCCCAAGCAGGAATACAAGCGCGAAGCCTTCGAGATGTTCGCGGCGCTGACCGAGCGGATCAAGCACGAGGTCATCGGGATCCTGTCGAAGATCCAGGTGCGCGCGCAGGAAGATGTGCAGGCCATGGAGGAGCAGCGCCGCCTGCACGCGCAACTCGACCTCATCCACGAGGCCCCGCCGGTGCCGGCGCTGGCCGAAGGAGAGAGCGACGACGAAGCGCCCACGGTGGTGCCGTCACGCCCCGCTGCGCGCGCGGGCATGACGTTCACGCCGCCGCAGGGGCCCGATGACGCGCGCGCGCCGTACGTGCGCGACGGCCGCAAGGTGGGCCGCAACGAGCCATGTCCGTGCGGCTCGGGGAAGAAGTTCAAGCAATGTCACGGCAAGGTGGCCTGAGAGCGACGCAACGCGTCGCGCCAGGCCACTGGCCCTCACCCTCGAGACGATCCACGCCATGCCCGTCAATCTCACCGCTGCCCAGCATCTCGCGCCGGTCGCGACGGGTTCGGGCATGATCCGGCCCGACATGGCCACCATGCTGTCGTTCATCGCCACCGATGCGGCGGTGGAGCGCGCGTTGCTGCAGCAGGTGCTGAGCGAGGCGGTGGACGCGTCCTTCAACTGCATCACCGTCGATGGCGATACCTCCACCAACGACTCCTGCGTGGCGGACTGCTGACAGGCCGTGACCGGCGCGCGCGTGCACGTGGTAGCCGGTGCGCTGGTGGACGCGCGGGGCAGGGTGCTGATCCAGCGTCGCGCTCACGGTTCCCACCAGGGCGGGCTGTGGGAGTTCCCCGGCGGCAAGCGCGAGCCCGGCGAGAGCCGGCGCGAGGCGCTGGTGCGCGAGCTGGCCGAGGAACTGGGCATCGCCGCGCATGGCATGCACCCGTTGATCTGCCTGGACCACGATTATGCCGCGCTGCGGGTGCGTCTGGACGTGTGGCGGGTACACGGCTGGAGCGGCGAGCCGTGCGCCCGGCAGGGCCAGCCGCTGACCTGGGTGGAGCCAGCGCAGCTGGCCCGCTACGACTTCCCCGCCGCCGATCTGCCCGTGCTCGGCGCATTGAACCTGCCGGCGATCTGCCTGGTGACACCGCCGCCGGGCGCGGACGAGACGGCGTGGTTGCGTGCCATCGCCGCTTGCGTCGTGGCAGGTGCCGGCCTGGTGCAGGTGCGCGTGCCCGGCGCCGACGAGCAGCGCCTGGCGCGGCTGGTGCGCGCGGTGGTGGCCTGTTGCGGCGAGGCCGCGCCGGCGGCACGCGTGATCGTGAACGCGCATCCCGCGCTTGCGCTGGATGCCGGTGCCCACGGTGTGCAGCTGGATTCGCGGCGCCTGTGGCAGTGCCGGGCGCGCCCCATGCCGGCCGGCCTGCTGGTGGGTGCGTCGTGCCACGACAGCGCGGATCTGGCGCATGCGGCGCACGTGGGGGCCGATTTCGCGCTGCTGGGCCCGGTTGCGGCCACCGCCACCCACCCCGGCGCGGTGCCGCTGGGCTGGCGGACCTTCCAGCGGCTCGCGAACGGCGTGGCGCTTCCAGTCTATGCGCTGGGCGGTGTGACGCCGGCGGACCTCGCGCGATCCCGCCGCCACGGCGCGCAGGGCATCGCCGCGATCCGCGGCCTGTGGCCGGGTTAGCGCTCCAGCAGCTTGAGCTTGTCCGGCTTGCCTTCCCAGTCGGCGGCATCCGGCGGGCCGTCCTTCTTCTCCGTGATCACCGGCCAGTCGCGCGACAGCTCGGCGTTGAGCGCGAGATAGTGCTGCTCGTCGTCGCTCAGGTCGTCCTCGGCCTTGATCGCTTCCACCGGGCATTCCGGCTCGCACAGCGTGCAGTCGATGCACTCATCCGGGTCGATGACCAGGAAGTTGGGCCCCTCGTGAAAGCAATCCACGGGACACACCTCCACGCAGTCGGTGTACTTGCACTTGATGCATTGCTCGGTGACGACGAAGGTCATGGCGGGTCCCACGCTGCGCGAATCGGATGCGCGTATGGTAATCAGGTTGTCACGGGCTGACGAGGACCGCAACACGCCGGCGAATACGCACGATGAGTGACGCTCCTTCCCGCCCCCGGCGCCCGACGCGGGCCTGGTATCCGCACTTCCTGTCCATCGCCACGCGCTGGATGGACAACGATCTCTACGGGCACGTCAACAACGTGGTCTATTACGCGTGGATCGACACGGTGGTCAACCGCTATCTGATCGAGCAGGGCGGCCTGGACATCAACGCGGGCGAGGTCATCGGGGTCGCCGCGCAGAGCGGGTGCCGCTACTTCGCATCGGTGGCCTATCCGGAAACGGTGGATGCGGGGCTGCGTATCGCGCGGCTGGGCAACTCCAGCGTGGTCTACGAGGTGGGAATCTTCCGCCGCGGCGAGCACGACGCCGCCGCGGCGGGGCACTTCGTGCACGTGTTCGTGGAGCGCGCCTCGATGCGGCCGGTGCCGGTACCCGCGCCGATCCGCGCGGCGCTGGCGCGCATTGCGGTGCCCGATCCCGATGACTGAGCTCAGTCGTTCAGGCGCTTGAGTTCGTAGACGATCTGCAGCGCCTCGCGCGGCGTCAGGCTGTCCGGTTCGACCGTCGCGAGGCGCTGGCGCAGCGCGTCGGCGGCGGGTTCGGCGAACAGCCGCAGCTGCGCATCCTGCGGCCGTGCTTCCGGGTCGCGGCCCTCGCGTTCCAGGCGCTCGAGCACCTGCGTGGCGCGTGCCAGCACGTGCGCCGGCACGCCCGCGAGCGCGGCCACGTGCAGACCGTAGCTGCGGCTGGCAGGCCCCGCAGCGACCCGATGCAGGAACACCACCTCGGCGCCGTGTTCGCGTACCTCCATGTGCACGTTGGCGATGCCCGCGTGATGTTCGGGCAGGCTGGTGAGTTCGAAGTAATGGGTCGCGAACAAGGTGTAGGCCCCGATGCGGGTGGCCAGTTCCACCGCGGCGGCCCATGCCAGCGCCATGCCGTCATAGGTGCCGGTGCCGCGCCCGATCTCGTCGAGCAGTACCAGGCTGTCACGGGTCGCGTTGCGCAGGATGTTGGCCGCCTCGATCATCTCGACCATGAAGGTGGAGCGCCCCGCGGCGAGATCGTCGCCCGCGCCGATGCGGGTGAAGATGCGATCCACCGGTCCGATGCGCGCGTGCTGCGCGGGCACGAAGCTGCCGGTGTGCGCGAGCAGCACGATGAGCGCGGTCTGTCGCATCAGCGTGGACTTGCCGCCCATGTTGGGTCCGGTCACGATCAGCATGCGCGCCGGGTCGTCCAGCGTGAGGTCATTGGGCGTGAAGCGTCCCTCCACGGCCTGCTCGACCACCGGATGGCGCCCTTCGCGGATCACGATACCCGGCACATCCGCGAGTTCGGGCGGATGCAGGTCCAGTGCTTCGGCGCGCTGCGCGAAGTTCGCGAGCACGTCGATCTCGGCCAGCGCCGCTGCCGCGGCCTGCAGCGGCGCCAGCGACCGGCATATCGTGTCCAGCAGTTCCTCGTACAGGCGGCGCTCCAGCGCCAGTGCGCGTTCGCGCGCGCTGAGCACCTTGTCCTCGAACGCCTTGAGCTCGGGGGTGATGTAGCGTTCCGCGTTCTTCAGGGTCTGCCGGCGCACGTAATGCGGCGGTGCCCGTGACGCCTGCGAGCGGGCCATCTCGATGTAATAGCCGTGCACCCGGTTGTAGCCCAGGCGCAGGTTCGCGATGCCGGTACGCTCGCGCTCCTGCACTTCCAGATCGGCGAGGAAACGCTCGCTGTCCTCGCTCAGCTGGCGCAACTCGTCCAGTGCCGCGTCGAAGCCCGCTGCGATCACACCGCCGTCGCGCAGCAGCGCCGGCGGAGCGTCCACCAGTGCACGCGCCAGCAGCTCGAGCAGGCTCTGCTGCGGCGGTGCGGCCACCAGCAACGTGCGCAGGCGTGGCGCGGCCACCGCCGCCAGCGCGGCATGCAGGTCGGGAAGCGCCGCCAGCGCGGCGCGCAGCTGCGCCAGATCGCGCGGCCGCGCGCTGCGCAACGCCACCCTGGCGAGCACGCGCTCCAGGTCGCCCACCCGGCGCAGGCACTGGCGCAGCGCGCGATGATCGGCATCCAGGAGTTCACCCACCACGTGCTGGCGCGCAGCGATCGCCGCGCGCGCGCGCTCCGGGCGGTGCAGCCACCGGCGCAGCAGCCGCGACCCCATCGCCGTCGCGGTGTGGTCCATCACCCCGGCGAGGGTGTTGGCGTCGCTGCCCGACAGCGACCGGGTGATCTCCAGGTTGCGCCGCGTGGCCGCGTCCAGGATGAGGGTGGTGCCGGGCTCCTCCAGGTGCAGGCCGCGCACATGGGGTATCGCGCCGCGCTGGGTGTCGTGCACGTAGGCCAGCAGCGCACCGGCCGCGCGCACGCCCAGCGGCGCTGCGGCCAGTCCGAAGCCGGCCAGATCGCTGACCGCGAAATGCTCGCGCAGCGTGCTCTCGGCGGCATCGCGCCGGAAGCTCCACGCATCGAGGCGGCGCACCCCGGGGTGGCGGGCCAGCCTGGCCGGTACCGGATCCGTGTTCGCCAGCAGCACCTCGGCCGGCTGCAGCCGCTCCAGCTCGGCATCCAGCGCATCGCCACCGTCGAGCTGGGCGCAGAAGAAGCGTCCCGCGGCCAGTTCCAGCCCGGCCAGACCCACCTGTTCGTGCTGGCGCACCAGCGCGATCAGCAAGGTCTCGCGGTGCTCGTCCAGCAGCGCCTCGTCGGTGACCGTGCCAGGCGTCACGACGCGCGTGACCTTGCGCTCGACCGGGCCGCGGCTGGCCGCCGGATCGCCGATCTGCTCGCAGATGGCCACCGATTCCCCCAGCGCCAGCAGCCGCGCCAGATAGCCCTCCACCGCGTGCGCCGGTACGCCGGCCATCGCGATGGGCTCGCCGGCGGACTGCCCGCGGGTGGTCAGCGCGATGTCCAGCAACTGCGCGGCGCGCCGGGCGTCGTCGTGGAACAGCTCGTAGAAGTCCCCCATGCGGTAGAACAGCAGCGTGCGGGGGTGCTCGGCCTTGATGCGCAGGTATTGCTGCATCATGGGCGTGTGCGGCGGGGCGGACATGGGCGGCGATGGTATCGGTGCCACCGCCCGGCGTGTAGGGCCGCGGCGTGGGGGTTGAAATCCGCCACCTGGCCCCCAAACTGTGCTCACCGACCCAATGACGGCACCCCCTCCATGAGCGAGAAGACCACCCACGGCTTCCAGGCCGAGGTCCGGCAGTTGCTGGACCTGATGATCCACAGCCTGTACGGCAACAAGGAGATCTTCCTGCGCGAGCTGATCTCCAACGCCTCGGATGCTTGCGACAAGCTGCGCTTCGAGGCGCTCGCCAACGAGTCCCTGTACGAGGGCGATGGCGAGCTGGCCATCGAGATCCTGTGCGACAAGGACGCACGCACCGTCACCGTGCGCGATAACGGCACCGGCATGAGCGAGTCCGAGGCGGTGAGCAATCTGGGCACCATCGCCCGCTCCGGCACCCGCGAGTTCTTCAACTCGCTGACCGGCGATGCCGCCACCGACGCGCGCCTGATCGGCCAGTTCGGAGTGGGCTTCTACTCGAGCTTCATCGTTGCCGAGCGCGTGAGCGTGAGCACGCGCCGTGCCGGCGCGCCGCCCGAGGAGGGTGTGCGCTGGGAATCCGCGGCCGATGGCGAGTTCACGGTGGAACGCGTCGCGCTGGCGCGCCGCGGCACCGAGGTGGTGCTGCATCTGAAGGAGGACGAGGCAGAGTTCGCGGACCCGTTTCGCCTGCGCGCCATCATCAAGAAGTACTCCGATCACATTGCGTTTCCGATCCGCATGCTGGGCCAGGGCAGCGATCCGATCCAGGAGACCGTGAACACGGCCACGGCGCTGTGGAGCCGTGCGAAGAGCGAGATCACCGACGACGAGTACACGCAGTTCTACAAGCACGTCGCGCACGACTTCGAGGCCCCTCTGGC
>Ga0326597_10014108_pt1 | contig 10478 bp, 8 predicted proteins | sample RVTome_12_FD_203789 | JGI IMG/M metagenome (GOLD analysis project Ga0326597, IMG submission 203789) | Soil microbial communities from uranium-contaminated site in the Upper Colorado River Basin, Wyoming, United States - RVT100D185 | ecosystem: Environmental > Terrestrial > Soil > Contaminated >... | reverse complement strand
CCCGAGTGTTACGACGAGACCATGCGCGAATACATGGAGAGGGACGACGAGCCATTCGGCTTCGCTCGTCTCATGTACATCAGGGATGTCGAGGACTCGAAGAGGCTCAACGGCTCACGTCTGCCGATGGTGATCATCTCGGCCTCGGGCATGTGCGAAGCGGGCCGCATCCTGCACCATCTCCGTAACAACGTGGAAGACTCCAGGAACACGGTCATGATGGTCGGCTACTGCGCCGAGCATACGCTCGGCCGGCGCATCATAGAGCGCCAGCCCGAGATCCGGATCTTCGGGGAGCCGCACGACCTGAAGGCGGAGGTGGAAGTCATGAACGCCTACTCCGCGCATGCGGACGAGCCCGAGCTCCTCGAGTTCATCGGCCGCCTCGACCGGCAGCGCCTGCGGAAGATCTTCCTGGTGCACGGTGATCCCGACCGGCAGCAGGCCCTTGCCAGCGCCTTGAGAGAAAAGGGCTACGACGACGTGCGGATGCCCGAGCGGGGTGAGGTGTTCGAGCTGTAGGGACACGGCGGTCGAGTGCGGCCAGCTGGGGCGATCGGGCCGCCCCGCCGGATCGCTGCGCCCTCCGACTATCGCGGAATCGCGCCGTACCGACGGAGGATCTCCAGCGTCGCCTCCAGCGGGAGCGCGTCCACCGTACGGCCGTTGCTGGTGACCGTCTCGGCGCCGAGCAGCGAGTTGTAGATCGCCTCCTCCGTCGCCTCCACGGTCGCCTGGAAGAGTGCGCTGGTGCGGTCGTTCGGGAGGTCCTGATAGCTGCGCACCTCCTGCCCGGTACCCCGGCGCACCCCGTTCGCCGTGGAGAACGCGATGACGTAATCGCCCGAGCCGTTGCTCGCGAACGATCCCGTGCGGCCCAGCCCTATGATCGCCCGGCTGGCGAGCCGCTCCAGGTTGCGGGCGGACAGCGGCGCATCGGTCGCCACCACGATCATGATCGAGCCCCATTCCTGCGGGTCGGAGGCGGGGTCGGGCGCGGGCCCGTCCTGTATGGCCACCTGGCCGGAGAACGAGTATTGCCCGAGCTCGATCCCGACCGGTGCTCCGCCCATCTGCAAAATGCCTCCGAAGTTGGACTGCACCAGCACGCCGACGGCGTAACCGCCGAGCGCCTGTGGGACCACACGGCTGCTCGTGCCGATACCGCCCTTCCACCCGAAAGCGACGGTTCCAGCGCCGGCACCCACCGCGCCTTCGGCCACGGGGCCGTCGGACGCCGACTCGAGCGCCGAGACCACGTGCTCCGGGGTGATCGGCCTGGCGCGGATGTCGTTCAACCCCCCGTCGTTCGTCTCTCCGACGACCGCGTTGAGGGACCGGACGTTTTCCATTGCCGGGCGCCCCAGCATCCACTCGACCATCGCGTCGGCCGCCTTCCACACGCACAACGTGCACGTCAGCAGGATGGGCGTCTCGAGCTCGCCCAACTCCCGGACTTGAGTCACGCCGAGCAACTTCCCGTAACCGTTGCCCACGTGCATCGCCGCAGGCACCCTGGAGAAGTACGGATTGCCGCCGTGCGGCAGAATGGCCGTCACGCCCGTGCGGACGTTCGGCGGGCTGACCACGGTCGCGTGGCCCACCCGCACGCCGGCGACGTCCGTGATCGCGTTGTGCATGCCCGGCTCGAAGATGCCGACGTGCATGCCGATGTCCCGGGCGCGCGGGCGCTCCTGCGAGGGGGCGGGCTCCTGAGTGAGTGGGGGGGGGGGGGCGAGGGCGCCGGTGACGACGAGCAGGGCGAAGCCGGCGGCTGCGACGTGCGGCCGGAATGGCGAGCGGGCGGTGGGAGAGGAGGCGACGGGCGAGCGAGCGGCGGGCTGGATCACGGACCCTCCATGCTGGTCATGACGTGACGCGGACGGTATCGAATACCATGAGGCACATCAGGAGCGGATGGTAGAGGAGGGATGCGAAGAACACCCTCCGGGCCGCCGCCTCGGTGAGGTCTCGGGAAGCCCCGATGGCGCGCGACAGGAACGCGAGCCCCAGCAGGGTGGCGCCCACGAGGTAGATCGTCCCCGTGAGCCCCAGGAGCGTCGGCGCCCAGCTGACCGGCACCAGCAGCGTGGTCGCCGCCACCATCTGGAGCCCGATGGCGCGCGCTCCTCCTTCGGGGATGAGCTTGAAGCCCACACGGGCGTAGTCCGCTCGGAGCATCCAGGCGAGCCCCAGGACGTGGGGCAGCTGCCAGAGGTATCCGATCGCGAACAGCGCGAGCCCGCCGGTATCGATGGTGCCCGTGGCGGCGGTCCAACCGATGAGCATGGGCAACGCGCCCGGCACCGAGCCGGCCAGGGTCGCGGTGTACGAGCGGAGCTTCAGCGGCGTGTACACACCGTGATAGACGATGGCGCTCGCGGCGGCGAGCGCGGCCGGAAGCGCACCCACGAAGCTCGCGAGGTACACGAGGCCGCCCATGAGGAGCACGGTCCCGAAGGCCAGGGCCTCCATCGGCGTGACGCGTGCCGAGGGGATCGGGCGGTTCTTCGTGCGCATCATGATCGCGTCGAAGTCCCGCTCCACGTACTGGTTCAGCGACAGGGCGCCGCCCGTGGCCAGCCCCGTGCCGACGATCGTGTGGATGGCGGTGGCCAGGTCGAGCGACGCGGCTGACCCCACATACGCGCTCGCACCGGCGGTGACCATCACGTAACCGGCGATGCCGGGTTTGGTCAGCTCGTAGAACGCGCGGACGCGTGAGGGTCGAGCGGGGGGTTCTGGAGAGGTCGCGCTCATGGGGGCGGCCGCCGCGCGGTACCGGCGGCGGCCCCTGGGTCGAGGGGCCTGGGGCACACGATGGAGAAAACTGACCCAGGCGGGTGGGGTAGGCAACGGATGGGTTCGATGTCGTCGACCTTGACGGGGTCACCCGACGACGTCTCTCTTGATTTCGCCACGTGGCGTTCGGTCTTCGCCGCGCAACACCCCCCTCTCGGAGGAATCGCGTGTCACAACCAGCGTTGCGCCGGTTCGCACTCTGCGCGGGCCTGCTCCTGGCCCCTGGATGCTATTCGTACGTCCCCACGGACATGTCTCTCGTGCCGCAGGGTGAGCATCTCCGCCTGCTCGTCACCCGCAGCGGCTCCGAGGAGGTGGCTCGGATCATGGAGTCGAACGAGCTACGCCCCACGGTGCGTGGCCAGTTCATGGGCAGGGAAGATCAGTCGCTCCTCCTCCAGGTCCCCGTCTCGCGCGATCCGGAGGGCATCCGCCAGAACATCAACCAGGTCGTGCGCATCCCCGAGGGGGAGGTGCTCACGGTCGACCGGCGTCAGTTCAGTAAGGGGAAGACGGCGCTCGTCGTGGGCGGAGCCGTGGCGGCCGGCGCGTTCCTGCTCACTCAGATCTTTGACGTCTTCAATGACAGCAGTGACCCAGGGACGGATCCGGATCTCTACATCGGGCTGTTCGGAATCCCGATCGGGTGAGGTCCTCGGGTTGGGTCAGACCTGACCTTCCGGCACAAGGAAAGTGCGTGGGGTGCACCGTCGCCCCCCACGCACTCGCTGCGTAGCTAACCCCGTCCGCTTGGTCAGCCGGTCACGCTCAGTGGGTCCATGCGGGACGTACATGGGCAGAAGGGGGTGGGGCGCTTTCGCGCCCCACCCCCTTCGCGTTCATCGAGCCTCTCGGCCGTAAAGACTCAGCGGCCGGTCACCGGCACGTTCGGGTTCCGATCACGCTCAGCCGACGGAATGTCGTAGCAGAGCTCGGCAGGCCCACGGCCGTCCAGGCCACGCGGGTTGTCCACGAACAAGTCTGTGTAACCCGGGTTCGCCGGATTGTCCCAATCGGGAATGTTCAACAAAGCTTGAACATCGGCTCCGGCGAACGGAGGATTCCGGGTCCAACGCCGCTCGTCCGCGGCGTTCCGGCCCTCGATCCAAAGTTCGATCCGCCGCTCGGTCATCACGTGACCCCACGCCTCCTGGGCGTTGGCGGCCGCAACCGGCGCCAGCCCCACACCCGTGCGGCCTCGCACGTCGTTGATCAGGTCGACGGCGTCGTTGAAGTCGCCGCCGCCCGCGCCGCGGAGGATGGCCTCGGCCTGGATGAGCTGCATCTCCCAGTAATCGGCCATCTCGAAAGCTTGGCTACCCGCGGTGTACTTCGCCTGCTCCCGATACGGGACCTGGCCGAATCCGCTCAGGCTTCCCACTGCGAACGGAGTCCCGGGATCGTAGTCTTTCATGGGTACCCGCGGGTCCCCGGTGTCGTCGAAGTACTCCACGAACCAGGTGAAGAACGCCGAGTACGAGCGGAAGAGCCCGCTGTTACCCTCGTACATGTAGTTCGAGAGATTGCTGTTGGTGGCGTCCTGCTCGATCATCTGCGCGAACGCCTCGTCGTTCACGGCGGCGGCGTCCGACAGCGCCTCGGCCCAGTTCCCCAGCCACAGGTGGGCCTGCGCCCGGCCTGCGTATGCGGCGTTTCGCTCCGCATCGGTCGAGGCGTAACCCAGGGCCTCCGTGAAGCTCTCGACGGCCCGCGTGAAGTACGGATTCACGTCGTTCGGGTGCCACGCGGGCGGATCCGTGTTGAGGGGATCCCGGCTCGGGAGCACGGCGTCGCACCACCACTCTCCGAGGTACCTGTAGGCCCACCCGTTCCAGAGCCAGGCCTGATGCAACCGTGTGTCGCTGGCCCCGGCTTCGGTGAAGCGCGTGATGGCCGTCTCCGTGATGAAGCGCGCTTCGTGCAGGTTCGTGAAGCCCGGGCCGTTGAACGGCTGTTGGTGTCCGGCATGCTCGGTCACGTCCGCGCCCCAAGCGCCGGTTTGGCCACCCGGGAACACTTCGCGGGCCATGAAGGCCGTCTCGAGAACTCGCCCGCCGAACGTTTCCGCGATGGAGCGCTGGGCTCCGAAGATCAGGCCTTCCTGCGCGGCTTCGTCGGCCAGGAACTCGTCTTGAACGGGACCCGGGTTCGTCACCTCGCAACCCGCCAGCAGTGTGGCGGCAGCCAGGGCGGCGCCCCCGAGCCATCCGTGTCGTCGTTGGTTCATGAGTCTCATGTCTGGTTGCCCTCCTCAGAAGGTTACGCGGAGGGAGATACGTAGGGTGGCCGGGGCCGGCGTGCGCTCGGAAGCGTTCGCGAAGCCCTCACCGGTCTGACCGGCACCGTTGTCGGACGTGATCTCCACGTCGTGCCACGGAATCTCGCGGTACCAGTCGTAGGCGTTCGCCAGCGTCATCGTGAGCGACGCGTTCGAGACGCGGTCCGGGAACGCGAAGTTGACCGGGATTGTCGCGCTGACCGAGCGGAGCTTGAAGTAGTCGCCGTCGAACCAGTAATCGTCCCCGTTCCGCGGGGCGCAGCGCTCGCGCCACAGGGCCGGCGCATCGTCCCTCAGGGTGATGCTCGTCGCCGGATCGACGTAGTAGGGGTAGCAGATCGGCGAACGCACCGAACGGCTGATCGCGATCGGGTTGACCTCGACCATGTTGCCGCCCCGGTACTCGCCACGGGCCGAGACGGTGACGTTGCCCGGCGTCCGGACGGTTAGACTCGGCGTGACGAAGTGCGTCGGGAAGATCGGTGCGACGATGATGTTCTCGCCGCCATCGACGTACTCGAAGTCCGCGATCTCGTCACGGTTCGCGACGCGGCGGTCCCAACCCACCGGAACCGAGTGGCCCTCGATGATGCGACCGCTCAGGGCGTTGAAGGGCTCCGTACCACCGAGGTCGAGGACCTTGGAGTAGGCCGTCGAGATGCCGAGACCCAGGTCCACGCCCCACTCGGTGCCCTGCACGACCGACCCGTCGATCTGCAGCTCGATGCCCTTGTTCTCCAGCTCACCGACGTTCTCGAGCTGACTGCTGCTGAACCCGAGCGAGGGAATGGCCGACACGTTCATGAGCGCATCGGTGGTCTTCTGGTTGAACCAGGTGAACGTCGCGGAAAGGCGGTCGTTCAACCACGAACCGTCGAAGCCCAGTTCGAACTCGGAGGTGACCTCAGGACCGAGATCCGGGTTGCCCCGGTTATCGGGCTGGAACGCCGGACGGTCGATGAAGCCGACCGGGTCCCACGTGCGGACCGCGTCGAACGTGCCCGGCGCGCGGCCCGACTGGCCGTAAGCGGCCCGGAGCTTGATCGAGCCGGCGGACGCCGGCCAGAAGTCCTCGTCGCTCAGGACCCAGGAGCCGCTGACCTTCGGGTAGGTCTGCAGGCCGAAGCCCTCACCGAAGGCGCTGTTCCCGTCGACACGGAGCCCGAACGTGAGGAAGTACCGGTCCGAGATGTCGAACACGTTCTGGAAGAAGAACCCGGCGTTCCAGACCTTCTCCCGGTCCTCTTCCGACCGACGGATCGATGCGGAGCTGAGGGTGGGCTGCGCGGCGCCCGGGAAGTTGATGCCGAGCCCGATGATCCGCCGCTCGTCCTCACCGATGGCCTGTCCGCCCCAGGAGAAGGTCGAACGGACCTGCTGGGTGATCGGGAAGCGGTACGAGCCGACGTAATCGAACGTCAGCAGCCGCTTCTGGAAGATGTCGCTGGTCAGCGCGCCGCCGGCCACGGCACCGAACGTGCGGACCTCCCAGTAGTCGGCGCCCATCAGATTGCGGCCCTCCTGCTGGTTGTAGTCGTACCCGATGGTGAAGCGGTTCGTCATGTCCGCGATCGGGTTGTAGTTCAGCGTCAGACCGGTGGTGACCCGCTCGATCCACTGCTGGTGGTCGTAGTCGAGGATCTGCGCGATCTGGCGCGGGTCACCGTTGCTGAAGTAGTTCCGCTCCTGGCGCCAGGACTGGAGCTCGAGGCCGGAGAGGTTGTTCCCGGACGGCGTGAGCTGCATCGACTGACGGGTGAAGCCGGTCGTCCACTGGATCTGCAGGTCGTCGATCGGGCTCATCGTAAAATTGGCCTGCACGTTGTACTTCTGTAGCTCGTCCAGCGGCATCATGCCGGTGTCGTCCTGATAGGACCCTGACAGGAAGTACTGGAGGCTCTGACCGCCGCCGCGCACGGAGAGGTTGTAGTTCTGGTACCATTGCGCGCCGGGGTAGCTGCAGTTGCCTTTCGCGGAGCCGTTCTCGTTCCCCCAGTGGAAGTTCCGCGTCGTCTCGTCGAAGTCGTTCGCGGGGCTGTCCGGTGTGTCGGGCATGACGCAGTCGCCGCCGAACTCACCGCCGTCGTACCCGCCGCCCCACCAGGCGTCGCGATAGAAGTGCTCCATGTTCAGGTAGTTGACGCCGTTGACGCCATACTGCTTGGCCCAACCCGTCCCCTGCTGGATCTCGGCGCTCCACACCGGCGCGCCGGACGTGCCGCGCTTGGTGAAGATCTGGATGACGCCGGCGGAGGCTTCCGTCCCGAACAGCGTGGTCGCCGCCGAACCCTTGATGACCTCGATCCGGTCGATGTCGTTCGGGTTGATGTTGTCGATCGGGCTCGACGTGATGCGGGCGCCGCGGCCCTGCGTGATTCCGGGGGTGTTCACGCGCGGGAACGCTCCGTCCATCATGCGCACGCCGTCGATGTAGATGATCGGCTGGTTGGACATGCCGACGCTCGAGTTGCCGCGCAGGCGAATCTGGCTGCCCTGCCCGAGCTGGCCGCTGCCGCCGGTGATCTCGATCCCCGGGGCGGCGCCCTGGAGCAGGTTCGTCACCTGCGTGGGGCGATCCGGAATGTCGGCCACGTTGAGCTGCGTGATCGAGTTACCGATCTCGCGGCGACGGGCCGATCCCGCGGCGCCCGTCACGACGATCTCGTCCAGGCCCAGGGCCGCCGACTCGAGCTGGAAGTCGGTCGTGACCGTTCCGCCAGCCGTGACGGTGATGCTCTGGGTGCCGGTCGTGAGACCGATACGCTCCGCCCGAAGCTCGTGCGTGCCGGCGGGAACGTTCAGAATGAGGAAGCGACCGTCCGCGCGGGACAGCGCTCCGAGCTGAAGCCCGGGAATGTAAACCTGGACTTCGGATAGGGGGCCGCCCGACTGTGCGTCGAGGACTCTCCCGGTGACCTGTCCGGTTTGAGCAAGGACGGGCACCGTCATGAGGGCGAGCATCGCGAGCGTCATTGCGCCCGTGAGCAGCCCTCGGCGTTGCACGCCTTGGGACCGGCGGGTGGGCTCGTTTCGAACATCGAGCGCCATGGGAACCTCCTGGTGTGGGATCGTGAAACCTTCTATCGCAAGCGGATGCAGACACGCAAAAGACACCCCTCGGCCACGGCCGGGAACGTTCCGCCATGGCCTCGGAGTGCTTGTTTCGCTTCGCTGTCATCCGAACAAGCGCACCTTCAAGGGCACGCGCTCGGCGCGCACCGTGACGCACCTTACCCCCGATCGTGATGGAAAGTCAAGCAATTCCATGAGGGCGACGACGGCCGCGGCGAAACCCTTGGGGTCCCGCGTCAGTAACACCGGGTAGTCTCACCGAGCACTACCCCCTCACGGTCCGGGGACCGTGACATCATGGAAGAAATCGAGGTCTCATCCATCGAGAGCCGTCGAGGTCGTGAGCGCCGCGTCTGGCGGGCGGGACTCGCGCTTTCGCTGCTCGCGCACGTGCTGGTCGCCCTCATGTGGCGGGGCACCGTGCTGCCGGAAGCGACGTCCTCCGCCGCCGGACCCGAGCGGGGCGATCCCCGCGCGGCGTCCGGCGCGATGCAGGCGCTCAACCTCAGGTTGGCCGAGCCGACACCGGTAGTGCGCCCCCCGGTGCCCATCGCTGTCGACATCACGGTGGAGCCGATCGAGTTCGAACAGGAGCCCGAGATCGATCCCGCGGATCTCCTCGGGGACGCGCCCGGCCTGGACGAAGCCCCCGGCGTCGAGGCCGGCACCGGCGGCGGGAACCAGGGCGACGCGGACGCGGGAGCCGACGAGCTCCTGCCTCCGTCACCACGCGGCATGATCATTCCGCCGACGAACCGGGATCTCCGCGGCACCGAGGTACAGGTCTGGGTCTTCGTCGACGCCGCGGGCCGCGTGGTCGCCGACTCCACCCGCCTCGAGCCTCCCACGAAGAACCGTGACTTCAACAGGCGGCTCGTGCAGGAGGCTGCGGAGTGGGTGTTCCGACCCGCCACGCGCGCTGGCACGCCCGTGGCGGCCTGGTTCCCCTACCGGATCATCATGTAGGGCGTCGGGAGCCCGTCGCGTTCCACGCCTCACCGAGCCAGTGCCCGAGCGCGAAGATCGCCACGTCGGCGGCCGCGTTCGAAAGTGACTCGTGGCGGCTCGTCTCGAAGAGGTCCTGGCCCCATCTCTGCCGCTCCGCGTACTGCTCGGCGACCTCGTACGCGACGGCGGCCGAGATCGACCAATCGCGGCGAATGCCCACGAGCCCCGCGGCCAGTCCCGAGGCGAAGTGCACGATCGTCCAAGGGTCGAGCAGCGCGCGGTTCTGTTCCGGCTTCTCCATAGCGACGAGCTTCATGGCTCTCCTTCGGCCGTTGCGGCGGGCAGGACGGTGGCGTATCTCTCCGCCCGTTGGCCCCGACCCTTACCTTCGAACGACCTGCGGAGAGATCCCATGAAGAATAATAGAGGAAGCAGCGTGTTGACTGCCGGACTCGGTATGCTGGTCAGCCCGGTCGCGGCCGCCGCGCACCCGGGACACGGCCAGGGCGACCATGGATGGCTGATGGGCGCGATCCAGCCGTTCCTGGGAGCCGACCACATCCTGGCGGCGGTCTTCGTCCTGGGCGTCGGAGCTCTCGGCGCGGTGGCCGTCGGGAAGCACCGTGCCGCTCGCCCCGGACGCGACTCCGCGGAGTAGGCAGGCAGGGCCGTTCTCCGCGTATCACTCCGATCGTAGCGCGGTGGACGGCTCGACCCTCGCGGCCCGCGTGGCGGGGACCCTGAGCGGGGCTGCCCGCCCCGCTCCCGACCGGAATGCAGTGTCCGACCGCATCCCCGCCGTTAGCTTCCAGGGGCCATGCAGACGACGCGCCCGACGAAACGGATCCTCTGGGTCGACGACGAGGTCGACCTCCTGAAGCCGCACCTGCTCTTTCTGCAGGCGCGGGGCTACCACGTGGACGCGATCCCCAACGGGGACGACGCGCTCGAGCTGCTGCGGGAGCGTCCGTATGACCTGGTGTTGCTGGACGAGCAGATGCCCGGGCGCCGCGGCCTGGAGGTGCTCGAGATCCTGCGCCGCAACGATCCGCACCAACGGGTGGTGATGGTCACCAAGTCGGAAGAGGACCACACCATGACCGAGGCTATCGGTCGCAGGGTGGACGACTACCTCGTGAAGCCGACGAGCCCCCGGCAGGTGCTCTCCGTCGTGACCCGGATCCTCGAAGGCTCGTCCATTCGGCAGCAGAGGGTCGCGCAGGACTTCGCGGGGCGCTTCCAGGAGCTTTCCCGCCGCGCCCAGGACGCGGACACGCCGGACGACTTCACGGCGGCCTACACCGAGATGGTCGACTGGGACATTCGCCTCACCGACTCGGGCGAGACGGGGCTGCTCGACACGCTTCGGGTCATGATG
>Ga0326597_10014107_pt1 | contig 10480 bp, 11 predicted proteins | sample RVTome_12_FD_203789 | JGI IMG/M metagenome (GOLD analysis project Ga0326597, IMG submission 203789) | Soil microbial communities from uranium-contaminated site in the Upper Colorado River Basin, Wyoming, United States - RVT100D185 | ecosystem: Environmental > Terrestrial > Soil > Contaminated >... | reverse complement strand
CGTCGAGCCCGCGGCGAGGTGTCGCCGTCGTAGGTGAACGTCTTCAGGTCGAGGCCCGCCTCGGTCACGAGGCCGTGCAGCTCGTGCAGCTGGTCCTGCGCCAGCGCCTTCGTCGGGAAGAGATAGAGCGCCCTGGACGACGGGTCGCGCGCCACCGCGTCAACGACCGGGACGTTGTAGCAGAGCGTCTTGCCCGAGGCCGTCGGCGTGACCACCACCTGGTCCCGACCCGCGATCGCGTGCCCGATCGCCGCCGACTGGTGCGTGTACGGCCGCTCGATCCCTCGCGCCCGCAACGCCTCGATGAGCCGCGCATCGAGGCCCTCCGGCCACGCGCCGAAACGAGCCTCCTCCGACGGCAGCGTCCGCCAGTCGACGAAGCCGTCCGCGAGCGCGGGATCGGCCCGGAGGGCGGCCAGCGCAGTCTCGATGCCCATCGCAGCACCTCGGTGTCACAAGAACAGATGTGCGACATGCAACGATGCGGGAGAACGGGTGTTCGTGTCAAGCACGGAATCGATGCCATTGCCTTCAGGTGTGATTGACCCAACCCGAGGAACGTCCGAGGATCACGCGCGTGCGGCGCCACCCAGCGACCGACACTTGCACCGCAAGCCGCACCACAGGGAGGAACAACTTGGCTTCGAAACGACTCTTGGCCGTAGCGATCGGCGCAGCCGCCGCGCTCACGCTGCTGGCCGGCGCATGCAGCAGCGACGACGGCGGAGACGAGGCCGTCGCCGCCAACGCCGTCGCCATCGGTGCGGCGGATTACGAGTTCACGGTCAACGCCGCGGACTTCGTCCCGGGCATGAACAAGCTCACGCTCACCAACAGCGGCCAGGAAGACCACCAGGTGCAGTTCGTCAAGCTTGCGGATGGGCACACGCTCGAAGATCTCGCCGCCGCGCTCGCCGACCCGACGGCGGGCTTCCCGGAGTGGATCAGCGCCACCGGAGGCGTGGGCGTCATCCCGGGCGGAGGTACCGCGACCGTGACGCAGAACCTCGAGGCCGGCAGCTACGCGCTGCTGTGCTTCATCGAGGACGCCGAGGGCGTGCCTCACTTCGCGAAGGGGATGGCCACCCAGATCGCGATCGCCGGTGACGAGAACATGGCGGCGGCTCCGGAGGCCACCATCGAGTTCACCGCTGCCGAGTACGCGTTCACCGGTCCCGACACCGTCAAGGCGGGCGACGTCAACATCGCCTTCCAGAACGGCGCCTCCAGCGCCGAATGGCACGAGGCCGGACTGCTCAAGCTCGCCGACGGCTTCACCCTCGAGATGCTGCAGGCGGCGCTGACCAGCACCGAGCCGCCCCCCGAGGGCCCGCCCCCGTTCACGTCGGCCGGCGGCCTCCAGGCATACGTCGCCGGCGGCGGCGGCGTCGCGAGCGTCAACCTCGAGGCAGGCAACTACGCCCTGATCTGCTTCGTCCCGAACCCCGAGGGCGTGCCGCACGCCGCCCTCGGCATGCTGAAGGGCCTCACCGTCGAGTAGGCGTCGCCCGATCGTCTGACGTACGAAGCCCGCGGCTCAACCGCGGGCTTCGTCGTTCCAGGTCCTCACGAGTGCGGGCCCTAGCCGCTGAACGCACCCGCAAAGTCGCGCACCATGTCGGCGACCGACCGAGGCGCGTGACCCGTCACCTGCTGCACGGCGGGGGTGACGCGGTCGGCCCCGTTCTTCGCGAAGTTGACGAAGAGTTCGCCATACGTCTCCGCCACGAACTTCGGGACGCCCATCCCGATCATGCTCTCCACGCCCGCCTCGACCGGCACGTCCACGTAGCGGACCTCTTTGCCGAGCGTGTCGCTCAACGCCTCCGCCGCGTCGTGCATGGAGATCGAGGCCGGTCCCGTGACCGTGTAGGTCTGCCCCTCGTGCCCCGGCGACGTCAGCACCGCCGCCGCCACGTCCACGATGTCGCGCACGTCGGGCATCCCGGCCCGCCCCTCCCCGAACGGCCAGTACATCACGCCGTCCGCCGCGATCGAGGGCGCCGCCCCCAGGATGTTCTGCATGAAGAACGTCGGCTGAATGATCGTGTACGGGATGCCCGAGTTCGCCACGAGCTCGTCGATCTCGCGGTGCTGTCGCCCGAGCGTGGTCTCGAGGGCCGGCTCGGGGATGAACGCCGACATCCGCACGATCCGGCCGACGCCCGCCTCGGCCGCCGCTTCGATCGCGTTCCGCGCCAGCTCGACCTGGTTCTCGAATCCCGGCGTCAGGATGAACGCCAGATCCACGCCCTCGAACGCGGCGGACAGCGAGGCCGGCCGGGCCAGATCGCCCACCGCCGCCTCGGCGCCCAGCGCGCGGATCGCGTCCGCGCGCTCCTCGGAGTGCGCGAGGCCCCGTACCGCTTCGCCCCTGCCGGCGAGCGTCGCCACCAGCCCGCTCCCCACGTTGCCCGTGGCGCCGGTGACGAGAATCTTGCTGCTCACATCAGGCTCCTTCGTTTCGCCCCGCGACCGCACGCCGCAGCCGTTCCCGTCAACGCGGTGCCATCACCCGGTCGAGGTGTTGGGCCCCGGTGGGACCGGGGCCCAACGAGCTGTCCGGCCGGCGCCCGGCGTCCGACGGCCAGCGCTCCTGCCGGCTCTATGCCTTGTCGGCGAACCAGATCGCGGGCTCGCCCGCCACGCCGGCCTTCCCCATGGCCTCGCGCAGCTCGTCGCTGGCAGCGAACTGCTGTGCCGCCTCCAGCGTCCCGAAGTCGTGCGTGATGGTCACCTCGTTCGGGTTGTCCGCTGCGCGGTACACGGACTGCCCGCTCACGCCCATGCGCTGGCGCGTGGGGTCGAGTTCGTCATAGACCCGCCTCCACTGCGCGTAGTCGTTGACCTGGTGTCGGGCGAACATCGTCGTCATGGCTGTTTCGTCCTTCTGCTGCATCTCGTTCGGCCCTGCGTTTCGTCCGGGGCTCCGTCTCGGCGCACCCGCAATGCTCGTTTCGCCCAGTGGCCACCTCCTCTCTCTCTCGATCGGCGTCGTACCAGATGTCTACACCACAGTAATTGTCATGTCAATGACTGTCTAGCAAATAAGTGTTGCCGCAATACTTGTCGATCCAGAGACATGCCGCTAATCTTGATCCATGACACAGAGCAACGTCGCAGCGCCGGCCCAGGACCCCGTCGATCCCGACCCCGCGTGGTGGGACGCCTGGCGAGGCATCCTCTTCGCCGGGGCAGACGTCCTGCGCGCCGTCGAGCCGCTCCTCCAGGAGCACTCCGGGCTCTCGATGACCTTCATGGATGTGCTCGGCCGCCTCCACGACGCGCCCGGACAGCGCATGCGCATGCAGGAGCTCCAGGAGCGCTCGCTCTTCACCCGCAGCGGGATGACGAGGCTCATCGATCGCGTCGAGCGCGCAGGGTTCGCGCGCCGCGAGCGCGTCCCCGGCGACCGCCGCGGCGTCTACGTGGTGCTCACCCCCGAGGGCAGCGAGGCATTCGAGACCGCACTCACGAAGCACCGGGAAGACGTGCAACGCGTCTTCGAGCATCGCCTCACCGAGGCACAGCACCGCGCCGTCGCCGACGCCCTCGCCTCGTTCTGGCACGACGAGTAGCCGGCGCCCGGTAACGGGCCCCACGAGGTGGCACCAGCGCGCCGAGGCGCGCTAGTCTCCACCGCGAGGGAGGGCACGATGAGCCTGCTCACCACGATCTTCGGCCCTGGGAACCCGCGGCCGCCGCAGTTCCCCGACCCCTCGACGTGCCCGCACACGCGCCTGATGGCGCGCTACCGCAATCACGTCGCCCTCGAGGCGCACCGCCCGATGGGCTACAAGTGCCAGCGCTGCTATGCGGAGTTCCTGCCAGACTCCCCGCTCGTCATGCGCTGGCGCGCCGACCGGGCCGCCGCCGAGCACGCCCCCGCCACCCCGGCCGGCGACGCAGAGGCCGAGGCGCCCGCCTGGTAACGTCCGCTAGACCTGCGCCCGCCCCAGTTCCCGCCGCGCCTCGTCGCGCGCCCGGTCGATGATCGTCAGCAGCCGCGACGGCTGGTGGATGTTGCCGAGCACGAAGTTCTCGCGCTCACCGGCCGTCTGCACCTTCAGGTTGCCGAAGTCGAGCATCGTCTGCAGGACGCCGTTTCGCTCCATCGAGACGTCCTCGATGTCGACCAGGTCGGCGGAGGCCACCTGATGGTGGAACCAGTGCTTCCGCAGCGAGTCGATCAGCCGCTGGTTCGTCACCAGCCAGACATCGTGCCGGTAGCGGAACCAGCGGAAGTAGGCGCGGACGCCGATCGCCCCCACCCATACGACCGCGGCCAGCAGGACGACCGACCGTGCCGCGCCCGCGTCGATCTTCGATGCCGCCCAGATCCCGAGCGCCAGCGGCAGCAGCCCCACCAGCGCGTCGAGCGCCAGCCAGGGGTACAGCACGATCCAGTGCCGGCGCGACAGCTGCAGGACGTCCTCGCCGGGCTGCAGTTCCACGGGCGGGGCCATCGCGTCCTCCTCGATCTCACGTCGCCGCTCGGCCCAATCCTAGGGCCCCCGGGGCTCCGACGCTGCCGGCCCTACACTGGCCGCATGGCAGGCGAGATCGAGCGGGTGACCCCTCCGAAGACCGCGCGCCCCCGCGACGAGCTCGGTCGTCCGATGCCGCGCGGGACCGAGCCGCGGCTCGTGCTCCCGGACTTCGATGTCCTCTCGATCGACGAGTGTCACCGCCGCGGCATCCAGTACTTCGATGCCGCCGTCTACTTCGGCGCGCACGAGGCGTGGGAGACCGCCTGGCGGATGGCGCGCAAGAACGGCGACCCCGACGAGGAGTTCTTCAAGGGCCTCTCGCAGCTCGGCGCCGGCTACACCCACTACCAGCGCGGCAACCCACGAGGCGCCCACACCCTCATGCATCGAGGCGTCGGACGGATCCGCCCCTACGGCGTCCGTTCCGGCGGCCGTCACCGCGGCATCGACGTCGATGCGCTCGCCACCGCCACCGACGCGAACATGGCGCGACTCGATGGGCTCGCCCGCGGCGACGCCATGCCGCCGATCGAGACGCCGCGCGTGACCGGCTCGAGCGGACCTATACTCGAGTAGTGACCCTCGACGACGCGTTCCGCATCCCGCCCGAAGGCATCGAGCGCCGCCCGCCGACGTACGCCTCGCGGCTGCTTATGGGCGGCCCGGTGACGCTCGTCACCAGCGCCTTCCGCGGCGCCCAGAACGTCATGCCGCTCGCCTGGCACGCGCCGCTCTCCTCGGACCCGCCGCTCATCGGCATCTCGATCGAGCAGTCTCGCCACAGCGTCGACATGATCCAGCACTCCGAGGAGTTCGCCCTCAACTTCCCCGCGCGCCCGCTGATCCACCACGTCCAGTACCTCGGCGCCCTCAGCGGCGCCGACATCGACAAGTTCGAGGCCACGCAGCTCGCCACCTTCCCCGCCGCGCGCCTGTCCGTCCCCCTCATCGAGGGCTGCGCCGCCTGGATCGAGTGCGAGGTCCGTGACGTCGTCCCGATCGGCGACCACGTCCTCTTCATCGGCCTGCCCGTCGCCGTCCAGGTCGACCCCGAGGCGTTCGACGAGCGCTGGACCGTCGGCCCGGAGCTGAGCCGCCCCCTGCACTTCATCGGCGGCAATCGCTACGCCGTCCTGCAGCGCACCCTCGAGGCGCGCGTGCCCGGCCGCGGCGACGCGCCCGAGCGCTTCCTCGCCGAGCGCATCGAAGAGGAGCTCGAGCTCACGCGCGAGGCGCAGGAGCGCCGCGAGGAGATGCTGGGGGAGCTGAGCGAAGAGGTCGAAGCCGGCAACCTCGTCGACCTCTCGCAGTTCGACCTCGACGTCTTCGTGGCGAAGTCGCTCGCGCTCGATGCCGAGACAGACGGACGGCCCGGTGAAACCGGGCCGTCCTAGAACGTCGAGATCGGCGCCGGGTCGCGCCCGGCCCCCTGCGCGCTACCCGGCGCGCGTCACGCTACGGGACCCCTGCTCGGTCAAGTCCCCGACCGCCTCGATCAGTTCGGGGTCTGCCGGCGTGGTCGCGGCCTCGGGGGTCGCTTCGGACGCGGTGTCCGCCGCGCCGTTGCCATTGGTCTGGGATGCCCGCGCCTTCTTCGCGTCGGCGCTCGCAGCCTTCGCCGCGGCGGCGGCCGTCTCGGCCGGCTTCGCGAACCGCGCGTCCGCCTCGCCGGTGGTTCGCAGGACCTCCGCGAGGTGCTGCGCGCCCGGTGCGTTCGAGGGCGCCTGCGGCACCGCGCTCGCCTTGGCGCGGAGCGCGCCCGCGATCGCCGTCGGGTCGGTGATGTTCCGCTCGGACAGGTCCACCAGCGCCTCGTGGCGCTCCGCCAGGTAGTCCTTCACCGCGAGGAACGTGTCCGATCGCATCGCCTCGAGCAGGCGAGTCGTCACGCGACGCTGCTCTGCCTGGATCTCCTCCAGCAGCGCAACGTCCTGGTCGAAGCGCGCGAGCGCGGTCTCGACCGCCGACTGCTCGTCGTCCGCGAAGCGCTCGAACGGCACGCGCTGCTGCCCGATGCGGGAACGCGTCTCTTCGATGCGCTCGCGCTGCACGCCGATGTAGTCGGAGAACGAACGGTTGAGGAACTCCGTCCCATCCTCGGACAGCCGCTCCCGCAGCTTCGCGAGGTTGGCCTCCTCGGTCTCCGCATAGGTCTCCAGCGGCCGCAGGCGCTCGTCCAGGTTCGACATTACGCGCTGCATCGTGTTCGCCTGCCGCAGCAGCAGGTCGATGAGCGGCGCCGTCTCCTGCTCGACGTCCGAGCGGACGCCGTCGAGCAGGTCCTTCTGCACCGAGAAGTACTGAGCGAGGCGCCGCAGTCGCGGCGAGTCGATGACGCCCGTCGCCGTCGCCGACGTTGCCGACGTCGCAGAGAGGGCCGTGGCCGCCGTCGCGGTCGTGTTCGCCGCCGCGGCGGGGGTCAGTGGCTTCTGGAGGCCGGAGGTCTCCTGGGACGCAACCATGTCGTCGGTGCCTGCATCGTCGCTCTGCTGTTTTCGGAGGCGCATGTCCGGGTCCTTCCGGCTGGGGTCGGGGGATTCCTCAGCAGCATAGTCAGGGCGCATCGTCATGGTCATTCGGGAATCCCCTGACTCTTGGCTCGAAATCGCGATTTCCGCCGCTCCGTGCGCTCCCCGTCGCCGCGCCCAGATCGCGACCGTCGCCACTGCCATCGCCATCGCCGCGAACCCCGCCGCGCCCGCGCCGGCCGTCGAGTCGATCTCGATCGGCCACCACGAGGGCGTCACCGTCGGGATCGGCCCCGCCCCGGCGACCTGCCGCCCCGGCGTCGACGCCGGCGCCTCGAGGGGCGGCGCGCCCTGCGCGATCGAGGTCCGAGGCGCGACCGCCGCGGGTGACGCCGCGACCGGCACCGAGCCCGGCGTCTCGATCGGAGCCACGTCGACGAGGGGACGAGGCTCGGCGTACGCCTCGTACGTCAGGGCCGAGAGCGCCGGGATGAAGGTGTACGACGCCTCGATGCCGGGGAACGGGTCGGCCTCCGTCAGCGCCACCACGACGTACGAACCGCCCGGCGCCGTGACCAGCCCGGCGTCGTGCGCGACGTAGTCGAGGTTCCCCGTCTTGTGCGCGATCGTCGTGCCCGGCGGCAGCCCCACGGGGAGCATCGTCTGGATCTGCTGCCGGCGCAGGATCTCCAGCATGCGCCCGCTCGCCAGCGGGTTCACCAGCTCGCCCGCGTAGAGGCGCTCGAAGAACCGGGCGACGTCCTCGGCCGTCGTCTCGTACGTGTCCTCGGCCAGCGTCGTCCCCGGGAAGCCGAACCGCGAGGCGATGGTGGCGACGCGGTCGTAGCTCAGCCGCTCCATCAACGCCACGGCCGAGCCGTTGTCCGAGACCGTGATCATCAAGTCCACCGCCTCGCCGATCGACACCGTCCGCGCGAACGGCGCCCGGTACTCGAGCGGGTCATCGATCGTATGGCGAGGCTCGATCACGAGGAGGTCGTCGAACGAGAGCGCGCCCCGGTCGACTTCGTCGAACACCTCGAGCATCACGAAGAGCTTGTACAGCGAGGCCGTCCGCACCGGCGTCGCGGCGTCGACGTCGCAGCGCTCGCCGCTCTCGAGGTCCACGACCGCGACGTGCGCCGACCCCGTGAAGTCCCGCGCGAGCTGCTCGATGTCGGTGCAGGTCGAGGGCGACGGCGCGGCGTGCGCCGCCCGGGGCGCCGAGAGCAGGCTCCCCGCCACCACGACGGCCGCGAGGACCGTCGCTCCAAAGGCACGCGCCGGCGGCTGGGCGGCAAGGCCCCGCATCCCACCCCGATTGGCCGTCTGCGCACCCCGCTCGCAGACGCGGCGTCGTTCGACGCCGGACCTCGATGGTCGTCACGTGGGGTGCGTTGGTCAACGCTTTCGCGTCAACAATATGTCCACAACAGCGGCCCGGAGGCGTTGATGGCGGGCCTCTGTCGATCCGACCCCCGGCCTCGGGTATATGATTCGGATCGTCGAGGTTCGGCGCGCTCCGTTGCGGCTGGCGCCGCACTCCCCGACACCGCAGCCCCGAGGAGGCATCGAATGGACTGGGCAGACTCACCAGATCAGGCCACGTTCCGCGACGACGTTCGCACGTTCATCCGCAGTCGACTTCCCGAGCGCTACCAGAGCGGCTCCGAGAGCGGCGAGGAGTACACCGGCGGCTGGCAGGGCGACCGCAAGTCCGACGATCCCAAGGCCAAGCAGGCCGCGATGGACTGGGCAGGCGCGCTCGCCGAGAAGGGCTGGATCGCCCCCCACTGGCCGAAGGAGTACGGCGGTGCCGGCCTGACGACCATGGAGCAGTTCATCTTCAACCAGGTCATGGCGGAGGAGCAGGCCCCGTCCGTCGGCGGCATGGGCGTCTCGCTGCTCGGGCCCACCCTGATCGTCCACGGCAGCGACGAGCAGAAGGCCGAGCATCTCCCGAAGATCCTCTCCGGCGAGGTCGCCTGGGCCCAGGGCTACTCCGAGCCCGGCGCCGGCTCGGACCTCGCCTCGCTCCAGACCCGTGCCGTCCGCGACGGCGACGACTACGTCATCAACGGCCAGAAGATCTGGACCTCGGGCGCGCACTTCGCCGACTGGCTCTTCGCCCTCGTCCGCACCGACCCCGAGGCGCCCAAGCACCGAGGCATCTCGTTCCTGATGATGGACATCACGACGCCGGGCCTGACGGTGCGCCCGCTCATCAACATGGGCTGGGAGCATGGCTTCAACGAGACCTTCTTCGAGGACGTCAAGGTCCCCGCGAAGAACCTCGTCGGCGAGGAGAACCGCGGCTGGTACGTCGGCATGACCCTGCTCGACTTCGAGCGCTCCGGCATCGGCGGCGCCGTCGGCTACCGCCGCACCATGCAGAACCTCCACGAGTACATCGCCACCCCCGAGGGCGCCGCGAAGTCCCGCCTCGCCGAGTTCGACACGCTCCGCCACGAACTGGCCGACCGCGCGATCGAGACCGAGGTGCTCTTCAACTTCGCCTTCCGCATCGTCTCCATCCAGGCCGCCGGCATGGTGCCGAACTACGAGGCCTCGATGAACAAGCTCTTCGGCTCCGAGGTGCACCAGCGCCTCGCCCGCACCGGTACCAAGATCTTCGGGCTCTACTCGAACCTCTGGGAGGGCGAGCAGGCGCCGATGGACGCCCACTTCACCAAGGACTACGTCGGCAGCGTGCCGCACACCATCTTCTCCGGCTCATCCGAGATCCAGCGCAACGTCATCGCCACCCGCGGCCTGGGCCTGCCTCGCGGCTAGCCCCCTCGAGGCTCGAACGCACGAAGGCCCGGTCGCCCGACCGGGCCTTCGTCTCAGGTCCGAAGCACGCGGCGTCAGTCGCGGTCACCCACCGTCGACAAGCGTCTGAGCACCGCAGACGGCCTTGGCGATCGCGACGAACGGCGGGGGATCCGTCTCGTCACCGATCTGTCGATCGCAACGCGGCGCCAGCGTGAGCACGGAGCCGAGGGCCAGCGCGACGACCATCACACCCGCGAGGATGAGTCCCTGTACCGCCTTCGGTGCCGCCATCGTCGCTGCCTCGGCGCCGCTTGACCCACAGATCTCGTCGAGGAGCGTAGTCCCGCGGCCTCGTACCGACACTCGCGCACGCGCCGAGGCCCGCGGCGTGAGCCGGCCACTCAGACCTGGCGTAGGATCGTGCGGCCGTCGTCCCGGATCGAGGTGATCGTGATACGTCGGATCCTCACGGCCGCGCCGGCCACGTTCGTCGTCCTCATCCTCGCCGCCGCCTGCGCGGATGAGGACCTCGAGGCCCCGCCAATTGATGGCCTCAAACCACTGCCGGCCATCCGCGTTGCAGAGCTCACCAGGAATGTCCCCAGCGCCTACGTGCTCCACTTCCGGGTCGTCCAGTTCACCCGCGGCGGCACCCGGAGCTTCATCGGTGACTTCGACTTCGGCCTCCCCGAGCACGTCGTCTACGACACCTGGATCCGGGTCGACCCGGACGCCGGCGAGTACCGC
>Ga0326597_10014106_pt1 | contig 10480 bp, 10 predicted proteins | sample RVTome_12_FD_203789 | JGI IMG/M metagenome (GOLD analysis project Ga0326597, IMG submission 203789) | Soil microbial communities from uranium-contaminated site in the Upper Colorado River Basin, Wyoming, United States - RVT100D185 | ecosystem: Environmental > Terrestrial > Soil > Contaminated >... | reverse complement strand
GCGTCAGCCTTCGCCTGTCAGTCCGAAATAGTCACGATTAGAGGCATGGAACTTCAACTGCCCGGACTGCAATTGTTGCCGCCGCTCAGCCAGCCAATCAGGCAGACCGGGCAAGCCGGACAGTGCTGTTTCGATGGTACCAAGTATATTGGCGATAAACAGATTGGTTGGCTGGTCCGGATTTGATTGCAGTTCCCAGTCGGAATCTCCCTCGGCAATAATACGATGGCCGTGTTCGACTAGCCATATCCCTAGTTGCTGTCCGGTCCGGCTCGGTTGCCAATCCAGTCCCGGGAAGCGCCGGTCCATATCATTATTGTAAGCCTGGAATATTTTCTGGTCTTCGGGGAGTGGCGGCAGGAACAGTGTCTCGCCGGCATAGTTCAGACTGTAATAGTAGCCGCCGTGTGCTGACAGGCATTTTAGTATATTCGGCATACATACCGGTACCGGCAACAGGTCGACAACAGCGTGGCCGATGATCATATCGAGTGTGCCTGGACCAAACTGTAGTCCGATTTTGGTCGCATCACCATTGATCCAGTGTATGACTATCTTCTTGCCTGCATACCCGAGCGACCAGACAGAGGGTCTTTGTTGTTCAAAATGATAATTGTGACTACCTGCCCACTGTCGCAGGCGCTGCATGGCCGCGTCCCGGAACCCGGGTTCCAGCTCTACTGCAGTATAATCACAGTGAGATAACAGTCCTCCATCGAGGAAGCGCTCGATCATTGTTCCGATGCCAGCACCGATTTCCAGTATCCGCAAAAGCTGGCCGCCCTGTTGCTGCGCTGTTGTCCAGTCTGCCATTACTTGCCAGACCCGCGGGTTCAGGCTGTTGTCGTCGACCGATTTTTTCAGGGCCAGATAATCGACGTAGTCAAAGGATTCACGTATCAATGTATACCTGCCTTGTGTGATACCCGTTCCAGTAAAAATTGCCTTATGACCCCGCCGCTGTCCTCCCAGGTAGGGTGCTGACGGTAGGCCTGCAGCGCATTGGTACCGAGGGCCTGCAGCAGCTCCCGGTCCTGGTGCAGGTTTTTTAACAATCCGGCAAGTGCTGTGTTGTCACCCGGTTGGATCAGATAACCATTATTACCGTGCGTGATGATTTCGCCTGCGCCGCCCGCTGTTGTTCCTATCACCGGCAAGCCGAACTGCTGTGCTTCGATATACACTATGCCATAGGCTTCGTTGACTGAGGGTAAAACAAGCAGATGATGGGACTGATATAACCCGGCCATTTCATCAGAGTTCAACTGACCGGTAATGTTAACCTGATTCTGCAATTGCATTGCCTGAACGGTGGTCATAATTTTTTTTACATATGATGGTTCCATGTCAAGGCGACCGGCTACTGTTAACTTAAAATCCTGCCGGGGTAGCTTGTGCAAGGCCTGCAGCAACACATGCAACCCCTTCTGGCGGATGACATTGCCGGCATACAGGATTCTCAATGGGCCGAAAGCCGGTGCTGGCCGATTCAAATCCGGGATTTTTACTCCGGAAAAATTGTTCCCGGCCGGAACAGCAATCACATGCGGTGGCAGGTTGTCTTCGCCAACCAGTTCCCGCGCCTGATTCAGGCTGTTACGGCTGTTCAGTATCAAGCCATCCACCGATTTTATATAACGGCGTTCTGTATAACGATACAGCCAGGCGCGGTAATAGGATTGTTGTGCATAGGCTGAAAAAAGATGGACCAGGCCTACAATAGGTATACCTGTACGCTGCCTCAGCAAGGGGTTCACCCTGAGAACAGCAGGATGTACCAGCCCGTCCTGAATCAATATATCCATATCGGTATTAATCAGTGCTGCTATATCATGATTGCTACAGAGTTCCCGCAAGTAGGGGTGATGGGGCATGCTGATGATCTCAACCTCATCGCCCTGTTGTTGCAGGAAGGTAACGAGTTTTCGATCATACAGATAACCGCCGCTCTGCGAGTCAAGATCACCGTATATGAGAAAACCGGCACGCATACAGCGTAGTTTCAGTATTGCTGCCGGTAAGCTGCCCAGCAGGTATCATTTTCCCACAGCCTGACGGACAGAGTTCCAGTACCCGGCGGCTGGATAGTGTGAAGTAATTTCTGGCAGATAATACGGCTGAAATGTTCGATGCTGGTATTGATACCGTCAAATTCGGGCAGGTCATTCAGCAGTTTGTCCCTGTAATATTCGACCAGTGTGCCCAGTTCAGTTTCAATTTTTACTATATCGACCAGGTATCCGTGTTTGTCCAGTTCCGCACTTTCGATCAGGATTTCTGCCACGTAATGATGGGCATGAGGGTCGTTTTCCCTGCCCCAGTCACCGCCAACCAGGAAATGACGTGCTATGAAATCCCGCTTTACCGCAACTGTATACATGGTTACAGCCTCCTCTGAAAATGGAACATGCTAATCCTGATACTCAAGAATAACCTGTAAGGCCTGATCCGGCGAACGGTCCAGCAGTTGATACGCCTCTGCAGCCGAAGCAAACGGAATGCGGTGGGTCACCAGGGATTCCGGCCGGATTTTACGGATCATTTCCCATGCTGTTTCGAACCGGCGTGTTTTGTCCCAACGGCCGGTCAGTTCGGGTGCAATAGTGCTGACCTGACTGCTAATAATCCGGATCCGGTTTCGGTGAAAACTTCCTCCGAGTTGCAAGTCAGCGGACCGGGTACCATACCAGCTGCCAATGACGATACGTCCGGAATAACCACTGAGATCAATCGCCAGATTCAGTGCTGCCGGTGTACCGGTCAATTCATAGACCAGGTCGGCACCACCACCGGCTGATTCACGGGACAGGGTTTTTTTCAGTGCTGCCAGTTCTGATGTGGACCCGGGATCACAGGCCATGTTCGCGCCGAGCGTGATCGCACGTGAGCGCCGTTCAGCAATTCGGTCCAGTGCATATAACCCGCCCAGCGGGAACCGGGCCAGCACAGCTGAAACCAGCAGACCGACTATTCCCTGTCCGAGCACGATTACCTTTTCTCCCAACTGCGGGTTCCCATCGAGTACCAGGTTGACTGCCGTTTCAGTATTTGCAAGAAACACGGCGGCAAGTGGATTAATTTGATCTGGCAGTACGACCAACTGTGATGGTGTAGTGATAAAATGACTGGCGTGCGGTTGAAAAGCAAAAACCGGTTTCCCAATCCATGACGGGTCAACCTGGGTACCGGCCTGCTCGATCCGGCCGACAGCGGCATAACCGTACTGGAGGGGAAAGGATGCCTGTTTCTGTTTTAGCGCGTCCAGCCCGGTATCCAACGCCATGTCTATGGGAACCTGTCCCTGGTATACGAGCATCTCGGACCCCGCACTGATGGCCGAGTACAGTGAGTGGACAAGGACTTCCCCGGGTTGCAACGGTCGCAACGGTTGCTGCAGAATTTCAACAGTGTAGGGTTTGGTAAACCAGAGTTGCCGGTTATTCAAGATACAGGCTCACCGTATTGCAGGTCTCCCCAGACTATGAGATCTTCACCCAGCTTTTCCCAATGTATCGGGTGTATCTGTGGTAATTGACACATGGATGTGGCCCCAAGGTTTCCGACGGCCTTGTATCCGCCTATCAATCTGGGTGCAACGGTCATCACCAGGGCATCGGCCAGGCGGGCCTTTAAAAAGGCGGTAATTATTGTTGCGCCGCCTTCGACCATTAGTGTGCTGATGCCTTTTCCACGCAATAACTCCAGGGCGTCTGTCAGCGGGACCTGTTCCTGGGCCTCATTATCATAGTTTAATGTCATGACTTCAGCATGGATCCCGAAATCATCGTTATCGGGCTGGATCGTCAGGATCCAGCACTGCTTGTCAGGGTGTTGGCACAGTCTGGCCGATTGCGGCATGCGTAACAGGCTGTCCATGACTATCGGTTGTGGATTTGGTCCGGGCCACTCACGTACTGTCAATTGCGGGTCATCCGCGAGTACAGTACCGATACCGACCAGTATGCCGTCATGCAGGCTGCGGAGTTGGTGGGTAAGGCGTGTCGATTCCGTACCGCTTAAAGACAGTACCTCACCCCGGCGGATCGAAATACTTCCGTCCCAGCTCTGGGCATATGCCAGTGTAACAAAGGGACGTTTTTTAGATTGAAATGTACCCTTGCGGGAGACAAACCAGCGCTCAATCTGTTGGTTGAGGTTCATGTTTGCCGGAGCCGGATAATACCGGAACAAAGTTGTTCAGTTTCAACAAATGGTTCATGCGCTCGGCTTTGGTTGTCAGATAACGTGCATTGTCCGGTGTGATTGCACATTCAAGGGCGATGCGACCGTTCACTCTGATGCCTTCGGTCTGCAATGCGCTGATTTTGCCAGGATTGTTAGTCATCAATCTCAGGGATTTAACCCCAAGATCTTCGAGTATGCGGGCGGCCAGTGTGTAATCACGTTCATCTGCCCGATGTCCCAGTAACAGGTTGGCATCCACGGTATCGTGACCGGCATCTTGCAGGTTATAGGCCTTGATTTTCTGCAGCAACCCGATACCCCGTCCTTCCTGTCGTAAATACACCACAATACCCCGTCCTTCCTCGGCGATTAACTGAAAGGCACGGTCCAGTTGTTCGCCACAATCACACCGCCGGGATCTCATGACATCACCGGTAAAGCATTCCGAATGGACGCGAACCAATACATCGTCAACCTGATGAACATCACCCATATATACAGCCAAATGGGCCTTATCATCTTCAGTATTCGTGTAATAACAGAGTTGAAATTCGCCATATTCAGTCGGAATACGGGCGCTGGTAATACGGGTGACTGATGGAGGTGACATATGTAATTATATTACGACTTTAGGTGCATTTGGTAAAGCATTGAAAGCGTGGGGGAACTACGCAGTCCTGTCTCCAGCCTGGAAGTGAAACTGCTTAGGCCGATAATCGTGGCAGCTAACCCAAATGGCGTCTGTCGAAAGAGGGGGGCTTTTTGCCAGTGATTTTTTCTTCTAAATTACGTGCACATGTCTTTTAGTATATTGATCTTCATATGCCTGTTCCTGTGAACTTACATTGTCCATAGTCAGGATTTTTGCACAAAGTGTGTCCTCCTCCAGACCATATAGAACACGGCGCAGGGGACGGCCATCCAATGTTACAAATCTCGCACCTTCACGGGACAAGACTACGATTTCCCTGTCCTCCAGTACGCGATAATAACTCGTGAAGTCGATGATATCGGATATGTCGGAGGTAATTAAAAGGCCATCGTTTTTGAAACCAATAATAAGAGGTGGGCCACCATGACGTATGACAACTATTTTTTTAGATGGTGAGTGGCTGATAATGCCCATGGAAAACTCTTTTCGATACATCATGGCCGTTTCGATTGTTTCAGATTCCAGATCCAGTTTCAGGGTTTTCTTTAAAAATTCCTTGTTCGTTTTCTGTTCGATATCACAATTGAGACGCTTGTCGGCAAATATTAAGGGTATCGGATAATTTAAATGCTCGATGTTGCCTTTATTGTCGAGCATGAAGCATCTTGAAAAACTGCCCTTCGGCGTCGTAATATCACCATCCGGGTTTTTACAGGATTCCGGTGTTTCTGTGTAAACCGGTGTCTCTAATTGCGGGAAATTTAAAACCTGATTTGTGGTCGGAACATTCTTATTTATGTGAGTAAGCGATCCATAATGTGCCTGTTCTATTGCGCTGAATCTGCGTGTGTCAGGGCGGGTTAGACAGTGAAGCAAAAAGGAATTCGCATCTTGTTCCCCTAAATATCCGACTAGTCTGCACATATTAGAATGAGAGTCCTCAAGTTTGAATAATCCAGGTGACTCCTGGGTTCCTGTGCCGGTTAATGTATGGATTAAGCTCATTGGGTGCGAGCGGGTAATACCCCGATTGTAAATAAAGGAAAAACCTTAATGGGGAATACCCGTTGTAACTCAGAAATTGTCGGACATAGGCTTCAACTCTGAACCAGAGTAAATTTATGCGGTCATAATTAAACACATCCCGGACTTTGTTGTTGGGATGTCGTGTTGTAATAAATCAGCACATCATTGACCTGTAAAAATCTAATCCCGTATTCAATGCAAGTCAGGAAACACCCTATGTCCTGATTAAGGATTATCCTGCCATGCTTTTGGGGTTTCCCCGAATCGTTATCTCTCGCTGCTCCTCATATTCTTATGCCACGAGAAAGTAGATCCGCGATATAGATAAGATAATGAAGTCAGAGGAATAAACTATGTGTGGAATAGTTGGTTATATCGGAAAACAGGATGCAGTGCCTATTCTATTGGACTGCCTGGGGCGGTTGGAGTATCGGGGATACGATTCCGCCGGTATCGGCATTATTGAAAATGGACATTTAAAAATCTGTCGAAGTGTCGGCAAGAATTCGGAACTCAGAAAATTACTAACTTCCGATCCTGTCCATGGAAATATAGGCATCACACATACAAGATGGGCGACACACGGGAACCCTTCAGTTAAAAATGCCCATCCGCATACCGATTGTACCGGGTCATTGGCAATCGTACACAACGGTATCATTGAAAATCATTCGATTATCAGAAGAAAACTGGAAATGTCAGGCCATCGGTTTTCCTCGCAAACTGACAGTGAAGTAATAGCCCATTTATTTGAAACAGATGAAGACATTGAATCGATTGCAAAAAAGACCCTGCCAACACTGGAAGGTGCGTACGCCCTCGCAGTCATGTCCGAAAAGTCGCCTGACCAGATACTGGTGGCGCGCAACGGTGGTCCTCCAATTGTCATCGGATACAGTGATGAAGGTTGCTTCATAGCTTCGGACATTACTGCAATATTGCAATACACGCGTGATATTCGCACCCTGGAAGACGGTGAGATAGCCCTGGTATATAAAGACAATGTGCGAATAGTGAAATTCAACGGTCAATCAGTGAAACGATCATCAACCCGGGTTTCGTTGGAAACTAAAATTATTGATAAGGCCGGTTATTCGCACTTTATGTTAAAGGAGATTTACGAACAACCAGAGGCAATTATTAATACCGTTCAGGGACAAAAGGTGTCCAAATCAGGGAAAATCGGTTTTCCTGAAGGCGGGTTTTTAAACGACACCAGTATCGCCTCCATAAACCGGATTTCGATCGTCGCATGCGGAACATCCTGGCATGCGGCACTGGTAGGAAAATATATCCTGGAGTTTTTGACGAAGACACCGGTTAGCGTGGACGTTGCCTCTGAATACCGTTACCGCCCGCATATTTTCGAGAAACAAAGCCTGGTTATCGGTATTTCCCAATCGGGGGAAACTGCAGATACGCTGGGGGCCATTAAAGAAGCCAGGCGCAGGGGGGCGAGGGTACTCTCTATTTGTAATGTGCCGGGTTCCAGCATGACCCGTGAATCTGACGGGGTTATTTATACACACGCCGGCCCGGAGATTGGAGTGGCCTCCACCAAGAGTTTTACCTGTCAACTGGTCAGCTTGATGTTGTTTGCAATTTCCTTCGGCCAGAGCAAGGGGTTAATTGTTCCAGGCGAGGCAAAAAAATTATTAAATGAGATTTTAGAATTGCCACATTTGATTAATAAAATCCTTGAGAAGGATCCTGAAATCTCCAGGCTGGCCGAACTCATCCAGAATTTCCCCAACGTCCTTTATCTCGGACGAGGTATTCATTATCCCCTGGCTGTTGAAGGCGCGTTAAAACTCAAAGAGATTTCCTATATCCATGCAGAAGGTTACCCGGCCGGCGAAATGAAGCATGGACCGATAGCGCTTATCGATAAACATATGCCTGTGATCATAATAGCACCGATGGACAGGTTATATGGAAAGACCATCGCCACCATTGAAGAAGTCAAGGCACGGGACGGCATTGTCATTGCCCTGGCGAATGAAGGGGACACTACCATTGCATCCAAGGTTGATCATGTGTTTTATCTTCCGAATGCGTCGGAATTATTGTCCCCGGTGCTTGCGGCAATCCCATTGCAATTATTGGCATACCACATAGCCATACAACGCGGGTGTGATGTGGATAAACCAAGGAATCTGGCAAAGAGCGTCACAGTAGAATAAATCAGTTTCACAATTCTGTCCGGTTTGATTAAACGGGCGGATACGGCAAAGACAGTAGATGATTAGATCGTCAGGTCTTGAACATACACTGGTTCTTCCGCAAGGAATGAACCAAAGGAGCGGAGCTTTGGCTGAAAATAATCTATCACAAACAAATACCTGTCCGAATCAAATTTACGTGGATGATATATATGATAAATATGAATCGGAACCTCAATGGCATGTGCTGTGGACACGCAGTAATTGCGAGAAATTGGTGTATGAATCGCTGTCTGTAAAAGGATATGAATTGTTCCTGCCGGAGATAAACCAGTGGACAAAAGGTAAATCAGCAAATCATATCTGTCGCGTTCCCATGTTCAGGGGATATCTGTTCTTGCGCCACGCGATGGATAAATACAGTTTTATCGAAATCAGCAAGACCAAAGGATTGGTCAATGTTTTGGGACAACGCTGGGACAAATTGGCCGTAATCCCTGATCAGGAGATAGACACTATCCAGACAGCTGTCGGGTCGCTCCTGCCGGCATTTCCCCACCCATACTTGCGTGAGGGGGACCGGGTACGTATTACAGCAGGGCCGCTTACAAATACGGAAGGGATATTAGTGAAGTCCGACCCGACAACAGGGTTTCTGGTACTTTCGATAGATCTGCTGAAACGAAGCATTGCAATACAGATCGATTGCACAGAGGTCGTGCCTGTTTAATCGTGAAAAGCACAGATTGAAGTATCAAGCAATATACAAACGGAACTGGTCATGAAAAATCACTTCAAGGTCACTTCGTTGCTGCTGTTCGCGGGAGAAACGAGTACCGTGATGCGGACTTTTATTACTACAGTTGGCAGGTATATCTTCGTCCTCTGTCTGGTCACTCCCGTTATTTGCCAGGCCCAGTCAGTACGTTACCTTACTCCGTCAGTATCCATAGGAGGCATCTACGATGACAATATATTCTTTTCCCCGGTCCAAAAGGAGGAGGATTTTGTCCTGAGATTAAGCCCGGAAGTGGAAGCCGGTTACGAAACGGACCGCCTCGAACTGTATGGGTTATATACCTTCGACGCAGAGGCCTATGCCGATAATTCAGACCTGAATGATGCGTTGATGCGGCAGCATGTTGCTATTGACTACCTGTACAAGCTGAGCCAGTTGCTTACCCTTGGCATGTATAGTACCTATGACGAGACGGAAGCCCCCGGAGTGCTGAATCTGGTCACGGGTGTCAATCCCGGTCGCAATCATGCCCGGAGATTTTCCATTGGCCCGTCCCTGGATTACCGCTTAAACCCCAGGACGAATCTGGGTTTAAATTACAGTTTTACCCGCGATAAGCTTGCCGGTGAGGCGGGAGGAGATACCCACGCATCGGGTTTTAACGTTGACAGGGAGATTAACCGGACAAATTCAGCGAGTATTTATTATACCTGGTATTACTATAAGTTTGATTCGGGAGAGGACAGTTCATCACATGTACCTATGTTGGGATGGAAGCACGACTTCAATGCGAGGACCAGTTTTACCCTTGCGGCCGGCCCCAGATTTACTGAGGGTTCTACCGAGATGGAAGTGGCGCTGAGCGCCGTATATTTGCTGGACCGGGGTGAAATCACTGTTTCTTATGACCGGAGTGAATCAACAGTCATAGGTGAAGCGGGCACAGCTAATGTCCAGAAATTGGGTGCCGGCATAAGTTATGCATTTAGTCCTGATCTCAGTCTCCAACTCAGCCCTTATTATACTACCGGCCGGCAAAGTGGTTCCAGTTTTGATGTGTATCAACTGGACCTCGAGGTGACATATAAGATAACTGATCGGTTTTCAATTATAGGATCATATGTATACAGCCTGCAGCAAGGAAATTTAGACGAGCTGGATACCGGCGATGTAGAAGGAAATATGATTTATATGGGTGTCAGATGGACGATGCCATCCTGGGGTAACGGATCGACCCGTTCCAGACAAAGGTGAATTCCGGGAAAATTAATCCCGTTCCAGTATGGATTTATCCAGTTTGCATTCCCAGCCTTGAATCACCACCAGACGAGGTTTAACGATGAACCGGAGATTTCAAAAAAGTGTAACGAGTACGATTTTAATTTTGCTGACCTGTAACGGCTATGGGCAAGCGGTCATGACCGGGCAACAGCCCCCGGTAAATCAGATACAGACGCCGGACACAACCGCCAGCATCCTGGAATATCGCCTTGGCCCCGGGGATGTGCTGCATGTGTCTGTCTGGAAGAATGAAGATTTAAGCAGGACCGTGACTATCCGACCTGACGGCAAGATATCATTGCCGCTTATCGGTGAAATATATGTGGTTGGTTCGACGCCTGCCGAAGTACAGGCGAGTCTGGTAGAGAAAATGGATGAATATGTTGACGGCGCGGCCCGTAATGTCTTCGTCATCGTCGAACAGGTCAACAGTTA
>Ga0326597_10014105_pt1 | contig 10480 bp, 10 predicted proteins | sample RVTome_12_FD_203789 | JGI IMG/M metagenome (GOLD analysis project Ga0326597, IMG submission 203789) | Soil microbial communities from uranium-contaminated site in the Upper Colorado River Basin, Wyoming, United States - RVT100D185 | ecosystem: Environmental > Terrestrial > Soil > Contaminated >... | reverse complement strand
GTGAGAACCCGCGACCTGGTGATTCCGCTCGACACCCACATCTTCCGCATCGGACGCCACCTGGGGTGGACCGCAAGGAAGACCCCGGGCTTTCGGACCGCTCTCGACATCACCCGAAGCCTGGCGGGCTTCGACCCCGAAGACCCGGTGAAGTACGATTTCGCCCTTTCGCGCCTCGGCATCCTGGAAGGCTGTCCCCGCCACCTTCGGGCTCGCGACTGCGAGCTTTGCGCTCTCGCCGCGTGAACGCCGTGAAGTCCTGCTGCCTCGCCGAAGCTCAGAAGTCCCTCAAGCGGCCGCGCGACGTCGCCACCTGCGACGAGTGCGGAAGCCTTCTTCTCGCCTACGGGAGCGCGCGGGACTTCGAGAGCACCATCGAGGAGCTGACGCGGCACGGTGTCGACTTCGAGGCCGCGTCGAGCGAGGTGACCGGGGGACTCGCGATCGTGGCGAAGGTCCGCAAGCGGCCGTGACGGTTTCGAGCTTTCGTCCGTTCCCGCTTCTTCCGGGAGGGCATCTGCAGACGATCGGCGGGCACCTGCTGCGCGCGGCTCTTCGGTGGCGACTTCCCACGGAAGACGTCGTCGTCGAGGCGGGCGAAGGGGTCCGGATTCTCCTTCGCGCCTCCTGGCAGGCAGAGAAACGGCGGCCCGCTCTTCTCCTGATCCACGGCCTCGAGGGATGCGACCGCTCGCCCAACGTGATCAGCACTGGCATCCTCGCTTACCGCGCCGGCTGGCACGTCGTGCGGATGAACCTGCGAGGCTGCGGCGATTCGCTCCCGCTCTGTCCCCGCCTCTACAACGCCGGAATGACGTCGGATCTCGTCGCCGTGCTCCAATGGCTCGCGAGTCGGGTCTCGAGCTTGGCCATCGCCGGCTTTTCCCTCGGGGGAAACCTCACGCTTCTGACGCTCGACCGCGACCGCGAGCGGCTCCCCGACGAGCTATCGGGCGTCGCCGCGATCTGTCCGCCGCTCGACATGTCGGCCGCTGCCTCTGCCCTCGAGCGCCGGGCGAACCGCGTCTACCAGCTCCAGTTCGTGACCTCGCTCAACGCCTCGTACCGCAAGCGTCGGGATCTCCTCCCCAAAGCCTACCAAGCCGATCGAGAACGAGGGGTTGCGACGGTGCGCCAGTTCGACGACAGGATTACCGCCTTCTACGGCGGTTACCGGGACGCGGAGGACTACTACCAGCGGGTGAGCCCCGGACCCCGCCTCGAGGCGATCGATCGGCCGACGCTCATCCTGGCGGCGGCGGATGATCCGTTCATCCCCGAAGCCAGCATGAGGAAGTGGGCTCTCTCCGAAGCCGTCTCGATGGAGATCGTCGACGCAGGCGGCCATGTGGGGTTCGTGGGACGCTCGAGGGCCCCGGGTCACTTCTGGGCGGCGGACCGGATTCTGGGATTTCTCGAAAGCGTCGTACATTACGCCACTCCTAGACGAGGACGACCTTCAACAGATGGTGGGCCCAGTCCGTCTGGACCCTGACGTAGGTATCTGCGCCCACCTTCACGATGGTGTAAGCAAGCTCTACGCCGTCGATGGTCAACGAAACGACGCTGCGGCCCGGTGGTAACAGGAGGCTGAGGCTGCCTCGACCGGCCACGCTGCTCTCGTAATCGAGACGGAGCTCCTCTCCGGGATGGTAGGTAAAGACGACGTAAGCGCCTGTAGCCGGCTCGCGGACGTGCACTCCTCCCGCTCTCGGCCCGAGCCGCACTTTGAGGTCGAGCCCCCCTGCCTTGAGATAAACGCCGAACAAGCCGCGAAAACAGGCGTCTCCGAGAGCCCCGGCACTCCCCGCATAGTTACCGCTGCCCCTCCCCTTCCCATCTCGCGTATGCCACTCGTGGAGGCCGTCGTTCTCCACGATTTTTCGTGCGATTTCGGCGAGCTTTCGGTAGGCCAGATCGGCCTCACCTCTCTCGAAAGCCGCGAGGACGAGACGGCCTCCGAACCAGTCCCACTGGCCACCGTTTTGATAGGAGTACTCTCGGGTCAAGAGCGCGTGTGCAAAGAAACCATCGGCGTAAGGAGGAGCGAGCGAGCCGGAGATAGTCGTCACTCCCAGCTCCTCCTGTCGCGCGCTCGCCACCTCAAAGATGCGCCGGGCTTGATCGTCGCTCGCGATCCCGTAGAGCGCGGCGAGCGCATTTCCGCCCATCGCAAAGATGTCCGAATCGTCTTGCCATCCACGGGCGAGCTGCGGGGTCACCACCCGATGCACCAGATAGAAGCCACGATCGAGTTGCCAGAGATGCTGGTTCATGCGTGCCCGAATCGTATGAGCACGGGCCTCCCAGAAATCCTGCAGCGCGACGTTCTGGAGTGCCCCATACAGTTCACTGAGGTCCCGAGCCGCGCGAAAGAACTGGGCATTGGTGTAGAGCCCCACGACGCGAGGCGTCTCGGAATCCAGGTAGATGGCGCGCTGGTCTGGGTAGATGGGACTCACGTCTCCCCAGTCGGCGGAAAAACCACTGACGATCAGCTCGAGCTCGGAATCGAGTCGGTGGGCGAGAAGGTAGCGAAGTGAGTGGTCGAGACGCCCGATGAGGGACACGCCTTGGAGTGGTTTCTGCAACCACTCCCGGTCGCCTGTAACCTCGAAGACTTGATGGGCGGCGATCACCGCGCTCGTCTCTTGATCGGCCTCGATCGAATTCTTGTCGGCGCAGATGATGAGGGTTTTACCATCCGTCGACGTAGACGAATAGACTTCTCGCACTCGAGGAGCGTAGGGCTCGAAGGCCGCCGCCGAACCGCTCGCAATCCAGTCGAAAAGCTGGCCGTCTTCGGCCTGATGAACCAGGTGCTCCTCCAACCAGGTCGCTAGATACTCGAAGGGGTAGCGATAACGAGACAGTGGAAGGATGGTGGCACTGTCGCGGAGCCAGATCTGAGGGTAAACGTCTCCTGCCCCGAAGCCACGGACCGTGCCCAGCCGGCCGACGAGTTGCTTCTCGTTCGCTTGGAGAGCTCGCCACAAATAGGTTTGCAGTCGCTCGACGTCGTCGCCGGCAAGCTGGTATCGACTCGAAGAGCCTACCGTCAGCTCAGTTTCGAGGGCCGAGCCGCAGCCTGCGATTCCCGCGACGTACAGGACCCACGCGGCCACGGCCTGGAGCCCACCGACTCGCTGAAACGGCTTGCCTCGTCTCGCCGTTACCTGCGGCGCGCGGCAGTCCGCTCGGCGCTCATCGCTCAGAGCGGGCCTACCCTCCTTGAATATCGAGCTCACCAGACTCCCAGAGGATCCTTCAGCATCAGAGAAAGCACGTACATCCCCGGGATCGTAGCTCAAGTCGCGTAGCCGCAGCGGAAGATGCAGCGCTCGTCGTTGTCATGGTGAAGCTTGGCGCATCGGACCGGCGGCGAGGTCGAGAGTCGGCGGTAGATCTCGGCGGCGAGCGCCATCCCCAAGGGGGGCGCCACGAAGTAGAGCCATAGCGCGGTCCAGAGCCCGGCATTGAACGCGGAGCCGAAAGTGCGCGCCGGGTTGATGCTCATCCCCGAGATCGGCGCTTCGAGCGTGATGAACGCGAAGACCAGGACCCCGGCAAAGACCCCGGTGAACCGCGCGAGCTTCGGCTGGTTCGTGGCGAGAAGGATCATCGACATCATGACGAAGGCCATCGCGACCTCGGCGGCGAACGCAAAGGGGATACCGTAAGGACCGGGGATGGTGGCGACGTAGTTGACGCTCGGGTGGGATACCAGCGCCCCGAGCGCGAGGACGGCAATCACGACTCCGGCGACGCCTCCGGTGAACTGGGCGAGAACGTAGAAGACGGCATCCCACCCAGCGATTTTTCCCAGGCGAAAGAACGTCCAGGTGACAGCGGGGTTGATGTGGGCGCCCGAGCGCTTGCCCCAGGGGGAGTAGATGATGGCGACGGCCGTCGCTCCCATCGCCAGGCCCATGAGAGCGCGGCGAGGGAATGCCGGCAGGACCTCTCGGATTGGGGAGGCCGGATGCTCGAGCGCGACCGCAAACGCGCAAGCGGCGATCATGAAGAATCCGAGCCCCGCCGCTTCGATGACGTACTCCGGCCAGTGGCGCCTGAGCGATTGAAGCATGATTCTAGGCCACGGCGTTCAGGGCTTGATCCAGGTATTGCCTCGCGCGAAGCGCCTCGCCTACGGACCACGCCTGGAACGGACAACCGCGCGGCGTGTGGGGAGAGTCGCCGTCCGCGATCTCCGCGATATGCCCGGATACGGCACTGGAGAGAAGCGGCTCAAGAAAACGCGTCCGAGCCTCCCTCTTCGCTTTCGCCGTCTCGCCCCTCGCGCGCACCCAAGCCTCGATGAACGGCCCGGCGAGCCAGGGCCAGATCGTTCCCTGATGATAGGAGCTGTCGCGCTCGAGTACCCCTCCCGCGTATCGGCGCACGTACCGAGCGTCTTCGGGAGCGAGGGAGCGAAGTCCCGCGGGCGTCCAGAGGCGCTTTTCGACCTGGTCCACGACCGAAAGCACCTTCTTTCGGTCGAGGAGCACTGGTCGCGGGAGCCCGCCCACGGCGAAGATCTGGTTCGGACGGAACGAGGAATCGACGGCGCCATGGACGTGGTCGGAGTCGACGACGTCGTGGAGATAGCCTTCAGGGTTCCAGAAGCGCCTCTCGAACGACCGGAGCCCTTTCTCGTATATCGCCTTCCATGAGCTCGAAAAGCCGCCCCCGAAAGAAAGCGCGTTGAGCCAGAGAGCCTGGACCTCGACCGGCTTCCCGATCCGAGGGGTCACCACCCAATCGCCGATCTTAGCGTCCATCCACGTGAGCTGCGCGCCCGGCTCGCCTGCGGCGAGAAGGCCGTCGTCGTCCGCGTGAATGCGGTACCGCGTGCCGCGGAAGTAACCCTCGAGGATCGACTGGGAGGCTTCGAGGAGCTTCGTTCGAGCTCCCGCGGAGACCCGTCCCGCGCGCGCGAGGAAGTCCTCGACGGCGACGACGTACCAGAGCGAGGCGTCGACCGAATTGAACTCCGGCGCCTCTCCGTGGTCGGGAAAACGGTTCGGGAGCATGCCTTCGGAGACGGCGTCCGCCCACTCCAGCAGAATGCTCTCCGCTTCCTCGAATCGCGACGTGGAAAGGCAGAGCCCTCGAAGAGCGATGAAGGTGTCTCGTCCCCAGTCCGTGAACCAGGGATATCCGGCGACGATCGTGCTCCCGTTCCTCCGTCGAACGAGATAGCTGTCCGCGGCCCGGTGAAACACCGTGGGAAAGCCCTCGCGGCGATTCCGTTCGTCCCGGTGCAGCTCTTCGAGCAGGCTCGAGGCGGACCGATTCGCGAGGACCTCCGGATCCGAGGACAGGATCCCGATCGCCTCGCCTTTCTCGAGATCGAAACGAATCTCGCCGGGGGACGCGAGGTCCTCGGCGAAGTCGAGGCCGCGCTCCCTCTCCGCCTCGTAGAGGAAATTCCGATACCACGTCGGGTCGTGTCGATAGGCGCCATTGGTGACGAAGACGACGGGAGGAACTCCCTCATAAGGGTGAAACACGATCCGCTCGCCGGAGACGCCCGCGTCGAACCGGAAGGCCGGGTTCTCATGATGGAGCGAGTGGTAGTCTCGCCCGGAGAGAAACGGCCTCAAGACGAGCGTGGCCTTCCGGGGCGCTCCCTCGAGAGCGAACCGCAGCGCGACCGCGGAGCGGCCATGGGCCGCTGTGATCTCCTGCACGATGCGGGTTCCGTCCTCGAGACGAAAGCGCCACGTCGGCCAGGGGTTGGTCTCGAAGCTCTCGATGCGGCCTTCGCCATCCGGGTGGCGCACGCCGGGTAGATAGCTCTGCGACGTGAGGGCGTAGGTGCCCGAGTCCGTCGTCACCCAGGCATCGAAACCGTTGACCAGGACGATTCGCCCCGTGGGCGGCGTCGTGGCGGAGAGGAGAAGGGCGTGATACCGGCGAGTTCGAGCTCCGGATGCGGTGCCGGATGCGAAGCCGCCCAGCCCGTCAGCTTCCAGCCATTCCCTAGAGGCCCCAGAGGCCTCAGAGGCCCGCATCACCGCGCTCCGGTCTTGCGGGCGGCGAGGACCGCGGCTACCAGATCCTCGGGCACTTCTTCCGGAACCGGACCGTCGGGGTCGCAGAGCGCGGCTTTCGAAAGCTCCACGGTGTCCCGGTAGTTGCTGAGGTACGCGACGCAGGAGCTGCAGACCTTAAGATGCTCTTCGAACAGGGCTTGCTGGGTCTTTGGCAGCCCACCTTCGACGTAGTCGATCAGGAACCCGATGAAGTCTTTACAGGTCATATCTACTCCATGGTTGCCAGAATCTAGTTGCCGGTTACAGCCTGCATCACCTGAAGAACGTGTCCGTCGGGGTCGCGAACCAGAAAGCCTGCGGGGAACGGGTAGCCAGGCTCGTCGACCGCGACGACGCCGGGAGAAACGAACGGCGCCCCTGCTGCCAGCAGCGCCGAGGCGAGCTCCGATGCGTCGGGGCTGGCCAAAATCGTCTGCCAGTGGATCAAGTCGTTGGCGCGCTCGTCGGCCGGCATCGGACGGCCGTCTCCGGGCGACAGGTACTCCAGAAGCTCGACTCCGGGTCCGGCTCCCGCGCGGAGCGCCGTGATGCGGAGCCGGGCGCCGAAGACGTTGTTCAAGCGCTCCTGTTCCGGCCCGTAGTTCTCGGAGTGGCCCACCACTTCGAGGCCCAGCCGATCGCGATAGAACTCGAGGCTCTCCTCGGTGTCGCTCACCGCGATCGCCGTATGGTCGATTCCTAAGAACAGCCTCCCCGCCACCGCGAGCTTTCGCCATTTCGGGTCGCCTTTCCCCTCGGGAAACTCCAGGATCTCGAGGGGCCTTCCGTCGGGGTCCTTGAAGTAGAACGCCTCGATCCCGCCCGCGTTCGGGTTCCAGTCGGGAAGCCTCTGGGGAGCGGGGGACGAGTGCTGGACTTCGTGCTCGCGGAGAATCCGGTAAGCGGCGTCCATGTCGCTCACGATGATGGCGATGTGTTGAAACCAGAGGTCGTTGCTCCGGGAGTCGACGGGTATCGGCCGTCCTCGCGGCGCCAGATACTCGGTGAGCTCGATCTCCTCGTCTCCGAGCCGCATCCGGACGAGGCGCAGGCGGGAGCCGAAAACCCCCTGTAGCTTTTCGAAGTCCTCGCCCAGGACCTCGCGATCGGACGTCTTCTCGAAGGTCAGCACTCTCGAATAGAAGTCGATGGCCCGGTCCATATCGGAGACCGTCATGCCCACCGCCTCGACCCGCTCGACCGGAGCCTCGGAAGCCTCGGGAGAATGCCCGGCGGCACGAAGAGGCAGGGCTGCGAAGATTGAGGCGAGAAAAAGAGCTCGTAGTCGCATCGGTTCGCCCTCCCGTCAGCCCGCGATCGCGAGCGACTCCTGTTCCTCCCAGGCGGGCCGTTTTCCCAGGCGGGCCAGGGTCTCGGCGATCCGTTCGGCCCTCCCCCAGTCGCTCCAGAGGACCGCTTCGAGCTCGATTGTGGCGACCTCGGTCCTCGCTCTCTGGAGAAGATCGGAGGAGAAGTTCCGAATCGGCATGCCGGCATAGATCGAGGAGAGAACCGCGTCCTCCATCGGAGTGCCGATGGCTTCGACGTAGCTCTCGAACCGGAACATGAGCTCGGGAAGGTACCGCCAGCCGAGCCGCCAGAACGTCTCCACCTTCGCCGCCAGGATCATCGTGTTCCAGAGCGCCCCTTCTTCCCGCGCGGCGCGCGCGTCCTCGGCCGACGGCTTCTCGAGGAACGTCCGCGCCGCATGCACTCTTCGCCCTTCCAGGTCGAGGAGCTCGCGGCCGCGGAAGACCCAACCGTAGTCCGGCTCGGGCTCGTCCGGCCGGACGCCGAGAAGGACCAGCCGCTCGCGAAGCTCTTCCGCGGCGCGAAGCGCCGTCTCGACCGCGGCGACGAAGCGGGTCTCGGGATAGATGAAGTGGTCCGAAGGGAAGATCGCCACGGTGGCGCCCGGGTCCATCGCCCGGACTCTGGCGAGAGGGAGAAAAATCCCCGCCGCGGTGTCCCGGTTCACCGGCTGGGTGAGGAGCCCTCGGGCGAGCTCGCCCGAAACCTGGCTTCGCCAGTAACCGGCATGCTCGCGGGCAACGACGGTGACGATGTCTTCGGGACTCGATATTCGTGAAGCGCGATCGAGCGTGTGCTGGAGCATCGAGCGGCCTCCGACGAAAGCGCAGTACTGCTTGGGCACGGGGCGCCCGAGCCAGCGCTCGGTAAACGATGCCAGTCTTTCGCCTCTTCCACCTGCGAGAACGATCGACCAGGGCCGCCCGCTTCCATTTCCATTCGTGATCGTCATGGGTACCTCCGCTCCCTGGGTAGAGATGCACGATTCCCCTCCCGGGTTTCGGTGAAACCTTCCACGGAATCGTTCATCTCTAGTCCCGAACGTGCCGCCTCGAAGCTCCGAGGCGGGTGAAACAGGAGGAAACAGGAAAATGCTTCGCAATCTCTCGATGTTCGTTGCGCTTCTGGCAGTCGTCGCTTCCATGGCGGCCGCGGCGGATGGGACCCACGTCAGCGGACCCTTCATGGGCCCGAAGGCCAATACCGGAACCGTGACCCACAGCAAGGAGAACGGGATGAACGTCCTCACGCTCTCCGCGGACTTCAAGGTTCCGGACACGCCGGCGCCCCACTGGCAGGTAGTGGACTCGAAGGGGAACACCTACCTGCTGCAGAGGCTTCTGATCAAGGGCGACAAATACAACCAGAAGATCGTGGTTCCGGCTTACGTCGCCGACATCGCCAAGGTCGAGATCTGGTGCGCCTGGGCCGAGACCCTTCTCGGTGAGGCGTCGTTTTCCATGGTCGTGAAGTAGAACCGAGGCGCCGAGCCCGCCGGAGCCTTGGCGAAGGCGGGCCGGCGACTTCGGCGGGAGGAGTCGAAAAGAGATGACCCGAAAGCTCGTTTCGTTCGTTGCGCTCATGCTCTGTGGGGTCCTCGGTGAAGCCCAGGTCCTCACGACCAAAAACCTCGGCATCGAGGGCGCGCGGCTGGTGGCCGGCGCCGCCGAGGCGAAAGCCAAATCCCTCGGCGCCGGAAGCGCCATCGCCGTCGTCGACCAGGGAGGAAACCTTCTCTATCTCGCTCGGCTGGACGGAACCTTTGCCGCGGGCTCCATGGTTTCCATCGGAAAGGCCCGCACCGCGGCGCTCTTCAAGAAGCCGACGAAGTTCTTCGAGGACGTCGTGAACAACGGCCGCACCACAATGGTGGCGCTCCCCGATTTCACGCCGCTCCAGGGCGGAGTTCCTATCGTGGTCGACGGCGAGGTCGTCGGCGGCATCGGCGTCAGCGGGGCGATGAGCGCTCCTCAGGACGAGGAGATCGCGATGGCCGGGGCCGCGGCCCTGAGCGCCGTCTCCTCGACGGACATCTTCTATCTCGACGGCGAGAAAGTGGCCGCCGCGTTCCAGAAGGGCATGCCCCTGATTGAGGTCAGCGACTACAAGGTCCACGCGAGCCACCGCGAGAAGGCGGGCGAAGCCGAGGTTCACGAAGGCGAGACCGATATCATCTACATGCTCGAGGGCTCGGTCACGTTCGTGACGGGAGGCAAAGTCGTCGATGGTCGTTCGACCGGACGCGGGGAGATTCGCGGCGCCTCGATCGACGGCGGCACCGCGCGCAAGCTCGGAAAGGGCGACGTCATCATCGTCCCCAAGGGAACGCCGCATTGGTTCAAGGAAGTCGAGGGCACCGTGAACTACTACGTGGTGAAGGTGCTGTGATGGATCCGAGGCGAGCTGTCGCCGCGATCCTGGTGGCGGGTGCCTGCGCACCTTCGGCACTCGCCGCCGAGGACGATCTTCTCTCGAAGGCACCCGATGCCGTAATCGACCTCGCGACGGCCGAGGGCGCGGCGCTGGTCCAGGGCCAGTGGCGCTACCACGACGTCGCCATCGTCGAGACCGAGTTCAAGGCCGCCGGTCCCGACAGCCAGCCGACGGGCGGACCGAATCGGACCTACGACTACAGCCCCCACGCGGGCTGGGCGGATTTCGACGACTCCTCCTGGGAGGCGATCGCTCCGACGACTCTCGACTCTCGCCGCGCCGGCGGAAAGCTTTGCTTCAACTGGTACCGCATCCGGGTGACCGTCCCCGAGCGCGTCGGTGCTTTCGAGACGCGCGGCGCGACCCTGGTTTTCGAGACCTCGCTCGACGACTACGCCGAGGTCTGGGTCGACGGCGAGCTCCCTCGAGCCTTCTCCCAGAGCGGCGGCTCGGTGGTCAAGGGCTGGAACGCCCCGAACCGGCTGGTCGTCGGACGGGACGTGGTCCCCGGCCAATCGATCCAGCTCGCGATCTTCGGCATCAACGGCCCCATCTCCGGAGCCCCCACGAATTACATCTGGATGCGGACGGCGCGCCTCGATTTCTATGGAGCCGGTAAGGGAGCGGAAACGGGTCCCTTCGCCGTCTCGCCTCACGAGGTCAATATCGAAGTGGTGAAACTCGACCCCGAGATCGAC
>Ga0326597_10014104_pt1 | contig 10480 bp, 7 predicted proteins | sample RVTome_12_FD_203789 | JGI IMG/M metagenome (GOLD analysis project Ga0326597, IMG submission 203789) | Soil microbial communities from uranium-contaminated site in the Upper Colorado River Basin, Wyoming, United States - RVT100D185 | ecosystem: Environmental > Terrestrial > Soil > Contaminated >... | reverse complement strand
CCTGCGTTGTCGCCTCGGAAACCTGCGCCCTCGATCTGATCGAAGCGTCCTATTGGCGCGATGTGGAGCCTGGGGAAATCGTCGTCATCGGCCCGGACGGCGTCGAATCGCTCAAACCGTTTCCGCCTGCGCCCCACGCCAAGTGCATTTTCGAATATATTTATTTCGCGCGCCCCGACAGCAACCTCTTCGGCCACAACGTTTACCAGGTGCGAAAAGCCTTGGGGCGCCAGCTCGCGCGCGAAAACGGCATCCCGGCGGACCTGGTCACCCCGGTGCCAGACTCCGGCGTGCCGGCCGCCATCGGCTACGCCGAGGAATCTGGAATTCCTCTCGACTTCGGCCTCATCCGCAACCACTACGTCGGCAGGACCTTCATCGAGCCCACCCAATCGATCCGCCACTTCGGCGTCAAGATCAAGCTCAACGCGCAGCGGGCAGTCTTGGAGGGCAAGCGTGTCGTCGTCGTTGACGATTCCATCGTGCGCGGCACCACGAGCCGCAAGATTATCCGCATGCTGCGCGACGCCGGCGCCAAAGAGGTGCACATGCGCATCAGCTCGCCGCCGACCGTCGGCCCTTGCTATTACGGCATCGACACGCCGACCCGCACCGAGCTCATCGCCGCAAACGGCTCCGTGGAAGAAATCCGCCGCTACATCGACGCCGACACACTCGCCTACCTGAGCCGCGACGGCATGTACACCTACTTCGACGGCAAGAGCCAGGGCTTCTGCGACGCCTGCTTCACCGGCAACTACCCGGTCCACTTCGACGACGAAGGCCACACCAAGCAATTGCACCTGTTCGAAGCGCTCCAGCAGCGGTGAGCGTACAAAACAGATTTACTTCGTATCGATTTCGTAACGGCTGCGCCACCGGCAGCGGAGCGGATACCATCATGCTCCCGACCGGAAGCACCTATACGTTTGCCCGGCCCTTCACTGATTACCAGCGCAACATCGGCTTGTCCGTGATCACCAAAAGAAAACCTGGCGCGCAATTGTCTCATCACCGTCGCCAGCACCAGCGGTGTGAGGACCAACGGCCAAACCGCAATCAAAGGAGCGTCATTTCGGGAACAAAGCCAGTAGGGGAGCGGAGGTCTCCAAATATGCGTCCAACAGTAGCACGGCCACCGCGAATGATTTCAAGTTGTTCGGCGCTAATGGCAATGCAGGCGTAAGCGGGTTTTCTCCCGGAGCCACCGACATCGTGCCGGGAGTTGGCGTGACCGTCGGGAAAATTCTGGGACCGCTAATGGACAACGGCGGCCCGACAAAAACTCATGCTCTCATGTCGGGCAGCCCGGCGATAAACACGATCCCCGGTGCTGATCCCGAATGCACCGGCACCGATCAGCGCGGGATTCCGCGGCCGCAAGGCGCCGGCTGCGACATCGGCGCGTTTGAGAAGTAGCGTGACGGGAGAAGTGATTCGGATTCGTTCAATCTCTCCGCGTCACATTCCGTTAGCTTACGCCTGCGTGAGTCATTGACGAGTTGGGCGACGATGTGCGTCCGCTTACTCGGCATGGCCACACACCTTCAGGCAGAAGGCTCAAACTATCGGCTCTGGACACACCCATGCCAAGACCGTGACGAGACGGCCTTGGCTGGCGTGTATGCTTTGTGACGGGAAAGTTTGCTACTTTACGTGACGGCTGACCAACTTGGTCATCTCGAACATGGTGACCGTCTTCTTGCCACCGAAGACCGCTTTCAGGTTGTCGTCGGCGTTGATGTTGGTTCTTTTCTTTTTGTCCTGGAGCCCGTGCTTCTTGATGTAGACCCAGAGCTTTTTCGTCAGCTCAGTGCGCGGGATCGGTTTGTTGCCGACCACGGCGCTAAGCACGGCGTCGGGCTGCACCGGTTTCATGAACGCCGCATTCGGTTTACGCTTCTTTGTTGCCATTTTTCCTCCTTCAGAAATCAAAAGATTTAGTGTGCTTATAGCAGAGGCGCGTGCGCATTTCCACAGTTATTTTGATTTTTTTCCTCGTAAAACCTGGGTTCCAGAGGGATCGAGTTCCGGTTCCCCGTTCCTAAAACTCAGGGCGACGCGGTAATCGTTCCTCGCATGCGTCGGCGAAACGTAACCCTGGCGTACGTCGTCGAGCACGTTTTGCACCGGGCGCTCCAACGGATCGCCGAGGCCGCCGCCACCGGGCCGCTCGATGCGGAGGAGATCGTTCCTTTTCAGCCGATAGTCGCCGAAGCGCGAGGGCAACCGTTTCTCGTCCTTGGCGCCGGGATTGACGATGCAAGCTCCTTTGCCTCCGGCCAGGCCGTTGTCGCTGCCGAAAGGCTCGATGGCGTGCTTGTCGGTGCGCATGGAGAAGCGCACCTCGTCGGCGAGGATGCGATAGTCCCGGGCGAAGCCCAGGCCGCCGCGCCAGCGCCCGGCGCCGCCCGAGTCGGCGATCATCTCGAAGCGCTCCACCCGGGTGGGAAATTCCGACTCTATGATTTCGATGGGCGCGGTCTTGCAGTTGCTTAGATGGAAAGCCGTTGCGGATACGCCGTCTTTGCCCGAGCGCGCCCCGGTGCCGCCGCTGAAAATTTCATAGTGCACATAGGCGCGATCGCTCCCGGCGGCGCGCCCGCCTGCCTGGCTGCGGGCAGGTCCGCCCTTCGATGGACTCAGGGTGGTGAGCCTAGTCGAACCACCAAGCACCAACGCGGCGCTGCCGGAGCCGCCGGCGATGCGTCTTTCGGGGACGAAGGGCGCCAGCGCGCACAGGACCGCTTCGGTCACGGTTAGCGCCGTGGGCATGTAGGTGTTCACCGCCGCCGGAAAGCGCGGATCGACGACGCTTCCGTCGCGAAAGGTCGTTTCGATAACGCGGGCCAATCCTTGATTGACCGGCAGGAAACGATCGACGAGAGCGACCAGGCAATAGGCGCAGGCAGCGCGCACCAGCGGCGGCCGGATATTTGCCGGCCCCTGGGTCTGATCGCTGCTGGCGCTGAAATCGAAGTGAACTCTGGCGCCGCTCTTCTTGACCTTGACGTGAATCCGGATTGGCTGGGTAAGATCGATGCCATCATGGTCGACGAAGCTCTCGCCCTCGGATTCGCCGTCGGGCCACGAAGCGATGGTCTGTCGCACGCGGTTCTCGGTGTAGGACGATAGGAGTTCGGTGGAATCGAGGACAGTTTCCTTGCCGTAGCGCTCCATCAGCTCGGCCATGCGCCGCTCGCCGAGGCGCGCCGCGCCCACCTGGCCGCGCAGGTCGCCGATCACTAACGCCGGCGTGCGGCTGTTCGCGGCGATCAACGCTTCGATCTCTTTGACCGGCTGGAGGCGAGACATGAACTTGACCGGCGGAAGGTGCAGCCCCTCTTGATAGATCTCCCGCGCGTTGCCCGAGCCGCTGCCGGGCACCGTACCGCCGATGTCGCTCTTATGCGCCATGTCGGCGGCGAAGCCGACCCACTCGCCGCGATAAAAAATCGGCGCGAGCACCGCCATGTCCGAAGCGTGTGGGCTACCGCCGAGATAGGGATGGTTGGTGATGAAGGCGTCGCCCGCTTCGATCTCCGACGGCGCAAAGGTCTTCAAGATCGCCGCGGCGCAGGCCGGAAACGCGCCCATGTGCAACGGCAACACGACATGCTGCGCGACCACCTCGCCCTGTTTATTCAAAATCGCGCAACTCGCGTCCTGCGACTCGCGGATGATTGTCGAGTAGCCGGTGCGGAACAGGGAATTCTGCATCTCCTGGACGATGCCGGCCAGGCGGGCCTGGATCACTTGTAACGTTATGGGGTCAATGTACGCCATGGTCCGTCGACTTTCGGTACATCGGCGCCGAGGGTCGAGGATTGAGGATTGAAGATAGAAGATCGAAATTCGCCATCTTCCATCCTCGATCCTCCATCATCAATTTCGCGTCTGCACGCGCAGTTCGCGCGTCTGTGCTTCATCGAGAACAAAATCGCCGTCCACGGCATCGACGGCGACGCGGTAGACCTCGCGCGCTCTTTTTTGCGTCACGTAGCCGTTGCGTACGTCGTTCAAAACGCGCGCAGGATCGCGTTCGAGGGGATTGCCGAGTCCGCCGCCGCCGGGCGTCTCCAAACTAAAAACCTCACCGGGATGCAGCACGTGGTCGGAAAAACGCGACGGGATCACCCGCTCGCCGGGCATGCCGGGATTGAGCGTGCAACGGCCGGTTTTGCCGTCGTCGCCGCCGTCGATTCCTTTGGGCGCGACGATGTGTTTGGTGGAACGTAGGGAGAAACGCGCGTCGTTGTCGAGCACTTCGTACTCGCGCACGAAGCCGAGGCCACCGCGAAAGGTGCCGGGACCGCCGGAGTCTGCAATCAATTCGAAGCGGCGCACGCGGGTGGCAAATTCCGACTCGATAATCTCGATGGGCGCGATCTTGGCGTTGGACTGATTGACGTTGGTGCCCGAGACGCCGTCCTTGCCGCTGCGCCCGCCCGAGCCGCCGCCGAAGATCTCGTACTGCACGTAGCCTTTGCCGGTCTTGTTGCTGCGCCCGCCGATGATGATCGAGCGGCTGCTGCAGCCGTCGCCGACTTTTTTGTGCGGTGTGATCCGGCTCGAAGCTTCGAGCAGCGATTCGACCAGGGCGTGGACCGTCGGATTATAGGTGTTCACCGGCGCGGGAAAGTACGGATTGACCACACTGCCTTCGCGCACTTTTATTTCGATCGTTTTCGCCAATCCGTAGTTGATCGCGAGGGCCGGATCGACGAGACAGGTGAGCAGATAGCAACAGGCGGCGCGCACGATGGTGGGGCGGATGTTCGCCGGTCCTTTGGTTTGGTCGGCACAGCCGGTGAAGTCGAACAGAAGGCGGTCACCTTTCTTCTCGATACGCACATGGAGACGCACCGGCTTGTCGAGATCGATGCCGTCGCTGTCGACGAAGCGTTCGCCCTCCCCGGCGCCGTCGGGCCAGGAAGCGATCTCGGCGCGCACCCTGGCTTCGGTCAAGGCGAACAGTTGCTCGAAGGAGTTGAGGATCGTCTCCTTGCCGTAACGTTCCATCATTTCTTGAAAGCGCCGTTCGCCCAGGCGCGCCGCGCCGACCTGGCCGCGCAAATCGCCGACGACCAGCTCCGGCGTCCGGCTGTTGCAGCCGAGCACCGCTTCAAGGTCCTTGCTGGTTTGATACTTGTGCGCGTACTTGACCGGCGGGACGTGCAGCCCTTCTTGATAAATTTCCCGCGCCTGGCTCCAGCAACTTCCGGGTACAGGGCCGCCGATGTCGCTCTTGTGCGCCAGATTGGCCGCGAAGCCGACCCATTCGCCCCGAAAGAAAATCGGCGACAGCACCGCCATATCCGGCGCGTGGGGACTGCCGCCGAGATAAGGATGATTGGTGATGAAGGCGTCGCCTTCGTCCACTTCATCGTCGCTGTAGCTTTTTAGAATTCCCGCGGCGCAGGCGGGAAAGGCGCCCATGTGCAGCGGCAGCACGACATGCTGCGCGACCACCTCGCCCCGGCGGTTCAAAATCGCACAACTGGCGTCCTGCGACTCGCGGATGATCGTGGAGTAGCCGGTGCGAAACAGCGAGTTCTGCATCTCCTGGACGATGCCGGCGAGACGCGCCTGGATGACTTGTAACGTCACGGGATCAACCGCTGACATGTAACCTTTCGCTACGACTTGAACGGTTTGAACGACTTGAACGTTTGGAACGAATCGCCGTCATGGTTCAAGCCGTTCAAAAGGTTCAAAACGTTCAAGCCGTTTAACTCAAGATCGCTTCTCCCTAATGATAATATTCCGATATTCATCCACCGCGGCTTCCTGCTCGGGGTGAATCACCGTCGTCGTGTCCAACTGTTCGACGATGGCTGGACCGCTGAGCTTGTGCCCTAGCTCAAGGAGATCACGAGAGTAAATTTGCGTGCTCAACGTCCCATGCTCTTTGCTGAAGAAGACTTTGCGCTCGCCGGTTTTTGCCTCCTCGACCTTGCGCCCAGTGACTTTGCCGGGCGAGAGTTTCGCCTGGGGCACGAGTCCGAGGGAGATCAGCCGCAGGCTTACCAACTCCACCGGTTCGGTCTCCGCCTTGTGGCCGGAATTCTGCTCGTGCATCGTGTCGAAGCGCTGACGCATCACCTTCAGATCTTCCGGATTGAGCGGCGGCATGATGCACGGGACGGTCAGCTCGTATCCCTGGCCCGCGTAGCGCAGATCGAGGTAGGGCTCGAGCTTGATCTCGTCATCGTGAAAACCTTCGTCGTGAAGATCTGCTTTGGCGCGCTCGATCAGCTGGGCGAACAACTGATTGATCTCAGTGAGATCGAGGTCTGCCAGGCCGACGAGCTTCGAGCGCACGTAGTCATGCTTGACATCGGACATGAGCAAGCCCAGCGCCGAGTGCACGCCCGGCGTGAGCGGCACGAGCACCGACGGAATGCCGAGGTCGAGCGCCATCCGTCCCGCGTGCATGGGGCCGCCGCCACCGAAGGCGACCAGAGTGAAATCGCGGATGTCGTAGCCACGCGCCGACGAGACCGCCTTTATCGCTTCTTCCATCTTGACGTTGATGATCTTGATCACCCCGTCGGCGGCTTCGAGCAAGTTTAACTTCAGCGGCTTGGCGATTTTTTCTTCCAGCAAGCGCTCGGCCTTGGCCTTGTTCAGTTTCATCCTGCCGCCGAGGAATTGATCGGGGTCCAAGACACCGGTAACGATATTCGCGTCGGTGACGGTGATCTCCAGGCCGCCGCGGTCGTAACTCACCGGCCCCGGTTCGGCCCCGGCGCTGTCGGGGCCGACTTGCAGGCCGCCCACGGCGTCGATGCGCGCAATCGTCCCGCCACCGGCGCTCACCGTATGAATGTCGAGCATCGGCAGGCTGATCGGCCGCATGTTGATCTTTCCCTGGGTCGTAATTACCGGATTGCCCTGATGGATCAGGGCGACGTCGCAGCTGGTGCCGCCCATGTCGAAGGTGATGATGTTGTTGATGCCGACGCGCTCGCAGGTGCCCATGGACGCGATCACGCCACCGGCGGGTCCGGACAACACCGTCGCCACCGGTTTTTCCGCCGAGCCTTTAAACGTCGAGACGCCGCCGTTGGACTGCATGATGTAGAGCTTCGGCGTCGTAACGCCCAGCTCGCGCATGCGGCTTTCGAGGCGGCCTAAGTAGCTCGACATCACCGGCTGGATATAAGCGTTGATCACCGTAGTGCTGAGCCGGTAAAACTCTCGGATCTGCGGCAGGACTTCGTAAGAGAGCGACAGGCGCGCTTCGGGAAATTCCGTCGCGAAGAGTTTTTTGATTTTGAGCTCGTGGTCGGGATTCAGAAACGAAAAGAGAAAGCAGACGGCGACGGACTCGACGCCTTTTTTCTTGAGCCGCTTGATCGCCTCCCGCGCAGCCTCCACGTCGATCGGCTTTAGCGCGTTGCCGCGGAAATCGACGCGCTCGGGAATCTCCTCGGTGTAATAGGGCGGCGCCAACAGGCGCGGTTTCTCGAAGAAGAGATCGTAGGTCGCGGGACCGTAGCCCCGGGTCTGCTCCATCACTTCGTAGATGCCGCGAAAGCCTTCGGTGACGAGCAGGCCGGTCTTGGCCCCCTTCTCTTCTAATAGAGCATTCGTTCCCACCGTCGTGCCGTGGGAGAAAAATGAAATGTCTTTTGCCGCCACGCCCCGGTCGATGAGTTCCTTGACTCCGTTCATGACCGCCTGAAAAGGCTCCTTCGGAATCGACGGGACTTTGGTGATGGCGATCTCGCCGGTCTCCTCGTTGAAAAAAACGAAATCGGAAAAAGTTCCCCCAGTGTCGACAGTGACGCGGTGCTTCGCCATAGTGTTTGGCTGTACCACTAATTTTTCCTGGGTTCAACGAGACGTACGGAGGAGTTAATCGCGCAGTCGACGGACATACAACCTACGGCTGCGGGCAAAGTTCAATATTGTTGACAAGCCCCAAAGAAAGCAAGACAATCGCCGCGGTTCACTAAATTTTCGGCCTGTGCTGTGGCGAACGGTAGATTCACGAGTGAGCGAGCCAAGGATTCAGGCAGTTTAGCTTTGGCATATGAGCCGGACTTCGGTGGCGAGTCGTGAGCTTCAAGTCGTCAATCGCGCTGGTGCTCTGGATGGTCGCTGCAACGGCGGCGCTTGGCGTCGAAAATCATGCAATTGACGCTGAACATTCGACGCTGACGGTCTTCGTGGACAAGTCCGGATTCTTCTCGGCGTTTGCGGACGATCACGTCATTCGCGCGCCGATTGCCAGCGGATCGATTTCGTCCGACACCCCGCTTGCAGTCGAGGTCAGCGTGCGGTCCGCAAATCTCATAGTACTTGATCCGAGCCTGCCCGTGGACAAGCGAGCTGAGGTGCAGGCTCGTATGCTTGGCCCTGAGGTGCTGGATAGCACGAAGCATCCTGACATAAGATTCACCTCGACGGCGGTTGAATCGGTGGGAGCGGATCGATGGATGGTGACGGGCCGTCTAACCATTCACGGTGAGACGCGCACGACGACGTTCGCCGTCGTGCGACAGAATGGCCGATTTCGTGGAACCGTGGGCCTGAAACAGAGCGACTTCGGCATTCAACCGATCAGCATCCTGGGCGGTACGGTGAGAGTGAAGGATGAGCTGAAGGTCGAGTTCGACATTGTCACGCGGAGGTAATCTTCGGTTTCCTGACAGCCGGGTTTCGCCGCTCCCCAGAGATCTAGCCATGTGAGGTCATTGACATCCGGGCCAGCCTTTTCTACGATCCAACCCATGATCAAACTAATCGATCAGATGCGGGAGTTGATCGACCCGGCTTTGGCAAACGGCTGTCCTTGTGTTCTCGCGACGGCTTCGCCGGAAGGCGAGCCGGATATCGGTTTCAAGGGAAGCATGATGGTCTTCGATGACGAGTCTCTGGCCTACTGGGAGCGCACCCGGCGGCAGCATTTGAAGAACGTCACGGCGAACCCGAAGGTGATCGTGCTGTTTCGCGATACCAAGACCAAGATTAACTGGCGTTTTCACGGGATCGCCACGGTTCATGACAGTGGCGCGGTCAGGGATCAGGTGATGGCGCGCACTGTGCCGGCGGAGCTGGAGAAGGACCCCGAGCGCAAAGGCTCGGCGGTTGTCATCAGCATCGAGAAGGTCACGAACTTGGGTGGCCAGGTACTGCAATCGCGATAGCATCCCCGCGCCCCTTACTAACCAGGCTGTTAAGAAAAGCCGCATCCGCACTTTGGGATGCCTCGGCTCTCTAGGCAGCTGTACAACCAGTTGGCGTCTACCGTTCATGGTTCGACCAATCTCACCACGAACGGTTTTCCCTTGTCCGTTCGCCCTGAGCCCCGTCGAAGGGCGCGAGAGCTTTAAAGGCTTTTCATCCGCTACAGTAAAGTGGAGAGTTATAATCCTAAATCCGGAAGTTGAGGGCAGTATTTTTCAAGGTCGGCGAGATATTCTAAGTACTTGTTGTTCAAATGCTTTTCACCAAAATGGTTTGCTGCGGAGCAGTTGAAAATCCTTGAGATCCGACCGGTTACTGCGAGTGAGCGGAGGGATCTCCCGGATTTAGGATAATCGAAACTAGGGTGAAAGCTGACTACTCGTCTCGATGCCACCTGGAATAGCAGAGCAGCTTGAGCAAATCTTTGTCAGTGGTCGTGAATCGATGGGCAACGTCCGCGCTTCGATCGTTCCGTGGGAGCGATGATTTTCGATCATCGCTGGCGGGGACTCATTCCAAATCAGATTTTGCCCTCCGAGTGTAATCCCGCCACGCGCGCCTTGATGATATCTTCAAAATCGGCCGCCGAGATCTCTTCCGGAAACGGCATGGGTTCGGCGCCCAGTTTGGCGAGCCGCTTATTAACGACCGCGAGATCGAATCGCCTCTCGCGGTACGCGTTCACATGAGTGCGGCAACCGAGAATGCTCCGGTCGATCTGCGTCAGGCACTCTTCCAACGCGTTTTTATGTTGCTCCGACAAATCTCGCAACCGCTCTACCTCCGCTTGCACGACCTGCTCGGCGACCGGTCGTACTCGCTCTTCGATTTGCACCTTCATATCCTCCAGCGCCCGAAAGAGCCTGTCGTAGGTTTGCTCTTCCTTCATCAAGTTATCCCTCATACCAACGTGCGGCACCGTGTTGTTCATGCTTTGCGGCGATGACGCTGCGGAAAGATTTTCCCTGATGGAATTGAGCGCGGATTCTAAACTGGCGCATTTTTCAGCCACTTTGCCCCGCTGTTGCAGTAGCTCGCGCAGTTGTTCTATCGGTTTCTGCTCCATCGCCTACGAGAAACCCACACGAAAGGCGCAAGGTTACTTTCCTGTCGGAATTGCGTCTTTTGAGCTGCCCTCTCCGTTATCGGAGATGCCCATCGATTTACTGGAAACCAGTTCGAGCACGTCATGGCGACTGAACCGCCAACTGCGCCCGATCCTGTTTCCCGGAATGGCGCCCCGTTCAGCCAGCTTGTAAACGGTCTTGAGATGGATTTTCAG
>Ga0326597_10014103_pt1 | contig 10481 bp, 10 predicted proteins | sample RVTome_12_FD_203789 | JGI IMG/M metagenome (GOLD analysis project Ga0326597, IMG submission 203789) | Soil microbial communities from uranium-contaminated site in the Upper Colorado River Basin, Wyoming, United States - RVT100D185 | ecosystem: Environmental > Terrestrial > Soil > Contaminated >... | reverse complement strand
CAGACGAAGCAGGACCTCGAAGAGATTTGACGGACCGCCTTCGTCCTTGATCAGACCGGCGGATACGTGCCTGAACAAGGGGCCCAGCACCAAACTCTTTGACTTGTCGTCGGGAAGTTGCCCCTCTCTCGACAGCGCAATGTAGGTCTGGACCATGACACGTCTCGCGCCCGCATCCAGCTCAAGGTGCAAATTGGCGACGAACACCTTGGCGAGAATGCGGATTCCCCACAGCACCAGCGTTACGACCAAGAGGACGCCACCGACTTCCCAGTACTGCACCTTGGCTGTAGCCGCCTTCTCCGCGAACACCGAGTTGGCGAATCGATAGACGACCTCGAAGCCAAGAACCCCTGCCACAAGAGTCGCGGCACCGAACACGATGGCGCGCCAGAAGTGACTGCGTTGGCTCTTCCGCCAATAATCGACGGAAGCGGCGAGCGCCATGTACTTGTCATAGGTGTCAGTGAGATCCTGCAGCCGTTTTTCGCTCTCCGCAGAGAAACGACCAAAATCCTCCTGCTCTGTGATCCTTTGGCGCCTTATCTCGGCAAGCTCGTTGTCGGAAGCCTCCTTGGCCTGCTGAATCTCGGCAGCGCTCTCCGTCTGGAACCCGTCAAGGAGTGTCTTCACCTCCGATGCCAGATTCTCCCGCTCTCGCCGAAGAGACTCGGCCTGGCTTCTCGCGTCGCCGAGGACTTCGTCGAGAGCGGCGCGCTGACTGGCAGCCAGATCCCCTGACAGCCCAAGCTGAAACAGTACTGCCCGGGTGACTCCGTACGGTGCCTGCCGAATATCCTGGGGCCCTTGCTGTCGCGTGAGGTGCGCCCACGCGTGAGCGGCGGCGACGTTGTTCTCCTTCGCCAATTCGGCGAGGAACTTCGCCTCAGGGCGAGAGGAGTGGATGTAGCCTGCTTTGCCAAAGGCAGCCAACAGATTCCTCATGGCCTGAGCTTCATTGGCTTGGTTGAACCGTCCGCTCTTGTACTGGTCAAGGTGGATACGGAGTTCCCGGTATCGGTTGCGGTGAATCTGATCGAAACCCGCCGAGTCTGGAAACCAACCCCAGGCGCTCTGCTCGGTGTTGAGCCATTCGTCGACTTCGTCCGGCGTGGCGAAGGCTCGGATTCCGCCGTTGGAACCCAAGTCGACCTCGATCGGGAATCCGGTAGGGCTCGCTTCCGTCATGGCCTCTCCCCTCAGCGAAAGAGGGCAACGAGCGACAGGATGACGCTCATCACACCGAGGGTGATCGCGATCACGTTTGTCCTTCGCGACGCCAGTATGCTGGCAGCCAACAGTCGGCGCTCGAATGTGACTCCTCCGACCATCAACTCCCTCAGGGCGGCAGAGCTGAGGTCGGGCGGCGGGACTCGATCCTTTCTCAGATTCAAAAGCGTGAACGTCACTGTGTGCCTCCCTTCTCGTCAGTCCTTCCCATCGCTCCGTTCCAAGGGCTTCGGGAGGATACAGCAGCCAGCTGTTCCACTACCAAGATGCCCGCTCCCCGGGGGGGCGAGGCCGGCGGGCGCGGCCTGCAGCGTCAGCCCTCGATGTCCTGCTCGGGCTCTTCCTCGTTGAACTCGATGATCGCCGTCTTCCGGCCCTTCTCGTCCCACGACCTGCCCGTCCGCCTCGATCACCACCGGCTTCTGCTTCTCGTCCATGTCTTCACGCCCTCGCCGCGGTTTCAGTGAGTGTTTCGACCGGGGCGACGGGACGCGAGCCCGCGGCGGACTCGGTGCGTGGCCTTCGGTTCGTGCGTCTGGTTGCTCTGCAGTTCGCTCTCCGGGCCGTGCGCCAACTGCCTCGTGGACCGGCGGTGTCCCAGAGCGCGATGGTCTCGCCGGGACGCCAGTCGCCGCCAAGACTCTGCCCGCACAGACAGCAGGTCGCGCCGTCCGGTCCGACTCGGTGAACGGCCTCGCTCGAGGAGATCACCATACGGGGAGCCCCCTCGCCACCCTCTCGGCATTCGCGCCCAGCTCCCTGCGCGAGGCGACGTGGCTGACGCGCGGGGCGCCGACGGTCGAGGCGGTCTTGCGCCCCACGTGACAGAGGCGTGGCCTCGCGCGCCAGGCCGGGCGCGGCGGCCGAGCGGGCGCGACGCGTGCTTCCGAGGGTGCGGCCGGCCGGCACGCGGCGTGCCCGCGAGGTCAGTCGCGGAAGGTCAGCGGCCGACCCGGTGAGCCTTGATGACGCCGTCGATGATCTTGAGGACGGCGTCCTGCTGTGCCTGCGGCAGCTGCTCGATCCTGTGAAGGCGCCGTAGGATCTTCGCGCTCTTCGGTCGGGGAGGGTGGCCGTTTTCCTCGCCGAGGATTGCGTCCGGCGACGTCTTCAGCGCCCTCGCCAGCTTGACGAGCTGCTGCACGGTGAGGCCGCGATTCCCACGCTCGATCTCCGACACAGCCGTCTGCGTGGTCCCGAGCAACTTTGCCAGCGCGGTCTGCGTGAGGTCTTTCTCCTGCCGCAGCGCGCGCACGCGGGCGCCGACGTCGCGGTACGAGATCACCATGATCTTCGATCGTGTCGGCAAGCGTGCTCCAGCTGGAACCGCAGTGTAGCGGCGGGACGAATCCGGCCGTCCGTAAGATTCTCCTTGACTATCGCCATCACGCGGTATTACCGTAACGCTCTGGGTCCCTCTGAAAAAAGCCGAAAAACCGCTTGACAGGGTCTCGGCGGAGGACGGTTTTTTCGAGGGATCGGGCGTGGACGAGCAGGACGGGCCGACGCCGGGTGATGTCTTGCAGGACCTCCCGACGCCGGCCCTGAGGTAGAGGAGAGACGGACTCACCTCGACCGGATCCCACCTTAACCGTTTCTCCTCAGGCAGTCGAGAGCCGCAACGGTCCCGGGGCGTGGAGGCCTCCGCTTCCGGAAGGGAGGTCCGAGGCGTAGGCCTCCCGCCCGCGGGCAGGAGGTGAGGGGTGCTGCGAACCGACGACCTCTTCCTGGGAGGTCTTGCGCTGCTGCGAGGCGCCGAGCTCGTGGGGATCGACATCCGCGGGACGAACGGCCGGCGGGTGGCTGTCTTCCGTATCGCCGGAGAGGCCGCGCTTCGGGCCGAGGCCGACTACTACGGTGGAACGACGGTCGTGGATCTCCAGCTTCTCAAGCTCCAGGTGCGGCGGCTGAAGGATCGCGGCTTCGACGCGATCAGGGAGGAGGAGAGGAGTGCAGGTCACGAAGGAAGGGATCGAGCGTATCAAGTCCGCGAACGACCTCGCGGCGGTCGTCGCTGAGCGAGGGATCGAGCTTCGGAAGAAGGGCCGTCAGCTCGTCGCCTCGTGTCCTCTTCACAAGGAGAAGACGGCGTCCTTCAACGTCTCTTCGGCGAAGGGGCTCTTCCACTGCTTCGGATGCGGGGCCTCGGGCGACGTGATCGGCTTCGTGACGAAGTACGACAAGGTGAGCTTCGCCTTCGCTCTCGAGATCCTGGCCAAGCGTGCGGCTCTCGACCTCGCGAGGCTCATGGAGGAGCGGCCACGCATCCAGCAGAGAACTCCCCTCGCGCCGCTCGTACCTCCCCGGGGGACCGTGACACCGAAGGCCTCGGCCGAGGGCGGGTCCCTTCACGGCGCATCTCAGCCGCCGGCGACCGCGGCGCTTCTGCTTCGGGTGATCGAGCACTACCACCGCACCTTCTGCGAGCGTGAGGACGCCCAGGAGTACCTCGTCAAGCGCGGGATCACCGACACGGACCTCGTCCAGGCGCTGAAGATCGGCTATGCGGACGGGTCTCTCCTGAAGACGATCCCGACGGCGGGCGAGGTGCGCGACGGGCTCGTGAAGCTCGGAGTGATCACGGCCGAGGGCCGCGAGCTCCTCGGTGGCTGCCTCGTCGTCCCGATTCCCGATCCGCTCAGCGGCCAGTGGACGAGCCTCTACGGCCGGGGGGTGAAGACCCCTCGGCACTGCTACCTCCCGGGGCCTCTGCGCGGCGTCCTCAACTTCCAGGCCGCGCGGCTTTCCCCCGAGGTGGTCCTCACCGAGTCCGTCTTCGACGCGCTCAGCTTCCACCAGGCCGGGATCGGGGTCGCGATCCCGATCTACGGCACGAACGGCTTCACGCCGGACCACCTCGACCTGCTGAAGCGCGAGGGTGTGAAGGGTGTCGTCCTCGCCCTCGACAACGACGATGCGGGGAGGAAGGGAACGGAAGCATTGAAGGGGAGGCTTCACGCGGTCGGGATTGCGGTGCGGGTGGCGTCGTTTCCCGCAGGGATCAAGGATGCGAACGAGCTCCTCGTCTCGCGCAACGGGGATGCAGGCGAGGTCTTCCGCCAGCTCCTCGACGCGGCCACTCCCGCCTCTCCCGAGCCACCGTCCTCTCCCGAGCCCCTCACGCCACCTCCCGCGGGAGGGAAGGACGAGAAGCCCGCGAGCGGGCTCCAGCTCGCGCGCGACGGCGTCTTCTACACCGCGCGGGTCCACTCGCTCCTCCTCGGGCGGCTTCGGGTGACGGTCAAGGCCACAAAGGGTGAGTCCTTCCACGTGGACACGATCGACCTTTACTCCTCGAGGAGCCGGTCCGAGTTTGCCCGCCGCACGGGCAAGACGCTCGCCGTCGAGACCTCCGCGGTCGATACGGCGCTCCTGGCTCTCCTCGTCGAGGCCGAGAAGGCAGCGGAAGAGGACAAGCCCGCGAGCGAGGACTCGGCTCCGCCGCCGATGAGCGAGAGCGAGCGGGCCGAGGCCCTGGGCTTTCTCCGTAGGAGAGATCTCCTCGACCAGGTGGCGCGCGACATCGACTCTCTGGGCTTCGTCGGCGAGGAGACGGTCAAGCGCCTCCTCTACCTCGTGGCCGTGTCGCGGAAGCTCCCGGACCCCCTCTCGGCGATCGTGCTCTCGCAGAGCGGGGCGGGCAAGTCCGGTGCCACCGAGGTGATCGAGAGGCTCTGCCCGCCGGAAGACGTCGTGCTGCTCACGCGCCTCACGCCCCAGAGCCTCTACTACACCGAGCCCGGCTTCCTCGACCGAAAGCTCGTGATCGTCGAGGAGCGCCACGGCTCGATGGAGGCCGATTACTCGATCCGGGTCCTCCAGAGCCGCAAGAAGCTCATCGCCGCGGCCCCCGTGAAGGACCCTCAGACCGGGAACATGCGCACGAAGGTCTTCATGGTCGAGGCGCGTGCTGCCTTCATCGAGGCGACGACCGCCTCCAGCGTCAACCACGAGAACGCGACGCGGTGCTTCGAGCTTCAGATGGACGAGACCGAGGAGCAGACGAGGAAGATCCACGAGCGTCAGCGGCTCATGAGGACCGAGGCCGGTCTCAAGCTGTGCCAGGAGCAGGAGGCGATCTGCCGCCGCCACAGGAACGCTCAGCGGCTGCTCGAGCCGCTCGCGGTCGTCATCCCCTTCGCCGAGAAGCTCCGCTTCCCCTCCTCCTGGATGCGTACGAGGAGGGACCACGCCCGCTTCCTCAACCTCATCGAGGTCCTGGCCTTCCTGCACCAGCACCAGAGGGAGAGGACCCGAGACGGCGCCATCGTGGCCTCTCTGGCGGACTACGAGGCCGCCTACGCGCTTTCGGGTGAGGGTCCTGGCCGACACCCTGGCCGACCTCAGGAAGCCGCTCCGGGAGGCGTATGCGCGCATCCGCGGCCTGGCCGAGAAGAGGGGCGGCACCGTCTCCCGACGGGAGATCCGCGAGGCGCTCTCCGAGCCCGACTCGACGGTGAGGCGGTGGCTCTGTGAGCTCGTGGAGCTCGAGTACCTGGCGGTGGCCGAGGCGGGCCGGCAGGGCCAGGGCAAGACGACGCGCTACGCCACCGTCGAGCAGGCGGCAGCAGCGCCCCTGAGGCTCCAAGGGCTCCTCACCCCCGAAGAGCTCCGGCGGCGACTGTGAGAAACCGCCACTTCGCCACAAACCGCCAAACGCGAGTGGCGGTTTCCTCTTCGAAACGAGTCAACGAGATAGCCTCGAAACCGCCACTTCGCCACGGAAACCAGCAGGGCAGTATGTCCGCGGGTCTGCCCCGAAGGACGGAAACGCTCCTCCAGCTCTTCGAAGAGGACCTCGGCGTGCGCTACGCCGCCCTCACGGTGAAGAGCTACGCAGGCCACGCGCGGGCCTTTCTCCGCTGGCTCGACGAGCGCGGGACGAGCCTCGTGGAGGTCCGTACGGACGATCTCCTCGCCCACCAGAGCGGTCTCTACGCGGCGCGGACGAGGAGCGGAAAGCCCTACTCCGCCGGCGTCCACGTGAACCGCCTGAAGGCGGTGAAGACCTTCTTCCGCTTCCTCTGCCGCCGCGGCTACACACTCACCGACCCTTCGGCGGCCGTCGAGTACCCGCGCGGCGAGATGCGCCTTCCGCGCGAGGTGCTCAGCGCGGAGGAGGCGAGGCGGCTCCTCCTGGCCGCGCGGGGCCGCTCGCCGCAGCAGCTGCGCGACAAGGCGCTCCTCGAGACGCTTTACTCGACGGGTGTGCGCCTCGGGGAGCTGCGAAACCTCACGCCCCCCGACGCCGACACGGCCGATAGGACGCTCCGCGTCGTGCTGGGGAAGGGAAGGAAGGACCGCTACGTGCCGCTGACGCGCGCCGCGGCCGCCGCGATCGAGAGCTACCTCGTGAACGGCCGGCCCGCTCTCGCCAGGAGCACGCGGGCGAGCTGGCTCTTCCTGACGAACGCCGGACGGCGGCTCCACGAGCACACCGTGGGCGGCATCCTCGCGAGCTGCGCGAGGAGGGCTCGGATCAAGAAGCGCGTCACCGCGCACACGCTTCGCCACAGCCTGGCGACGCACCTCCTCCGAGGTGGCGCGGACATCCGTCACATCCAAGCCCTCCTCGGGCACGCCTCGCTGCAGTCGACCGAGCGCTACACGCGCGTCGAGATCCAGGACCTCAAAGATGCCATCCGCCGAGCCCATCCGCGCAGCCGCTGAGGCCTCGGCCGAGATCGTCGAGTCCTATCTCGAGGAGCTCTCCTCGAAGCGCCTTTCGGCTTCCTCGCTACGCCAGGCGCGGCACGTCCTGGAGCGGCTCCTCTTCTTCCTGGGTGAAGTCGAACTTCACGCGGTCCGCGAAGAAGACCTCCTCCGCTTCGCGGCGACGCTTCGCGCTCTTTCGCTCGGGACGCGGCGCGCCTATCTCGGCATCGTCCGGCGCTTCTTCGCGGCGCTCGTGAGGCACGGGTGGCTGCTCGCGAGCCCGGCCGAGGGACTTCGACCCCCGGGCGTCCAGGCCCTCCCCCGACGTGTTCCGAGCCGGACGCAGATGGCGAAGCTCCTCGGACGTGCCGGTCGCTGGTCCTTAACGGCCGAGCGGGACCGGGCGATCCTCGAGGTCCTTTACGGAAGTGGGCTTCGTCGCAGCGAGTGCGCGCAGCTCGACCTCGGCGACCTGGACCTCGGCCAAGGGACGCTGTGGGTGAGGTGCGGTAAGGGGAGAAAGGGCCGTGTCGTGCCCCTGACCGGGCGTGCCATAGGCGCGCTCGGCGCCTACCTGCGCGAGAACCGGCCCTCTCTCGCCCTCGATCCGCGGGAGCGGGGGCTCTTTCTCTCCGAGCGGGCCGGACGGCGGCTCACAGACTCGGGGCTCGCAAAGGTCGTCAGGCGCGAGGCGCTCGCGGCGGGGATTCCCGTCTCGGCTCACGGCCTCCGCCATGCGTGCGCGACGCATCTGCTCCAGGGTGGAGCCGACGTGAGGCTCATCCAGAAGCTCCTGGGCCACGCCAAGCTCGCCACGACGAGCCTCTACACGAGGGTGGACACGAGCGATCTGGCGGCGATGCTGCGGCGCTGTCACCCCAGGGAGCGGTAAAATGGAGTTTGTCATGGCGACGGCAGCGAAGACCGTGAGCTACCCCCACATCGAGAAGACCCCGGAGGTCCGTGGGGGAAAAGCCTGCATCGAGGGCACCCGCATCGCGGTCGTGGACATCGTCCTCCTCCACAAGCGCGGATTGAGCCCGCAGGAGATGCTGGGCTACTACACCCGCCGGCTCAGTCTCGCCCAGGTCCACTCCGCGCTTGCCTACTACTACGATCACCCCCAAGAGATCGAGGCCTATTTCGAGGAGTCCCACAAGGCCGCCGCTGAGCTCGAAGCCGCCCGCGCCGAGTATCTGAGCCGCCAACCAGGCCAGTAGTGGCCGGCCGCTTTCCGCTCTTCACCGACGAGAACATCGACGGGCCGATCATCCAGGGCCTTCGACACCGGGGCTGGGATGTCCAGCACGCCGAGGAGGAATTCGGCGAGAAGACGAAGGACACGCCCATCTTCGAGCACGCCGCCAAACAAGAGAGGGTCTTCGTCTCGACGGACCACGACATCCTGCCCATCGCCAAGAAGTGGATCCAAGAGGGTCGGCCCTTTCGCCTGATCTGGTGGGAGCAGATGGAGACGCAGCGCATTCTCCTCCCCGTGGTCCTCGATGCCTTCGATGTGCTGGCAGCGAAGCCGAACGCCTTCGCCTACCCGATCGAATTCCTCAAGCTCCCGAAGTAGAACGGTCCCGAGACAGCCGTCGCCGGGAGTAGAATCCCTTCGTCGGGAAACAACCCGCCCCTGAGCGGGGGCTCCTTGGAAACCAAAGGGGCGCGCCACCCCCAGCGAAGCCGGCGCCGCCGAGGCCGATGGAAGGCCTGGGTGTGAAGTAGCGGTCTGCGGCCCCCGAATCGGGACCTAAGACCCCTGGGGCAACTTCAGATTCCCCAACGAACTCAACGACTCCAAGAACCGCTTCGCCTTCACCGGCCACATCTACGATCCCGAGACGGGCCTGTACTCCGCCAAGGCCCGCTACTTCGATCCCAAACTCGGAAGATTCCTCACTCAGGACTCCTTCCTCGGTCAGATCGACGAGCCACCGAGCCTTCACCGCTACCTGTACGCCAACGCCAACCCGACTAAGTTTGTCGATGAGGACGGTCGTTCTGCTACTGCGGTGGGCGCAGCCGTCGGGTTCGCATGGGGAATCGGTCAAGCAATAGGCGGGTTCATTGACGACAAGATTCAAGGCAAGAGCCGGTCGGCGGGGGAGTACTTTGGCATCGTCGCTCGCAACACGGCCGGTGGCGCTCTCATCGGCGCCTCCATCGACGCCACCGTGCTTACTGGGGGACTTGGAGCGGCGGCAGTGGGTGGACTGGGAGGCGCAGGCTTCGAGCTGCTCACCTTCAGTGGCCAGACTGAAGGTGTCGGCGAGACGCTGACGAATGCAGCGAAGGCTGGTGCGATTGGGGCAATTGGGGGTGTGGTCCTCTCAAAGGTCGCTCCGGTGATCGGTCGGGGCTTGGACTGGGCTGTTGAGCGCTCGCCCCTTCTCCAGAAGGCAGGAGAGACGATCGTTGAGCGGGGCAGCCAGGTTATCGGAAAGGCCGGGCAACTCGCGACCAAGGTCGCATCGCGGTATGAGGGTGGCGAGCTCGGGCAGATTCTGAGCAGAGCCGCGAATCCATTCGAGAGCTTGGTCGGTAAGCCGCTTTCGGCAGGGACAGCCACCGCCGCTACGATCGCAGAGGGAAGTGGCGCCAGCGGCACAACTCAGGCCGTCGTGAAGCCTGCTGTAACGAGCGCCCCTCCCATGAGTCCGGGGGCTCGTCTGCGGGCGCAGTACGGCGACACCTTCAAGGAATACCTACGCCACCGCGGCCAAGGATTCACGCCAGCACAGTCCAAGTACCTTACGACGCCTTATGAAACCGGTGCCGGCCATCACTTGGTCCCCCAGAGGCTCGGTCGTGACTACGGGATTTCCAGAGAGCTGATTGACAGTCGATTCAATGTCATGAAGCCGCCAGGAATCACGTACGGCCAATTCTACGAACGCCATTTCCTTGCTGATCCTTCCTTCAAGGCAACGGCGTTCCCTCGCCGAATCGGCGGCGTGTGGCGCGGCAAGGACATTGGTCTCGTGAAGCCGGGATTCTTCGGGCGGCTAGAATACGCGGCTTCGGATCCCCTGAAAGCACTAGCCAGCGGGTGGGGTGGCGCGGTCGCAGCGCAGACGCTGATGCGCGATGAGGAGCAAGACTAGGGGGTGACTGGGTGGGTGAACCGGCGCCGAGGAATCACGTCACCTTTGAGGCGAATCTTCCCGACGATTCCGAGGAGGACGATCGCGGCAACGTCACGGTGCCGGCCGGGAGGAGTATAGCTAGTGTATTGGTGCGAGCACTCGAGTCCCAGGGACTTGATTGTAGCGCGCCAGAGCAACACAGCCACTATGGATGGTCCTTTGAGATCCGGATCAACGGATCCCGAGTATGGTGCGTGCTTCAGTACGCGGAACCGTGGCTACTAATGGTTAGGACGCACAGCTCGCTGACGGAGCCTGAACGAACAGCCCTGCGTTCGATCCACGATGCACTCAAGGGCGAAGCGCTGTTTTCCGAAGTGCTGTGGCTTACGGAAAAGGAGTATGACGCACCCGGGGACGCAGCTGACGCGAAGAGAGGGCATCCGTCACCGGATTAGTGGAGGAGTGCTCAAGTGCCTTTGAGTGCGGCGGCGTCATCGCTCA
>Ga0326597_10014102_pt1 | contig 10481 bp, 7 predicted proteins | sample RVTome_12_FD_203789 | JGI IMG/M metagenome (GOLD analysis project Ga0326597, IMG submission 203789) | Soil microbial communities from uranium-contaminated site in the Upper Colorado River Basin, Wyoming, United States - RVT100D185 | ecosystem: Environmental > Terrestrial > Soil > Contaminated >... | reverse complement strand
ACTCATCCCAGATGAGCGGCGACTTGAAGTTGGGCCACAACCCGCGTTCGTTCGGATACGGCACCAGCCAGTAGAAGTACCACTGGCGCCCGATGTGAATCAGGGGGAACAGCCCCGCGGTCATCACGGCAAACACCGTCATCGCTTCGGCGGTGCGGTACACCGCGGTGCGCCATCCCGACCGGAACAGATAGAGAATCGCCGAGATCAACGTACCCGAGTGGGCGATGCCCACCCAGAACACGAAGCAGGTGATGAAGACCGCCCAGTACACCGGGTGCGAGTAGCCCGCGAGCCCGAGTCCGTAGCGCAGCAACAGCACGAGGCAGACGATGCCGATCGCGAGCAGCGACACGGCGGCGCCGAGCAGCAAGAAGTACCCCTTGCCCGGGTTCCCGAGCGTGCGCGCGATGGTGCGCGTGATGAAATCGTACGTCACCGGCGTGGGCGAAGCGGCGGGGGCGGGTGTCTGGGCCATCCGTCAGGCCGCTCCCCCGGCCGTCACCTTGGCGAGATAGGTGATTCCCGGCTTGGTGTTCAGACCGGCCAGCACGTGGTAGCCGCGCGGGTCCTCCGCCAGCGCATGCACCAGGGACCGCGGATCGTTCAGGTCGCCGAAGATGATCGCCTCCGATGGGCACGTCTGCGCGCAAGCGGGGACAATGTCGCCGTCTCGAACGGCGCGGTCCTCGAGCCGGGCGTGGTTCTGGGCGCCGCGAATGCGCTGCACACAGAACGTGCATTTCTCCATCACGCCCTTCTCGCGCACCGTGACGTCCGGGTTGAGCTGCCAGGGGAGCGGCTCCGGGAAGGCCTCCCAGGCCCCGCCGGGCTCCGCGAAGTTGTGCCAGTTGAACATCCGCACCTTGTAGGGGCAGTTGTTCGAGCAATAGCGGGTTCCGACACAGCGGTTGTAGACCTGTGCGTTCAACCCGTCCGGCGTGTGGTAGGCCGCGAACACCGGACACACCGGTTCGCAGGGCGCGTTGCCGCACTGTTGGCACAGCATCGGCGCGGTCACCGCGGTGACCGCGCCCGACGCCGCGGGACGGAAGTAGCGCTCGATGCGCAGCCACGCCAGCTCGCGGCCGCGCAGGACGAGTTCTTCCCCAACCGTCGCCACGTTGTTCTCGGCGTAACAGGCGGTGACGCATGCCGAGCAGCCGGTGCACTTGGCGAGATCGATCGCCATCGCCCAGCGTGGGTGCTCCCCGGCGTAGTCGCCGAGCGCCGCCTTCTCATGCTGCGCCTCGGCCCAGCCCTCCTGGGCCGCGTGGGCGTAGCGGGGGACTTCCTCCTCCTCGACGGCGTGCTCGCCCGGCTTCAGCTCGAGCGCCTGCGTGAGCGGCAGCACTGGGGCAATGGTCTCACCCAGGTGTCGGCCTGTGCTTTCCGTGGTGGCGAGGTTGCGGTGATCGGCCGTCTTGGACACCGTCACCGCCACCGCATGCGTCCGGCCGGCGTAGGCGTTCGGCTGGCTGGAGAGGAGCTCGAACGCGTTGAAGGAGCGGTCCCGCGCATAGCGGCCGTACGCCCTGTGGCCCTGGCCGGTGGGGAGCGCGAGCACGCCCGGACGCACCGAGGGAGTGATCCACGCCGGCGCGCGCACCGCGCCGAACCCCGACCTGAGCAACAGGACATCGCCGTTCGCGAGGTCCCACTGTTTCGCCGTCTCCGGGTGCACTTCGACCCAGCCGTGCCACGTCACTTTGGACACCGGGTCGGGGAGCTCCTGGAGCCACGGCTTGTTCGCGCCGCGGCCGTCGTGCAGCACCGGGTGCGGGAAGACGATCGCCGTGATGTCGCCGTCCGGCGACGGCTGGACACCTTCCAGAATCGCCGCGCCAGCGTCCGCGCCGAGCCGTACGGCCCGGAGCGGTGGTTCGCCGTACACGCCGCCGTGCTGCAGCGACTCCGCCCACCATTGCTCGAAGGGCTTCCCACCACCCATGCGCTGATGGAGCGCCGCCCACTTGTTCTGGAGGTAGTCTTTGAAAGACCGGATCACCGTCGATTGCGGCGGCCGGGCCCGGGCCAGCAGCTCCATCACCACATCGCCCGTGTGCCGCGTGCCCTCGAACACCGGTTGCATCGCAGGCTGCTGCAGCGCGTACACGCCGGCGCGCGGCCGGCTGTCGTTCCACTGCTCCAGCGGATGGAGGTCGGGGAGCACCAGGTCGGCTCCCGCGGCCGTCTCGTCGAGATAGGATGAGAAGGAGACCTTGAAGCCCACCTTCCCCCACGCCTGGGCGAAATCGCCGCCCAACGAGTGGAGCGGGTTGGCGCCGTGGATCAGCAGCAGCCCGACTCGATCCGCCGCCATGTCGCCGGTCAACGCCGCCACCTCCCCGAAGCTGCCGGCGGAGCCGTGCGCCAGATCGGCCCCGAACTTGACCGTCTTCCCGACGGCGCCCGCGACGTAGTTCAGGATATTCACGGCGGCGACGATCTCGGCGCCGTTGGGATAGTGGGTCGCAATGCCGCCCGCGACGGCCAGCCCCGCGCCCGATGCCGCGAACTCGGTCGCCAGGCGCTCGATGACGTGCGCCTCGACGCCGACCGCCTCGGCCGCCGTCGCCGGCGCCGGCAAACCAAGGCGGGCGACATCCGCCGCCACGGGCGCGAGCCGCTTGCTTACGATCACCTGCGCCATGGCCAGTGCGAGCAGTCCCTCGGCTCCCGGCGCCACCGCCAGCCACTCGTCGGCGACGAGTCCCGTCTGCGGCATGCGTGGCCCGACGAAGACGAACTTCGCCATCGCGGACCGTTGCCCCGACTGGAAGCTGTGCGCACGCGTGAAGGCGCCCTGGAAACCGACCGGAGAGAGCCAGGTCTCCATGAAATCGGCGCCGAAGGAGAGGATGTACTTCGCGCTCGCGAAGTCGTACCACGGGAGGCTGGCATCGCCAAACGCGAGGCGGTTCCCTTCCCGTAGCGCCTCGAACGCGAACGGTTCGTAGGTGACATGCCGTCCACCCACCTGCTGCATCCACTCGTCCACCAGGCTGCCGAAGCTGCCCGACTCGAGTCCGGTGACGAACGCGATCCCCCGGTCCCGGGCCGCCTGGACGTTCGCCTGCAGCGTCGCCAGGCCTTCGTCCCACGTAGTGGGCTCGAGGCGGCCGGACGCGTTGCGCCGCAGCGGGCCGGTGATCCGATCGGGATTGTAGAGCCCCTGCAGCGCCGCCTGGCCGCCCGCGCACAAACGGCCGTGGTTGATGGGGGACTCGGGGTTGCCCTCGATCTTGATCGCGCGCCCCTCGCGCACCTTCACGTGGATCCCGCACCCGGCGGCGCATTCACGGCACGTGCTCGCATACCAGGTCGGCATCCCGGGGATCTGGTCTTCGGGAGGCACGAGATACGGGATGAGTTTCTCGGTCGGCTCGGGGCCGATGCCGCACCCGGAGAGCACGGCCGCGCCCCCGCCCGTCACGCCGAGGACCTTCAGGAACCGTCGCCGGTTCATCCCGTCACTCATATCGTCTCCGACGCCCGCCTAGTAGTGGCACACCGAGCAATCGCGACCGCGGATCACCTCGCGCTCCACATGACAGCCAATGCACCACCCCATTTTCAACGTGAACGCCTGACCGACCTGGGCCATCCCGTTCACCTGACCGTGGCAGTTGGCGCAGGAATCGGAACCGGTGCCCAGCACCTTGATGTGGCGCATGTGCGAGAAACGCACGAACCCCGGGACCCAGTAGACACGGATCCATTCCGGTGGCTGCCTGTCGCTCCAGGCCTTGCGGACCTTGGCGATCTCGGCCTGGTGCGAAGGGGTGGACCCTCCGATGATCTGGTGGCAGCCGATGCAGGTGCGCAGCGCGGGAATCCCGGGCTCGCTCGAGACCGCCACCGTGGAGTGGCAGTACATGCAGGGGATCTGGTCCTGCCCGGCGTGGATGTCGTGACGGAAGAAGATCGGTTGGCGCGGTCCCGGCAGTGCACCGGTGTCACTGATAACGGGGGCTTTGTACCCGGGGGCGCCGGGGAGGGGGCCGGGTTGGGCGCTTTGCCCCTCCAGGGGCGCAGCGCCCACGGCCACGGCGATCGTCAGCACGATTCCGCTCGCAGTCCTGCACCCTTTGGTCGTCGCCAAGGCGGTGGCCTCGATCGAAAAATCCTAGCGTGGTAAAGGACGGCAACGGCTTGGTACGGCAGCAGCTTGCGGGCGCGAAGAATGTAGCGCGCCCGGCGAAGACCGCACAAGTCCCGGTCAGTCGGGGCGCGACAGCAGATGGTGCTTGAGGCGGATCACATCGACGAACCCCTCGACCGTGTCGAGGTCGGGGAATTCCATCCAGCACCAACGCACCCCATCGGCGCGCTGGCCGTCCCGCACCGCGTGCTTGACGCACCTGGGAAGGCCGTTGGCGAGCACCAGCTCTTGCTCTTCGGCCCCGCTGAGCACGAAGGTCCCGCTCACCGACGACTCCATCGGATGGAGGAACCCGAGCTTTCGCCCACCGACCTCATACATCCAGACCCACTTCCAGGCGGTGCCCATGAACACCACCTGCTCGGTGACGTGGCGCAGCGCGCGCACTCCTTCGCGCGCGCGTTTGAAACGCCCGGCCGCGAGTATGGGGAGATCGCGCGTCGGCGCGTCGGATTTCGGGCGCGCGCCCGGGTTCTTATACAGGTTGCTGGCCCAGTAACCGTGCGGCTGTCGGGACATGGAGTTCGCTCTCGGAAGACCGTTGTCGATGTGCGTGGTTTCGGTGCACAAGAACTTACGGGTGAGGTCAACTCCAACCGGTATCTATCAACGCACCAACGAGTTGCGGAAAGGAACGAGGCGGCGCGTGGGGAACCGCCTATTTCAAGCCGATGCGCCGCACCAGCTCGCTGAAACGCGCATCGCCGCGCAGCGGCGCATAGCCGGGATCCAGATGGAGGTAGATCAGGCCGGCGGAGCGGGCTTGAAACGCGCGCTCGAGGCAGGCGCAGGCCCGGTCGAAGTCCCCCACCGCGGCGTAGCCCATGGCCATGACCTCGGCCCGGACGTAGTGCTGTCGCGACTCCTCTTCCAACCGGTTGAGAATCTCCTTCGCTTCTTCGCTGCGCCCGAGCGGCGCCAGTGCCCGGACGATGAACGCATCGTAGGAGCGCACGCTGGTCTCCAGGCCCTGGCCACGGCGGAACCATTCCAGGGCCTCCTCGGACTGTCCCTGCGCCAGGCACGCCGCACCGATATCGAGGTAGGATGGAAAGTAGTCCGCGTTGAGCTCGATGGTCTTGTGGGTCTGCGCGATCGCGGCCACGTAGTCGCCCGCGTACAGCAAGAAGCGACCGAGCCAACGGCTGTACTCGGGATACAACGGATCCAGGGTGAGCGCCTTTCGCATCTCCTCGACTGCTTCACCGAGCAGACCGACCGTCGGCAAGACGCTGCCGAACGCCCAGTGGCCTTCGGCGTAATTCGCATTGAGGGCCACGGCACGACGCAGTTGCTGCTCGGCACCTGGGAAGTCCCATTCATACCAGCACAGCACCTTGCCGATCGAGGTGATCGCCTCGGCAAGCTCGGGGTCCTGCTGTAGCGCTCGTGTCGCCGCGGCCTTCGCTCTGGGATAGGCGTCGTCGGGGACGACCCAGTCGTCGGCCAGATTACACCAGCAATCCGCGATGCCCGCGTACGAGCGGGCGTAGCCTGGATCCTGGAGCAAGGACTGTTGGAACAGGTCCAGGCCCTTTCTGAGCCCCGCATCGGTGAACTTGTTGAAGAAAAAACGGCCCTTCAAATAGAGAGTGTAGGCCTCGAGGTTCTTGGTGGGCGCCACCAGCTGGCCGGCATCGCTTCCCAGCCGGAGCTTGAGCGCGTCCACGATGGCTCGAGAAATCTCGTCCTGGATGGCGAAGACATCTTCGAGCTGTCGATCATACGTTTCGGACCAGAGATGGTATCCGTTCTCCACGTTGATCAACTGGGCCGTGATCCGGATCCGGTTCCCGACCTTGCGCACGCTCCCTTCGAGCACCGAGGCTACCCCGAGCTTCTCCCCGACCTGGCGGATGTCCACCTGTTTGCCCTTGAAGGCGAAGCAGGAGCTGCGTGAGGCGACCTGCAATCCCGGCACCTTGGCGAGGGCGTTGATGATCTCCTCGGTCATCCCGTCGGAGAAGTACTCGTTCTCGGGATCCGCGCTCCTGTTCGCCAGCGGCAGGACTGCGATGGCCTTCGGGGCCGGCGTGCTCCTCGGAGCTTCCGGCGACGCGAGGTGCGTCAGACGCAACGCCTCGGCGAACTCCGCCGCGGTCGGGTACCGATCCACCGGGGTGCGGGCCAGCGCCCGGGTGACCGCCTCATCCACCGCTTGGGGCACGTCGCGCGTGGTCCGGACTTTGGGCACGGGCGAGACGAACCGTTTGGCGATGATGGCCTGGGCGGTGGGACCTGTGAACGGCGGCTCGCCGCTCAACATCTCGTACAGCACACAGCCGAGACTGTACAGGTCGCTCCGGCCGTCGATATCGGCATCGCCGCTGCCCTGCTCCGGGCTCATGTATGCCGGCGTACCGAGAGCCATGCCGGTCTGAGTGATGGAGCCGTTGCCGCTCAGCGCCTTGCCGATGCCGAAATCGGCCACCATCGCGGCGCCTTCGTGCAGTAGGATGTTCTCCGGCTTGATGTCGCGATGGACGACGTGGTGGCGATGGGCATAATCCAACGCGGCGGCGACCTCTCGCGTGATTCTCAACGCTTCTTCCAGCGGCAACTGACGCTGGTGCTCGAGCCGCTCTCGCAGCGAGCGCCCTTCCATGTTCGGCATCACGTAAAAGAGCAGCCCATCGGCCTCGCCCGAGTCGTACACTGGGAGGATGTGGGGGTGGGTGAGGCCAGCCGCCATCTTGATTTCGCGCAAGAACCGCTCGGCGCCGATCTCGGCCGAGATCTCCGGCCGCAGCACTTTGAGCGCGACCTTGCGGTCGTGGCGGAGGTCGTGGGCAAGGAACACGACGGCCATGCCCCCCTGGCCCAGCTCGCGCTCGAGGCTATAGCGGCCGAGGAGACCGCTCTCGAGGCGTTGCGCCAAGGTGGTCACGGGTGGATAAGATGCCCCTGGGGAGGAGTCGGGGCCAGGGTGAGACGGCGAATCAAGGAAACGACGCGAGCGGCCGCATCGCCGCCCGAAACCGGGCTTGGTCGAGCAACCGAGCGACCGACTGGTCCGGTACCGCCATCCGGCCGTCCTTGGCCATCGTCAGCTTGATCACGTCCTGGTTCCGCCCGTACCACCGGGCGCTCGGCTCGAGATCCGAAGGGTAGATGCACAACGGCAGCGCCGCGACGGCGAGCGGCGCCTGCGAGCCGATACCCGACTCGGGCATCGTCCCCGCCCACAGCTCGGCGCGGTACTCCGTCGCGATCCGGTAGATGCGGCACACCTCGGTGAGGCCTCCGACCCGGTGGACCTTGATGTTCCACACTCGGGGCCCGTCGAGCTCCACAATCTGCCGGGCGTGACTCGCGCTCTTCAAGGTTTCGTCGAGACACAGCGGCGTCCGCAGCACGTTCCCGAGCCGGGCATGGCCGACCAGCTCGTCCGGGGCGAGGGGCTGTTCGATGTAGAGAAGGCCGGCGTCGTCGAGGGCGCGGAGACTCGCTTCATGCTCCGGCCATGCGTAGGCGCCGTTCGCGTCCACGGTGAGCGGGAGGTCAGCGCCGGCCATGCCGGCGCGCGCCGCTCGCACCGCCTCCACGTCCCACCCGGGCATCACTTTGATCTTCACGCGCCGGTAGCCCTGACGCAGCGCCTCGGCGACGCGGCGCGTCAGCGTTTCCGTCCGCCGGTCCTCGGGAATCCCGAGCGCGACGCCACACGGCACCGCCGTCGCCATCGTCACCTCGAGCTGTTCGCCGAGCAGGGCCGCGAGGCCCGTGTGGCGGCGGTGTGCCTCGAGATCCCACGCGGCCGTCTCGACCCCGGCTCGGGCGAACGGGTTGCCGCGCACCCCCTCGCGCAGCACCGCATCGAGGCCCTCCGGCGCGGCGAACTCCTGGCCCACCACCCGTGGCAGCAGCACGCGCTCGATCAGGTCGCGCGCCGAGGCGAGCGTTTCTTCGGAATAGAACGGCAGCGCGAACGGCGGCGACTCGCCGTAGCCGACGTGGCCCTCGCCGTCGTGGAGCGCGACGACGAGGGAGCGGCGTTCGCCGATCGCGCCCCCCGAGATGATGAAAGGCTCGATCAGCGGGAGAGTCAGCTCGAACAGCTCAGCCTTTGCGACGCGCATATGGCAGATCGAGAAAGTGCAGCGCGCCGCCCCGGCGATGGATCACCCCGCGCCGTTCCAGCGCCCACAGCTCGGCGATCAACCCCTCGTCCGGGTGAAACACGAGCTGATGCAGCGCGCGCTGCGTGCGCGAGCCTGCGCGGGCCGCGTACTCGTCGAGCGGCAACTGGAAAAAGGTGTGCAGCTGCACCGCCTCACAGCCGCTCAGGGCGTAGGCCAGCAGCATCCGTCCCGAGCACACGTTGCCGGTCCCGCACAGGCTGGGGAGGGGGGCGTGGTCGGCCGCGCGGCCGAGACGCGAAAACGAGCTCAGCACGCGAAGATTACGGTCGCTCAAGTCCGATCCGCCATACGCGACGCCCCGCTCGACGTCGAACAGCCGGTTGAACACCACCAGCGCGTCCGCCGAGACGCCGGCAAGCATCATCTCGTGCTGGAATCCCTCCTCGAAGCGCGCATTCATGAGTTTGAGCGCCACGCGCGCCTCGATCGGGGACGCGTTCCGAATGAGCTGCGGCACCTCGCGCAGCCAGCGCAGCACCTGTGCGCGATCCTCGGCGAGCGAATCACCCGCCAGGGTGGGCGAGAAATCCTTTTCGACGAGCAGCGGCGGCTCACCCCACGCCTCGGCCAGGCCGGACGTCGTGTGCCGGTATTCCGATTCCACAAACGGCACACCGATGCGCGGGAGGTGGTACTTCACCGAGGGCACGACGAGCAGTTCCCCGGCACGCGCGAGGTCGCGACCGGTGCGCACCAGCGCGAGATACTCGTGAAACGGACGATCCCACCCCCGCCCCTTCCAGGTGACGGTCCACCCTCGATCCACGCCCGCCACGACGCGCCGCTCGACCTTCATTCTCGTCGCGTGAATCGCCCACGCCGCCATCGATTGGACGCCGGTCTCGTCCTGCGCAATCACGGTCTTCAGGACCACGAACGCCAGGCCCGCCGCCGCGTCCTCCGCCAGCTGCTTCTCGTTGAGCGAGAGCTGACCCGAGCCCTTCCCGATGGGGTGCGGAATCGTACACCCGAGGTAGCGGGCGGTGAGATCGATGCGATACGCGTCGCGCACATGGTCCGCGAAGTCGCGCGGCAATCCGTCCTTGAACCGCTCGAAATCAGCGGCCAGCTGCGCGTGCATCGTGCGCCGCCCGCCAGACGGCGTCGCGCTCTCGCTCCGGGAGTGGCGGCCCCCACGGATCGTCGCAGGCATCGGTGGGGATGATTCCCTCGGCCGCCATCGCCCACAGCATACGCCGCACGTAGCCTTCCATCGGCGGGACGAACGTCGCCTGGGCGAAGCGGTCCAGGATGCCGGTCAGCCGCGAGAAGCGGGCGGCATCCCCGTTCGTATGCGCCCGCAGCAGCGCGATCTGTATGTCTGTGAGCGCGGCTCCCATCCCGATGAGCGCGCTGCGCGCGCCCAGCATGAGCGAATAGCCCAGGAAACGGTCTTCGCCGGTAATGAGGAGCTTCCCCGGGTGGTCGAACATCAACCCGGCGATGCGTTGAAACGTCACGACCGAATCGAGCGTGGCCACTTTGATCCCGATCACCGTGGGGAGTGCGAGGATCGACCTGAGCGTCGCGTCGTCGTACGCCACCCCTCCAGCCGCCTCGTAAAGATAGAAAGTGATGACGGGGAGCTCCGCCCCCAGGGCGGCGTGCCAGCCCATGGGATCCTCGGCGCGGGGAAAGGCGAGCAGCGCGTCGGCGCCGGCGGCGCGTGCCTCGCGCGCCATCTCGAGCGAGCTCGCCCCTGCGACCACGACGCGGTTGGGTAGTGCCGCGCGCCAGCTGTCAACCACCAGGCGCCGTTGCCCGCTGGTCAGCCGTGGTCCCCTCCCCGTGTGAGCCCACACGGCGACGCCGGCCACGTCCTGAGTGGCCATCCACCTGGCGTATGCCTGCTGCGCATCCGCGGCGAGGGTGGTACCGCGGAACGGGACGGGAACGGCCGGGATGAGGCCGCCGCTGAGACGGGAGATCACCTCTCCCGCAGTCATCGAGAGCGGAGCGCGTCGAGGACGTTCCCCGACTCAATCCGGGCCCGCCGCTCGAGCGAGAGATCCAGCAAGTCGAGCTTCGCCACGCTGGTCTCGGGGATGCGCAGCGGTTGTCCGGTCCCGAACACGAAGCGCTCGACCCCGACGGTTTCGAGCAGGGTGGCGAGGTGATCCTCGGGCGGCCCCCAGATCCAGCAGATGTCCCACCAGATGCGCCGCGCTTCGGCG
>Ga0326597_10014101_pt1 | contig 10481 bp, 2 predicted proteins | sample RVTome_12_FD_203789 | JGI IMG/M metagenome (GOLD analysis project Ga0326597, IMG submission 203789) | Soil microbial communities from uranium-contaminated site in the Upper Colorado River Basin, Wyoming, United States - RVT100D185 | ecosystem: Environmental > Terrestrial > Soil > Contaminated >... | reverse complement strand
ACCCGCGACGCGCGACTTGCGCAGGCCGGCGGACACCGGGCCGTGGTGCAGGTCCTGTAGCCTCCCGGCACGCCGGATCCCGGGAAGCCCTCGAGTTTCGCCCATCCCCCGCCCGACAACCCTCCTTCCACCGCGCTTGAATCCCCCCCCGCCGGGGGTATTCTCTGCGCCCGCGTTCCCCGATAGCTCAATTGGTAGAGCATTCGGCTGTTAACCGAAGGGTTGTAGGTTCGAGTCCTACTCGGGGAGCCACCTTGCCCGCTGGGAGGCAGGTTCGGCCCGCGAGGCGGTGGACGGAGGCGCGCTTCGGCCCTGACGCGGCCATCGCCGCAAGTCCGCATGTGGGCGCGACCTGCGGCAGCTCGTGTGCGACGACGGCTGCTCGTGGTTCGCACCATCCAGAGCGGACCCCCAAGCCGGACGCGCACGACACTCACTGCCTGGAAGGGACGCTCCAATCCCACGTGCGCGAGCCTGACCAACCCGTCACCCCTGCACCCGATGGGTAAGTGTAATTGTCGTCGGCGGGCCAATGTAGTTGACGTCGAGGACGGCGTGTCCTTCTACCGCCGCGAGACGATGGCCCTGGCCCTGAGCATGCCCCGCCACCAGATCGACCGTAGCCTCGAAAGGTTGCTCCAGCTCGAGCTGGTGGACTTCCGTCCCTGGCTGCCAGGACACATCGACGGCGTGTGGCAGCTCCTGCCGCTGCCGCCGGGCGACCGAAGCTGAGCCACGCCCAGGACACAGGCCGCGCCGCCGTCAACCAACACGGCGATGCGGCTGACCCTCTCGCGACGCTGCGCCCACCGCCGCGCGATGACGGCCGTCGTCAGAATCTGGCGGGTTCACTCCGTCGCCAACACCCCGACAGCGGACTGCGACCGGCCGGCCGAAAGCCTATCCGAGCACCACTTGAACCTCGTGCTCGCGCGCGTCGTCCGCCAGACGGATGAACGACTCCCCCGGCAGCAGGGTTCCGTCAAGATGCAGCCGCGACACCCCGCGGCAGACTCCCTTCGGATTCTCGACGGTGATCCGGTAGAGCGTGTCGCCATGACGGTAGGCGATTTCGAAGCGCTTCCATTCCTTGCGGATGCACGGATCGATGTGGAGGGCGGAACCCCGCTTCTGGAATCCGAGAATCCACTCCAGGCCCGCCCGGTGGAGCCAGGCCGCCGCCCCTGTGTACCACGTCCAGCCCCCCCGGCCCACGTGCGGGGGTTCGGAACAGACGTCCGCGGCAATCGAATACGGCTCCACCTTGTACCGCTGAAGATCCGCCTGGGCGCGGGTGTGGCGAATGGGGTTCAGCAGGTGAAAGAGATCGGTGGCCTTGTTGCCCTCGCCGAGCATGGCGAAGGCGACGACCGACCAGATTGCCGCGTGGCTGTATTGTCCGCCGTTCTCCCTGATTCCCGGGACGTATCCCTTGATGTATCCCGGGTCCAGAGCAGTCCGGTCGAATGGCGGGGAGAGCAGCAGCAAGAGCCCACTCTCCCACCGGACGAGCTGTCGCTCCACGGACGCCATGGCCAAGCGTGTCCGCTCCTCTTTGCCCGCGCCAGAAAGGACCGCCCACGACTGGGAAATGGAGTCGATCTGACATTCGTCGTTCTCCGCCGATCCGAGAGGAGTCCCGTCGTCGAAGAAGGCTCGGCGGTACCAGGCGCCGTCCCATGCCTCCCGCTCCAGGGAAGCCTCGAGGGCAGCGGCCTTCTCCCGCCAACGTCCCGCACGCTCCGCCTCCCCGCGCGCGTCGGCGATTCCGGCGAACTCCTTCAAGTTCGCAATGAGGAACCAGCCCAACCAGACGCTTTCTCCCCGGCCTTCGTGTCCAACACGGTTCATGCCGTCGTTCCAATCCCCGGCCCCCATCAAGGGCAGGCCGTGGCTGCCCAGCTCGAGACTCCGCTCCAGGGCCCGGGCGCAATGCTCGTAGAGCGTCGCCCGATCCTCCGACTCCCTGGGCTCGAAATACGCTTCTTGCTGATCCCCCTCGAGGGCTGCCCCCTCGAGCCACGGAACCTCCACGTCGAGCACCGCCCGCTCCTCGGTCGTCTTCAGATAGTGGGCCACCGAATACGGCAGCCAGAGGCGGTCGTCGGAGATCCGTGTCCGGACCCCGCGGCCCGTGGGGGGATGCCACCAGTGCTGGACATCCCCTTCCGGAAACTGCCGGGCTGCGGCCCGCAGCAGATGCTCACGCGCGATCTCGGGCCGTGTCACCGCCAAGGCCATGACGTCCTGCAGCTGGTCGCGGAATCCGTAGGCCCCCCCGGACTGGTAGAACGCAGAGCGGCCCCAGATTCGGCAGGAGAGCGTTTGATAGAGAAGCCAGCGGTTGAGGAGGAGGTCCATGGAGGGGTCGGGAGTCTTGACCTGCACCACCCCGAGCTCACGGTTCCACTGCTCCTGGACCTCGCGGAAAGCGGCAGCGCAACTCATCCCGCGGTAGCGAGCGACCAGGGATCGCGCCTGCTCACGGTCCTCGCCCTGCCCCAGGAAGAACAGCACCTCGATGCGTTGCCCAGGCGCGAGCTCCACTCTTGTCTGCAGGGCAGCACACGGATCCAGCCCGGCGCCGACCTTTCCGGAGAACTCCGCGCCACGCTCCAGCGACACGGGGTGGTCGATGCTCGCATTGCGGCCCAGGAACTCGAGGCGATCGCCGGTCCAGGCGGTCTGGCGGCCGCACAGGTCGGCAAACGCAACGCGAGTCGCGAACTCCCCATTCCAGGCGCTTCGAGCGAACATGGCTCCGGTCGCAGGATCGATGTCGGTGACCACGAAAGGCGCCGAGCCCGTACGCCCGACTCCCAGCACCCACTCCGCATAGGCCGTCACCGAAAGCTGCCGTTCTCGGCGGGATTGATTCACCAGAGTGAGGCAAGAGATCTTGATCGGGTCGCGCAGCGGTACGAACTGCAGGAGATCCAGCGCGATGCCGTGGGCCGTGTGCTCGAATCGACTGTACCCCTGGCCGTGGCGGATGACATAGGGCCCGGCTTCTTCACGGATGGGCAGACCGGTCGGCCCCCAGACCAGACCAGTGTCCTCATCACGCACGTAGAACGCCTCTCCCGGAGTGTCGCTGACGGGATCGTTCGACCACGGCGTGAGCTTGTTCTCCCTGCTGTTCTCGGACCAGGTATGGCCCGAGCCAGACTCGGAGACCAGGAAACCGAATCCCGGGTTGGCCACCACGTTTATCCAGGGAGCCGGGGTCCACTGCCCCTGACCCAGGACCATGACGTACTCACGGCCGTCCGGGGTGAATCCTCCCAGACCGTTGAAGAACTCGAGTTCCAACGCGGGGGGCGGGATGGTCTCGGCGGTCTCGGGCAGCGAGCGGAGCGGAGGCGGGACAGGTCCCGACCTCGACCGCTGCATCCGCACCACCTGCTCGGAAAGCGTCCCGCGGCGCGCAAAGATCTCGATTCGCGCCGCCGCGCTCAGAAGGAGCGAAACCCGCGGGGACAGGAGGTCGGCGCGGAGCACGAAAACGCTCCCCCGTTTCCCCTGCTCCTCGCGGACGACCGCGGGCCGGCTCGATCGCGCCACGGCTTCGAGGGACTTCTGGAGATCCTGCACGTAGGAGGCACCCTGCGCATTCAGGATCACCAGGTCGGCGGAAATCCCCTTCAGACGCCAGTACTCATGCGCCCGCACGAGCTGGCGGACGACGTCCTGCTCCTCATCCGTCTCAATGCGCACGAGGGCAATCGGCAGGTCGCCGGAGATGCCGTAGGTCCAGAGCCCGGGCCGGCCATCGCGGTTCCTCGCCAGAACCTGAGGCGCCGCGCGCAACGTGGGATCGACGTACAGCAGACGATTGGCCAGGCGCTGGAAGAGATGCGCCTCGTCCCGCGTGATCCGCAGGTGGTGTAGCTGAACCTGCGCCTGTGTCCAAGCCAGCGAGCTTTCTCGCGCAAATGTTGCCGGCTGCCGGTACTTCTCCGCGATCTCGAGAGCCGCTTTCCGGGAAGACGCCACGAGCGTGGTGAACACGAGATTGACCGTCCCCTCAGCCGGAATCGCCACGCGCTGCCGGAGGCTCACGATCGGATCAAGAACCGCTCCTGCTGTGTTCGAAAGGGGTCCGCCGTCGAACACGGCACGCGGCCGCCGTATCCCACGACCCCGGCCCAGGAAGCGCTCTCGATCGCTCTCGTACTGCAACTCGCCGACCATCTCTCCCTCGACCGCGGCCAGGTGGGCGAGCCAGACCTGCGGCTCGACTGCCGAACGGGGGCGCCGTGTAACCAGCAATGTCCCCAGCGTCGGAACGAACTCCGTCTTCACGAACAGGTTCGAAAACACGGGGTGCGCCTCGTCCGCGGCCTGCTGCGTCAGCACGACCTCGGCATAGGACGTGACCTCGATCTCGCGGTCCCGGCTGTCGAGATTGGTCACGGTCAGCCGGCGGAGCTCGGCGTCGTCCTCGGGGGAGACCACGATCTCCAGGGCGATCGAGAGGGAGCGGTGCTGCTGCAGGATCTTCGCCCGGTCCTCGGAGTAGACGACCTCGTAGACGTCCGCTTCGGTGCCGCTGGGCTGGAATCCTGCGGACCAGACCTCGCCGGTCGCCGCGTCCCGCAAGAAGAGGAAAGATCCCCAGCAGTCCAGCGTCGCGTCCTCCCGCCAGCGCGTGACGGCAAGGTCTCCCCATCGGCTGAACCCGGAGCCCGCCGCCGTGACCATGACCGTGTAGCGGCCGTTGGAAAGGAGATGGGTGCGGGGCGTGATGGCGTGCGGTGAGTCGAATCGACGCAGCGTGGCCGGAACGAGGTCGCGCACGAGCGCAGCCTCCCAAACCTCCTCGGCCCGGGCCCGGGTCACGGGCACCGCACGCGGCGTCCGTTCCTGGAGCAGGAGCTCCGCCGCCTGCACGAAGGGATGGGCGTGAAACCGCTTCCGGGTGAGGCCGTCGTGAACCACATTGCCCACGGAAACGAGGGTCATCCCCTGGTGATGGGCCATGTAGGCCCGGATCACGGCTACTCGCGTCCCTTCCGGCAACCTCGAGGGGGTGTAATCGAGGGCTTCATAGAACCCGTAGGCGCCCAGGGCGCCGGCTTCCTCGAGGTCGGCGAAGTTTCGCATGGCGGCCCTGGGATCCACCATAGCCGCGAGTGCGGTGGCGTAGGGAGCCACCACCACGTCCTCGAACAACCCTCGCTTGAACCCGAGGCCGGGTACGCCGAAACCCGAGTACTGATAAGTGAACTGCACATCGCGAACGTTATAAGCCGATTCCGAGACTCCCCACGGGACCCTTCGTTCCGCCCCGTATCGGATCTGGCGCCCCACGACCAGGCGGCAGGTGAGATCCAGGAGACCCTGGGCGGGATGCCGCATTACGATGAGCGGCATCAGGTACTCGAACATGGATCCCGACCAGGAGACGAGGGCCGCACCGTGCCCCACAGGCGTGAGGGACCGGCCGAGCAGGAACCAGTGCCGTGGGGGAACGTCGCCCTTGGCGATGGCGACGAAGCTCGCCAACCGGGCCTCGGAGGCCAGAAGGTCGTAATTGCTGGGGTCGAGCGTGCCGTCGGCCACGCGGTAGCCGATCGACAACAGCCTGCGCGAGGAATCGAAGAGGAATCGGAAGTCCATCGCCTGAACCGTTTCTTCGGCGAGCAGAGCTAGGGCGGAGAGCCGGTGCCCAAGGACCTCCTCCGCATCGGGCAAGGTCGCCTCGACATCGCGGATGTGGCTCTGGATGGTAGCCCGCACCGCCTGCGCCCAGGCCAGAACATCGGATCGGGAACCCTCCTTGCTGTCGCTGGCTACCGTGCGGGCGATGTCCAGCAGATTCGCTGCCTGGGCCGCCAGCTCCTGAAGCCGCCCGACCCAATCGGGAAGAGATGTCGGAGGACCCTCGAGTACGGCCGACATCGCCGCCGCCGCCTCGCGCAGCTGCGACATCGTGACCGACTGCGCGCGCTGAAGATGCTCGACCTTTTGCGCAGAATCGAGGAGCAACTGGAGGGCATCGCGCACTCCATCCAGGATCGCCGGGCTGAAGGGGGGGCGATGCCTGAGCTCGCGGCACGCTTGCGCCAGAGCGATCAGGTGTCCGGCCAGATTGCCGCTGTCCACGGTGGAGACGTATATGGGCTCCAACGGCCGAAGGCCCCGGGTGTCGTACCAGTTGCAGAAGTGGCCTCGGACCCGGCGCAGCTTCGCCATGGTCTCCAGCGTGGCTTCGAGCCGTGCGGTCATGTCCAGGATTCCAATCCAGCCGAAGTCGTGGGCGACTGTCGTGCTCAGGAGATACAGGCCCAGATTCGTCGGCGAGGTGCGATGAGCTTCAACCGGCTCGGGGTCTTCCTGGAAGTTGTCCGGCGGGAGGGAATGCTCCCCTTCGTCCACGAACATCTCGAAAAAACGCCAGGTCCGGCGGGCAATGAGCCGCAGGGAGAGCGTCTCCTGGTGGGAGAGAATTCGTGACTTTGCGATCCTTGCCGGTATGCTCATCCGCCACGCGAGGACGGGCGCCAGCACCCAGAGGAGAACGAACGGCGCGGCCACGGGCCAGGCGCCCGGCTTGAGGACGACGAAGAGGACGCCGGCGACGACGGCCAGCGCCACGCCCCAGCGGAGGTGCCAGTAGAAGACCCGGAGTCTCAGGTCGGCCCCGTAGCTCGCCTGCGCGGCCGTCACCCACTCGAGGAGGTTCCGCTTGGTGAGGTAAAGTCGGCCGAGCGTGCGCACCACGGCATCCACCATGAGCCAGGCATGGTGGGCCAACATGGTGATGGACACGACCGTCTGCAACAGGGCCACGGAGATGTCGTGCCTCACGGCCTGCAGGTGGTTGCGCTTGGAGAACCCCCAGCGCCGGGGGAGAAGGCCGTCGAGTACCGGGATGACGGTCGGCACAGTGACGGAGCCGACGAGCAGGCACGTCCAGAGGAGAGGCGGAACCGCAGGTAGGATCCAGGCCGCGACCGCTACCAGAAACGCGGACGGTGCGACCAGACTCCGGCGGAGATTGTCGACCATCTTCCATCGGCCCCGGGTGGGGATGCGAGCCCGCTGCTTCTGCCCCGCGGCGTCGCGCGCGTGGCCCAGGATCCAGGGTAGCAGCTGCCAGTCGCCCCGCACCCAGCGATGGTTGCGGCGGGCGGCCACCTCGTAGTTCGTGGGGAACTCCTCGAAGAGATCCACATCCGTCATCAAGCCAGCGCGCGCGTACAACCCCTCGAACAGGTCATGACTCAGAAGCGTGTTATCCGGGACCTTTCCCGCGAGCGCAGCCTCCATGGCTTCGACGTCGTAGATCCCTTTCCCGGTGAAGGACCCCTCCTGAAACAGGTCCTGATACACATCGGAGACCGCCGCCGCGTACGGGTCCACCCCCCCGGGGCCCGAGACGATCCGCTGGTAGACCGTACTTGCCGGGCCTGTCGGCAGGGACGGCGTGATCCTGGGTTGCAGGACCCCGTAGCCAGCGACGACGCGTCCCTTTCTGGGGCTGAAGCGGGGCCGGTTCAACGGATGCGCCGCTGCTCCGACGAGGCGGTAGGCACTCGCCTTTGGAAGCCGGGTGTCGGCATCCAGGGTGATGACATAACGGACGCCCTGGGGCACCGTAACCGGCTGTCCATTGACCGGGATGAAGGTGGTGTCCTTGGCGCCGCGCAGAAGCCGGTTCAGCTCGTGGAGCTTTCCCCGTTTCCTTTCCCAGCCGATCCACTTGCCTTCCTTCTCGTTCCAGAGTCGCCGACGGTGCAACAGAACAAAGCGGCTTCCGGCGTCGGATGGACCCTCGTATCTCCGATCCAGTTGGGCGATGCGGTCGGCCAGCGCGGTAAGGAGCTCCTCGTCGCCCGGCATGCGCTCGCAAGGTGCATCCACCCAGTCGCTCAAAAGGGCAAAGTGGAGATGGCCTTCGGGGTTTGCCAGGTAGTGCACCTCGAGCCGCTCGACCTGTCCTTCGATGTCCTCGTGGTTCGTGAGCAACATCGGCACAACGACCAGAGTTCGCAGCTCCGGAGGCACGCCCTCGGCGAGCGCGAGCTTGGGGAGCAACCTGGGTCGAACGAGAATCGGAACCAGGCGATGGACGAGGGACACCGCGATCTCAGATGCGGGCACCAGACCGAGAATTCCCAGTAGGACGAGGACCGAGAAGCCTGCCCCGACCGCCCAGCTGTGCAACAACAGTCCGGAGAGCAGGAGCGCCGTGAAAAGAGCAATCGCTCCCAGGTATCCGAGGAGCGCATGGGCGCGACAGATGCGGTCAAGCCAGATTCGCAACGGAATGCGAAATCCCAGACGCCTCTCCAGGGCCGGTCTGCCCCGGGAAAGGAGGTAGTACCCCGGGTCCTCCTCGGCACGCTCGGGAACACCGGGAAGTCCCCGCTCGCTCTCCCGAGTGTCGGACCTGACGCCCGCGCCAGCCGCTTGCGCGTTCCCCCGGGCTGCGTTCCCGGCCAGCAGCACGCTTTCCCGCGCCACCTCGATCTCCGATCGGCCCGAACCCCGCGAGAGCAACTCGATCTGGGCGCGGTACGCGTCCCGCGTTGCAGAATCGAAGGCCGCGAACCCGGGAGCGGTGCGAAGAACTTCGTCCACCAGACTGACGTCCTCGAAGAAAACGACCCAGTCGACGGAGGACATCCAGCGCATGCTGGTGATGATGTTCCGGACGGTGACATTCGCTGCAGCCTGGGCGTGGTGTTCCTGGGAAACCATCTCATCGGCCGAGGTCCCTTGCGCGCTCAGCTTCTCTTTGAGCCAGACCAGCGCCGGCGTGAAGGAAGGTCCATGGTCACGAAGCCGCTGGACGAGCTGCACGGCAAATGGGCGATACAGGGCCGCGTCACCGAGATGCCCCAAGACATCGTCGGCGTTCTCAGCCGGCCGACCACTCAGGCCCAGCAGCCGGTCGGCCAGCTCGTCGGCCCGGGCTCGCGCTTGTCGGGAACGCACGATCAACTGCGACAGCCGCCGCAAGTTCTCCACCAGAGCGACGCGAAGGTGGATGGCAACCGCCCAGAGCTCCCCGATGGTGAGCGGCTGAATGCGCTGGTATGCGCGAACGAATCGCGGCAGCGTTGCCCACTCGAACCGGCTGTCGGTATGGGCCACGTAGGCCCAGGCCAACCCATAGACGCGCGGGTACCCCGCGAGATGACCCATCGCGATCTTAGGCAGGAGGCGGTAGTAGCTCCCCGGAAGGTGCCCGCGGATGTCCTGGATCTGTTGCTCGACGATGTGGTAGTTGTCGAGGAGCCACTCCGCGGCGGGCGTGATTTCGCTCTTGTCCCGGACCGTCTCCGCGACGCTCCGGTACGCGGCCAGCAGCACCTGGGCGTTCTCGCGGATTCTCGGGAGGAGCTTGCGTCCTTTGGAGGGCTTGGCGGTGGTGCGCTGTACTGCGGCCAGGCTCTCGGCGTGCTGCTCCAGGCGCTCGATGCCGAAGAGCTCGGCACGGATCGGTCCTTCCGACTCGACTGGAGCAACGATGACGGCGTCGTTCACCTCGAGCTCCCGTTCCAGGACACGACCGTCAGGGCATTTGGGTCATCGATTCTTGCTACGCAGCCCATCTGACCTCAACTCCTCGGTGGCAATATGGAACAATCGAGGAGTACCCGCCTCCTGATCTGCAAAGGATGGCCTGGTGTGCCCGAGGAATGCCGATGGTGCGCCGAAGATCGGCACGAAACCAGGGAGGAGGAGTCTCTCCGCGAGTTGCATGGTTCGTCATCTCGACGACCGGCTGGGGTCGCAAACCGCTGTCCGATCACCTCCACGACCTGCCGCTCTTGCTGAGCGAGCTTAGCGTATGGGGCCTTCTTCTGGATCCTCTTCCACCCCTACGGGGCGGACAAGCCCGAGCAGCACCTCGCTGACGAGGTGGCCTGGTGCGGGGCAAGAGGTTCGGGGTCGCCCTCGTCGCGTACGGAACTCGGCCGACTGGCCCGTTGGCCCTGGCGTAGCCATCGAACCCCCTGCTGGGCAGTTCGCGCCCCTGCGCGAGCCGTGCCCAGCCGCCTGTCTGTCGGCACCGGTTGGCACCCGTCCTTGATGCAGGCTCTCCTCTTCCCCAGGGTCGCGGTCATGTACGCGATCAGAGAAGTCCGCGGCCCTCTGGAGCCTCCAGGATGCCACACGGCCCCGGCAGGCCTCCTGGGCCCCTCCAGCCCCGTTGCCGGACAGGACCCGGTCCCTCGCCGTGGCCTCACGGCCCACGCTTCCCCTATCTGGGAATCGCCCCGACCCGGGACGTTCGAGTCTCCCTTGCAGTCCAAAGCCGACGCGGTAGCGAACGGAGAACAAGTTCGCTTTTCCGCAAAGACCGGGGAGCCAGCTCCCCGGCGGCGAGGCCGGTCCACCCCGCGAGGCGGTTGCCGGTTGACGGAGGCGCTCACCGCCCCCGCGGCGCCCATCGCCGCGGTCAAGACGTGGGCGCGACCTGCGGCCGCTCGTTCGCGAGGACCGCTGCTCTCGGTTCGCGGCAT
>Ga0326597_10014100_pt1 | contig 10482 bp, 6 predicted proteins | sample RVTome_12_FD_203789 | JGI IMG/M metagenome (GOLD analysis project Ga0326597, IMG submission 203789) | Soil microbial communities from uranium-contaminated site in the Upper Colorado River Basin, Wyoming, United States - RVT100D185 | ecosystem: Environmental > Terrestrial > Soil > Contaminated >... | reverse complement strand
CGATGTGATCGGAAGCGCCGGCAATGTGCGCCTATCGGAGATGAGCTATACGTACGACGCGATGGACCGCCTGATCCGCACCGACGTAGCCTTTTTTGATACGCCAACACAAACGCCCATCGCCGACGGCCTGTCCACGACCACCGCCGTCTACAGCGACAACTCGCAGGTCCTGAGCGTGACCGACGACAACGTGCATCAAACGACGACCACCTACGACACCGCCAACCGCCGGAGCGTGATCACCGACGCCAAGGTCAACACGGCGGCCTACCAGTACGACGCCAACTCCAACGTCACCGCCATGACGGAGGTGGAGAAGTCCGACCTGGGCAATCCCGACGAAACCTTCACCACCACCTACGCCTACGACAACCTCGACCGGCTGATCCAAACGATCGACAACGTCGGCAACACGCACACCTACGCCTACGACTCCCGCGACAACCGCACCGTCATGGCCGACGCCCTCGACAACGAGACCCGCTACGTCTACGACGGCATCGACCGCCTGACCAGGACCGTCCGCGATCTGAACGACGACGGTGCAAACCTAGGCGCCGTCCCCGGCGACGGCGGTCCCGACATCGTCACGGCGCAAACCTGGGACGACACTTCCCGCCTCACCGGCCAGACCGACGACAGCGGCAACACCACGACCTACGTCTACGATCCGCTCAATCGCCAGATCCGCGAAGAGTACGCCGACTGCACGCAGCACGAGTACGTCTATGACGTACACTACAATCGCATTCTGAGCACGGACGCCAATGGCAGCGTCGCCGAATCGCTGGACCCCTCCGACTATGACCTGCTCGATCGCCTCACCCGCAAGGACGTTACGCCCGGCGCCGGCGTGTCAAACGACACCACGTTTGAAATCTACGAGTACGACGGCCTGTCGCGCCTGGTCCGCGCCGAAGACGACGATTCGGTCGTCACCCGCAGCTTCGATTCCCTCTCCCGCGTGACCCGCGAGACGCTCAACGGCCAGGCGACCACAAGCGTCCATGACGGCGTCGGCAACAAGACCCTCTGCACCTATCCCGGCGGGCGGCAGGTTTTCTGCACCTTCGACGAGCTGGAGCGCAAGAACACCATTCACGACGGGGCGGACGCCCTGGCGCCGCTGGTCGCCGATTACGGCTACGTTGGCCCGGGCCGGGTCGAGCGCCGAGAGTACGGCATCGGTACGCGCACGGACTACGCCTACGACGGCATCACCGGCATCCCCAACCCGGCCGGCGACTTCGGCGTCAAACGCATCATCGCCACCACGCACACCCGTGTCGCCGGTGGCGCGATCATCGACGACCGCACCTTCACCTGGGACCGGATGTACAACAAGACGCAGCGCAAGGACGTCCGCGCCGGAGGGCCGCAACTGACGCACCACTACACCTATGACGATATCTATCGCCTGGTGCATACCACCGTCACGGACGCCGCGGCCGTGGTCGTGCGTGATACCGATTACGCCCTCGACGGCGTCGGCAACCGCACGGAGGTGACCGGGCCGCCCGATCCGGGTGCGTACACGATGGATCCCACCGAATGCGACCCGGCCGATTCCCAGATGAACCAGTACACCACGACCCCTACCGAATGTCGCAAGTACGACAACAACGGCAACTTGACCGTCAAGAACGATTCCGGCCCGTGCGAGGCGTTGGCCGAGCCGCCGGGTCTTCCGGCGGATGCCATCCAAAGGGAGCGCAAGCACCGCTACATTTCGATTGACCCGTCTACCAACGGTAGCACAGCAGTAGCCTACGAGGTGATGCTCAGCTCGATGCTGCGCTGCACGGACGATCCCGATCGGGCGTGCAAGCCCGACCGCTGCGCGTTTAACAATGCGAACGCCGGAGCTCCGTGTTCCAGCGACACGGACTGCGTAGATGGCGTCGGCCCGGCCAATTGCATCGGTGACTGCGCGGCCCTGGGCAACTGCCAGGAACATCCCTCGGTCGGGACGGTCCTGGGCTACGTGCAGGAACCGTTCACCGAGCCGCTCGCGTGCAGCGAGAGCGTTGACGATCTGCTGGCCCGGGTGGAGGCAACGCCGGTCGACCGCGTGTGGACCGAGACCACGCTCCACGTCGGCGACTGCGAGATCACGCCGGTCGCCACCTACGAGGTCCGTGCGTGCCTCGGACCGAGTTACACGGAGTGCAGCGATCCGCTCTTGATCGGGACGGTGCGGATCGCGGAGGGCTCGCCGGACGGCACGACGAACTTCGCGGACGTGGCCGGCCCGGTGGACGTGGGCACGCAGAACTTCACTGGCCCGGACCTTATCACCTCGGTCGTGGACGTCTCCGCGTATCTGCTGACGGCCCAGAACTGCGGCACGCCGAACCTGCCCAAGGTCCACACGACGCGGACCGATCTGGAAGGCATCGGCGACGGCATCCCGCCGCAGATGATCACGTCGGTCGGCGACCTGGCGATGATCCTCAAGGGGATTCAGGGCAACACGTGGGTCCAGGCGCACACGCAGGCCCGCAATCCTGCGGACTGCGGCTCGCGCCGCTTGGATGGAGGCTCTCCCACGCCCTCACGCGGCCCGGCACCGGCCGACGCCGTGACCTACGACTACCGCAACCAGATGGTCGAGTTCAACGACGGCGAAACGGGCCAGCGGCACACTTACGCCTACGACGCCCTCGGCCGCCGCATCGCGAAAACGGTTAACGCGCCTCCCCCCTTACCAAGGGGGGACAAAGGGGGGTCCTCAATCGACAATCGGCAATCGACCGTCGGCAACCCGCCTCCCCCCTTACCAAGGGGGGACGAAGGGGGGTCAATCGACAATCGTCAATCGCCAATCGGCAATCCGATCGTGACCCTTCTCGACCCGCGGGACGGCGCTTGCTCCTCTTCGCCAACCGTCAGTTTCGCATGCAGCGCGAGCACCACCGATGCCGGGCTGGTTCGCATCAACCTCTACCACGACATCTCCGGCGTGTTCGAGCTCGCGGACACTCGGTATTTCGGCGAGCTGACGCCCGACGCGTCGACCCGCCTGCTCATGCACTTCAATCGCGACGTGGCCGCGGGCGAGAGTGATTCCCTGGTGGTGGACTTCAGCGGAAACGGCAACGACGGAACGATCAGCGGGGCCGTGTACGACGCGGGCAAGCTCGGCGAGCGATCCATCCTCTTCGACGTCGGCGACGTCATCGGCATCGATAACGCCCCCTCGGTGAACTTCGGCACCGGTGACTTCACCATCATCGCCTGGATCAAGACCACTTTCGCCGGGGAGGGCTATTTCGTCGGCAAAACCAACTTCGGCGGCGGGGACGACAACAAGGGCTACGCTCTTGGCGTCGAAGCGGGCCGGGCCAAAGCCCATATCCGCAGCGGACCCGGTGGCGGCGCCGGCGACATCTCGTTTGTGGGCAACACGACAGTCAACGACGGCCAGTGGCACCACGTGGCCATGGTAAAAGAGGGCGGCACAGGACGGCTCTACGTGGACGGCGTGTTCGACGGTTCGGAAACCGACAACGCCATTGGCGATATCGACGTCTTGCAGCCGTTGCGCCTGGGAACCCTGGGTCCCATCGGCCCCAGCGTCGCCGGTAATCTCGATGAGCTGGCCCTGCACGGCCGCGTCTTGAGCGAAGCGGAAATCCAAGCCGCCGCCCTGGGCTTGCCGACCACGGGTCTGACGGCGAGCTTTGAGGTCTCAGGGATACCCGACGGCACATACATCTGGAACTGCGAGGCCATCGACGCCGCGGACCAGTCGGCCTTCGCGGCCTTGAACCGAAGCCTGACCGTCGGCGCCGCCTGCCCCGCCGAAACGCGCTACTTCCTGGACGGCTGGCAAGAGATTGAGGAACAAGACGCCGCCGGAACGACCCTGGCCACGTATGTCTTTGGCCTATACATCGATGAAGTGCTGAATATGCAGCGCGTTGCCTCCTCGCCCTTCGTGGCTCCGTGGCTTCGTGGCTGCGTGGCTTCCTACTTCTACCACACCGACGACCTCTACAATGTCATGGCCGTCACCGACGCCGCCGGCAACGTCGTCGAACGCTACGAATACCTCGACTACGGCCAACCCCTCGACCCTTCCACCCTTCAACCCTTGAACTCTTCCTTGCTCTCGAACCCATTCTTGTTCACCGGCCGCCGCTTCGATCCAGAAACCGCATGGTATTTCTACCGCACCCGCCACCTCGACCCCAGCGCCGGGCGCTTCACGACGCGCGATACGATCGGGATCTGGGGGGATGTGCGCAATATCGGCGCAGCCTATACACTTGTAGGTAACAACCCTTACAGCAGCAGCGACCCATTGGGCTTGGACTCGGACGAGATAGATAAAATTCTCAAAGAACGGCAGCGCTTGACGGATATCTTGGAACCTGCGGGAAGGGCCGCTGAATCGACGATCAAGCCTGTGGCCCGTCTATACAAACTACCCGGGGAGATCATTCAAGTTGTTGCGGGGGTTGAGTCGCTCGTGAACGTCGCGGAGAAGATGGTGAAGGGAGAGCCCATCACGTTCGGTGACGGCGCGGATATATTGCTAGACACAGTTCAACTCTCGAAACTTAAGGTTGCGGGAGCGATTGTAAAGAAAGGAGCGTGCTGGGTTCTTTCGAATAAAGCAAAGCTCAAAAAGTTCGGGAACCGCATCGATATCGTAGTAGAGAAAGGAGAAAAGATCGAGACTGTAGCAAATGTTGTAGAGGCCGTGCAGGACACGAAGGACATAGTGTCTGGAGATTCGGCGGGTTCCAGACCGCCTCCGGCTCCGGCTCCCGCGCCAGGCGCCCCGGCGCCAGCACCGCCCCCGTCGCGGTCGTGGTGGGATCGGCTCTGGGACTAGGCTCTGTCTGAAAACTCCTGATTTTGCCGATAGCCCTGCATAGTGACGGGGAGGTCGGCTGGGTGGCATGGTCCACGCTCGCGTGGCCATGCCTTGCCCCGGAACGGAAGTCACGATGCGAAATACCTTTGTGCAACCCAAAAAGAAGCGCAAGACGTGCCGGCGATACAATGATCCTGGCCACGCCCATGCACTGACGTTTTCTTGCTTCCGAAGGCAGCCGTTTCTTACCCGTGACCGCGCTGGCCAGGGGCCGGGCCATCGGGTAAGATACTTTCGCGGATGCGGAGTTCGATCATGAACACGGTGAAGTTCGTCTATTGGCAGGAAGAAGGCGCCTGGGTCGGATACCTGGCGGACTACCCGGATTACTGGACCCAGGGAGAGACGCTGGACGATCTCAAGGAGCACCTCAAGGACTTGTATCACGACATGGCCGGCGGACAGATTCCCGGCATCCGCAAGGTCGACGAGCTGGTCGTGTCGTGAAGCGGACCGACCTGATCAGGACCATTGAAGGGTTCGGATGCCTGCTCGTCCGGCACGGCGGCAAGCACGACTGGTATCGCAATCCCAACACCAGTGTGGTCCAGCCCGTCCCGCGTCACCGGGAGATCAAGGAAGCGCTCGCCCGGCACATCATCAAGATGCTCAAGAACCCGGATGAACCAGCCCGGTAGGGCGGGGTGGCACTGTTGGGTGTGCCACTGCCGTTAGGTCCCGGTGCGCCGGGCCTCTTGAGCAGTGCGAAACTTCGTCGAATATAGCCGACCACTGTTGTTCCAACAGTGGCACGCGACACCGACGTAATTCAGGAAACTCGCGCCGATGACAAGACAAAACGTTGCGGGCCGCAAACTGGCGGAGAAGCTGGGAGGCCGTCGCAAGCGTGGGCATCGCTTCTTTCTGAACCCGTACGAGGATGCGGCGTTTACGCGGTGCCCCAAGTGCGACCGCAAGACCAAGATCCGCAAGTTTCCGCTGGTCATTCACATCGAGCCGGCCCAATTGTTCATCCTGAACAAACAGTGCCGCTACTGCCCGGACTGTGACCTGATCATCGCCCGCCGGTCCGAGCTGGAGAAGCTTATGGCGGGCACGTTCGAAAATCGCAATCCGGATATCATCGGGAACGAGTACCTCGTCATGGGCACGGTCACGCGACCGACGTGGCGCACCCAACGTGCCGCCGCCGCCCACTCCGCCGATCTATTGGACCAGACGCTGGTGTTCCGGGACGTGTGGAACTTCAAGCTTGCGGGCGGGTGGCCCATGTCCTGTGGACGTGGGGAAGGCGATGACCTACGTTCAGGGCCATGCTGGCGCACCTTCGAAGATACGACCGGGCCGGGGACTCCCATTTCTGGACGATCTCGTGCAGGCGGCGTCTGACGTTCTTCCACGACGATGGTATGAAACGCATCGTTGCCGAGGGACTTCGTGTCCTCCAGCAGCGTTTGGGCGTCTGCCTGATCGGTTACGTCATCATGCCCGAGCACGTTCATCTGTTGATCTACCCGCGCGCGGAGGGGTACAGCATCAGCCGGATTCTGAGCACCTTGAAGCAGCCAGTTTCGAAGCGCGCGATCCTGTTTGTGCAGGGCCAAAGCGCCGGCGTTTCTGCCTAGGATCACGGACGCGCAGCCCGACATACGGTTCAGTCTTTGGAGGACGCCATCGCGCCGTAGGTTCAATTCATCCGCCCGGAGGCTGCGTTTGGCAGGATGACGGCTGCGAATAGAAGGCACGTCCCGAAGGAGTGTGCCGGCTTGCTGGACACAGGTGACCCCCTACGTGCATAATCCTGCCTAAGTCTGCTAGCGGAGCCTCTGCGATGCCGAAGCTGAACGACTATTTGTCCATTGGACAGGCAGCCGGATACCTCGGTTGCTCGAAGGACACGCTGCGGCGATGGGACCGGTCGGGGAAGCTGACCGCTCGCCGCCACCCCGTGACGGGGTTCCGTCTATACGTGAAGGAAGACCTCGACGCGATACTGGTCGGCGTCGCCCGTCCCAAGGCGAAGACGCGCCGCAGGCGCAAGTCGGACAGGAAGGCGCGCAGGGGCGGGTGCTGAGCAAGGCGCGGTGCCGCCACCTGACCGGGCGCGGGTCAGCAGGCCCAAGGCGAGGAGATGTCATGCAGCCACTCGAACTGAGAGACGAGTTCCTCAGCAGGCACATGCGCGGCACGGCCATCGAGCTGCGCAACAAGCAGAACACGGGCTGGGCGCAGCGCGGCCCCGACGATCTCCTCAGGATCACCTATCCGACATCCGATGTGCAGCGCTCGCTGGAGGCCGTCTCGACAGCGACGCCCGGCAAGCCCGTCGTGTTCCTCGGCCAGCGCGGACGCGGCAAGTCGCACATCATGGCCCTGCTGCACCACACCTTCTCGATGCCGGGGGCCGTGGCCAAGTGGGCGAACGAGTGGGGTCCCAAGCTCAACAGCGCGAGGCTGTCCGCCCTCAAACTCCAGAGCGGCTTTCTGCCCATCTCCGAGACGCTCTCCAATCAGGAGTACGCCTACCTTTGGGACTTGATCTTCGATCGCCATCCGAGAGGCGAATACTACAAGGGTCAGTTCAAGCACGCCGGGACGACGGTGCCCGCGAAATCGATCCTCCAAGACCTCTTCGCCGAGCAGCACACGGCGCTCATTCTCGACGAGTTCCAGACATGGTTCGACGGCCTGCACGACGAGGCGGGCGACGGCGGCCAGAAGCGCAGGCAATGGGCCTTCAACTTCATCCAGATTCTGTCGGAGCTGTCGAAGGAGCGGCCCGACCTGTTCATGCTCATTGTCTCGGTGCGCGACAACAGCACCGAGGCGTTCAAGCAGATTCACCGCGACGGCCCCGTGGTGATCGACTTCAAGGGCGAGACGGCCAAGGAAGACCGCAAGCGCCTGCTGCTGCACCGCCTGTTCAAGAACCGCGACCATTTCACCGCAACGGCCATAGAGACGGTCGTCACCCGCTACGCCGCCGACCGCAACCGCCTGCTCTACGCGGACAAGACCGCCGCCGACCACGCGCGGCTCAAGCGCGAAGTGGTGGAGTCGTGGCCCTTCTCGCCGGAGCTGCTGACGCTGCTGGAAGACAACATCATGATGGCGGAGGCAGCGCAAGAGACCCGCGACCTGATCCGCGTCTTGGCGGCGGTGTTCCGCGTCCGTGGCCAAGAGGTTCCCGTCGTCACCGCCGCCGACTTCGAGATTGACAACGACGAGTGCGGCGTGACCTCGCTCATCGACTCCTTTGCGACCACTGCCGATCAGGAACGGCTCCGGGAGAAGGCCCTGCGCAACCTCGACGCCCTGCGCCAAGCTGGCATCCAAGCGCCCAACGCGCGCGGCATCATCAGCGCCATCTGGATGCGGTCCCTATCGACCGTTCGCGCATTAGGCGCCTCCAAGTTCGAGCTGCAACTGGACATCACCCGCGACGCATCGATCGATGATAACACCTTCACCGCCGAGCTTGCCGAGATCGTGGACAACAGCTTCAACATCCACACCGTCGAAGTGGGCCAGAAGCGCTACTGCTTCAAGCTGGAGGAGAACCCGCTGTCCAAGCTCAAGGCGTGGGCGCGGAACGACCGCCACTTCGAGCCGGAGACAGCCGCCGCGCCGGGCCTGCTGCCCGTCCGCAGCGATCAGGAGTTCCTGCGCAAGACCTTGGAGCATCTGCTGCGCTCCCCGGAGGGCGTGTCGGAGCAGCCGTCGCGCGTCATCATCCTCGACCCCAATTGGGAGCGCGCCCCGTGGGCCAACATGCCGGAGCAGGATCGCCCGGAGAAGTGGGACAGGCCCGTGCTGCTGGTGCTGCCGCAGGCGAAGCCGGAGACGCTGGAGGCGCTGGGCCCATGGCTCGCCGCCAATGTGACCAAGAACCGTAACATGGTGCGCTTCCTGTTGCCGAAGCCGGATGCCGCCAACCTCTACGACGACCGCGACCTGCTCATCATGGCCCGCTGCACCATGCTGGCCAAGGACTGGATGGACGCCGAGCCTCAATACAAGGAGCTGCACAGGAAGTTCAACACGGAGCTTCGGCGGGATTGGCTTGCGGGCCGCTTCGACCGTTACGCCTTGCTGGCGCATTGGGACTACCAGAACCCCGTGGCCTGCCGCTTCCACAAGGAACTGCACGGAGCAACGGGTGCCGACATCCCCGGCGCAATCGAGAAGCACATCCGCGACAACCACTTCGCCCCGGAGGATTTCGAGGCCTTCGTCGTCGATGCGGCCAAGCGCGGCGACAACATGAAGAGCGTCCTGTCCCTCCTGCGAGACCCGTCCCCCGGCGGCAACCTGATCCCGTACCTCGGCGACCCGACGATCTACGAACAGGTGCTGCGCGTAGCCGCCCACGACAAGATCGCCCTCAATCGGGACGGCACTTGGTACGGGCCGGAACCCGGCCAGTCGTTCGACGACGCGCTCCGTGCCTTGAAGCAGCGGGCAGTCCCAACCGGGTGGGACTGGAGCAGCATCCGGCTCGGACTGCCGAGCGAAAGGGGCGGCGGCGGTGTCACGGCGACACCACCGCCGGGGCTGCTGTTCGGAGGAGAGGCCACGGGAGTCGCCCCCGCGCCCACGACGAAGCCCACCGGGGTGACACCAGCGCCGACAACGACCACAACAGCGCCGCCGACGACAGGCCCGCAGCTGGGCGGTGCCGGCCCGACGGCCACGACCACCGCACAACCGACGATCCGGCGCTCGCTCGGCCCGAAGACGGGCATCAACCTGCTCGGCGACTTGGAGAAGTGGGCGCTGCCCGACCATGCGGGCGTCACGCAGGCGACGCTGACTTTCCACGGCATCTCGGTGAAGGAGCTGCGCGACCTCTGCACCAAGCTCCCGCCCAAGTTGCAGGCCGAGTTGCAGATCACGCTTCCACCAAACGGAGAGTGAGTCAGATGACGGGCGGCACGGACACTTGGGCGAGCATCATCCTCTCGACGGAGACGCCGCGCACGGTCTGGCAGGCCATCTTCGATCGGCTCCGGGACATCGCCCTCGCTGATCCGGCCCCTGCCGAGTTGCACAGGGATACCATCGTCCCCGACCGCTTGCTCGCCGAGAGCGCCTGGAGCCTGTGGCAGGATTTCGCCGCGCACGCCCCCAAGGTGATCGAGAGACTCCGGGAGTTCTGGACTTCGGCGACCGCATCCGGCACGGCAGTGCTGATCCTCGACGGCCTCTCGCTGCGGGAACTCCCCTTGATCGTAAACGCCGCCAAGGCGCGCGGCATCACGCCGGCGCGGATCGAAGTTCGCGGCGCTGAGGTCCCGACCGAGACCGACCAGTTCGCCGCTGGCTTGGGCGTCCCGGCCCGGTCCAAGCTCTTCAACAACAAGCCGCCCGGCACATTCATCTTCGCCGGGTCGGACACCTACACCGACCTTCTGGACGCGCCCTTCGAGGACTGCGTGGCTTCCGTACCGACAGCGCCGCGCCTGTTCCTCTGGCACAAGTGGCCGGACGAGCCGCTGATCCACCTGTATGAGGACAACAAGAACGGCCACACGACGGTGGCCAGCGAGACGAGGAAACAGCTTGCCTCGGGCGGGTTTTGGGCGTTCGTCGACCGGATGCGAAAAGGAAGGCGTCTCGTCATCACGGCGGAT
>Ga0326597_10014099_pt1 | contig 10482 bp, 5 predicted proteins | sample RVTome_12_FD_203789 | JGI IMG/M metagenome (GOLD analysis project Ga0326597, IMG submission 203789) | Soil microbial communities from uranium-contaminated site in the Upper Colorado River Basin, Wyoming, United States - RVT100D185 | ecosystem: Environmental > Terrestrial > Soil > Contaminated >... | reverse complement strand
CGGGTGCGGGGAAAATCAGATCGCGCACGCTGTCGAGTTCCCCGAGTCGGCTGAGCCGCTCGTACAGCGCCGCCGCATCCAGGTCACCCGCGCCCGCAGCGCAGTCGAGGAACTTGGCCTTCAGCTCCGAGTCGTTGAGCGGCAGCTTGGCGTTGCCGCGGGCAAAGCGGATTTCGCCGGTATCGAGCCGGCGTCCGTCTTTGAGTTCGAGCGTGGCGCGATCGGTGAACGCGAATATCGGCTCGACCGGGCAGTGCGTGTCGGTGGTCGAGGTCCTGACCCGGGTCATCATCTCGCGCACCTGCGGCTGCGTGACGAATTCGTCTGTCAACTCCCGCAGCCCGACCTTGCGCGCCACCAGCGCGGATGCGACGGCAAACTCGAGGCTGAACTTGGCTTCGAGGCCGGTGACCGGCGAGTGGTTGCGCAGCATGGAAGCCTGCGTGATTCCCACGCTCGCGTGCACTTGCGCCACGTCACCCGGCTTCACGTCATGCGCCGCCACCACATCGAGAACGCCGTCGATCACACGATGAGTTGCGTAACACATCGGGTAACTCTTGATCGACAGACCCGCATCGAGGATGCGAAGCTGCCGTCCGAGGGCAGACACCGGACCCACTCGATCCGCGCGGCCCTGCGGGGACAGCGCGGCCAGATAGCCGGCGTGGTGTTCGATCGCGTCGGGCGCAGCCGTCAGGCCGCTGATCGTGAGACGGACTGCCTCGATCGCGCAGGCCGCGGCGCGTCCGGCGTGGAACGGTTTGGTCATGGTGCCGAAATTTGCGACCAGCCCGCTCGCCATGCTCGCCGCCAGCGCCAACGCATTCTGACAAGCCCCTGCGGACAGCCCGTGCAGATGCGCGGCCGCGGCAGCAGCTCCGATCGTCCCGAGCACCGCGGTTGGATGCCAACCCTTCACGTGATACGCATCCGGCTCGCGCACAAGCAATTCCGCCCAGACCTCGTAGCCTACGAGATAGGCGCGCAACGCATCCGCGCCCGAGGCGCCGAGATACTCGCCTTCGGCGAGCACTGCCGGAACGAGAACCGCACTCGGATGCCCGCCGAGGGCGACATCGTCGTAATCCAGAGCATGCGCTGCCGTGGCGTTAATCAGAGCGGCATCCGCGCTCGCCGCCATTGCTTCTCCAAAAATAATGCACGCCTCGCGCGCGCCCGACTTCCTCGCCGCCACGAATTCGCGCGCGATCCGCACGACCGGCTCGTCCCGCCCCGCGATCATCGTCGCGACATTGTCGATGAAGCCTGTCTTGACGATCCGCGCAGCCTCTGCCGGAAGCGCCTCGAAACCGGGATTCGCGATGAAGTGCCCGAGTGATTCGGTCAAGCCAGTCATAATTTACCTATAGAAGCATGATTGAAATCTATTCGTCACCCCGGCGCAAGCCAGGGCCCAGAGTAAGCGCCTTTAACGAATATGCACTTTACTGGATACCGGCGTTCGCCGGTATGACGAAAATTAGTACGACCGCGGCATGCCGAGGATGTGCTCGCCGATATAGGCGAGCACCAGGTTGGTCGAGATCGGCGCGATCTGCAGCAGCCGGGTTTCGCGCCACTTGCGCTCGACGTCGTACTCGCGCGCGTAGCCGAATCCGCCGTGGGTCTGCATGCACGCCTCGCCTGCATGCCAGGACGCGTCGGCTGCGAGCATTTTTGCCATGTTGGTGTCGTCCCCGCAGGGCAGGCCCGCCTCGAACAGCGCCGCGGCTTTCCGCAACAAGAGGTCGGCCGCCTCGGTTTCGGCATGCGCGCGCGCGATCGGGAACTGGATCCCCTGGTTCTGGCCGATCGGCCGGTCGAATACGATCCGTTGCTTCGCGTACGCGACTGCGGTTTTCGTGAACCAGCGCGCGTCCCCGATCGCTTCCGACGACACCAGTATCCGTTCGGCGTTGATGCCGTCGAGAATATACCTGAAGCCCCTGCCTTCCTCGCCGATCAGATTTTCTGCCGGCACTCGCGCGCCGTCGAAGAATACTTCCGTGGAGTTGTGGTTGACCATCGCCTTCAGCGGCCTGATTTCCAGGCCCTTGCCGCGGCAGGCGCCGATATCGAGCAGGAACACCGACAAGCCCTCGGTCTTTTTCTTCACCGGGTCGAGCGGCGTCGTGCGCGCGAGCAGCAGCATGAGGTCCGAGTGCAAGGCGCGCGATGTCCACACTTTCTGGCCGTGGATCACGTAGTGGTCGCCTTCGCGCACCGCCCGCGTCTTGAGCTTGGTGGTGTCGGTGCCGGTCGTCGGTTCGGTCACGCCAAATGCCTGCAACCGCAACTCCCCGCGCGCGATCTGCGGCAGGTAGCGGGCTTTCTGCTCCGCGCTGCCGTGCCGCAGCAGGGTGCCCATGATGTACATCTGCGCGTGACAGGCACCCGCGTTGCAGCCGGAAGCGTGGATTTCCTCGAGTATCACCGCCGCCGCGCGCAGCGGCAGTCCCGCCCCGCCATACTCTTCCGGAATCAGCGCGGCCAGATACCCTGCCTCGGTCAGCGCTTTCACGAACTCGGCGGGATACGCCTCGCGCGCCTCGAGATCACGCCAGTACGCGCCCGGAAAATTCGCGCAGATCCTGCGCACGCTCGCGCGGATCTCCGGGAAATCCTCGCCCAGCGCAACCCGGACGTCTTCAAGCTTGACAGCGTCACTCATCGCGGATTGAATTTTCTGCTCGATAAATCGGATGTTCGCGATTGCGCGGCAGCTTCAGGCTGCGCGCTGCTCTCCGGCGCGCACGTAATTGTGCGGCAAGCCCGCGCGCGCCAATGCGCCGTGCATCTCGATATCCGGCAGCGCTTCGTGGACGATGCGCCTGACTTGCAGCAGCTTTTCCAGGTCGACTCCGGTACGCAGCCCCATCGAATCGAGCATGAAGCATAAATCATCCATGACAATGTTGCCGGATGCGCCCGGTGCAAATGGACAGCCGCCGAGTCCGGCCAGCGACGCGTCGAAGCGGCGCACGCCGCATTCCACCGCGGCGCCGACGTTCGCGAGCCCGGTGCCCCGCGTGTCATGGAAGTGCGCCGCGATGGTCAACGCGCCGAGTTCCGCCATCACCGCTTTGAAGACGGTGCGCACCTGCACCGGATCGGCGTAGCCCACGGTGTCGGCCACCACGATCTCGTCCGCCCCCGCCTCGGCCAGTTGCACCGCATACTCGACGACGTCCGCGACCGGCACCCGCCCCTCGTAGGAACAGCCGAGCGCGGTGGAAAGCCCGCCCACCACTTTCGGGCGCGTGTTTGCGGGCAGGGCGCGCACCATCCCGACGATCTTCCTGAAGTCCGCCACCGATTCCTCGCGCTCGCGGCGCACGTTCTTCAGGTTGTGGGTGCGGCTCACCGACATCACGAAGTTGAGCTTGTGCACGCCGAGCGCAATCCCGCGCTCCGCGCCCCTCGAATTCGGAATCAGCGCGGCGACCGTGAGTCCGGCGACACCCAGCGCGCGGCGCGTGACCTCCTCGGCGTCCACGAACTGCGGAATGAGCTTAGGCGGAACATAGGATGTCACTTCGATTTCCCCAACGCCCGCCGCGGCTTCCGCCTCGATCCACGCGATCTTGCGATCCGTCGGCATGAACGTGGGATGTATCTGCAAACCGTCGCGCAGCCCCACTTCACGTACGATCACGTCAACTTGCTTCATTTCTTCCTCCTACTGAATATTTCGGAACTATTGCAAATAACATATGTCTGCGACAATTTTTAGCGTAGGGTGGATGGAGCGAAGCGCAATCCACCGGTTCGAATTGCGGTGGATTCCGGCGAGAACGGCACCGCCTCCATCCACCCTACGAGTTCGTCAGCTGGCGGTCGAATTGTCACGCAATTTGGTAATGCTCAATAATAGCCGGAACAGTTCCGCTCGACGCTACTCGGACTCAAATCCCTGACTCGTAAACTTCAGTGTGCGACTGTTTTCCGTAACGGTTCGCACCACATTGTCAGGCGCACCCGAAGGAAGAACCGCCTCGATCTCGAGTGTCACCTTTACGTCGGCGCCGACCAAACTGCCAAGATGCGCAATTACCTCTTCGGCAATGCGGCTGGCATCTCGACCAACACGCGTGGGGTCTAGTACAACCGTTCCGTGAAAGCGTTTCGGGCCGACTTTCGGGCGATCGGATTGCTTGTCATCACGTATCGTTTGTTTGTCTTCTTCGCGTCCTTTTACGGTCGAGTCGCCATCCGACACCTTGCTACGCGTCTCGGCATCCAGTTGCTTGCGAGCGACCCCGGACTTCACCAGCAGCCCCTGCGCGCCGCCGTCAACCACGGACACGACCTGTCCGCCGCGCAACCCGAGATATCGGTCGGCGCCTTCGTCGAAGCTCTCGGCAAAGGCGAAGCCATCTCGATCCCAGGTCAACAGCGCCAACCCATCGCAGATTGCGCCGACCAGCACCGAGGAATCCTTGAGTCGCGGCAAGTAAAGATACCGGGCGAAGTCTTGCGTAAGCTGGTTGATGGCAACGTGCTCACCCCGCCACAGCGGCACGCGATCGAGTTCCATCCGCAGCCGCGTGGACGCGAAGGAAGTAAGTAAGAACTCATCGTTGCGCAGCTTCTTGCTCGCGCGCACGGCGAGCGCGTCGCCTCCCGAAAGCCGCAGCGCCTTCCACTCGATTACTGCCTGCGGAGTTGATTGTTCAGGCACCAAGAGCCATTGATACGTCTCCGGCACTCGTGCCGTAACCGTTGCATCCGCGGCTGCGAGCTGGGTCTCGGCCTGCCCGACCTGTTGCGGATTGAGATTCAACGTCACCTTCTCGGCCAGGATCGAGTCCCAAGCGAGGTACTTGCGTGCTGCCTCGTCGAGATCCTGCAGCCGTGTGCTGTCCGCCGCGAGGAAGACAAGCGTGTTGCGATACAGACGCGGCGTGTTGCCGCGCGACTCGAATATTGCCTTGGCAGCGACCTCGGCCGCGCTCCCTGGTTCCTTGCTGTAGGCGTGATTCACCCCAAGCACGACCAGCCGTGCGTCCATGTCGTCCGGCACGTCCTGCCCGGACTGCGGCATGGGGTGGATGCGGCTGAAGTGGCCTACCTGGCGCAGATCGTCGCGCAGGCGCCGCTCAAGTTCATGCGCCACCTTGTCGGGATCACGCTTCAGCTGCTCGGTTCGGTCCTCCGCCAGCTTGGTGACCGTCGGCTGCGTCGAGTACCAGTAACGCGGGCCGTCCTGGTAGAGATAAGTCGCCGCTCCCGCCAGTCTGCGTAGCGCATCACCAAAGACCGCGGGAGACTCGCCTGGCATCACACATCCGAGCTTCACCTGCCGATCCTCGATGCCACGATGCGATGCTTGCGTGAGCGGCGCCGATCCAAGGTAGATTGCGCGTGCCACGCGTCGACAGGCAGAGAACTTTCCGAGGTTTGGCACTTCGTTGTCCATACGCAGCGGTAGCGAGCTCGGTCCGTCCACGTCCTTTTCGATCACCGGCACCCAGTTGTCCGAGAGGTAGTGCGTCAGTTCGAATTGCACGCGCGGGTCGTCGATCGAAATGTTGGCCGGCAGAATGAGCGGGTTCTTGTCACCTTTCTCCCACAGGCTGTGGATCACCGCCGCCATCAGCCGCAGCACGCCGCGGGTGCGCTGGAATTTCACCAGGGTGGACCAGTCGGTGTAGAGCCGGTCGAAGATCTCCGGGTGAATCGGATAGGCTGCCTTGATGCGCCTTTCATAATCAGGATCGCGGGTCTCAGGCGGAAACTCTGCCTGCTGTGTCCGGTAGAAATCCGCGAAGGCGCGCGCCACCACGTCCCGGTGCTTGAAGTGTTCCGGGTCCGTGATCGGCTCGAACAACCGCCGCCGCACGATCTCGAACCCTTCTTCTGCGCTCGCTGGCCGCCAGGAAGCTGCCACGCGGTCCACAACATTACGCAGCCGATTGAGCGCTTCACGTCCACGCTCGCCACCGACCTCCACGTCATCGGCCTGAGTGTGCGGCGAGCCGGTGGTATCCGAGGCCGGCAGGCTGATCACCAGCAGACAGTTCTTCGCGTTCTTCGCCTCTTCGGTTAGCACTTGGGCAAAGGTGAACTGCGTCTCGAAGCCCCCCGCCGGCAGGTCGCTCTGGTCGTGAAGCTGGCGCGCGTACGCGACCCACTCATCGATCAGAATCAGACACGGACCATAATCGTTGAAAAGTTCGCGTAGCACACGACCGGGGCTGGTGGCCTTTTCATCGTCTGCTTTAATGCGGGCGAATGCTTTCTTTCCGCCGAGTTGCCAAGCAAGTTCTCCCCAGAGCGTGCGCACCACCGTGCCGTCGGGTTTGGTGGAAGGATTTCCTGGAGATATCTTGTTGCCCACCAGTACCACGCGCCGGGCGGTTGGCAATTTTGTGGTTCCAGCGTCCTTCATCACTGCGTCGATGCCGGCCAGTTCGCTTGGCGCAATGCCGGAGAACAGATGGTAGAGCGCCAGCATCGAGTGCGTCTTGCCGCCGCCAAAATTGGTTTGCAACTGCACCACTGGGTCGCCGCCACCAATGGTGAGGCGCTGTATCGCACCGACCAGCATTCCTTTCATGCTTTCGGTCAGATAGGTTCGGCGGAAGAACTCCACCGGGTGCTTGTATTCGTCCGCCCCCCGGCCGTCGTGGACTTCCCACAAATCAGCGGCGAACTCCGCCTGCTTGTAGCGGCCGCTCGCCACATCCTTGTGCGGCGTCACCACCTCGCGCCAGGGCTTGAGATTGGATGTCGCCGCACTCTCGATAGCAGTGCCAGCGATCTTGCGCTTTTCACCGCGTGCCTGCTCATCGAAGCGGACACGCAGAAGCTCCATTTTCATCTTCTCGACTTCTTCCGCCTGCGGCGCCGTTACGGCAGCCAGCAGTCGGCCCGCCGAGTCGAGCGCGCGGTAGGCATCGTCACTGGAAAATGTCTCCTGGTGCGCCCATTTGTTGCGTTGGTTTCGCAATTCATTGACCAGACTGCGCTCGGCTGGGCCGAGTGTCTTGCGGAAGACCTCGTTCCAGGACTCCCACATCAGCTTGAGGAACGCTGCCGAGTCCCATTCCGTGATCGGCTTTTTTGCGTTCAGGCGATCCTCGCCCAGGAACCGGGCCGCCTCCGCCATAGCGCGATCTTTGTAAAAACTTTTGAATTCACGCTCGACGAACGGAGCGAGACCGGCCTTTAGCAGCTCCAACGCTTTGCCGACGCGTTCGTGATTGGTGATTGCCATTATGTTGTTGTTTCAGTGTCTCAAGCTCACGCGTTTCATCAGCGTCCGCGCCGGACTCCGCCTTTGCGTTTTAGCCCAAGACCGGAGAGAAACAGGTCTGGTGCATCGAATCGGTCGTCCGGCCGGCGGCGCAAGATACCGACTTCGATCAAATAATCAAGAAGGTCGCGTCCCTCAAACGGCGGACGCCTCGCCGCATCCTTGTCGGACACAAGACCTTGCAGAAGTTTTACAACATCCCGCTCCCGTTCCCACGGAACGAGCTGACCTTTCAAGCACTCCTTGACGGCGTCGAGCCAAGGCCATTCGTCGCGTGCCTGTTCAACGTACTCCCCGGAAACCCGATCTAGGGCGCGGCGCAAAGACACCGGGTCAAAAAGCCTTGGCTCGCGTAATGAGTCGGACCGCTGGAGTTCCTGCCGTGCCGCCTCCTCGACGAGTCTAACAAAGGGCCTTGCAAGCGCACGCCCGCGCCCGTCGCGCACGTGATCGAGCAGCCAACGGTAAACAAGGCCTTTTTTCCGATTCGCGCCCATATAGGGGCCAACCATGCGCTCGACGATTGGACGCGCAGCCTGCCCCGACTGGAGGGTTGGGATCTGGCCAAGCGACGGATCATTCTTCCACTCAATCTTTGCACCGACACGCCGAACATAACCTGGAAGTTCTGTGCCGACGTTGGCCATTCGCTTGAGGAGCAACGCGTAGAGATCCCGGTCATTCCAGGTAAGTTCCACGCGCCCAGCCGCAAGCTTGGCTAGGTCTGCGCCACCAACCGTGGCGTGTCTGTCGTAGAGGTCGGTGCGCAAAAAGATCTTCGCCCGGACGCGGCGCCACCTCCGGGCGTAGGCCGCCCAGAACGCCACCAGTCCCCGGATGCTTGGCTCCATAAGCTCCCAGTCCCCGGCCCCTAGTGTGTCCAATTCGTCGTAAGTGACAAAGACGAATCGATCCTCCCGTTCCAGCCGCTTATCCAGCCTATCAAGCGCGAGAAGCGGTTCTGTAGCCGCTTGCCGAAACGCCTGATAGTTTTCCGCGACGTTGCCGCCTGGAATTTTGAACAACGCGTCGAGGTTCGTCCGTGCGCCCCCGTCGAGTTCGTCCTTTAGCACGCGAACGAGGTATGTGAACCAGAATTCCCGAAGTTGATTGAGGTCGGATCCAGCGCTTTTTAGAAAGCTGCGGAGTCCACCCACATCGGGGCCCTCGCGATCGAGCGGGTAGGCTTTTTTCCAGTCGGTCTTTTCGCTTGGAAACCGAATCGCAGGGGCATAGTGCGCCACGGCCGTCGCGAGTCCAGCATCCGTCAAAACCCGCGCGATCTCAGTCTTGCCGGAGCCTCGTGGACCGACGATCAGAACCACCTCGGGATCGAGCATCCGCAGGTGCTCCGGCACGGGATAAAAGCCATGCGAGAGACGATCCTGCGGCTCCCCCTCTGCGCGACCGACGCTACCGATTGTCTGGAGCTCGACTAGCAGACTCTTGCGTTGTTCGTTCCAGTTGGCACTCATTACTGCGGCTCGTTCTCAAATTGGCCGCAGATCCGCTCTGCAATCGCCGCGTACTCACGTTCACACAGATAATCCGCGATCTCGGCGATATCGCGGAAATCCGCCAGTCGTGGTTCGTATGGAAGCGCAATGGGCACATGCGGCGCGTCCGCGCTATCCAGGTCACGAACATCCCAAAACGTATCCTCTGCTGGGTCCGTCTCCATGGCGTAGTACCACTCGGTAAATTCGTGTCGCGCACGTTCTGCAAATGCCCCGGTGGCACGGTGAGCCGTCTCTGCCGTGGGCGGCACCATCGCATGAACGAGCAGAATGTCGGACTGCGGCTTGTCTTTCACAACCCGATCCCGCCCCAGTCGGTCCAGCACTAGCTTCAGTCCCTGCCAGCTTTGCTCGGAGGTGGTCCCGAGCAGCACGTGCAAGTGCGCCAAACCAGAAAGCAATTGACCCGCCAGCTCGGAAATACCTGTCCGCGCGTCGAGCAGTATCCAGTCTGGATTCATCGCTGTGCGAATATCATTGAGAAGATGTGCAAGACCCGATGCGTGAGCAGAAGGCGGCTCTTCCAGATCTACCCGCGCGAGCTTATCCGCGTATTCGGCATCCAGCGTTCCCGCAGGGAAGACCGCAATTACGCCCGGGCCGGCCACGCGAGCGCATGTGTGGTGGTAATCGGCAATGGGCACATCTCCCTGTGCTCGCTCGAGAAGATAATCCACCACGCCCCAAGGCGAAGTGAGACCCTTCTCGTCCGCAGAAAGAACACAGCCAATGCCGGGAGAATCGAGGTCGAAGTCAATGACACATACCCGCTCTCCGGCTCGCGCACGCTGGATCGCGAACGAAGCGAGCGTTGTGCTGCGGCCCAATCCGCCTTTGAACGAATAAAAGACGATTATCGGCGGCCCATTCTCCGGGGATAACCACAGCGGATCATCCACGTCGGCAAACCACGCGGTGCGGGTTCGGTGACGGTCGAGTGTGCCGAACCGGGGCTCGTCGGGGTGGCGCCGCGCCTGATTCCAAGCCGTACCCCAGATACTTTTGTGAGCTTCTCCGACCTCACTCGCAGGCAGGATTTCCCCGGTCCACCAATGGCCGCAGCCTCCTTCCAGCTTAGGCTGAAGCGTCTGCGTCGACGCCTCGACGGAGTCCGACAGACCCCAGAGCACCAGGCGAAACTTGCCGAAAAGGTCGGAGACGAGCAGCGCCCGCTCGACCTTCGGATCATTTTTTACCCAGTCCTTAACCGCGTCAGACGCGGCCCGCTTGGCTTCGTCGTAATGAATAAACGTCATTTAAAGTATCCCATCTTTCAACATCTCTCCGACCGACTCTTGGTAAATCGCCCGCGCGTCCGCGAACCACGACTGGGCGTCGGCTTGTGTCATATACGGAGCGCGGTAACGCATCTCAGACCGCCATGACGCAATGCCCGCTTTGGCTAGCCCTTGCACCGCTTGCCCGAGATAGCGGGCTGACTTCGCTCCCGCGATGGCCGCCAAACTCGATGCTTGGACAGCGTCGAGTACTTTGGCGTACCGGGTGTACACCGCCATGCCCGGACCGATTGCCGCCTGCGCCAGGTCGACCGGCGCGATGTTGCCGCGCTGCAAATGCGCGAGCGCCACAGGCAACTCGGCCTTCAGGGCATTTAGGAAATCGCGGCGCGTGGCGGTGGGCGCATCGGTGGCGCGCGGGCGGCAGACGAGAATGATGCTGGATGCAAGGGCACCGATTCTCTTT
>Ga0326597_10014098_pt1 | contig 10483 bp, 11 predicted proteins | sample RVTome_12_FD_203789 | JGI IMG/M metagenome (GOLD analysis project Ga0326597, IMG submission 203789) | Soil microbial communities from uranium-contaminated site in the Upper Colorado River Basin, Wyoming, United States - RVT100D185 | ecosystem: Environmental > Terrestrial > Soil > Contaminated >... | reverse complement strand
CGCCGGGGTCGAGCATCCGGGCATCGATGTCCGCCTTGGGTCGACCGTGACCGGCTGCAGCGGCTCGGTCGGCGACTTCACCGTCACGCTGTCCGGCCCCGGCGGCGGCTCGGAGGTGCGGGCGGGCGCGATCGTCGTGGCGACCGGCTTTCAGCACTTCGATCCGGGCCGCGAGACGCAGATGTACGGGTACTACGAGTATCCCGACGTCATCACCCTGCCCGACGCAGAGCGGATGCTGAGCGCCCACCGGTTCGTCCGGCCGTCGACCGGCGAGGCGCCTCGCAACGTCGCGTTCATCCAGTGCGTGGGATCGCGCGACCGGCGGCTCGGCAACGAGTACTGCTCGAAGGTCTGCTGTGGGGTCGCGTCGAAGGAGGCGATCGAGATCCGGCGGCTGCTGCCGGACTGCAAGGTCTACATCTTCTACATCGACATGCGGATGTACGGCTACTGGGAGAACGAGATCTACTGGCCGGCCCAGGAGCAGTACAACGTCAATTACATCCGCGGGATCGTGACCGAGATCACGGGCCGCGACGGCCGGCTGCTCATGAAGGGCGAGGACACGACGATGGGCCGGCCGCTCGAGGTCCTCATGGACGTCATCGTCCTGTCGGTCGGGATGGAGCCCAGTCGCGGGACGCGCGAGGTCGCCGGCCTGCTCGGCGTCGAGCAGAACAAGTACGGCTTCATCGCCACGCCGGGCGAGCCGATGGACCCGGTCGGGACGAGCGTGCCCGGGATCTTCGTCGCCGGCGCGGCGGCCGGCCCCAAGGATCTCGAGGACTCGATGTCGATGGCCGGCGCCGCCGCGATGCGCGCGATCGGCGCGATCCGCGGCCGGGCGGAAGTCGGGGCGGCCGCGGCGCGATGATGGCCGGTCCGTCCATGCTCGGCCAGTACCCCTCGGCCGCCGGCCGCGGCGCGGTCGACGCTCCGAGCGCCGTCGAGTTCATGCGCGAGGCGCTGATCAAGATCGAGGAGGCGGAGATCGGTCGGATCGCCGAGCTCCTCGTCCGAAAGCGGGCCGAGCTCGCCCCGGCCCTGGCCGAGGAGGCCCTGGCGACCGGCACGGCCGACGCCGTCCGGCCGATCCTCGGTCGCGCGTTCGCCACCCGCCGGCGGTCCGACGCGCTGCTCGTCCAGGTCGGCGCTCCCGCCCTGGCGACCGCGATCCGGGACCTCGTTCACGGCCCGGGGCGGGTCGAGGCCCGCTTCCGCGCCTTCGACGAGGCGCTTGCCGCGCTCGAGGCGCCGGTCCGGCGCGACCTCGCCGGGGAGTGCCTCCACTTCGCCGATCCCGACCGCTACTGGCTGTGGAGCCGCTGGATGTGGGATCCGTCGGCGCGGACCGGCGTGCTGCCGCTCGTGATGGTCGAGGATTACGACTTCGGCGGACCGGACCCGGGAGGGATCTACCTCCGGGTGGGTGCCGCCACGGCGTCGGTCATCGCCACCGCCGACGAGCTCGGCTTCAAGCGCATGCGTGCGAACCCGTTCGTTGTCGACGTCTACCTCGCCTTGATCTACGGCATCTACCTCTACACGGTCACCCGGCTGCGGATGACGCAGGAGTTCAACCGCGTCATCCCGCAACTGCCGGACCTCGTCCGCCGCCTGCTCGGCGTCCGCGGGCTGGAGGCAGCGACCGCCGATGCGTGAGCTGCCGGTGATCAAGACCGAGGGTGTGCTGGAGCTGGACCAGGCCGTCATCGACGGGGTGGACATCTCCGGTCACTGGAACCGGATGTTCGGGCAGCGCTCGATCACGGAGTACCCGACCGACGCGCTCGACTGGGTGAGCGGATTGGCCGGCGGCGAGTCGCTGCGCAACTGCTACCAGTGCGGCAAGTGCGTGCCCGTCTGTCCGGTTCAGCACGTCGGCGACTACGGTCCGCGCAAGCTCAACGCCAAGGTGCTGCGCGGCAACAACCTGCTCGAGGACCCGGATCTCTGGTTGTGCACGACGTGCGGCAACTGCTACCGCGTCTGCCCCAAGGAGGTCAACCCGCTCGAGTTCATGCCGGCCATCCGCGAGCAGGCGGTGCTCGAGGGCAACGTGCCGGCCGAGCTCGCGACGGCGTTCGAGAACCTCCAGCGGCAGGGCAACCCGCTCGGCGAGTCGGCGCGCAAGCGGGCCGACTGGATCGCCGACGCCGGGGTCCCGATCCCGCTCATCGCGGAGCTGGGGCGGCCGGTCGACGTGCTCTGGTACGTGTCCGACTACACCTCGTACCACCCGCGCGGGAAGGACGCCGCCCGGGCGATGGCCCGCGTCCTCACCGCGCTCGGCGTCGACTTCGCGGTGCTCGGCAACGAGGAGCGCAGCGACGGCGACTCGGCCCGACTGGCCGGCGAGTCGGGCCTGTTCGAGCTGCTCGCCGAGCAGAACATCAAGGCCTTCCGCAAGTACCGCTTCGAGCGCCTCGTGGTGATGGACCCCCACGCCTACAACGCGTTCCGGAACCACTACCCGCGTCTCGGCTGGGAGGGCGAGGTCCTCCACTACACGCAGTTCCTCGCCCCGCTCGTCGACCAGATCGAGTTCCGCTCGCCGGTCGAGGTCGACGTGACCTACCACGACCCGTGCTACCTGGGGCGCAACAACGGCGAGTTCGACGCGCCGCGCAGGCTGCTCGAGGCGATCCCCGGCGTCCGCCTCGTCGAGATGCCGCACACGCGCGCCAACGGCTATTGCTGCGGCGGCGGGGGCGGCGGGATGTGGCTCGACGGGTTCGTCGCCGACTACGTGTCCGAGCGCCTTTCCGAGCGCCGGGTGCGCGAGGCCGTCGCGACGGTCGGCTTCGACGGGACCGGCGTGCTGTCGGTTGCCTGCCCGTACGAGCCGTCGCGCTTCGAGGACGCGGTCAAGTCGACCGGCAACGACGGGAAACTGGTGGTCCGCGACATCATCGAGCTGATCGACCAGGCGATGCAGCAGCCGTCCTGACGGATGCGAGCTGCGCCCGGCCGATCGACTGTTTCTGGAGTGAGGAGGCCTGATGGACCTGGTCGTGCTGTGCAAGCAGGTGCCCGATCTCGCCGAGGAGCTCGAGATCGACTCGGCCGGCACCGATCTCGACCGCGAGTGGCTCAACGAGGTTGCGAGCGAGTGGGACGAGTACGCACTCGAGGAGGCACTGCGCCTGCGTGACGCGGTGGGCGGGACGGTGACCTGCCTGGCGCTCGACACGGGATCTGTCGACGAGCTCCTCGCGACCTGTCTGGCGCGCGGCGCGGACCGGGCCGTCAAGGTCGGGTCGTTCGACGAACGCCCTGACTCACACACCGCCGCCCGGGCGTTCGCGACCGCCGTGGCCGGGCTGGCGCACGATCTCGTCCTGACCGGCGTCCAGGCGATCGACGACCTCGACGGCCAGGTCGGACCGCTCCTCGCGGCCACGATGGGCCTCCCGCACGTCAGCGTCGTCACCCACATCGCGCTGTCGGCCGACGGGTCGACCGCGACGGTCAACCAGGAGTACTCGGGCGGGGTCGTGGCCGAGTTCGAGGTGGACCTGCCGGCCGTGCTCGGCGTTCAGACCTCGCAGGAAGCGCCGCGCTACGCGCCGGTCAGCCGCGTCCGCCAGCTCATGAAGACGGCCGAGATGGATGCCGTCGACGTCGCCGTGGACGGCGGGTCCGGGCTCGTCGTCGAGGCGATGTCGATCCCCGAGGTCGGCGGCCGGGCAGAGATGATCGAGGGCTCGCCCGACGCGATCGCCGAACGGCTGGCGTCGCTCATCCGCGAGCGCGGCCTCGTCGCCGGAGGCGTCCGATGAGCGCCGACGTCTTCGTCCTCGTCGAGCACCGCGACGGCGCGGTCGTCGAGGGCACCTTCGAGCTTCTGGGCCGGGCCCGCGAGCTTGCCGCCGCGGCCGGCGGCGAGGCGGTCGCCCTGCTGGCCGGGTCGGGCGTCGACGGCCTCGTCGGCCAGCTCGGCGCCGCGGGTCGGGTCGTCGTCGTCGACGACCCATCGCTCGCGGAGTTCACGCCCACCGGCTGGCTCGCGGCCCTCGCACCGATCGTCCGCGACCGCGCGCCGCTGCTCGTCCTTGCCACGAACAGCGGCGTGGGCATGGACGTGGCCGCCGGTCTGTCGATCGCCGCCGGCCTGCCGCTCGCCGCCTACGCGACGGCCGTCGAGCTCGACGACGGGTCGCCGCTGGTCACGTGCCAGCTGTACGCCGGCAAGGTCGACGTCCGCGTTCGCTTCGCCGGAGGCCGCGGGATCGTGACCGTCGTCGCGGGCGCCTACCCCGTCGACGCCGGCCGGGCGTCCGGAAGTCCGACGATCGAGCGGCTGGCGCCGGCCGCGACGGACAACCGTGTCCGCTTCCGCCGCCTGATCCGGCCCGAGGCCGGCGATGTCGACATTACCCGCGAGTCCGTTCTCGTGTCGGTGGGACGGGGGATCGGCGAGGCCGACAACATCGCGCTGGTCGAGGAACTGGCCGCCGCCCTCGGCGGCGCCGTGTCGTCCTCCCGGCCGGTGGCCGACAGCGGCTGGCTGCCGCGCACGCGTCAGGTCGGCAAGTCCGGCCTGCGGGTCAAGCCGAAGCTCTACCTCGCGCTCGGGATCAGCGGCGCACCGGAGCACCTCGAGGGGATGCGCGACGCCGGCCTGATCATCGCCGTCAACACGGACCCGCGGGCACCGATCTTCGGCGTCGCCCACTACGGCGCCGTGGCGGACCTGCTCGACGTCGTTCCGGCCCTGACGAAGCGCCTCGCCGGCTGACTGCGGACGGGAGCCGATGTTCGACCGGTCCGTCACGCGCGAGGTCTTCGAGGGCCTGTCGTTCGAGGCGGAGGTTATCTTCTACCTGCTGACCGCGCTCGCCACGCTCATCTTCCTCGCCGGGATCGGTCTCCGCCTCCGGAAGTACCTGCGCGGCCGGCGCGAGGACCGGGTTGGATCGCTCGGGGACTTCCTGGGCCGGGCGGTCCTCGGCGTCCGGGCCGCGGCGACGAACGAGACCGTCCGGCGCCGGGACGTGTACGCCGGCGTCTTCCACGCGGCGATCATGTGGGGCTTCATCGTCCTGTTCATCGGCACGGTCATCCTCACGATCGAGACCGACATCGTCGGCATCTTCGCGCCCGAGTATCGCTTCTTCTGGGGTCCGTTCTACGTCGTCTACTCGCTCGTCCTCGACGTCCTCGGGCTGGTCATGCTGGTGGGCATCGGCGCGATGGCCTGGCGGCGGGCGCGCTTCAACAAGCGCGAGCTCGACTACCGCCGGGTCGACCTCGGCGAGGCGACGACCGACCGGCGCGGCTTCCTGGCCGGCGACTGGATCTTCCTCGGCTGGCTGGGTCTGCTCGGGCTGACCGGCTTCGTCGTCGAGGCGGCCCGGATCGTCGCCCACGGATTCCCGTGGTTCGAGGTCTTCTCGCCGGTCGGCTACGGGCTGGGCTCGCTGCTCGCGGCCGGCGGCCTGACGGCCGACGGGGCGGCCGGCCTGCACGTCTCGCTGTGGTGGTTCCACGCGATCGGGGCGCTCGCGTTCGTCGCCTACATCCCATACGCCAAGGCGATCCACATCTTCACCGACGGGGCGAACCTCGTCCTCCGCTCGCGCCTCGCCGGCCGGCAGCTGCCGGTCCTCGCCGTGACCGCCGCGCCGGCCTGGGGATCGCGCTCCGCGGCCGTCGTCGACGACGGCCACATCGGCATCCGCGACCTGGCCGACTTCAGCTGGAAGGAGCTCCTCGATTTCGACGCGTGCACGAAGTGCGGACGCTGCCATGCCGCCTGCCCGGCCGTGGCATCCGGGGCGCCGCTCTCGCCGCGCGACCTCATCCTGGACCTGCGCCAGCAGTCGGACGCCGCGTGGTCGGTCCTCGCCCCGCTCGCCGAGCGGCGCTCGGATCGCGCCTACGGCGACGGGGCGACGGCCGACGGGGTCGTGTCCGGGAACGGAACGGGCAACGGCCACGAGCCGGTGTTCAGCGAGACGCCGGTGCGCGCCGGTCCGGGCGGCCTCGTCGCCGGCGGCCTGATCAGCGCGGACACGCTGTGGGCATGCACGACCTGCCTCGCCTGCGTCGAGGCCTGTCCGGTCGGGATCGAGCACGTGCCGGCGATCGTCGGGATGCGCCGCTCGCTGGTCGACCAGGCGATCGTCGAGCCGAGCCTCCAGACCGCCCTGACGAGCCTGGCCAAGCAGGGCAACTCGTTCGGCCAGTCGGGACGCGGCCGGGCGAAGTGGGCGGACGGCCTGCCGACGCCGATCCGCGACGCCCGGCGCGAGGACGTCGACTGGCTGTGGTTCGTCGGCGACTTCGCGTCGTTCGACGTCCGCGTCCAGGAGGCGACCAGGCTCGTGGCGCGGGTGTTCCAGGCGGCCGGGCTCGACTTCGGGATCCTGTTCGAGTCGGAGCGCAACGCCGGCAACGACGTCCGCCGGGTGGGCGAGGAGGGCCTGTTCGAGATCCTCGTCGAGCACAACGCGGGCCAGCTCGCGAAGGCCCGCTTCCGGCGGATCGTGACGACCGACCCGCACACCCTCAACACGCTCCGCTTCGAGTACCCGCAGTTCGGGGCGACGTACGAGGTGTGGCACTACAGCGAGGTGCTCGCCGGCCTGTTCCGCGACGACCTGCTGCGGGCCGGGCGGCCGCTCGGCAGGCGCGTCACGTACCACGATCCGTGCTATCTCGCCCGCTACAACGAGGTCACCGTCGCCCCGCGCGAGGTCCTCGCCGCGATCGGCGCCGACCTCGTCGAGATGCCGCGCAACCGGTCGAACACGTTCTGCTGCGGGGCCGGCGGCGGCCGGATCTGGATGGACGACTCGGGTCTTCGCGAGCGGCCGTCGGAGCAGCGCATGCGCGAGGCGGGCGCGCTCGACGGGGTGACCGACTTCGTGACCGCCTGCCCGAAGGACCTCACGATGTACACGGCGGCAGCGAAGGCGACCGGGCTCGACGGGCGGCTCGCGGTGCGCGACCTGATCGAGCTGGTCGCCCTCGCGATCGATCTCCCGGACGAGGCGGCCGAGGCCGCCGAGGCCGGGGCCGGCGGGGAGCCGGCGCTGGTCGGCGCGGCGGACGCGGCACGGTGAGCGACGACGTGGTAGACCGGCTGGCGGCAGCACTGCGCGCCCACATCGACGGCCGGCGCCGCGCGGACGAACGGCTCGCGTCCTTCGCCTTCTCGGAGCGATCGGACCGGTCCCCATCGGCCGGCGGCGCAGGCGGCGGCGCGGTCGCGGCGGCCGGCGATTGGCGCCACTTCGCGGCGCGCACGCTTCGCCTCGCCGGCGACCCGGGGACCATCCGGCTCCTTGACGGGCTGCGCGACGGCGCCGTCGCAACGGCGGACCTCGCAGCCGCCCTTGATCCCGCCGAGCGCGGCCGACTCGCGCTCATCGACCGGATCGGCGACCTCGCCGCGGCCGGGCTCGTCGCCCGGGAGCTGGAGCGCGACGAGGTGTCGCTTGCCCCGCTCGGCGAGGCCGTCCTCGACCTCGTGATCGAAATCGAGCGCCGGGCAGGGGCCGAGGCGTCATGATCTGCCCGTACTGTTCCCAGGCCGGCAGCCGGATGGAGACGCATGCCCACCTTGGACGCGATCACCTCGACGCCGTTCGGACCTTTCGGGACGAGGAGCGCGATCGGCTTCGATTCGCGCTCGATTGTCCGTTCTGCGACGAGGGCATGGAGCGAACCGTGAACCCGCGCGGCCGGGAGGCCGGCTTCCTCGAGGAGTTCCGGCGCGAGATCGCGCTGGTCGCGTTCGACCTCCTCCTCTACCACCTCCACGCCGCGCATGCCGAGCTGGTCGGCCTTCCGCCCATCCCGGCCGAGGCAACCGAACCAGGAGGCAACCCATGACCGACGTTCGTGGCTGCACGATCCCCGACGAGCTGTACTACTGGATCGAGAAGCACGTCTGGGTCCGCGACGAGGGTGACGAGGTGCTGACGATCGGCGTGACCGACCCGGCGCAGCACCTGGCCGCTCGGGTCGTGGCCGTGACCGCCAAGCGCGCCGGCAGAGTCGTCGAGCGCGGCCAGAGCGTGGCGACGATCGAGAGCGGCAAGTGGGTGGGCCCTGTCCCGAGCCCGGTCAACGGCGAGATCGTCGAGGTCAACCCGGCCCTCGCGGGCGACCCGACGCTCGTCAACAGCGACCCGTACGGCGCGGGCTGGATCGCCCGCGTCAAGGCCAGCGTCTGGTCCGTCCAGCGGGCGGAGCTCCACACCGGACCCCACGCGATCGACAGCTACCGCGCCTTCCTCGAGCAGGAGGGGATCAGCTGTGACTGACGGGCCGCTGGCGCCGCTCGCGCAGGGCGGCGCCTACCGCGGCTGCGAGATCCCACCGGACCTCTACTACGACGTCGACGGCGACGTCTGGGTCCGGCCGAGCGGCGCGGGCGTCCTGACGCTGGGTATGACGGATCCGGCGCAGTCGCGGGCCGGGAAGGTCCTCCACATCCTGTTCAAGAAGGTGGGGCGACACCTCGAGGCCGGCCAGAGCGCGGCGACGATCGAGACGGCGAAGTGGGCCGGGCCGTTCCCGACCCCGGTCGCGGGCACGGTCGTCGAGACCAACGAGGCGACGTTCGCGGCGGACATCCTCGTGGCCAACCGCGACCCGTACGGTTCCGGCTGGGTCGTTCGGATCGAGCCGGACGCCTGGCCGGCGCCGGACGCGCGGATCGTCACCGGCGCCGAGGCGGTCGCGCGCTACGAGGCGCGGATCGACCGCCTCGACATCAACTGCTTCCGCTGCGCAGACTGAGGGGGTGACGACCGTGGAACCGATCCGCCTGCTCGATCTCGGGACCATCCCGCCGCTCCGCTCGCAGACGATCTACCACGCGGTCGGCTACGCACTCGGACCCGGCTCGCCGGACACGATCATGCTCGTCTCACCCGATTCGCCGTACGTCAGCATCGGGCGGCACCAGGATGTCGACCGCGAGGTGGATCTCGACTACTGCCGCGAGCTGGGCCTGCCGGTCATCCGGCGCGAGGTCGGCGGCGGGGCCGTCTACCTCGATCGCAACCAGCTGTTCACGCAGTGGATCTTCCATGCCGACCGGCTGCCGGCGACCGTCGAGCAGCGCTTCGTCGTCTATATCGAGACGCTCGTCCGGACCTACCGCGCGCTCGGCATCGCCGCCGAGTACCGGCCGATCAACGACGTTCACGTCGCCGGCCGGAAGATCGGCGGCACCGGCGCGGCACGGATGGATCGCGCCGAGGTCGTCGTGGGCAGCCTGATGTTCGACTTCGACATCGCGGCGATGGCCCGCGTCCTCAAGGTTCCGTCGGAGAAGTTCCGCGACAAGGTCTACCAGTCGCTGGTCGAATACATGACGACGATGCGCCGCGAGCTCGGCGAGCCGCCACCCCGCGCGACGGTGGTCGGGGCATACGTCGAGGCCTGCACGGCCGTGCTGGAGCGACCGATCGAGCCGGGCGAGCTGCGCCCGGACGAGCTCGCCCTCGCCGAGCAGCTCGACGGGCGCTTCGCCGGCGAAGAGTGGCTCCGCGAGGCGGGGGGCCTCCATCGGGCGGGCGTCCGGATCCACGAGGACGTCCGCGTCGGCGAGGGCGCGCACAAGGCCGCCGGCGGCCTGATCAGATGCGTCGCGCGCGTGCGGGGCAACCTGCTCGACGACGTCGGCCTGTCCGGCGATTTCACCGCCCGTCCGGCGACGCTGCCCGAGCAACTCGAGGAGGAGCTGCGCGGGGCGGCGCTCGACGAGGCGGCCCTGCTTGCGCGAATCAACGCCTGCTACGAGCGGGTGCGGCCGGAAGTACCCGGCGTCGCACCCGGGGACTGGGTCGCCGCAGTCCTGCGCGCGACGACGACGGAGGTGCCCGCGTAGGGCACGGAAAGGAGGAACGGGCGATGGTCCAGGCATCCGATCCGGCGGCAACCGGCTCGGCCGATCTCGACGCGCTGATCAGGGACCGCGTCGACACGATGGTTGCGGCGCGCCTCGACGAGCTCCTCGCGCTCCGGGAGGCGGAGAAGGCGAAGAAGCCGAAGAAGCTCGCGATCATCGCGACGAAGGGCACCCTCGATTGGGCTTACCCGCCGCTCATCCTCGCCACGACCGGGGCCAGCCTCGGCTGGGAGACCGGCATCTTCTTCACGTTCTACGGCCTCAACATCCTGCGCAAGGACCGCAAGCTCGAGGTCGGGACGACGGGCAACCCCGCGATGCCGATGCCGATCCCGATGCCGCAGCTGCTGACCGCGCTGCCGGGCATGACCCCGATGGCGACGGCGATGATGAAGCGCCAGTTCAAGCAGCACGGAGTGGCCTCGATCGACGAGCTCATCGAGCTGGCCGTCGAGCTCGGCGTCAAGCTCCAGCCGTGCGGCATGACGATGGACGTGTTCGGCTTCTCGGAGGGTGAATTCATCGACGGCGTCGACCCGGTCTGCGGCGCCGCGAGCTTTCTGACCTGGGCGGCCGACGCCGACATCGCGCTGTACACGTAGTTCGGTC